>AR_comb_assmDRAFT_10257346_pt1 | contig 61895 bp, 81 predicted proteins | sample ArasoioldDNA_FD_10543 | JGI IMG/M metagenome (IMG submission 10543) | reverse complement strand
AGCACACGGCAGGGCAGGTTGGCGGGCGCTGTGTCGGTTGGCCCACGAGCCGTAATACAGGCGGCCCGAGCGGCATCAGCGACACCGGTGACGGCGTCCTGGTTGTCACGAACCCGACAGCCAACAACCCGATCTTTGGCGTTACGAGCCACGATGTGGCGGCGGGCGGCAAGGTCAACATCATGCGGGCACCCAAGGTCGTGCCGATCGAGTGCTCGGGCAACGTCGCCATCGGAGCTTACGTCACCACTGGCGCCGATGGCAGGATCGCAACGTCAACCACAGGTCAGGTCGCGGTCGGTCGCGCTCTGTCCGCAGGCAGCGCGGCAACGTTCGCCGCCGTGCTCCTGTTCGACGGCCAGGTTCTGGCACCGTAAGGAGGTGAATAGATGTCAGCTATTATGATCCCGGACCTTGACCAGATCGTGGAGTACGCCTCGGTCGAGCAGCCTCGGGTCAGCTTCGAGCCTGAGTTCATCGACTTGGGTGACGGGTACTTCGCCTTGGCGTCTGGGCCGGAGATTCTGGCCGCGTCGTCCCCGGCGCAGGTGGCGCACCCTTTGGGTCCGCCGACGATCAGTGGCACGTCGATTACCGTTGACTTTATGTTGCGGCAGCCGACGCGCATCACTCGCATGATCATGGACATGACGCTCCAGCGCTTCGTCGCTGACCGCATCTTCGCCTCAGGCGGCGGTGTGACTGGCGGTGCGGTCGTGTTCGACTCGGTTGAGGCTAACGACCTCTACACCGACCGTGACGTCGAGCGTGTGTCGCCTGGCGCAGAGTTCCCGATCATCACTTCGTCCCGGCGCGTCCCCGGCGTCGCTGAGGTGGAGAAGTGGGGCGGCAAGGTCTGGATCGCAGACGAGGCTCGTGACCGAAACGACAGCATTCTCTTCACGAACCAGCTGCGGCAACTCTCAAACACGATCGTGCGCAAGATCAACGCGCGTGCCATTCAGGTTCTGGAGGCCATGTTCACGGCCTTCCCGGCGCGCGTCGTCGTGTCGAAGTCGCAGCCGGTTGGCGGCTGGGACGCTGTGACGCCGTACGGTGGCACGCCGACCGCACCGGGCGCGTGGCCCGCTGCCGACTTTGCCATGGCAGCTGAGATCGCTGAGACCGACGAACTCGGGATCAGGTTCGACCTCTGGATCATGAACCCTGGCAACTACACCGATCTGCTGCTGCTGTACGGCGGCGACGGCATCCAGGAGTTGCTTGGCACACTCGGCATCGAAGTCTACGTGTCGAACCGTGTGCCGCTCAACACGGCCTACGTCGTGGCGCAGGGCCAGGTCGGACAGATGCGGACGGAACAGCCGCTCGGCACTGAGACGTGGCGGGAGCCGAACCGTCAGCGCACTTGGGTGCAGGCGTCGGTGCGTCCGCTCATGTTCGTCGACAACCGTTTCGCCGCTCTCAAGGTGACGAACCTGAAGGGCTAACATGACGAGCCCAGAAATCACATACACAGAAGCGGCTAGCGAACTCAAGCCAGTGCGCGTGCGAGTCCGCCAAGTCGACTACATCACCAAGGGTCGGAATCCGCTTGGGCAAGAGGTCGATCGGATCGTCACAGCCTACGGGCCTGGCGACTTTCGCCTTGATCCGGCGCGGAGCAACCTCGACCCTGAAAGCCAGGAGTTCGCTAACGCTCAGAGCGACTACCAGAATGGCCAACTGATCCTCCTCCGGCCAGCAGCCTATATCGGTCTCATCCAGTCCGGTGCTGTGCGCGATGTTGTCACAGACGAGGAGGGTGACGAGGTCATCGCGGAGGAAGAACTGATCGATGTGAACACGGCGAGCGTTGACGATCTGGCCGATTGGATCAAGACCGAGCATCCGATCGTCAATGACGTTGTGCAGGCGTCAGGCGGTGACCCGGATGTGGCACAGAAGCTACTGGAAGCCGAGTCGCAAGCTACCGGCGGCGAGCCCCGCAAGGGTGTCTTGGAAGGTCTATCAGCCGTCATCTCCCGAGGCGGCTGAGATCGTGGGGGCCGGGTAGCGCGCAACGCGGCTCGGCCCCCGCCCTAATCATCATGGCTATCCCCACCGAATTCAGACCAACTACGCAAGAGGTTGCGGCCTTCATCAAGAACCGCACGGTAGATGATAACAACAACTTTGTGGGTGACTTTAGCAGCACGACGACCGTCACTCAGTCGGAGGTTGATCGTCTCATCAACGAGTGCGGCGAAATGGTTTTGGCGGCGCTGCGCTACGACACGACTGGCGGCGTCGTCTCAATCCCCGTTGACAACTGGCCGGCTGTGAAGAGTTTGATAGCCCTCTTCACGGCGATCTTTGTTGAGGTGACAAAGTTCAGCGAGCAGATCGCCCGTCAGGTGTCGCCGTACCCGTACCTCAAGGAACTGTTCGACAAGATGCTGGCAGAGAAGCAGGCTGACCTTGGCATCATGCCGCCGCAGGGCTCGGGCGGTAGTGGCGGCCTGTCTCTTGTCGATCTGATCGCGGCAGAGTATGGCAGGGCAGTTTACCAGTTCCCCGACGACCCGATGGTCGGCTGGCAGACGGCTTTCTGATGCCTGGTCCTGAATTCATCGTCCCGACGGAACGGATCGAGGACTTCGGCTATCAACTCCATGTGTTCGGTGAGCGGGCAGAGGAGCTAGAGCCAGTACTGCAACGCATCACCGATAAGATTCTGCACCGTGAACGTCGTATGTTCGAGACACGTGGCGCGACTAGCGGTGTGTACTGGGCACCGCTGCGCGCCTCAACCGTTGAACGCAAAGCTGGCTTCGCTAACCCATCGAGCCCGCTGCGGCGTACTGACGAACTGATGAAGAGCCTGAGTGAACGGCACGCTCGCTATCAAATTCTCAGCGTCGATGATCTGGGTATTGAACTTATAACGACGCACCCAGCAGCCGGGTTCCATGCGTCAGGCACCAAGAATATGCCACGCCGTCCGCCCCTGATCATTCCGGCTAAACACGCTAGGGAGTACACCAAGGACATCAACGACTTTATCTTCGGTGAGATGAATGGCTGACGAAGCTTTTGGCGATCTGATCTCTTTCACCGATGTCGAGCATGCCGTTCTTGCTCACTATAAGCACTGGATGAATACGTGGCTAGCTGCACGTGAACGTAAGCTTGCTCTGACAGTTGGGTCGATCGCTCGGCCGCGCAGCTATATCGTCAAGCAGACGTTTACTGCGCTGCCCGGAGAGGAGCGGACACCTATTGTAATCGCTGTCTCCGACGGGTTCAGCGCCGAGCCGGTGCGTCGGGGCACCGGCAGCTACGACGGACTGTTCCGGTTTGGGATCGCAGCGATGTGTATGGGCGGTCTTGAAGGTCAAGCGCGAGTGCTCTGTGGACACTACCAGACGGCGCTGATCGGGATCGCCCTTAGACACCGGAGCATCTCTGACGGACTTGTCACGCTGGACGACTTTGTTAACCTGAGGATCGAGGACATCGACGAGGAGTCAGCAGGTCGATCGCTCTGTGCAGTTCGGATGGAGGTAATCTACAGAGTTCATGGATTCGCTGCTGAGCGGCCAGTGCCCGCCTTCCTTCCCGATGTTACTGTTCCGCAGGCCGATGAGAAGCAAGTGCAGACTGTTCTGATCGGAGCCAATAACTACCAAGCAGATGAGGAGTTGCCGTAGTGCCAGGTAAGTCTTATGTGACGAAGCTCGATAGCTCAGAGCGCGTGCTAGCCAGTGGACGGGTGCTCGTTCCTGGTGAGCCGGTCGATCTGGATTCTGACGAGTTGAAGGACCCACACAATAAGCGTCTGATCGATGAAGGTCAGATTGTCGAAGCGCCAAAGAAGTCAGGAGGTTCGTCTTGAGACCAGGGGTCAATGTTACGGTTCGGGATTCTGCTCCACCGAGTTCGATCCCGACCGATGTGGGGACTGGCTTCATGGTCGGTGTTACTGAAGCAGGGCCGCGCGTTCCCACTATCAACAGCCTCGTCCAGAACATGGATGAGTTCAAGCGCAACTACGCTCCCAGCGGTCGGTCTTACACGGCCGGGATTGCAGCGTACGATGGCGCTGACGAGTTCTTTGGCGAAGGTGGCAACCGTTTGTACGTCGGTCGTGTGTTGGGACCGGCAGCGGTGGCGGCTTTCGTCAACCTAGCAGACAGCGCAGCCGGGACCGCACTGACCATTACGGCGGTCGGCCCTGGTGAGTACGGAAACAACATCGACGTTGTGGTTAGGGACCACGCGGCCGACGCGGCGATTCCGACTGGCTCATTCAGGATTCGGCTCGTCGATCACACGACGAGCGCCATCATCGATGAGAGCCCTGACCTGCTCGATACGACAGCCGCTCTGGCCTGGGGGTCTGGCAACCCCTACGTCAATGTGGGGGCGGGAGCTTCTCTCAACGACCCTGCGCCTGGCACGTTCCCTCTGGCCGGTGGCACGAATGACGTCGGTGCGATCGTCAATAATTCGTGGCAGGCCGCTGCCGATTCGCTCTCGCGTGCTCTGGGTCCGGGGATTCTGTTCGCGCCTGGTGCGACGACCGATCCTCTTCACGACATCATGGCAGAGGCGGCGCGTCGTGACCTCAGGGTCGCCTTCCTCGATGGCCCTGATAGCGCATCGGCCAACACACTGATCACATCGGCGCGTGCTGTCTCGGATACGAGTCTGTCGCACGCTCGCTTCGCTGCCATGTTCGTTCCCTGGCTGAACGTTGCCGGGGTGGCGAGCGGCACGACCAGGAAGGTGCCGCCCAGCGCATCTGTGGCAGGCATCTTCGCTCGCAACATGGGCGGCGGATTGTCTGCCAACGACCCGGCCGCTGGCGAGCAAGGGCGCTTCCGTCAGGTGCTTTCGTTCACACAGACGTACACGGATGCCGACCGTCAGAATATGAACGCTAACGGCGTCAACGTGTGCCGTGACATCTATGGCGTCTTCAAGGTGTACGGCTGGCGGACGACCGCTGACCCTGTCAACGACGTGCGCTGGCTCGCACTCAGCAACAGCATCCTGCACCGGCAGATCGTGGCCGAGGCTAACGCTGTCGGTGAGCGGTTCATCTTCAGGAAGATCGACGGCCAGGGTCGCCTGTTCGGTGAGTTCGCAGGCGCACTGGTTGGCGAAGTGTGCATGCCGCACTTCTTCCTCGGTGACTTCTACGGCGCTGACCCGCAGTCAGCGTTCAAGGTCGATACCGGGCCAAGCATCAACACCGACGCTACGGCAGCGGCCAATGAGCTGCACGCCGTGATCTCCGTTCGCATGTCTCCGTTCGGTGAGGAAGTGGACATCGAAATCGTCAAGTACCTCGTGACCGAGGCCATCCCAGTCTAGGAGGTGAACAATGGCTGACACTACAAAAACCGCATCCGTTCGACAAAACGAGATTACCGTTTCGATCACGTACAAGGGGGAAACCAGAGACCTTGGCGTATTCGATACCTGGGAAGGCGCGAACGTCACGGCGGACAACACGAAGCACCGGCGCGGCGGCATGGGTCCGCAGGTGGCGATTGGAGGACCAGTCACCATCGAGGACCTAACCATCAGCCGCGACTACGACCTAGCTCGCGACAACAAGAACGCGCACTGGTTGTCTAGTGCAGTGGGCAGGGCTCGCGTGGTAGCAACAAAGCATTACCTCGACAGTGATGGCGTGGGCTACGGAAAGCCAATCATCATTACGGGCATCCTGATCGGATACAACGAGCCGAACTCCGACTCTGACTCTGGCGACATTGCGATGTACGAACTCGTGGTGAACCCAGACGGCGCGGTCGGCGGCGGCTAACAGAAGAGGGCCACGAAAATGGAAATGCCTAACGACAATAAGGAACTGGAGGGCATCGGCACATCGCTGGATAGCGCGCAGGGTCTGTCGTTGCTGAAGGAAGCGGAGCGGCGACGGCAGCAGCGGGAGCACACGTTGTTCCTCGATGTGCCAAGCTGGAACGGCGACTTGATCGCAGAGTACCGCGTCGTACCGCCGGAGGAGTTGCGCAAGGTGGCGGAAGCGGCGCTACGCCGCTCACGCAATGGGGGCCGGTTGGAACCCGCCGCCAACGACATCGCCTTGATCTCGGTGGCTTGCATCGGGCTCTACATGAAGGACCCCGAGACAGACGAGCGCATCCCGATCGAGGATGAGCACGGGCACGTCGGCTACAACAGAATCGCCAGCGTGCTCGGCAAGGAAGATGAGATCAAGTCGAACGCTGACGCCGTCCGCTACTTGATGGCTGAGCGGAGCGAGAACGGAGGTTGGGTAGAGAACGTTATGGCGATGAGCCTCCATGCCAATGCCATTGGTAGGTGGCTGAGGGACCCGAGCAGGAGTCAGGCTGACCTGAATGAACTACTGGGGGAATTCTAGGCGACAAGGGTTTGAGTATCGAGTTCTTGGCTGGCGCCTCGCTCGTAGGTATTTCCCCAGACAAGTTCCTGCATACCGACAGCGAGGTCGAACTCGAATGTTTGATTCTTGTCGCTGAGAAGGCTGTCGAACTGTACAATATTTCACAACGCAACCTAGCTGCACAAATCATCAACTTCCTCGGACAATCGTTAACTGGCAAGAAATCAAGTGGCGTTCAGAGAGACAATTGAAGCAATCCTGAAGGTTAAGGATGCCAACCGCTTCAAGGCCGGTATGGAGAAGGCTGCGCGCTCTGTTCGCAAACTTGGTCATGACGAGGAGGCAACGGCCGCACAAACGGAAATCCTGAAGAACATCGAGGAGAAGCTCGAACGACAGTCACTCGAACTCGCCGCCGCTCTGAGGATTGTCGCTAGTTCAGTCGATAATCTGGGCGATGAAATGGTGCAGGCCGCCGCCAAGACTCGCGTCATGAACGCCGTGATGAAGAAGTCTGGCAGCAACGCCGTGTTCCTGGGCAAGTCCTGGGCGTTCTGGAAGGACCGTCTCAGCCTAACTCGCTCAGAGATTCTAACCACTGCTCTGACGATCGGAGCGTACTTCAGCCCGGCCATCATCGCGATGGGGTCGAGCTTCGCCTACGCTGCTGTGGGCGGGGGCGGTGTGGCACTAGGTGGTCTGTCTACGCTTTTGTTCAGCCTGGGAATCTTTGCCACGATGCTGAGTCCGGTGACGGACGGCATCAAGAAGGTCATGAAGGCGCAGGACCAGTACAACCTAGCGGTTGAGCAGTACGGCGCTGCCAGCATCCAGGCGAGTCGCGCCAGCGCTCATATGTACGGCGTCATCCAGACGAAGGGTGGCAAGCCGGTCCTCGATGCGGTGACCAACATCCGTAAGCTGAAGGATGAATGGGCGAGGCGCACGACGCCTGGCAGGATGGACCTGCTTGACGTTCTCAACTCGGGCCTCGGCGCGGCTCGCAAGCAGATGTTGCCATTGTCGATCGCTGGCAACCAGATGGCCAATAGTCTCAAGAAGGCTCTGGCACCGCTCTTCAGGGATTTGGGCGGTCCTGAGTTTACAAAGTTTATCAGCGATCTTACCGATACATTTAACAATGCGATCGGCCCGGCCATCAAGGGCACGTCGAACTTCCTTGTCGTTATGGCTCGCATCATCAGGGCGTCGTTGCCCTATGTCGTGAAGCTAGCGCGAGCCTGGCAGCGGGTTACTAGTGACTGGCGGAAGAGCACAAAAGACCAAAGTAAGCTTGACCGCTTCTTCAAGAATACAGTTAACCACTTCAAGGCTTGGTGGGGACTAGCGAAAGCCGTTTGGCGAGTCGTCAAGATTATCTTCAAAAATAGCAATACTGAAGGTATGAAGTTCGTCAATACGCTTACCAGACTTGTTAACAGGTTCGCCGACTGGCTTGATCAGATTAGCCAGAACCCCAGCAAGATTAAAGCGTTCTGGAAGACATACGAGAATTCAGTGAACGACGCCGTCTGGGCGCTTAGTCATCCGATCGAAGCAATCAACAAATGGCTGCCTCGTATCATGGATGCTATTGCCACCGGCCTGGCAACGCACGCACCCAAAGCAGCGGCGCTCTTCGCCAGGGCATTCGCTAACTCAGGAGGCTGGGCGCAGTTCCTGACGATTGCCTGGGCATTGAAGAGGTTCGGATTCTTCAAAGCTCTGGGAAAGCAGATCGCCAAGATATTTGTAGTTCCGTTCATGCAGCAGTTTGGGATTATGTTCGCTGCTGAACTAGGCGGTGAAGCCGCAGCTGGTGGATTGATAGCAAGAATGACGGCTTCATCTTCTAAGGCTGGTGGAGTAGTCGGCAAGGCTTTTGGCAAGGCATTCATAGTCGGAGCAGCGATCGGCCTCGTTGCTTTGGCACCAACCATCGAGGATGCCGTCCGCAACTCAAGCTGGTATCAGAAGCACATCAAGAAGGGCAGCACCGCTGACAAGATTCTGTCTGCGTCAGGCATTGATGCCATCAAAGCATTTGGTGGTTTTCTTGGCAACCAATTTGGCAAACTTGGACACCCCAAACAGACCGGCGGCATCATTCCGTATGGTGGAATCTCGGTCGTTGGTGAGTCAGGACCGGAGCTAGCTTCTGTAACTCCTCGTGGAACTATGATCAGACCGATGGGCGGTTCAGCGATGCCGAGCAACGGGATGCCAGCGATTCCGAATCTTGAAGACAAGCTTCATGTTACGGTCTACTCGACGATCATGGTGGAGAAGCGCCAAATTGCGCGTGCTGTTTCTGATTCTAATAATTACGACACGGCGCGTCGTGGCGGGCGCGCTCCGTATGGTTCATAATGCCCGACGTTGACAACATCTTCTCGATTACCAGCCAGGAGGACGGCACAAAGTTCTGGGCTAGCTTTGCCGACGGCGCACCGCTAGTGACTGAAGGCTACGGCGGCTGGCAGGTTGTCAATCGGCCACGAGCACGCGGGATCGTCGAGTGGCAGGGCCGCAATCCAATTCAGATCGAGATTCCCTTCATGATCGACTATTGGCTGTCGGGCGTCGACAACCCTGGCATCCATTGCGAAGCTCAGGTTACGAGCCTGAGCAGGCTTTGTGGAGTCGGCGGCGATAAGCAGCCACCGATCTGCCGTGTCGATAGCCAAGGCGTCATACCGTATGACTACACGCTGCGCAAGCATCTCTTCTGGGTGGTCGAGAATGTCGTATGGGACAGGGAGCTAGAGCTTCGGCACCCCACTACAGGACGCCGCCTGCGCTGCGGCGGGACGCTAACGATCAGGCAGTTCATTACGCAGCGAGACATTCTGCGTAACATCAAGCCTAACACGAAGGCTGCTGTACCAAAGACTTACCGCGTCAGGCACGGCGATACACTTAGCAAGATCGCCAACAAGATGTACCATGATCCGCATATGTGGAAGATCATTGCCGACGCCAATAACATCCGCGATCCGCGCAACTTGAAGATTGATAAGGTCATCAAGATTCCTGCTGGATAATGGCTACCGCTCTCGAACTAATCGCTGATCCGAGTCTGGGCATTGATCCAATCACTGCCACGACTTCGACCGCCAACAAGAAGGGCTATACTCATAGCGAGCTAGCACACTTCCATATCGGCGATGAAGATATCAAGAGCTTGATCCTTCAGATATATGCTTTTGGGACAAAGAAGAAGCCGACCGAGAATCACAACTTCCGTTGGCACATTAGCGACGCTGTGTTTGAAGATAGCATCGACAAGACGCCGACCTTCACGTTGACACTGCATGATCCTGACTGGGACCTTCTTAACACAGGCGCGCTCAATCGCACCATCGACATAAATCCAGGCAACCTGCCAAAGCGCTGGTACAGGCTCGATAGCTACAGTGTTGTCGATAACGACATCACGCTCGTGTTCGCCGTCCGCAACGCCGTCTACCTTACATACCATAAGCGACCGCGCAAGGCCAACCGCAAGAAGACAACGAGAGCTGAGTTCATCCTTAGCCTGCTGCGTGACGTCGAGAAGGTAAAGATTCCATACTATTCTCCTGAGCTTCACAAGAGGCAGAAGGTTGAGAAGTACCCGTCGGATGCTGAGCGGAAGAAGAACCGCGACAAGGGCTTCACAGCGAGCGATAAGATCACCGTCAAGAACAGCCCGGCGAACGGTCATCAGCGTAATGTTATTGAGCAGGTGATCCAGGCAGGGATCGACGTCAACGCACCTGGCTTGCTGATCGTGTCTGCGGTTATGACCATCATCCAGGAAACCGCCGCCGGAAACAAAACCACCGGCAACCCGCCCTACATCGGAGTTTTCCAACAGAACCCGAAGGATGGTTGGCCAGCCACCGGAAACGCATACAAGGACGCGATTGGCAACCGCAAGGTCGGCCAGAAGCAGGGTGGCTATTATGGTTGGGCGCAGGCGCTTTGGAATCAACTTGGTGGCAACGTAGACCTCGGCTTGTTTGTAGCGAAGGCGCAGGGAGTCGTTGGCTCGACGAACCCTCTGAACTCGGGCTACGCTATGGAAACGAATAAGTGGCGGAGTGAGTCCCAGCACGCTGTGAATGCCTTCGGCGGCATCGACATTGACGATCCTGGCTCGCCTGCGACCTCCACCTTCAAGAAGAAGTATGAGTTTATGGTCGGACCACCCGACGGCGATGAAGATGAGAACTACCTGGCTGCGATCTACCGGCTAGCCGATGATGTGCAATGGGCTGCCTTCTGGGTGAAGGACGAACTACACTTCCAGGATCAGAAGCAACTCTTCAAGTCTAAGCCACAAGCATCGCTACGGCGCTTTCATAATGGCGTAGAAACTGTGAGCTTTGAATGGGACGGCCAACAGAAGCTCAATCAGATGACAATTGGCGTTCGCATGAAGCGTTGGATCTGCCCCATCGGTACGGTCGTTCATTTCGAGGAGGGCGGGCCTGCTGAGGGCCGTTGGCTCGTGACGAATATCCGCCGCTCGATGTTCGATGAGCTAGGCGAGATCATCTTGAGCAAGCCGATGCGCAAGAAGCTGGAGCCCGCTAATGAACCAGGAACGCGCACGACGCGGGATGGTCAGCCAACGGACATAACCGATCCTGGCGTCGGCCCGCAGGGCGGCCAGATGATTGATTCTCCTGCCGGATTCCCAGTGCCTAATCCAACAAGCGTCGGCGGTGTCCATGACACTTCTGGCTTGCCTGGCTACCCGGCTCGTGACTATTTCGCTCCAGCAGGCTCGGCTTGTGTTTCACCGGTCGATGGAAAGGTTGACCGACTCAGCGGGCACGATCCGAAGGATGGTGCGTACGCTGGAGCAGGTGGACCGCTCGGCTGGTCTGTGTACATCACGGCTTCGGATACCGGCTGGAGCTACTACCTTACTCATATGGGTAGCCTGCTCTGCTTCAAGGGGCAAACCGTCAAGCAGGGAGAGGTGATCGGGACCGTCGCTAACTACCATTCATACGGACGACCCGATCATATTCATATGGGTGTTCACGGACACCTCGCTACAACGCCATACTTCGGCCCGCACGCTGGACACCAATTCCCTACTCCATGACGCTAATTCTTCATCAGGGTATCGTTGCTGATACACCGACTAACCTGACCGACAAGATCAGAGTCTCGGTCCCTGATCTAATGTCGATGCCTCGTCAGGTCTATGGTCCGCTCGCTTTCCGGCCGGTCGTCTCGGGGCACGGTGGGACACGGCTTCCCCAGGCTGGTGACAGGGCCGTTATCGGCGTCGAGGAGGGTACGGGTCTAACCTGGGTCGTAGCCTGGCATCGGGATGATCCATCGCTTCCGCCGTATCTGGAAGAAGATTTGAGCGAAGAGGGTGGGGGCGCGTTCGCGTTCTACAATGGCTGAGAGCTACAAAATCCTCGGGGCAGCTGACCTGCCAACTATTGATCCGCCGCCTGCTATGATCACATCACCGATGAGTCAGATGCGAACTGCTGAGGAGATTCCTTCAGAGTCTTTGATCTACAAAGTGCCGGAAGCACGCCAGGCAATCATCAAGCTGATCGTGATTACGTCGGCTGAGGATTCTCAGTATGTTATGGTCCGTTGTTACACTGATGCAGGGCCGGTGCCTTTGTTTGGATCAATCGTAATAGATGACAATGAATGGGCAGAGTGGACTGGCTCTTTGACGCTAGGCGAGAACTCTGAAATCCGCGGCGCCATCTCGACCGCCGGTTCAGTAAGCGTAGCCGTCTACGGTATGGAGCGTTCCTCGTGAGCCCACTTACTATCTATACAGCAGAAGGACTCCCCAAGGGGGTGGCCGGAGTTCAAGGCGAGCCAGGGCCTCCTGGCGAGCAAGGCTCACCGGGAGTGCCAGGGCCGTCAGGACCGCAAGGCGCACCAGGACCGGCAGGGCCGCAGGGCGATCAAGGGCCGCAGGGCGACCAGGGTGTGCAAGGTGATCAAGGACCGAAAGGTGATACGGGGCCACAAGGATCACAGGGGCCTCAAGGACCAAAGGGCGACACAGGGGCAGCGGCCCCAGTTAGGCGTTGGTGGAGTTTACTTGGTGATAATTCTGGTGATGGTTCGAGCGCCAATGTAGCTACATTCTCGACAGCCAAGAGTCCTATGTTCACAGTTCCGGCCGACGGTTGGTATCGGGTTATGGCTATGTTCAACTCAACTGTTGATAATAACGGAGCGACCGCTACCTTTGCCATAATGTCTGATACAAATTCGTTCCGCCTTTTGAATAGCACAGGAAACGCGAATGCCTTCATGCCGATTACCATGCGTGCCTCGATGCAGCTGACGGCTGGACAGAAGGTTGCCATCGGCTATCGACCTACTGTGGCAGGCCGCACAGTGTTCCTAGTAAACTCAAACGGTCTAGTCCCTTCCTTGGTGATCGATGAAATAGGTGCTCCGAGCTAACATATGACAATTCAACATACCCCAAACTTCAACCTACCGTATCCTCAACTAACTGATACGTCTGATGTGCCTCGCGACATCAGCGCTCTGGCAAATGCTTTGGAAGCCATTCCATCGCTTCGCTCGACTCTTGAGACGAGTCTGCCGCCAACGCCCTTTGACGGACAAGAAATATATTATGTTGCCAACAGCGCTAATGGGGTTATTTGGCATCTCCGCTACCGCGAGGCGGCAGCTGGTACCTACAAATGGGAGTTTGTTGGCGGTAGCAATCTGACGAATGAGATCAATAGCCTTGAGAGTCCGGTGTCAGGAGGAACTTGGACTGACTTGCCAACAGTTGGTCCTCAGGTAACGGCTCCGCTTGCTGGTGATTATGAAATAGCGTTTAGCGCACGTCTTGGCACTACATCAGGTGGGTGGGCTGGAGTGGCACCAAAAATCGGCGCTGCCGCAACTAATGATAACGATCAAGCGCAACTGCTTGGTGCTGGTTTCACTGCGGGGACTGAGATTACGGTTCCGGCTGCGCGCATTATCAGGCGGAATGTTCCGACGGCATCCTCAGTAATCAAGCTTCAATACTACAATGGCGGAGGAACGACAGACTTCCGCTACCGCACCCTCACTGTTCGCCCGATCCGAGTCGGCTGATGCCATCATTCCGACAAAAAGAAGTTATCAATCCGCACCTGCGGCTTCCATTGCAGTTCGGCGGCCTGAACGGCGGGGCTCTGGTTAACGAGCAGGACACTCCTGAGGATATCGTCGATTGCATCAAGGCTATCATCGCCTGGCCGGTCGGCACCCGCCACGATATGCCTGAGTTCGGGGTCCCTGACCTGCTGTTCCGAGTGCAGAATGAACTCAAGGTGCAGGAGCTTCGCAACGCCATTGAGGAGTGGGAGGAGCGTGCGACAATCGCAACAGAAAGCGGGCCAGTATTGACCGACGACATCGTCTGGAATATCTTGATCAAGGCAGGGGTGATCCAGGATGCCTGATTACATCATCGAACCGCTCGACACTAACGCCGATGAAATCTTTCAGAATTTCGTCGAGTTTGTGCGGACGACGTTCCCTGATTGGGAGCCGAGCGAGGGCCAACTTGACGTCATCATCGCGCGCTACTTCTCGATGCAGGCTGCCTTCACCGCTGACATGGCGAGCCGCGTACAGCGCGCGATCTTCCGCTACTTTGGCGCGAGCCTAGCTAACATTCAGCCGCTACCCGGAGCCCCGGCGCAGGCTACAATTCACTTCGTTATTGACGACCCAAACGAGCCGCCCGTCAATCATACGCTGCCCCTTGGCACCTTGGTCGCTCTGACTGATAACGATGGCGATAGCTTCGCCTTCTCGACGATGACTGATCTAGTCGTCCTGGCCGGCGCCACTGACGCTGAGGTGCAGGCGCAGGCGATCGACAGCGGAGCCGACGAGAACGGCATCACCGGCACCGTCGAGATGATTGAGCAGACCGACTGGATCGGCACCGCCCATGTCGTCGGCGCAAGCTCAGGCGGGGCCGATGAAGAAGAGGACGACCTCTACATCCAGAGGCTGACCGACAACCTCCGCTTGATGGCGCCACGGCCGATCTTTGCTGAAGACTTTGCCGTGTTCGCACAGAACGTTCCTGGCGTCTGGCGAGCAGCGGTGATTGATAACTTCGGCGGCGGCGCACTAGACATCCAGAAGCTTGAGCACGATTGCACCGGCGGCACAATGCAAATTGACTGGATGAGTGAGACCACAACAGCGATTCTCTGGAACGCAACTAGCACCCAGATGCGGACGGCGCTTGAAGGTCTGGCACAGATCGACTCGTCTGACATCGATGTCACAGGTGGGCCGCTGCCTGGCACTCCGATTGTAGTTACGTTCAAGGGCAAGTGGGCCTACCAGTACGTTGACCTTTTGGAGATCGACGATGCTGGATTGGTTGGCGGCACGTTTGTGAGTACGTCAAAGATCGGATTTGGTCAACCCTTCGATACCAACACGGAGAACTCGATCGCTCTCAGCGCGGTCGATGTGGACGGCAACCCGCTGCCGACCGCCGTCAAGGACCAACTACTCGAATACTTGGCGAGCACCCGGCCGCAGAACTTCCTGATCACATTTGTCGATCCGGCTTACCACGTCGTCAATGTCAACTACACAGTGCGAGCGGTCCGCTACCAGGACCCCGATACGATTAGGGCTTTGATCAACACAAACCTGGCGAACTACCTCGACCCATCGAACTGGGGACGGTATCCGTTCCAGTCGCAGAGCCGTGTCTGGCAGCTACAGCCGACTGTGCGATACCTGGAGCTTACGACGGTTGTGGAGAATATTCTCGGCGTCGATTACATCGAGGACCTGACATTCAATATTGACGGTGGCGCTATGACTTCCGCCAACAAGACGTTCGAGGGCGGACCCTTCAGCCTGACGCGCCCCGGCGTGATCGATGGTATTGTGAGCCTGCCAGTCTGATGGCGGTTCTTGGTTACAGCACGAAGGGAACATTCTCCAATGTAGAGAATTTGGCCCCTGGCTGGGTGATTGTTAACAAGTTCACCCTAGCAGCAGCTGATACACTTCGTGAGCTACACGGCTGGTTCAATTCTACTACAGGGTACGGGTCGGCACGGCTCTTGATCTACAAGGCCGACGGGATCGCCGGTCTGCCGAGCACCTTGGTCGCCTACACGAATATCCTCGACTGGAGTCCTGTTGGAGATTTCGAGCTAAAGCAGGTTGGACTCAACGTTCCGTTGCCAGCAGGCGACTACTGGATTGGCTGGAGTTGCCTTACCATTACAGGACCCACTGGCGCTTTCGGTGAGAACACCGGCGGGACGATGCGGCAAAACACCGGCTGGCCCGACCCGCCACCGAACCCCTTTGGCACAGCGCTTGCTGGACACACTTACAAGATGAGCGTTTGGGCGGTTATCGGCCCGCCCCCGCCACCACCGCCTGACCCGCCGATGATTGACTTCGCCGCGCTCTACCCCAACGCGATTGGCGAGGAAGCCTGCTCTGTTGACTTTGCGCCGCTGCGCGACATGCACGGCGACCCAGACAATACGCTCTGTACGTACCTGCATGGCCTGGCCGGTATGTACAAGCCGATCGATGATATCGCAAAGGATGGGCCGAACGGCGAGCCCGGCTGGAGTCAAATCTTCGACCTTGAACGAGCCAAGACCGAGTGGCTGCCCTGGGCAGGGCAACTGGTCGGATACTCTGTGCCGCAGCGCGCGAGCAACCAGAGCCTAGCGGTCTATGACGTCGGGCAACGCGAACGCATCATCACGCGGTCGGCCTATCGTCGTGGTGAGATCAGCTTGCTCTCTGAGGTGATTGCCGAGCAACTGAACCCGCCTAAGCGCCTGAGAATTTTCGAGCGGGACGGCGGCGACCCGTTCCTCATCACAGTTTACATTATGTTCGAGGACATAGCGACGAGCATCGAGGAGATCACAAGAGCTGCTCAGTCACAGAAGATCGCTGGCTTGATAATGAATATCAGGACAATACATGTTAACGATGTCACGTACGATATGTTGAGATTCGGCAACACAGACTACCAGCAGGTCAAGACCGATCACGCAACCTATCAGACCGTCAAAGATCACCCTGGATAGTGACTTATGAGATTTCGATGGCTATGTCCTGACTGCCTGCGTTGCAACAAGATCGTCACGCTAGAGGCAGACATACGTCGGCTCGTGTATAGGTGTCCCGTCTGTACGTACGAGCTTTCAGACCAAGAGCTTGACAAGCGCTCCAGGGCGGCATAATTTCCCAGCCTTCTCCCAGGGCCGAAAATAGGCCCTAGTCCTACCCCTCGGGACTAGCTCGGAGGCTGGGAGGGGGCTGGGAACAGGGGTCGTTCTGCTGGATTAGCCCGAATCCGGCCTGCCGACGTACGGATACAGCCGATTCAGGAGTCCGGTGTCTTCAAACCTTGTGGCTACGACGTCAACTGTCGTTAGCTCGATTGAACGGATTGGCGTCGGCTCGCACCCAGAACGCTCCCACGCGTAACCGCGCGCCCATTTGTTCACTAGCCCTTCACTCACGTCGATGCGACGCGCCAGCTCCTTCGCCCCGATCATCTTGATTTGAAAGAGCACCCACATACGGAATGGTACGAAGTCTACATGTCCCTTGCGGAATCCTGATTCCTTTTGCCGTGTCATGTTGCGCTCGACTACCATCTCCCCGATCACGTCGAACGCTTCATCTAGCTGCTTGGTCTTGAGTGCTAGCTCCTCTTCTAGCTCAGAGATGCTTTTGTGCTCGGTCATTTCCAGATCCAGATAAGGCTAATGATCGTTATGCAGATTCCGCACAGGATCATAAATGTTGTCCAGTCGGCATCGCTCATCGCACCCATGCCGCTGTCGGGTCGAGCAGCCATTCCTCCGGCTTGATTTTGTCGAACTGTCCGTTATCGACACGTTCGCGGATCGTGCAGCCTCTGTCCATCGACGCCTTGAACATGCAAGCGCCCTTCTGGAAACAGATCGGTACAAAGAGCTTTTCGTGGTCTGCGATGTACTCGAACTGCCAGTCGTTGCCTTGTGGGTCCTCAATGAAGTGGCCCGGATGTTTGTTGTCTGGCCAACGTTGCGGCGAGCCGTACTCTCGGATCGCCCGACGCATGTCAGCGTGCAGCATTCGCCATTCCCATTGTGCTTGCGTGCAGAGCCGCTTGCCGATCTCAGACACGAGGTTGCGCAGGTTTGTCTTCCAGTGCGCTCTCGTCAGTACGTTCATCGGCAACAGGCCACGCGCATCCTCGGCCGGGACGCCGTCAGCGATCAAGGCGAGATACTGCTCGTGTATGTGTTCGATCGCTAGGTCCCAGCGAACCTTACGTGAGCGCTTCTGTTGGATAGACGGGCCAGGCCGATTTGTGATCTCTTCCTTGACGGCGAAGCGGAGTGACTCGCCCGCGAATACAGCGGTGCGCTGAGTGCGCATCTGATCGAAGGTCGCTCTCGTCATACCCTCGACCATAAAGTGGAAGTCGATCGCTTCCAACGGCGTCTGGAGAGCGGTCTTGAAGCACTCGTCGAAGTAGTGGCGGCGCTGCTCATCTGTGATCTCTGCTAGGTCCCGTACAACAATGCCTTCGTACATCATCGAGAAGGCCGCGACCGCTCCGAGCGGATCGGGTGTAGCAGATAGCAGGTGAACTCTTGGTCGCTCAAGCGCCTGCTCCTCGACAGGCTCGGCTTCGTACATAGCCTTATCGACATATGTACTGACTTCCTTCGATGGTTCGTCCACCTCTACGTCCTTCCAGTAGATACCTTTGTCGTCTTTGAATGCTACCTTCATCAGTCCTCCTCATCGTCAGGAGCGACTCCGCGTAGTACATCGCGGGCAGCGCGACATTCATCGATTACCGCCCACAAAGGCGATTCACCACGATGTCCGTCCATGCGATCTGCGAACTCAGCGAACGGACGCAGCGCCTCCCGCAGCCGCTCGACCTCAGCCTCGGCATCCAGTAACTCCCGGTAGCGCGAGTCGTTGATATTGTGGTTTATCATTCTTTCATCCAGTCGATGCGTTCTTCCCAGTCAGGCACGAAGTCATTCATAAACTTCTTCCACCAGCAGATCATACGGTTGCCGTTGTTAGGCGTGCTGATGTACCTAGGCCCCCACTTCTTGTAGATGATCTTGTGGCTATGCAGCTGTCCCTTTAGTCTGCTCTCCTGGTCCTCGTGGTGGAAGTCGTTGATGCCTCCTTTTGTGTAGCGTCCAGCGATGCTGACTCCGCTGACTCCGGCGTGAACGTACCACGTGGCCTGTAGTGCTGCCATACCTTGGCGAACCAGTTCGTCGTCGCCCCAACCGGAATGTAGTCGAACATCGAAGTTACCGATGGCAAGCGCCCTCCGTACGTTGAGTGAGAACAGCCGCTTCCCCAGAGCGCCCTTGCTCATAAGCGGTCTGTCCTCGTTCTTGATAGTTTGGTTGCCGAACATCAGGCCGTAGAACGGCACCATGATGCCGATGCCTAGTGTGTTAAGTCCCTCCCACTCGTAGAGCCGGTTAACGTCAGAATCGGGATGCGGGTAGATGTCGTCGTCCGACATGATGATGCGGTCGCAGCCAAGGTAGTTCGCCCTATTGACGATGAAGTTCCTGCTGAAGTTGATACCTCGATTGCTGTCGGGCAGCCGCAGTAGTGAAACCTTTGGGTGCTGCCGGGTAATGAATCTTAGGTAGTCTCTTGAATCCTCGGGCTCGACGACCAGGATGATCTCTTCGACATCCTGCTCTCGCCACTTTGGTAGGCTACGTTCAAGCAAGAACGCACGCTTCCTCGTAGGTATGAAAATTATGGCTCCCATGTTACTCCTTTGACGTTGGGGATGGACACCTTATCCCGCTCCTGTTCACGACGCATTTTCAGAATGTTATGGGCACCTCTCCAATCTGTCGCTACTCCGTTACCTGTGACGGGATTGGTATATTGGATGCCGTACCATCCTACGTTCCAACCACCTTTGCCGCGCTTAGTGATGCGGCGCTTTCTTGTCCATCTCGTTGGTCTCAAAAGTTCTTTCCGTGTAGGTGTTCTCTGAAATCGTTAATCATCATCTTGTCCGCGACCGCTTGGTCGAGGTCGATGTTGCGTGCCGCTGTGAAGTCGAGCAGCCGGATCAGCACGTCGGCGCACTCCATAGCCAACTCTTCCTCGCCCTTGTTCTTGCGCAGGCACTCCAGCATCTCGCTCAGCTCGCTATGAATGAGAGCGATCTTCTCGGCATAGATGCTCGGGTTCTCGACGTAGACAGACTCGTTCTCGATGTCTCTGTACACAATCGTCTTGTGGTCCCAGAAGCCGTGCTGCTCGGCTGTGTGGTGGCACTCTGCGGCTAGCTCGTTTAGGCTCAGTCTGGCTGGATCAACCATAGCTTATCCACCTGCACTCCGTATCGTGGTTTGCGGCCGGTTACTAGCATCAGGACGTTCTGATCCTTGGCGGCGAAGATGTCCTGCTTGTACTGCGGGAACCGCCAGCGATTGATCTTCAACATCGTCTGGTCGTCGGCGTCCCGTGCATAGATGATGCAGAACTCTCTGAGTTCTGGGTCCTTGATATCGTCTAGGTCCGATGTGTTGCCGCGTGCGACGTTGATCTCGAAGATATCGCGGATGTTGTACTTAACCATTTCACCGAGCCAGACAACCTTCGTGCCCTGCTGCGCCTCATCGAGTTCACGGCTCGTGTGAGTAGGCAGCGGCAGGATTGTTCCGTTGTCGTGTAGCGTTCCTTCGCCTAACTCTTGAGTCACCTCTCTGATGCTGCGTTCGAGCCGGTAGATGTCGTGCGGGTCCTCCTGTGCTATCCAGAGCTTGATCTTCTCGATCGTCTTGGGGCCGATGCCCTTGATCTTAACTAGCTCGTCCCAGTCAGCGGGTTCGGCGTCGATGATGTTCTGCGCTGTCTTCTTGCCGATCCCCTTGATTTGGCTATAGCCCGCCCGGATACGCATGTTTCCTGCTGGCTTCCAGGAGCCTTCTGACTTGCCGACGCGCGGCTTCAAGATGCGGATGTTATGCTGGCTGGCGTCCCGGAGTATGTCTCGATGTTTGTGCTCGCCATAGTGCCTGACACTGGCGGCATAGAACTCCGCTGGATGATGAACTTTGAACCACATTGTCCAGTACGCAAGCAAGCCGTACGCCACACAATGTGCCGCGTTGAACGCATATGATCCAGACGTAATCATATCGCCCCAGACTTTGCGAGCCTGAGTCTCTGATATGGGCGGGTAGTCCGTCCGATCGGCTAGTGTCTGACATCCTTCCCAGAACCTTCCCCATGATCGATTGAATTCCTGTTCTCCAATCTTTCTTGAAATGATCTTTCGTATGTAAGCTGCGTGCGTCCAAGGAAAATCCCCCACTTCGCGGACGATGCGGAGTATCTGTTCCTGGTAAACAATCTGGAACTGTGTTGTTTCCGTGATCGCATCGACAGCTGGATGGAATTTCTCCGCTCTGGCGCGCCCGAATTTGATAGCAGCGTACATCGAAGCTGCACCGTTATGTAGCGGTCCTGGTCGGCTGAGAGCGTTACAGTCCATGATCTCGCTGAAACGTTCGGGTTTGAGAATCTGGCAAACCGAGCGCATCGCTCGCCCATCAAACTGAAAGACCGCCGTGACGTCGTTACGTTTGAATGCTTCATAGACCTCCTTGTCGTCGAGCGGGATTTGGTACAAATCGTCGATCGTCTGCCCCGTCCACTTAAGCATCGTCCAGAGAGCCGACATCGTGCTGAGCCCCAGGAAGTCCATCTTCAGGAGTCCCTGGCGCTCGGCGTCGTACTTGTCGAACGCGACTACGTCAGCGTAAGTATCACCGATCTTTTTGTGGTAGATAGCTGCCACGTCCCTGATGTCTGAGCTAGCGACCACGTAGGCGGCAGCGTGGACACCGGAGCCACGAACGTTGCCTTCCAGAAGTTCAGCTCGTCGAAGGTCGGGGTAGCGCTCGACCACATCGGCGGCCTGAGGGAATTGTTCAATAGTGTCCTCAACCGTCGCGCTTGCTCGTAGGTCACCACTCGACCTTTCAATTAGGAAGGACTTGATCGTTTCAACTTCGAACTTTGGAACCCGGTACACCCGCGCTATGTCGTCGAGCGCTAGCTTGCCTTTGAAGTAGGTGAAAGTTCCGATGTTCGCAACACTAGGATAGCGAGTCGCCAGATAGTCACGTAGTATCCCTTGGTCGCGTACCTCGCTTGGGAAGTCGATATCAATATCTGGTAGGTCTTCACGCGTAACATCGATGAAACGCTCGAAGATGAGAAGTGGAAATCGTAGAGGGTCAACTTCCGTGATCCTGAGCACAAACGCCGCCAGGCTCCCGGCGGCAGATCCACGTGCTGGACCGACAGGTATTCCTCTGTCCTTGATATACGTGATGGCATCCGCTACAATGAGAAAGTAATTCTCATACCCCTTCTGTTCGATTAGATCAACCTCGTATTGAAGCCTCCTCTTGTAGCGGGCGCGCTCCGCACCCGGTAGTTTGTCGAAGCCTCTGAACTTCCAACCCTCGCGTAGCAGGTGCCTCCAGTAGCTCCTAACATCCTGCCAACCGGCGGGCAAGGGGTAGTCGGGCATCGGGATACGCGGCAGTGTGACACAGCATTCTTCAGCTATGTCGGCGGTCGTCTGTACGGCGGCGATTGCCTGCCGACGGTCAAGCCCTGTGCCGATGAGCTTACGTACGATAGTCCCGTCGTTGATTGGGGGACAGAGCCCGATGTCGTAACCCCAATCTCGCTCCATTTCTTCGAGCGTACGACGTTCACCAGGACGCAGATTGTGAAGAATCTTCTGAACCTCGGCCTCCTCCAGAGCCGTGTAGTGGCAATCCATCGAAGCGACCAGCTTGGCTCCCACTCGATCCGCAACACGTGCAAGGAGTGGAGCTGCCCTTCTGTGAGGCTCAAGTTCAGGAAAACCTTGAACTTCGATGAAGTAAGCGCTTCCAAACGCTGCCTTGAATCGGCGGGCGACTTTGAGGCCGCGAGCATACGAGCCATCGCGGGGATCAAGACCTTTACCTCCTACTAGACTACAGAACAGGAGCGAGCCCGAACACCCCGAAAGGATGATCAGGCCCGCCTTGTGCTCGACGAGTGTGCGGAAGCTTACTGTTGGTTCGTACCGATGTCCTGTTTCTCCGGCCGGGACTGGTCCGCCGTCGGGCATACGCTCCCAGCTGAGCGTCACCATGCGCAGCAGGTTGCGGTATCCCTCAGCGTTCTTAGCCAGCACTGTGAGGTGCATCTTGCGCCGACCTTCAGGGTCCCAGGGACACGGCATGTAAATCTCGCAGCCAAAGATCGGCTTGATGCCCTGACCGATCTTCTCAATGCTCTCCTCGAACTTGACGTGCGAGTCTACATTGCCGTGCTCCGTCATAGCGAGCGATGGCATCTGTAGCTCGACCGCGCGCCTTACATGCGCCTCCGGTAGCTGGTAGCCATCCATGTAGGAGAACGTGCTATGATGATGCAAGCTCCTGAATCGCATCTCCGTCTTGTTGCCGCGAACTACCTTCCTTGTCGCCAGGAGCGGCTCCTTGTGCGATGGGATTTTGTCCGCCGCTAGGCTGTGCGCCAGCGGACCTCTGATTCGTTTCTCTGTCTTGGGCATAGAGGTAGAGACTGATTAGGATGTTGCCGAGTAGGTCCTCCAGGATTTCTTCGGGCTGCTCACCTTTGAGCGGCCTGCCCTCCCACATAGCCCTCTTGAGCTTGTACATCTTCCGATGCATGTCGCTGTACTGCCCTGCGAGTCCCAGCTCATTGAAGACATCACCGTAGTCAACGGACTTCGTCAGGAAGCGTTGCACTACTTTGCCCAGAATGCGCTCCGTCATAATTTTGTACGGGTTCAGCCCCATCGTACTCCTTTCTCCAGCGTTTGATGCGTTCGTTGATAAACCTGCCCGCCATGGCGAGGTTCGACGCCTCTGTGTACCAGCCGGTCGCTCTATTGTATGATTGCTTGCGCAAGATCGGCACTCGGATGCCGAACACCTGCTCTGCTTCCAGAACCTCCTCGTGTAGATCATCAAGTACGGCGCAGACGCGCTCTGGGCCGACGAGTTGGGCGAGTTTTCTGTATTTGTGTCCGTCGTAGATCAAGTAGTCGTACGGAATGTAGTTGCGGCGCAGCCATTCGCGCGTGTCGGGGTCGATATTGTCGTGCCTGATGTACGGGCGCGTTGTAGTTACCCATAGCTCGGCCCCGGCTGCCTGGATGCCCCGGCAGAGTTCCTTGGCTTCTGGGTACACCGGCATAGTGCGCTTCAGTCCGCCCTGGCGATAGGCGAGTTTGATGTCGTGCCATACGTCTGCTGTGCAGCGGTAGTTAGTGCAGAACCACTCCTTGAACGGTTGATTGCCGACGTAGTGATCTTTGACTTGCTGGTTGAGGTAGTTGCTGGCGAATTCGAGGAAGTGCTGATGATACATCCCCATCGTGCCATCGATGTCTACGGCGACGACTGGCTTGACTTCACGGTTGCAGTTTGTGCAACGCAATGATTTCCTCCAAGCACGATTTGAGGTCAGGGTAACAGGGTGCCATCGAGTGGAAGGCATGCTCGCGCCTGCCGATGATGTATACAGGCTTCTGGGTGCCAAGGCAGTAGCCGAACTCGGCGTGCCGTCCGCCACGACCCTTTGCTGGGCGTTCCCTGCTGCTGAACATCAAAACGGCATCTGCTTCATCTATGTCTGCTAGGTCATTCGTGGCAAACTGAAGCGCCGGTCCCTCTGGGCTCAGCTCCCAGTCGTTCGTTACGTCAGCCTCGTGCTCCTGGGAGTGCCAACGGCTCGTCACTTGGTGGCCGTTTTGTTGAAGATAGCGTGCTTCTCTGTTCAGTTCGTCACGCCGCTTAAAGGAAGCTGCCAGGTAAAATTTCATGCGTTTAGCGCTGCGATGAATTCGGCTTTGGCTTTGTCTGTTAGTTCACGGATCGTATTCTCAATGTTAGGCTTGCCTGTCACAATGTGCTCGATCTTCACAATCCTGATCTCGTTGTCGTTGTGCTCGAATGTGATCTCGACTCTGATCATAATTAGAGAAAGATGATCGTTATGATTACGAGGAAGGCGATCACTGCGAGCAGGGCTGCTGCTCTGGGCAGCATTGACGTCTTGCTCGTGATTGGTTCGGCCATATCCCTTACTTCAGGCCGAGGCTCGTCAGCAGAGCCGCTATGATTGCTGCCGCCGCTATTGCCCACAATGCTCTGTTGTTCCATGTTAGTTGACCTCCGAGTTCAACAAGTGCAGCGTATACTCCACGTGGCCCGTGCAGTTCAAACTCGTGCTTATCCGCCAACCTTGCAACTCTTTCGAGTTCTTTCATTGTCTCTTCAAGTCGTTCTTCATGACTCTTTGCTGGCATACTTTCCCCCGTCGTTACAGTGAATGGTCCTTCCGTTGATCGTAACCCAATCGGTGACTCGGCTATCTTGACTTAGCTCCTCTGCCTCCCTGTCGGTAGGCATAAATCGTGATAGCAGGGTCAGTAAGAACGAAGTGACGGCCATTGTAGTAGACTCCGGCCATGTAGAATTTGTCTGGTTGAGGGTCTAGTTTGTTCGCTGCTTTCCTGAGTATCGTGGCGATACGTTTTTTCACTAAACCTCCTGTATTGGTTTTGAATGTAGAACACAAAAATTATCCTGATCCTGCGCTATGCTGAGGCCAGTAGCTCAATCTGACGCAACGTCTGTTCAAAGGCGTGGTGCGTCAGAACGCCGCGTTTCCACGTACCCATGCGTCCTGCTCTGACGACGTTAGGGTGGCAGTCACAGCTTGTATCGACGACCTTAAACCCTGGCTCCCAGATTTTGTTTATGTGCAAGTGTGGTCCAGATCGCGCCTCCGCGCTTGGGTATCCAAAAATGTTGCTGGCACGATACCAGTCATAATCCCAGGTGCCGTTGTATACCACCCAGTTATCAGGCACCTTATAAAATGGCCGGAAGTCGAAGTCAAGCTGCTTCCGCACCAAGATGTTTACTGACTCGAACGAGTGCCGGTCTGGCTTCAGGCAGATCGCCCAGGCTGGAATCGTGCTGATAACCAGATCGAACTGTGTTGTGATTTCTTGCACTTCCGACGGACTGATCCGCCAGTCAATAATCCTGTGCTCGAATTTAGCCCAGGCAGCATCGTATGTAGAGCGTAGGTCCCAAGCCGGTTGCACGGCGACGACGCGATCCCACGATGTCGGCATTGTTGCCAGCCCGTAGACACGCTCCGCATAGACCTCCGGTAGTCCGACCCGGAACGTATAGATATCGGTGGCAGGAGCCTGGGAACTAAGCTCGGGGATGGGCTGATGCAGATACTGTGCGCCGTAGATGACTGACTTCTGCTTCTTGCTGATGATCGTAGGCCTGATCCCGTGCAGGCTAAGCGCCTGTGCGGCGAACAACCCGGCAGGTCCACAACCCAGAACCGCTACTTCTGGCATAGCGCTACCGCACCGTCGACGATGCTGTCGATATATGCGACTTTGTCGGGCCTCGCCATCGGCCCATCCCTAAAACTCGTCTCATGTTCGAACCCCGCTCCCCAAACCAATGCCGTTACGACATTATCGAAATGATTCCAAAGAACCTCGACGTTAATATCATCGCTAAGCGCAACCCGCAGCTTGGCGTAGAGCAGGCGTCCTGAATCAAGCGGCCGCCTGAGAGCGAACGCCTGCTCTGACTCGTAGAAGTCACGACCGTAGACAAAAATACGGCTCAGGTCCGTGGCTTCCGACATCTTCTCGCCAATACGAATTTCCATAACAGAGGGCGGGGCCGGACAGCGGAGGGTATGATTGCTGTCCGGCCCCACGTTTGTTAGACGGGCTCTTCCACGTCGTCGGTGCGGAGGCGGGCCACTAGGACGCTGCGCTTGCCGGTGGTCTGAAGCTCGCGGTCCTTCAACTCCTGCTTCAGCTCCTTGATCGACATGTCGTCGTAGTTGTCCTCTTCCTCCTCAGCCTCAGGCTCTTCTTCCTCCTCCTCCTCTTCCTCGTCAGGCTCCTCCTCCTCTTCCTCTTCGTCACCCTCCATCTCCTGGATGGCGGCGCGCAGGTCGTCGTCGGACATCGACTTGAGGACCTTGACTTCGAGTTCGTTCTCCTTGATGTACGCCTTCAACTCGGCGCGGCTCATCTCGTCCAGCGAGCCGTTGCTGTCGTCCTCCTCCTCATCCTCTTCCTCGGCGTCCTGGGGAAGCGGCATCAGCTTGCCAATGTTGGGGCGGTAGTCGCCGTTCAGGTCGGTGCCCTCACGCAGCCGCGCCAGGCACTCCTTGTTCTCGATCACTGCGAGGTTGCCGCCCTTGGGCTTCAGGCCGAATGCCGCCACGAGTTCCTTCAAGCGGCGCGCCCAGTTCGCGTTGGGATCGACTGGTGCGTAGTACCAGAGTCTGCCGTAGGTTTCCTTCAGCTTCTTGCCGTTGGCGTCCTTCGTCGGCTGGAAGATGACCTCGTACTGCTGGCTGTCTCCGGCCTTGTTGGACTTCTGTTCGATGCTCTCGCAGCGCAGATAGTACAGACCGACGGGGGCCTGTTTGAAGTCGCCCTCGACTCCTGACACATCGCCATACTTCAAGACCTTCGCCACTACTTAACCACTCCCTTCTTGGCGCGCCTGCGCCGGTTGATTGGGCGAACGTTGCTGTTCGCGGCCCGCTTACGGTTGATAGCGTCTTCCAGCTTGGGGATTGTCGGATTGAGCATGAAGCCCTTGTCCGTGCAATCAAACTGGTCTTTGGCGTAGATGTGCTCTGTCTCGTTCAGTTGCAGCCTCCTGGTTCCCTTCGATGTAACTGTGCCAAAGGCGACGACGTTGGTATATCCGCATACCTTCATCGCCATGTTCTTACCCTGCACCCAAGGCATCATCTTGCGGTCGATTTCCTCATCCTCAGGGGACGGACTTAGCTCAGCGGGCCAAGCGGTGATACCGAAATTGAATGCCCCAGTATCGGATAGAGTCGCCATATCTCGAACCCAACGCCCGAGCCGCTGCATGTTGATCCAGTAGTCGCCCTTGTCGAGTCCCCAGCGCTTGCGCGCAGGCTTCTCGATGATGATGGTCTCCCAAAGGTCGTCGAGCCCGATGTCCTGGTAAGATGAGATGCTATCGAGCCAGACCCAGTCGTAGTTATCAGCTCCTTCGTGTCGACAATGCTCGAAGACATCCTCCATAGCCGTCCAGTCGCGCACTACCCATTGCTTATGTCGCGGCTTATCTTCAGGTAGGATGCTGTCAGTGTAATCGACCGGCGGACGAATGAAGAGGGCGTGCCCTGGCGATGTACCGGCGAGCCGGGTCTTTCCCCAGCCCGATGGCGCGACCAGGAAGAGCTTGATGCTCTGGCTATCGGTCAACGGGACGGCGGGCATAGCTTCAAGATCAACTTTCTGTGGTTGAATTCATCTTTTGATTTAGGCGGATACCTGATCCAATCGTCAAATTGCCTTTCAGTTATCAGACCTTCTTGAAGGGCATTTTCAAGCTGCTCCCGATATATCTCACCCAAGGTTCTCACTACCTGCGCTCCACTCTTTCGTGAGCGTCGTACGGCTCCCAGCGCACGAACGCTGCTCTCTTGAATGCCTCCCAGTCATTGCCAGTCTCGTGCAGCTCACACATATCGCGGAAGCTACAGAACTTGCAGTTGGGGAAGAATTGTGGGCCGGGGTTCTTGTAGACGTGCAGGTCAGGGCGCTTGCGCGCCTCCAGCATGTCTCTGATCTCGTTGCGGACGCGCTGCTTGACGCGCTCCGCTTCTACGTCACCACGGAAGGTTAGCTGTCGGTCAAAGTACGGCGGCGGCTGTCGCTTACTAATGGAGCCGTTCTTGTTGAGACGACGACCCTGCTCGTCCCACTGACCGTCGTCCTGCCTCATGGCTTTGCGCAGCCAGTTGTAGATGATGCCGTCGAGCCGCTCATCTTGCTTGAGGAAGCCGTGTAGCCTTAGCCAGCGAGGACCGTATGTCCAGTAGGCTCCCACCTGCTCATCCATCGGCAGCGCAGCGCCGCTGATCGCAGTAGTTGTCTTGTGCTCTGCGAAGCGGATTTTGTTTGTGGGCAGATGCAGCCAGACCCCGTCGATGGTTCCTACATAGTAGACCTTCTGGCCGTCAATCCTGCCAATTGGTAGCTGGAAAGTCTGCTCGCTACTGATGATGTAATACTCTTTGTCGATTTCCTGCCAGTGCTCGACGTAGCGGTTCAGCATATCAATGCCAAGCTCCCGCATATCAACGACTTTGTCTTCCTCCCAGATGCTTGTATCCTGTTCGTCTGAGAGTTTCTCGCACAATTGCTCGAAAGTGGTGGTCGGATGCGGACCGCGCTTGCGCCCCTCCTGGTAGTACGCGGCCAAAGCCTGGTGAACTAGATCGCCAAAGACCAGCTTTGTATCGGTAGTCGGCGGCTTCAGACGCTCGACGTATGCCCACTGCCACTTCTGCCTGCACGTCAGGAACGCTTGGCGTTCTGATGTCCGGACAAGTATCGCTCCATTTTTCAAAATTCCTCCCCGCTCGTGGCCTCACAACCGTGGCAAATAGATTTTGGCGGGCCAGCATGTCCTGGTCAGGGTACACACCGACCCGCCGCTAGCAAGCCTAGCAGACGCGCGCTGTGAGCGCAAGTCTCGCGCATCGCGCGATGCAGGCTACTCCTTTCCTGTCGACACCATCCAGATTGACAGGATGCCGACCCAGAAGATAGTTGTGTGATTGAGTGGCAGCCCGAGTGCCAGGGCGATCCCGAGCAACAGTATCCAGGCTGCCATATGCTCAACCATGTCGTAGCTCCTCGATCTGCTTGGCGTAGTTGAGGATGTTATTGTTGGTAATCTTCTTGTCGCCCGCCACCTTGGCGACGTACTCCTGGATCGAGTGCGGCGTGCGATACGTGTAGCACTTCAGCGGCGTATCTCTGGCGCCTCGGTCGCCTCGGCCAAAGAACTGATGCATGACGTCCGGGTCCCAGGCCTCATCGAGCGCGTGCGCTGAATTCGCCCGCTCCAGATTCAGGGCGGTGCCGCCGGTCTTGATCGTCATGACGATAACGAATGGCCGCTCGTCATCGCCCGCAAACCTGTCGAGCATCGGCTTGCTGTCCTTAGTGCCACCGCTTAGCCGCTCGTTGTCGATGCCGTTCCTCGTCAGGAAGTCAGAGATCACCTCCATGAAGGAGATTTCCTCGACCCCGATGTAGGCGCGTGCGCCCGGCTCGTACGGGTCGTCAGCGGTTCCCTTCTTGATGCCGTGCTCATCGAGCCGCTCAAGCAGGTGGTCGAGCTTGCAACTGTCCTTCGTGGCAATTAGCTTCGTGTAGAACTTGCTCCAGTCAATCCGGCTGTTCGCCATCTGCCTGAGACGTAGGTACTGCGTCAGGACGATGCTGCCCGACATGCGCTTATTGCCACGGAGCACAATCTCATGCTCCTCATCGAACGTCTGGTAGTCGCGCAACTGACGGCCGGACATCGGCGTATCGACGATGATCTCGATCGCGTCCGGGATGCCTGGCAGCGCATCCTTCTTGGTACGGCGCACCATGTGCAGCTTATGGCCGTCGTAGAACTGTTCCTCTAGCCCCGGCTTGATACCGCCGACCTTCTTGACGGTCTGCATCGCGCCGCGGCCACCGCGCTTGTAGATGCGCTCCTCGTTGACCTCCAGCCACTCCTCGATCCAGGCCCACTCGGATGAGTAAGCCTTCCGGTCGATGAAGTTAAGGATCGGCCAGAGGCGACGTGGCTTACCGCCAATCGGCGTGCCCGACATCGGCCATTTGTAGTCGGCCAGAACTAGCTGGGCAGCGATATGGAAGAGCGCTCGTCTGTTCGGCAGGCCGGTCTGGTGGAACTCGTCGATTATGAAGGCTCCCCAGTCAATCGCAAACAGGGATTCCTGCTGCGGGCTCTTGAAGCGGTACCAGTTGCCCATGTAGTCCTTGCCAGCGTGCAGCGGATCGCGCTCGGGTGGACTGCCCTTCTTGATGTCGTAATACTTATCGACACGCAGGTCGTCGGCTATCAGAGCGAGCGCGACGTTCTGAAGGTCGTCATGCTTCCAAAGCTCTACGACATCCTCCATATAGCGCGCCCGTTCACGAGGGGTCTCACTCGTCCAACAGCCGTAGTCCGTCAGCCGCTCGAACTCCGTCTGCCAAACGTTCACGAGCGAACGCTTAGGGGCGACGATCAGAATCGGCTTCGGGTTGATCTGTGCTTCGTAGATCGCCCCGATCGCCTCCAGCGTCTTGCCGGTGCCCACGTCGTTCGCGTTGATAGCCGACGTAAGGCTCATCATCTTGATGTCGGCCCTCTGGTACGGACGCGGCTTGCGCTTGCGCCGCAGCACGTGACCAGGCGGGATATTGGGATGCTCAATCGGCCTCCCCGCTATGACGTCATCGATGATCGGCGGCGTGTGACTCAGTTCGGCGTCCTTGGCGCCATGTAGGTTAGCCTTCTGGCGCTCGATCTTAACCTGGTCCTTTGCCCACAGACGCACCGCTGGGCCTAGCTCCATGCCGTCCCCAAATATCTCACGGAGGCGGCGGGCGTTCTTCAGGTCCATCGGGACCGACCAAAACTTCTGGCCGTTGTCGGCGTGGAACTTGCGCCCTCTGATCGCTTTGACGGCGGCGACGTACTCGGGGTTGTAACGGAAGTGAACTTCGATTCTGTCTACGGTTTCATTCAGCTCGATGTATGCGCTCCTCAACGTGCCCCCTTCCTGGTATTGTACTCGTGGCAAAACAATACGAGCAGGGACGAGTGGGATACCCGCCCTTGCCCCAGTCTCTTCGTACGATGGCGCGGCTGCCGCAGCGCTGGCAGGTTATCCATTGCCAGCCGGGCATCCGCTTGCTGACCCGGACTTCCCACTCGGGCAGCGCCATTAGCGCTCGCGTGCTACCCAAACAGCGAACCGCACCAAGCCGTACGTGATCAGAAGCACGACTCCGATCAGGATGCCTAGCGCCAGCAGGTTTGCGACTAGATCACTGTTGTCGTAGATCAGAAAGCAGTACAGCAATCCGATCACGACCAGGACTGTCGTAATGACGAACCTCTTTTGGTTACTCATCGCTCCTATCTTTCTACAAGTATGCGTACTTGGTCGTCGGCTTCGCATCGTTCACGATCGAATCCGTGTTTTGTGTTCCAGACGAAGCTGACGTCTTTGCCGCTGAGGGCAACTTCGCAGACGTGGTAGTAGATACGTCTGTCGTCCAGATCGACGGCGAGGATGTCCCCAGCATGTAGCTCCCCGGCGTCGATCCAGACGACCCTGCGCTTGCGCTTCAATTTTCCCAGCCTTCTCCCAGCCTGCCTAGACGTTCTCGGTCGGGTCTAGGCCCCGAGCCTGCAAGGCTGACCTCGCCGTGTTGACACGGCTGTCCCAGTCGTCCTTGTAGACGCGCCCGCCGCAGATCGGGCCAATGCCTAGCTCCCTGGAGAGTCGGTTCGTGATACGGGTGTGGCAGATCGAGCAGCGCCCGATCGTGAATCCGTACAGGGCCGCGCTATCGCCCAGGCCCGCACGGATGATCTGCTTGGCGACCTCGTTGGCGGTCTGCACCCTCAGCAGGTGCTCTGTGGGGCCGACGATCTGCACCATGTACCTGTGCGTCTTATCCTGGGTGTCCCTGACCCGGTAGAACGCGATGTCGTTATCCTGTGACTCGATGCGGACAGCGTACCTTCCTGGCGTGATGTCCTGCACGGTCGGCTTGTTGATGCTGCGATTATCTTGGCCCGGCTTCACCGGGCGATCCTTCAGAGCCGCGATGATCCTGCCAGCGTCGCCCTTCTTGAGCCCGCCCTCGGCTAGCTCCTTGATGCGAAGCAGCCAGGGCTCCGGGATGTCGCGGCTTTCGACCAGGCCCTTGATGTACATAACCTGGCGGTCGGACGCTGGTTCCCGCTCCCAGGCGGGCGGTTCGTCAAGCGGCTTCTGGCCGCGCGCTGCTCGCAGTTGTTCGTCACTTACCATGTTCCATCCTATCTGATCGAAGGCTGCGTACTCAGCTTCACTTTCTTCTTGACGCACTGGACTTCTTCTTCTTCTTGGGCTTCTCGATCTGTTCTACTAGCTCGGACTGGATAGCTTCGAGGATTGTGTAGTCCTCGTTCTTGAGATGTCCTTGGCCGTAGTTAAAGGACACGACTATGGCAGTACTCAAAGAGCTTGCCGCCTTCTGACTAAGCAGCAGGTGTACGTCGCGCTCTGTTGCCAACTTTCCTCCCCGCTATGATTGCCATTCTTTTCAGAATTTTTCCAGGGGGAGGGTGTTAGTCCCGCCAGGCGATCAGTTCGTCGCCGGGCAATAGTTCCAGAACCTCGCCGTCCTGCTTGTCGATGAACTCCCAGCGCTCCTTGAGAACGTAGCCTCCGTGGTTAAGCGGCGTCGTCGCGATCATGTAGTAGTTCATCAGGTTCCAGGTGTCGTGGGGAGCGACGCCGATCCTGCCTTGGCTCTTCATGAGCCCCTTGGCCTCCTCGATGAAGGCGGGCATGTCCTCGTACGGACCCTGACCCGAGTCAGCGGCGGCGGCGAGGATCATCGCGGTAACGTGAAAGCTGCCCCACCCATTGGGGAGGCTGAGCGGCTTGCCGTCGCGCTTGATACGCGTGTTGAGCGGCATTATGTAAACCTTTCGGTTGAAGGAAACTGCGACTACTGGCACCGTGCCCCTGGTGCCTCCAGGCAATAGCTCGGGACAGTTCGGCCCTGTCTCTGGCTCCTCCGCGCAGTGGGACTTGCCTGCGCCCTGGTCCGCGTCACTTGCTATCGCTGCGCGTTGTACTGCTTGCGCATGATATTTGTTAGTCTGGAAAGGTCGTTGTTGACCCTCTCCATTTCTTCAACTCGCCTCTTGAGGTAAGCTTGCTGTTTCCTGGTGAGTCCCGTTTCGTGATTACGCCAAACCGTATAGGCCAGATGCTGCGCATGAATGCTAACTACAGCAGCCACACGCAGCATCTCCATGGCGATCTTCTGCTCAGACCGATCCATTCAGGCCTAGATTATGGTCACTTCTTGGAGCGGCCCTTGCGGACGACCACGGACTTCTTGGCGCGGGACTTGGCGGGGACGGGCTCCTCTTCCTCCTCGTCCTCATCCTCGTCCTCTTCGTCCTCCTCGTCCTCGTCAGCCTCGTCCTCGACCTCTTCCAGTTCCTCCTCGTCCTCTTCGTCAAGCTCCTCGTCAAGCTCCTCCTCTTCCTCCAACTCCTCCAGGTCGTCGGGCTCCTCGACCTCCTGGACCTTCTTCTTGGAGGCTCCCTTCTTGGCCGCCACCTTCTTGGCGACCGACTTCTTGGCGCCGGTGCGGTCCTGCTTGATGATGGCGGACTCGGCGTTGTCGGGGCCGTACTCGCGGAGCAGCCTGCGGCCCGTCATCGAGCCGGGGAGCGCCCAGTCGTACTTGTCCTCGACCATCTGCTGGATGTCGGGCCAGCTGGTGGCGGGCGACTTCGAGCGCTCGCGGTAGATCAGCTTGGCGATGTTGCGCTTCTTCGCCTCGCTCAGTCCCTCCAGCTTGTCCGGCCCGCGCGTGCGGCCAGTGGACTTCTTGGCGCCGTTGCTGTCCTCCGGCTCCTGGACCTTCTTGGCGGCCCGCTTCTTGGCGGGGGCCGCCTTTTTGGCAGCCGTCTTGCGGCTCGTGGCCATGCGATCCTCCTTGGATCGGTTGTTTGACTGCGGAAGCCTAGCAGGGTATTTGGGAACTGGCAACAAATTGGTCCCCGTAAAGAGGGACCTAGGATGCACCCTCCAGATACCTCTGAGGGTACGTCCGAACCCGCGTCGGCTCCATTTTACTTGGAAGAGGTCATCGCCCGGTATGATCCCGACTAGGAAGCCGCCCTTCCAGCGTTCCTCGTCGGGCAACCATACGACGACCTTCTGCCCCAGTAGTTTTTGTGCTAATATCCAGTAGTTTATACCACTAGGGGTAGTCCGGTACGTGCGGTCAACGACCGCTTGTCTTTGTCTTTTCAGCTTTCCTCCCCGGTCTGGTATGGCCAGAGCACCACGTCTGTAGCCAATCCCTGCGCTGCGTGATGTTCCATTTGCATGGCTTCTACCAGGTCCAGGCCTTCTTCTCCATCGGCCAGGTCCAATGCGTAGGCCCGCGCGTCAGTCTCACTGACGAACGGGCCGAACACATAGACATAGAAGTCGCCCTCAGCGGGTTCCTTCCCGACGACGTACCAACTCGTCAGGCCTCCCCGTCACCGTCGTACGGTTCGATGGTGACTTTGATAGCCTTCGGGTTACCAAGGAGCCGGTAGCCGCCGACTCCCAGGTAGATGTTGGTCAGTTCGACGGGCCGCTCCTCCGTCGTGAACTTGACGACGCTCTTCTTGGCGTCGATGTCGGGTAGCACTACCTCCAGCTTGGCGACCTTTGCGCCGTTGTTCCTTGTCTTAGCTGGTGGCATTTTGTTCCGTTAGGTTGACGATGATGCTGCCGGGGTCCGGGGCCACCGAGTGCTCGCGCAACAGATTCAGAACCTCGTCTGTGATAAGCTCCTTGATGATCGGGGGCAGGCTCTCGTAGAACAACAGGAGAGTGGGCAGTTCGTTCATCATGTAGCCTGCGAACTGCGCCATCTCCTCCCAATCGTCCCACTTGTGCTCGTCGGCCTCGGCCTTGGTCGCGTAAACACGGACCTTGTTCGCGTAGCTTGTTACCTTCCAACGGCCATCTCTCTGTTCGACCGTCGGCTCCTTGTTGAACTCCTGCCAGAAGTAGCTCGCACAGGGACGGTCCCAGCCGACTACGATGTGCGGCTCGTCCGTGCCGTCGTGCATCTTCAGAATGATCCTACTCACACTGCGATCCTTTCCGGGCCACCGTTGACCCACTTGTAGTTCGGCTCATCGTCGGTCTCAACGACGCGAGTTGCGGTCACTGCGAGCCAGCGGCTCTCTAGGTCCTTCACGTACTGCTGGGCCTCTCCCTCCGTGGGAAAGACCAGGGCGTTGCCCGCCCATGTGCCACTGCTATCTGCAATCACCTGCGCCTTGTACGGCATATGCCCCCTCTGGGCTTGGCCCTCCCCATAGCTGTCAGAATTCCGCCATGGGGAGGGTGTTTGTTACGACAGTAGGTCGATCACGATAACGGCAGCCATCGTCAGGAACAGAACGACGCTTACGATCAGCAGAGCGATGCTGCGCCGCCAGGTCTTGCGCATGTCCCTCGCCCGAGCCTGATCGGCCTGAGCTTGGCTGGCTGCGCACTCGCGCCGGATCGTTTCGAGCGAGTCGGTCACTTAACTCGGACCACTCCGTCCTTGCCTCGGTACACGCTCGCGTACCAGCTGCGGTCGGTGAACGGGTCCGGGCCGACGACGTTGAAGATGACGCCCTCGGGCAGTTCGCTGGCCATGCCGGTCCACTTCGGCCCGCCGAGGATCGGCGCGGTCGTGTCGTACAGGTAGACGTTCTGCGGCTCCTCCTTGATAGCGCGTTTCAGGTTGCTCTTTGTCCTCTTGCCGCTGAAGTCGGCGCCACCTTGGTAGTAGGTGGGTGTGGTCTTTGTCACGATTTGCTCCCTGGTAGTTGGTAGACTTGGGTTTCTATGTGATGCGTGCGAGCGATGTTAATTGTCATCCACTCGCCCGACCTGTAGTACTCGTCCGCCGGTTTCTTGACGAATGCGACAAGCTGATCGGCACCTTGTAGCATCGCGTTGTTGCGGTTGCGATAGGATGACGGGTTGGTATCGGCGGCAACGCAGCGCTTGACGACAACTCCTTCGTGACCCACCAGACTGCGAACTACCTCTTGGTTATAGGGAGCCGCAGGCTGGTAGAACTCCAAGTCGGCGTTGACTCCGACCGCTAGCCAGGCGGCAAGCGTGTCGATACCGTAGGCGCAGCCCGATCGCCAAACATCAGCAACCGGCTGCACCGCCAGCATCCGCAACGCCGCCCAGCGAGCTTGTTTCTCCGTCAGGAAGGTCGGGCCGGTGAAGGCTCGTATCACCCCTCCTCCTCCATTTCCTCGATGGCGGTTAGGTTTGTGATCTTCGATCCCTCGACGTACGGCTTCAGGGCGTTCTGAAGGAGCTTATGGAGAGTCCCGGCCAGGATATGCTCCTGACCGTCGTCCTTGATCATGACTTCGACTTCGTACCTAACGATCACCCCTCCTCCTCCAGCTGTGTCAGCGCCAGGTCGAGCAGATGCCGGATGAACGGCTCGCGCGGAATCAGGTCCGGGCGAACGGCGTCAACGCGGTCGATCAGTTCCGGCGTGATGCGCACCGGCAGTAGCGCTCGCGGCGGCGCGGGCTCAGGGGCAGGCTTGCGGCGCTTCAGCTTTCCTCCCCGCTCTGTCTTGGTAGCCATTAGACCTTCACCGGTTCCTTCCGGGGTTGCGCCGGGACCTTCCTGGGTTCCGGCTGGGGCTGGGGACGGTCCTTGTCCGGGACCGGATTGACGATCGGTTCGATGACTTGCTTCTCATGCTCTTTCCCTATCTCCATCAGTGTTTCCTTTCGAGGTTGTAGAGTTGGAATGGTACGTCGTATGCCTCGGCCAGAGCTTTGGCGATTCTCCAGCGCGAGTACGGGATCAGGAGCTTGCGTGGATAGGCGTACTGCGCTCGCCAGCCGGTATCGGCCGGGATGATCCCGCCCCACAGATTCACCTGCCCGGCGATCGTCACACCGTCGGACGAGAACAGGCCGTTACCCTTCTCCTTTGTGTAGCCCATATCGAACAGGCGATTGAACGTAGCGGCTGCGTAGGTGCCGCAGGCGCAATGTGGATCCGGTATTTCATGATCCTTTTGGCAGAACGCTTCAAAACGCATGTGCGGCTGCCACAGCGTAGTGTGGACGACCGAGTACAGGCGGTTCTTTTTGACTTCCCAAACCCTGTACCCGATCGCCGGTTCGATTGCGTCAGGAACTCTCATCGAGCGTTGCGATCAGCTCGGGCGGCAGCTTCCACCACCACTCGTTTCCGCGCTTGATCGACTCCACCTCCGCTTCCGCCTTGGCTCCCTCCAAGGTCCGTTTTGTGATCTTGTAGTGCTTGGCGTCCTCGATGATCTCGGTTGCGCGCCGCTCGTGTTTCGGCGCTGCGCCAAGGTACTCGATCAGGAACTCGACGGCCGCCTCACGCTTCGTCGGCGGACGCCCCATCTTGCCACCCTTGTTGGCCTTGGCAAGCATCAGCATCGGATCGTAGCCTTCCTCCACTTCTCCTGTGTAGGTGAGGAGCGGTTGCGGCCGTTCGATCTCAGGCACGTCGGCCTCGTCCATCTCGAACTCCAGCGGCAACGGGTCATCGCGCAACTGCGACTTGACGTTGCACATGAGGATGCGATCCTTGTCCTCGGGATCGCGCCCCACGATGTAGATCATGCGACCGGCTGCTACCAGACCGGAGCCCGAGCCGCCGATCGCGTTTAGTGGATGGCTGTTCTTGGCGACGTTCTTGATTACGTGATCGACGAACACGATCGCGCAACCCGTTTCCTGCGCCAGCTTCTTCGCTGGCCTCGTGGCCTTGCGGATGCTGTCGCTCGACCGCTTGACGCCTTCGCTGAGATGCTCGTTGACGGGGTCGCAGAGCAGCAGCTTGACGTTGTACTTCTCGATCATGCGGCGCATGCGCCCGATATCCTCCGGGAACAACGGGTCAGCGTCGTAGATGATGCGCTTCTTGTTAGCGCCGACCGCTGTGAGCCGTGGCCCGAGCATCGTGCTGTCGATTTCCTCCGTTTGGGAGAGAATCACGGTGCCACGCTTGCTGACGTCGCAGGCGATCCGCACGCCCAGGAGGCTCTTGCCACCGCCCGGCCGTCCCGCGATCACATGCACGGTGCCCTCAAAGATGCGGTCCATCCACAAGGGCTTAATGTTCTTGTTTACGATCGTGCTGGCTCTAGCCAACTTTCCTCCCCGTTCGTGTTTTCATTTATTCCTTTGGTCTTGTGGGATAGAACGCCGCAATCGGATCAATTCTGATGTAGATACCGCTTCTGGTTTCTTGTCCGCAGTCTACGCAACGTTCAAGATCACGCTTAACTAGCCGTGCTGGTTCGCGGTCCCCTTGGCGATCCTTCCAGCACTCATCGCAACAAGGTTGCGTCCAACTATACCTCAAGGTCCTATCACCTCGATGTTCGCCGCGCCGTACTCCTGGCAACGCTCGCATGTGGCGATGTGACGCTTTGCGAGGTCCTCAGCGATCTCATCGGCGCAGCCGCATTCCTGCGTCATCGGGTCGTCCCAGAATGTAGCGTTCGGGTTGTCCGGGCACTCTGGGTCGAGCGGTGTGTGCCATTCGACGTACCTGCTCATGCGGTTTCCTCCTGGGTTAGATTGTCGAGTGCGTCCAGTGCCTCGTCGCGCAAGCTGAAGCAGGACGGAAGCGGCTGCGGCTGGTCCTCGCCCATCTTGATGAGGAAGAGCGGCTCCCAGACCTCGGCCGCGCTCGGGTTGCGGTCCTGCCGACAGACGACTGCGACCAAAGGCGCGTCCATGTTGAGGACGGCGGCGTACGTCATAGACCCGGTGCTCATCTCCGGGATCATAAGCGCGGCGAACGACATTAGCGCCTGCTCCTGTTCTTGTTCCATTCGTCAATTGCCCTGATAGCCTGCCCGGCGTCGTCATGCGTGCTCAGGCGCATGCGCCGGATTGTCCGGCCGTTGACCGAGATGTAAGCTGCCCACTCGTACTCACCGCTCGGCGCGATCTGGCCGATCCGTTCCTGCGTGACGTAGTCGAGAACGTTGAAAACGTCCCCGTGGCTGTGACTTACGGTAGTAGCCATTAGCTCTCCTTGCTAATCAGCATGTCAGTAACCCAGGGCAGCGCGAGCACAGCGCGCTCGATCCGCTCCTGGAGGATAGCCGCGAGTGCCGTTTCACCCGCGTCCTGCGACAGACCGTCGTTCTTGATACCGACGGCGACGTGGAAGACGATATCTTCCATTGTTGCTCCTTGTTTGTGTGTGATATAGCGCGGGACGGGGATCGAACCCGTCAGAAAGCCGGGCCGAGAGCAGAGATCAAAAAACCTCCCCGCTCTCAGCCCCCACGCTTTCACTTCTTACTTCAATCCTTTTTGCCTTCATTGGGTCATAGCGGGCCTCATTGGCCAAGCAAGCGGCGGCTCCAATAAGCGCTGCGGCCGGGTTCAGGGTCACCGGGTAGGACTATCGCACAGTCCGCCGGATCGGCCTACTTCACGGGTTCAGCGCGGGCGCGTGCGCTCCGCTATTAACAGGCATCCCGCGTGCCGTTCGTTCAGAAACGGCAGGGGCCTTGTTCGTCAAGGCCCGTTCGTGCGGGCGGCTTTCAGGCTACCATCGTTCCTTACTTCACTCGTCTAGTTGCTGCTAGCTTCAACTATCGTCGGAGCGCACTGTCCTTTAGCTCTCGCCTACACCTTTCACGCTCTTGCATCGCTCCAGGTTTCGGGTACTCGTTTCGGACATCCGACTTTAGCTTCCACTAGCACTCGGCTAGGGTCGGCTCATAAAGTCTGCGTCGCCTCAGCTGCGGTTCGGCTTTGCGGCTTCACCTGCCGCTCTGCGGGGGTCCGAACAGTCCCCCTAGTCCTCACCTTGCCACCGAATTGCGTCAGGGAGGTTCTTTCAGGATTCACTCGGGCGAGCCCGCGCGCTCCGCGACGAATGCTAGCAGGTCCCGCGTCCGATTGCAAGCCTCCGCTAGCGGAATTTTCGATCACTAAAATACAGATTTCAGCCTCAAGATTCCTCCCCGATTTGTGAGATTTTTCAGTATGAGGGCAAGGAAGGCCGCCGAAAGTCGCTTGCGACTTATTGCGATCTTCTTTCAGCGCACTCAATCAATATCAATAATCCAATACCATTTGTTCATTTTCTTTACTGAGGCAATCCCCAAATCAGCTTTTGCTCTTTCTAGTGTTCGTTTTCCAGCGATATTTTCTTTGAAAGCCCTTTCTACTATCCCAGTAGCTCTGTATAGCTTTCCCGGCTCCATAACGTCAACAAGCCATTCGCAAGCTAGCTCATAGTATCCAATATTCGCGCCTCTTAGATCCTTTGTTCGTTTTTCATTGTATCTTATGATATTGTATATCGGTTTTTCACTCTTTATGGCAATTTTTTCAGCAGTGGCTAGCTCAGAAATTGAATCATACTGCGCAAGTTCTATGATACGAACTTTATTCCACCAATTCTTTTTTGTTTTGTGACTTGACAATCTAGCTATGACATTCAGTGTTTTCCCTATGTAAAGAAGTTCCTCGTCCTTATCATAAAGTCTATATAGAGTGAAATACATATTGTTCATATAAGTAGTATACCGCAAACAAATGCGGCCTTGCAAACTCAGGCTGTTCCGTGCTAGAATAGCTGCGTGCCTAACTCGACATCAGTTGCTGTCTTCTCCATAGACCCTGGAGGGACTACAGGCTGTGCAACAGCTCTCATCGACCTGCGCCAGATCACAGTAGCGAAGGCCATGAAGCGGGCACGTCTGAAAGGCAATATCAACACCTGGGTTGAGGAAGGCAGCCACACCCGACAAGCATGGTCGATCGCCCGCAAGATCGTGGATTTTAACTTCACTGTGCACATCGAGCGGTCGCTAGTTGAGAACGCGAACTTCTATGTGGTTTGCGAGGACTTCCAGATTCGCCTCATGGGTGCCGACCTCTCACCAGTACGCGTCATGTCAGGCGTCGAGACTCTGATCTGCGACGTGTTTAAGGATCGTTGGGAGCAGGATGGCTTCTACACCCTGCAATCGGCTTCTGAGGCTAAGGGGTTCGTCAACAACGAGATGCTCGACAGATGGGGTCTATTGAAAGGACGTACGCCACACGAACGCGATGCTCTCAGACATATTGCCAAACGAATCGACAAACTACTGTAAGGGGGTAAGGTAGGATGGCAGCTTTTCTATCAGTGCTAGCAGTGATAGTGCCGAATCACGATTTCGAGATGGAAAGACAACTTAGGCTACGCGACCATGCGGTCGCGGTGGCAGAGGCTAGGTTTGACCCGAGGCGGGCTATTGTCAGGCCGTACCGCTGGAAGCTGCTCCGTATGGCACGCTGTGAATCGACGGGACGCTGGTTCATTTCGACGGGCAATGGCTACTATGGCGGATTGCAGTTCGACCTCAGGACTTGGTGGTCGGTAGGCGGGCGCGGCTACCCGCATCAGAACTCGATCCTCGAACAGATGTACAGAGCCGTGCTCTTGATACTGAGGCGTGGCTACGCACCTTGGCCGATTTGCGGCTATGTCTGATAAGATTCCAGATGTCGCTGGGTTGCCGAATACAATTCAGGAACTTAGGGAACAGTCAAAGGCTTTGAAGAGATGTACGGCCTGCCGACAGAAGATGGCAACTCACACTATTAGTGTCACGATCGCGCGTCTGGGTGCTGGTAGAGGATCGACTGAGTTTGCGATGCAGAAGATTCCGTGTTGCGAGCAATGTATTTCACAAGCAGCTGGTATTGTCAAGAAGGCGCTACGTGTCTGAGAAGGCCGCAAGAATGCGGGATCGAGTTTCGGTAATCTTGCGTACACCATCTGAAGGGATCTGTTATGCCAAAGTGGCCGGTGACTATTTGGTTGTGCCCGACGTGCGGCAACTACTTTGGCGCATCGTCAGCAGGCAACCTGGACGAAGAGGTGAACAAAAACAAACGCGGCGAGGTCTGGCCCCGGTCGCGCTGCCCACAATGCGGTGGCATGCGCTGTCGCTGTGACGTTGAGCTTGAGTTGGTGCCTAAGCCTGATGAAATCGAAGCGGCGTAACTAAATGAGACATATCGAACGCATATGTCGAGAGTGCCGCACTCCTGAAGGCGACTGGCATGACAAGTACTGTACGGTCGGACGTTCTGGCCCTGGACGTGTCCGCGACGTGGACGTAGAGGTCATCGAATACGTACATCACACTCGCGCGGAAGCACTTTGGATTCTCGGTCGTATTCAGGGTGATACCAGCCCAATTGCGACAGAGTTGCGCACAAAGATGCTTGCCTTTCTTACAGAGTAAAAGTATAGGATTTGCAGGCAGCTTGCGCGATCGACCTGAAAGGCGTAGAATCTAGTTCCGCGCGCAGTACCGGGCTGGGTCGTGTAGTGGCGGCCCAGCCCCTTTATCCACTACAAACGAGGTGGTCTGGGTGTCTGAGGGAGTAATCTGTCCGAACTGTGGCAGCTTGATGCGGCGAACAGGGACTTGCCACACATGCCCGCATTGCGGCGAGACAACGGGCTGTGGGAGGAAGAAGTAAATGTCTATTGAGGAGTCACCAGGTCTGACTCGTGAAGAAACTAGAAAGTTGATCCTAGCTGCGGTCCCGCGCGGCCAATGGGTGGAAGAATGGAAGATCGAGAAGGTTCTTGAATGGGCGGATAACGTTAGGAAAGATCAATTCATCCTTGAAGCTGCACTCGAAGGTTTCATTAATGTAGCTTGGTCGGATGAGCAAGGCGAGCTAGTTTTCAAGGCTACTGGGTCGGAGTAGTAATGGAGTACATCTATCGGGACGCCGATGGCGCCCCTTCGTCAAAAGTAGTACGGAAAGGGGACAAGAAGTTCCATATTGAGCATTATAATGGCCAAGGATGGGCTCTGGGGCGCAATGGCGCTCCGCACATTCCGTACCGACTGAACGAAGTGCTGGCAGCGAACAGAAGTAAGACAGTATATGTTTGTGAAGGGGAGCGCGACGTAGACGCTGCTTGGTCCGAGGGTTTGATAGCTACTTGCAATCAGGGTGGCGCAGGTAAATGGATTGACGAGGATTCTCAGTATCTGGCAAGTCGAGATGTAGTAATCGTCTATGACCTCGACGAAGCGGGGGCTCGACACGCGATCAAAGTTCACGACTCTCTGGTGCGATGCGGTGCCAAGTCAGTGCGCTTTAAACATGCCCGCGAAGGAAACGATTTCTCTGATCACGTAAATGGCGGTTATACAGTCAAGCAACTGGTAATCGAGCATCCGACAAAACTGTTCCCGGAAGCAAACGAACCAAAGCCGGTCATTGAACCTGGTGATGACTTTGGCTACCTGCCAAGCACATTGCAGCTAGTCTTGATGAAGCTCGATGCTGTAACAAAGGAGGGCGGCAAGGAGTTTCAATTCAACGCTCGCTGCCCTGCTCATGATGATCATAGTCCCTCACTTAGCATAAGTCTGGGTGAAAATGGACAGGTTCTCCTGAAGTGCCAAGCGGGCTGCGACTTCTACAAGATCGCTAATGAGCTAAAGATCAATCCACAAGACTTGACGAGGAAGCAGCTTGGCTCTGAGCATGATACTCTGGTCGAGAAGAAGCTGACGGATATTCGGGCACGCGATGATGCTATGGCGATCCGCAACACTGAGTTGGCCGGGAACGTCGAGGATGTACGGAAACTAACAAAGTCAGTCTACGATAAGCTGGCAGAACCGCAGCGCCCAGCCAAATTCCTGATTGATGGTTTGATTAGGGATCGCGGGCGCGTGCTCTTGTCAGCTCAGCCAAAGGCTGGTAAGACAAGATTCTTGATTTCGCTTTTGAAGGCAGTTGCTGACAGAGAGGAGAGTTTTCTCGGGCGACGTGTTATAGTCCCTGATGATGGATCCGTCTTGTGGTCAAACCTTGATATGGATTCAGATATGAGCTACGATTGGCTAGAGCAGGCCGGGATTCGAGATCAAGAATCGTTCCTGGTCGTCGATGGCGATGGCTATACGTTGCCAATCTGGGAGCCAGCACAGCGGAAAGCGCACATCGAGTTGATACGAGAGCACAATGTCTGTCTCTGGGTAATTGATACTTTGATCGCGGCGGCGCAGGGGCTGATAACGAACGAGAACGACAACATTGAGTGGTACAAGTTTTTCAACGCAATAAACCAGATCAGAGTTGAGGCCGGTTGGCCTGCTGTGATCTCTGCTCACCATACGTCGAGGGCGGATGACCTGCACGCTCGTGGGGCATCAGCTATTGAGGGCTGGTTTGCTGAGCTCTGGTATCTGACGGTTGAGGGCGGAGATGATGCCCGATTTTCCCAGGATGCTCCCAGAGTTTTGCGGGTGCAGGGCAGGGACGGGCATATCGCCGCTGCCCAGCTGGCATTCAATATGGGAACAGGTTTGTACAGCTACGGCGGTCTTTCGGCACGCGAGCAGCGGAAATTGGAACTGCTGGCTGCTTGTGCGGAACGGGTAATGGAATGGTTCTCTACGCGAGGTGTGTGGCCATCAAAGGGTGAGGCGCGCTCTTTGATGCTGGGTGTCAAAGGTCCAGCACGCGATAAGTGGCTAGATGAAGCGGTCGAGCGTGGATTCTTGCACCAGTTCCGTGACGGCAGAGCAATTCGGTATAAGGTGTAGATGATGTGTGAGTGCAAGTTCGATTCTATTGTTTTGCAGGAGTTTATGTTCGTTGGTGCGGGAACTTGCACCCAGTCGAACTGTACTTGCACTATGGAACGGCAGGTGAACTTGCACCCAGGGGCCCTACTACGTAGGGGGCCCCTATTGGGTGCAAGATCATATCACCTGGCGTAGCGCGTGTGTGCTGTTTTCTTTGTGCGTATGCGTGCGCGCGTAAGGTTGGAATGGCCTGCATATGGAGAATTTTAATGACATTTGTGTCTGAAATCAATTTATGAGAGGGGCCTTCATCTTGTTGATATGTCTTGTCTGCCTATGTGTCATTGAATTGATTTTTGTTGTAGTGTCAATTCAGATTTGAGTCTAAAACACAAAAATTTAACTGTTCCTGCGCTCAGATCAGGATTCCTCCCCGCTATGACGGCCAAAAGCGCCTTCAACTCAGGTCAGATCAACTGTCAACTCAGCTCAGCGGAGCGGGGAGGAAACTTGGGTTGTGGCCCAAGCTCCCTCCTGGCTAGTTAGTGGGGCTCTGGAGTTTGCAGACGATGACTTGGTCTATGTCGCTGCCCTCGATGTCGATGCTGTCGTGGCTATAGGCGAGTGCTGTGTCGCAGGCTGATTCCTCCGTGTGGCCTGGGAAGGGGCCTATGGCGGCATAGCTGCCGGTGGAAAAGTGCAGGATGAGAATGTACTCGGGCACTAGCTGATCCCTCCGTAGAAGATCGCGGCTGCTAGCGTGCAGCCGACGACGAACTCGATGATGTGTAGCATTACGCTCCGATCGGGTACGGTGTGACGGGGCTGTCTCCCCGTCGCACGTTGCAGGGACGGCAGCTGGGCTGGATGTTCTTGCGGCTGTAGGGTCCGCCGGGGATGATCCGGTCCTGCTCGACGGTGCTGAAGTCGAGGCCCTTGCCGCAGTGAATGCAGTCTACTGTGGTCCCGTTGCCGTAGTAGGCGATGAGCCACAGCTTGCGCCGACGCCGATCCTCTGCTGACCCGCGCCGGTCGCCTCCGTTGCGCTTCATTTTCTCACCTCCTTCCCTTGCGCTCGCTTGCTTGCTCCGCAAGCGTAGCAGACGCTAGCGCGCACCGCAACATCAGCGGGGAGGTAACTTGATTTGAGTTGAAAACACAAAATTTAAACTGATCGTGCGAATCCATGAAATCAGGCGTTTTGAGTGTAAAAACAAGAATTTTGCTGGCTTGCGTAGTGGAATGACGTCATTTCAGGTCAATTCACACACAAATGTGTGTGATTTGAGTGTAAAACACAGAAATTTAGTTGATCTTGCGCACAAATGATCTCATTTTGAGTGTAAAACACAGAATTTTAGCTGATCCTGCGCTGAAATGAGCTCATTTGTCATACATGGACGATTCACCCATGGATGTTGTATCCATGGCAACAACGTCCATGGCAACAGTCTGGCCTCAGACATCGTCCCTGGACGACACTCGCCTGGACTCATTGTCCATGGACTCATCGTCCAGGGACGATTCACGTCAGATCAGGCCAACTGCCATGGCAACAACTCAGCTCAGCCTGTTGCTGTGGAAACAGCCGACCGTCCGGTTGGTCTGGGGCGCCCGACTGGTTGGTCTGGAGGCCCCGACTGGTTTGGAACCCCGCACTGGTTTGAAGTCCGCGGACGCCTGAATTCGTATGCACTTGCGTACGATTGGACTAACCTGCGGGTGCGTCGAATCGTTGCATGCGAGTGCATGCGGGAACGTCGATTCGTTGCGTTGCGCAGCGATTCGCATGCGATTCGTTGCGTCTGCATGCACGGCCCTGCCGACCGCGATATGCTCGCTTGCGAGCACGGGGAACGGCCCCGTGCACGACGGAAGGAACGCAATGCCTCGCAAGTCCCGCACCGCCCCGAAGGTCCCGACCCTTGCGGAGTTCGTCTCCTCCGCGATCGCGGAGCTTCCCTTCGCCCCCGACCGCGAGCCGTCCGATCCGCGCGGCTTCTTCGCACTCGTCGCCCCGGACGGGGCGGACTACTCGGCCGACGACGTCCGCGCGGCGATCGCGGAGAGCATCGCGCAGGATCGCGCAGCGGGCCTCTCGGGCAACGACCTCCGCGCCCGCTACTCCGGCCCCGGAGAGGCGCACGCAAAGGGTCGGGGCCTTACCGGCCCGATGCGCCGCAAGGTGCTCCGCGAGTACGGGCACGGCTCGCTCGTCGGCAAGTCGTACCGCGAGTACCGGGACGGGGAGGCGCGCACCGGATCGGCGCATGCCCGCGAGCACGGCCCGCTTGCCGCTGCCCGTGCCGCCGACCGCATGCGCACGCTCGCGGAGGAGAGCACGGCGGTGCTCTCCGCGAAGGAGATTCGCGCGATCCTCCGCAACGACGGGCGCAAGGTGCCGACCGTCCGGGGCGGCGACGAGTCCGCGCTCCGCGAGGCGCACGTTGCCCTCCTCCTCGACCTCTTCTCCCGCGAGGAGGCGACCGCCTAGCTAGCGGTCGGTAGCAGCGGCCGCAAGCGACCGCCTCCCCCGCCTCTTTCGCACCCTTCCGGCACTCGGCCGAGCGGAAAGAGGAGCGAGAGGGAGCAACGGACGCAACGCGGCAGGCAAGGCCCCGAGTCCTAGGCTCGGGGCCTTTGCTTTGCCCGAGCAAAACTCCGCTCACATCCCTCAGTGCGGTGGCCCCTCAGAAAAATTCCACCCCCAGGTGATTTGTCCTGTCCCCCGCGCACGCGCGTGCAGGCCCGCATTAACTATGAGGAGTAAGTACCTTAGCGCTTGCCAAAAAACCCGCAAAGCACTAGGCTGCGGGAAGTGGCCGGGAGACCAAAGTCCAGGGCGAAGCGCGAACACAAAGAGTTCGCACAAACGAGCGGCCGCCCTGATTTGACCGAAACCAGCAAGTACCCGAAGTACCAGTACCTCGCGGACATCTACGCTGAAAAGTACAACACCTTCGACGCGCTCAGGCGTGCCATGGTGGCGAACGGGATCGTTGACTACCATATCAACCCGTACGACGTCATTCAGCGAGCGATCGATGACACGACGACTGACTACCTGCTCCTCAGGCAGCAGATCGACAAGGACACGAACGGCGACCCACAACAATTAGTGGATCACCCGCTCTATGAGTACATGGAGCACATGCGCGAGGCGATGGTCCGCTACGCCACGTTCGCCACGCAGTACGACATTCAGAAGCGCCAGATGCGCCTGTCCGAGACACGCGTGGCCCTCCTGGCAAACACCCTGAGGTATGTGCTGCAAGACCTTGGCTTGAACCCCGAGCAGATCAGGCAAGTCCCAAGGCTGCTGATCGAACAGATCAAAGCCACCGACGAGCCAAACAACGGCAACTTCAGAGGCCGGTCTAAGCTCGATCCCCAGAAGGCTGAAGCCATAGCCGAAATCCTTCATTACGACTCCGAAGTCGACATCATCGACGTAGAGCCAACCACACAAACTAATGGCCTTAAGCCTACAAGCTGACCTGAATCTCCTGGAGGACCTAAGCGCACTGAACGCGCTCTGGAACCCAGCCGAGAACCCCTTGGCTCACGACCCAGTGACCTGGGTTCATCAACAGAACGTTGAGACATGGTCTAAACAAAACGAAATCTACCAGAGCGTAAACGACAACCGCTACACAGCCGTCCGCAGTTGCCACGGCCCCGGCAAGTCTTTCACAGCAGCATGGGTGGTTGCCTGGTGGCTCTCAACACGCAAAGACCCATTCGTCGTCACATCCGCCCCCACGAGCCATCAGGTCAGAACGATCCTCTGGCGTGAAATCCGCCGCGCCAAGAAAGCCGCCAACCTGCCCGGAAAAATCACACAGGGGCAGGTCCCTGAATGGCGCCAGGCCGACGAACTGGTGGCCTTTGGCCGCAAGCCTGCTGACTACCTCGATCCCGTCACAGCGAGCGCCGCCTTCCAGGGGATCCACGCCACGAACCTGCTGGTGGTGCTCGACGAAGGGAGCGGCATCCCCGAGTGGCTGGCTCAGGCGACAGAAACGCTCATCACGAACGAGACCTCACGACTCCTAATCATCGGCAACCCCGACAACCCGCTGTCCTACTTCGCCAAAGCGTTCCGCCCCGGCTCCGGCTTCAACAAGATCAAGATCAGCGCGTTCGACACCCCGGCTTTCACCGGCGAACCAATCAGCGAGGAACTCACAAATCGACTGACCTCAAAAATCTGGGTCGAGGAACGCGCCACCAGATGGGGCACACAGAGCCCGCTCTACAAGAGCAAGGTTCTGGCGGAATTCCCTGACATCACCGATGACACGGTCTTCACGCCAAATATGCTGACAATGGCCATCACGAACGACCGCTCCAGGCACGCGGTCGATGAAATTGGTCGCTACGGCTTCGACATTGCTCGCCTGGGTGCCGACGAGTCAGTGGTCTACCACAACAGAGCGGGCTACGTCCGCTCAGTTGCCAGGTGGTCTAAGCTCGACACGATGGAGACGGTCGGCCGCTACCGCCGCCTCAACCCCGACCCCACCACAGCAACCTCCCCGCCAGCGGTCATTGACGTGAACGGGCTCGGCGCAGGTGTCTATGACCGGCTCAGGGAGCTAGGTTACAAGGTTGTACCGTTTAACGGTGGTGAACGGGCCTACAACCCCGACAAGTACAAGAACCGGCGTGCTGAAGCCTACTGGGAGGCCCGCACACTGTTCGAAGAGGGGCTCCTTGACATTGAGGAACTCGATGAGGACCTCCAGGCCGAACTGCTCGAAGTTCACTTCAAGGTCGACTCAACAGGGAGAACGCAGATCGAGTCAAAGGACGACATCACGCAGCGACTCGGAAGGTCCCCCGACAGAGCCGACGCCTTCATCATGAGCCTACAGGCCGCCGCCCACGTGGCAATCCCCACCCGCCCACATACACCACCAACTAACCATCCCGCCCCAACGCCACCGACCACAAGCCTAGCCAAACCCTCTGAACCAGAGGACCTTATCAGCGACCTCATGGACCTGGAGTTCTAGCCCATGAGGTTCACACCTATCAGGATTGGGCGGGGCTGGCAGATACTTGACCACGGTAATTTCAGCACCATAACGCAGGGGTTCTTCTTGCGCACAGAAGCTGAAGCAATCAAGGAATGTGAGAAGCTGGAGAAGAAGTATGCCACCTAAGAACGTCAAAGGCGTCGTCGAAGCCAGCGGCCGGGACATGCCGGTCATCAAGAACCGTCCACGACGCCGCAAGCGCCTCGTCAGCCTGCAAGCCAACAGGGGTCCTAACCAGGGCGCGCCGCCAAGCGACACCATCAACGTCTACCCGTTCCCCTTCCAGGGCCTGTTCGCCCCCGCTCGTCACGGCCACTACCCCGTCTGGGGTGTCGGCACGGCCCGTCGCCTTGGTGCCTGGCGAACCGCTGGCACCGGCACATTCGGCGGCAACTACAAGAACTACTAGGAGTCGCCATGGGTCTGATCTTGGTCGTGATCGGTATTGTGCTTCTGATCTTGGGGTACTTCTTGATCGGGCTGATTCTGGTCGTGGTCGGAATTCTCTTGTTCTTCGTCCCCTGGGACGGCGGTTACGGCTATAGCCATTACCGTCGTCGCCCGCCTCCGTGACGGCCTGTGCAAGCGATGTCAGAGCCTGTTCCCAGCGGTTATCTCGCAATCCCGATCTACCTTCCGGAGCTAAGCAAAATTATGGCTACCATCGAAGAAGTGCAAGCGAATTTCACGAGCTACCAGCAAGAGGTGTCGCAGAAGCTTGATGCGATCGACGACGTCATGGAGGGAATGTCCGCCCAGATCAACAACCTGACCGAGCAGGTGAGCGCAGGCCAGGTCGATCAGGCGACCGTCGATCAGCTGGCGGCCGACCTCGCCTCGGCCCGCAGCCAGCTAGCGGCAGTCAGCACCAGCGACCCCTCAGGCGACAACCCGCCAGAGACGTAAGGACGCAGTAAGTAGCGAGCGACTTTCTGCGGTCTAGTCATGACGGTCACAAAACCACCCCAGCCTAATCATAACAACGACCATGCGGTGGCTCTCTGGGCCGGTGTCGCAGCGTTCTTTGGCAGCTTGCTTGCCATCGGCGTGTTCGACATTCTCAACCCGGAGCAGTGGCTACAGTACCTGGGTGCGCTGATCGTCGCTTTCATCACCGGAGGATGTGTGTACGCTAAGCAACGCCTGGAAGACGCCAAGCGAGAGGTGAGCAAGAAGTGATACGAGAAACAGAAACAGAAACCCCCGACACCGACGAGGACGACGACATCGACGTTCCGGGCGAAGCCGACATCGACGCGCCTGAGGACCCCGACACCGACCCGGAGCCTGATGAAGATGACCAGCCCGATGACAGCACGCCGTAGCCGCAACCGCAGCAACTGGTACGGCTCGGCCATCTCCGGCCTGAGCCCGCTCAGCAAGCGCACGAACGCCCGCCGCTTGGCGGTCAACGCAGCCTGGCTAGCGTACCACAACAGGGATCGCGTTCACTACACCCAGGACGCGCGCCGCTGGCAGGGCATCGACCGTGGCTTGAAGGCCTGGAAGGGGCAGTACCCGACCTACGCTGACTGTTCGTCATTCGCCACCTGGTGCATCTGGAACGGCCTCGATCACTACGGCGTCCGCGATGTGGTGAACGGCGCCGCCTGGAAGGCCGGTTGGACGGGCACGATGCTCGATCACGGGAAGGAGGCGATCAACGGTCACTACCTCGAAGGCGACTGTGTGATCTACGGCAGCAACCCTGGTCGGCACACCGCTATCATCGTGGGCTTCGACGCCAATCGCCGCCCCATGGTGATCAGCCACGGCAGCGAGGCTGGCCCGTACTACCTGCCCTACAACTACCGCAGTGACATCAACTCGATCCGCCGCTACATCTAGGAGGAGAAGCCGATGAGTGATATGGACCTGAGCGAAGAGGAGCGCCGCGAAGCTCAGGCTGAACAGGAGGCCAAGGCCGAGAAGGCCAAGGAGCGCCGGGCCGCACGCAACAAGCAGCAGCGTGAAGAGGCCGAGCAGCGCGCCGAGGAGTTGGCTGAGCAGCGCAAGGAGGCCGAGACACCGGAGTCCGATGAGGTGCGCAAGCCTCTGACGACAGCCGAGGCGCAGGCCCGTGGCGAGGCTCAGGCCAGGCAGGACATCGAGGAGCGCGAGCTGGCCGACAAGCCGGTGCCGTACATGCCCGGTGAGATGCCGCCGCCAAACTTCCCCGCCAATCCGCCCCAGCCACCCCAAACAGAGGAGGAAGAGGAAGAACTGGCAAACCGCGAAGAGGACGAACCAGCAACCTAATCGAACCCCATAACGTCTGGCCCTCCACATACTCACCATAGGAGGGCCAGGCAACCCTAGGGACAAATATGCCTGTGAAACTATACCCAGAGACCACGACGCAGTTCCTCGCCCGCATGATCCTGGCGACACGCGAGCAGCACCAGATCAGCAGCCCGGACGCCCAGCGCCTGGGTGACCTCGCCAACTTTGGCCCACGCGGCTACACGACGACGATGCCCGAGGAGCGTCGTGACGCCAGCAAGCCGTTGCAGCCGGTCCAGAAGGCCGAACTAATCACGTGACGCTGGTCTACCGCCCGAACCCCCTTGTTAAATATCCTGATGAATTCCTTCGACCTCGAATCACAAAACTACTCCAAGGTGATCCTGATGAAGGACACCCAGCAGGGACAGACATATTCGGCTCATGGGTTAATCATGCAACCACAGCAATCGCTGGAGTTGACGATGTCGGAGCATGGATTGACGGCGACGCAGTCAGCAGCTACGCCGGGGTCGATGGAACAGGACCTTGGGTGACGGACACTTAGCCATGGATAAGGTCTACGTACAAGAAGTCTCCGCCAAGAACCAGGCGAACGGCTACGCTGGTTTGGATGGCACAGGCAAGCTGCCGAGCACGCTGCTGCCACCGTTCGACGGTCAGACTTCTGATACAGGCGACCACTACCGCGTGATTCTGCTCAGCAACGGCACTGTGAAGGCGATCCCCTTCGCTACGCCAGTGCCGACGGTGCCACAGAGCTTCTCCTTGACGTCTGTTAAGTTGTCGTCTGTGCACATGGCCTGGAGCGCGCCGGTCACTTCTGCTTCACCAAGGACGTACGCGATCTGGCGGAGCGGCGCGCAGATCGGCACCACCACCGCTTTGGTGTACCGGGACACGACGGTTGTGGCAGGGAACACGTATCAGTACCAGGTGCAGACGATTGATCCATACGGGCAGCGGTCGCCCAAGACGGCTCAGATCAGTGCCTTCATCGACCCGGCCCTCAACGTCAATCCGACGATTTCTGTCCATGCCTGGCCGCCGCAGCTTAACACGATTGGCAAGACAATACTCCGCGTCAACTCGACTGACGTTGATGCGCAGATCATCGCACGCACCTTGTCGGTCGATGTTGGAACGATCACCCCGACGCAGGACCCGTCGGTCTGGATGTATACACCGTAATGCTTGCGCACGCAACAGCCACTGATACACTAGGCGCGGTTTCGTCCGTCAACCAGACTCTGACCGCTGGCACCAAGACCGGGATGCGGACGCTGCGCCGCTCGTTCTATGGCGCGCGCATGAATTGGTCGAGCGTGGTCGATGAGTCGATCTGGGGTCCGACCCTGAACGCGCCCGACGACTTCGGCCAAATCATGACGGGGCCGATCACGGTAGGCAACACGCTTACTATGATGCGGGATTGTCGGATCATCGGCGTGCGGCTTTACAAGAGCCCGACGGCTGTTGGCTCGATCCCTGTGGGCATGTGGGACGCGGTCGGCAACCTGCTCACGAGCAAGACGCTCTCCTGGGTTGTTGACGAAGGCGGCTACCGTGAGGTGCTCTGGGACGCGCCCGTGCCCGTGAAGGACGGCCAGGAGTACAACTGGGGCTATTTCTATCCAAACGCCGACACGAACTACGCTGGAGCGATCTGGGTCTGGAACGGCCAGGACTACACGAACTACCCGTTCTGGCAAAAGGGCTTCTTTGTTACTGGTGCCGGGGTCCGCTCGCATGCTGGCTGGCGGAAGCCGGGTGGCACCGGCCTGACGTTCTCCTCTCTGAGCGCCGACCGCGCGCCTTGTGATTACTACATCGACCCGATCGCTGAATGGACGGACGATACACCGGGTTACGATGGCGGGACGAGCTACTTCGCACAGTGGGACAACTCGACCTGGTTCCAGACGCACTTCCCGATCACTGTCTTCTGGCCGGACCTCGGTGACTACCACCTGTACCGGGACGTTGGCGTTAACATTATCACGACCGGCGACTCCGCTACCCAGAACAACATCGATCAGTTTAAGGCCGAGGAAGCCAGCGTCCCTGGCGGGCTCAAGTGGATTCCTAGCCTCTACAGCGACGACATGAGCGGGCCGATCGCTACCGGCGACGACCCAGTGCTCGCCAGCATCATCGTCGGCTACTTCGTCATGGACGAGGCCGAGCTTAATCAGAATCCTTGGTTCCCGCCTGAAACGACGCTCGCCTGGTATTCGCACGCCCGGCAGTATGACTCGACGCGCATCAACTGGCAGAACCTCAGCAAGATGACTGCCGACAACCAAGGCTTCATCTTCGCACCTGCTGGCGTCGATATGGTGACGAAAGAGCTTAACATCCGGCGCTACGGCACACAGACTGACATCGCCTCGCTCGATAAGTACAGTCTAGCGGGTCCTGAGTCGTATGCGCAGAATGTGCCCTATGGCGGAGCGAACCGCTATGGTCTCTGGACCTATCCGCTCTGCATCAAGCGGATTCGTGAAGTCACAGACGGCAGAAACCCGGTCTGGGCAATCATCGAGACGACGAGCGAGTTTCCGAATCAGCCGACGCCTAGCGCCATGGATCGGGCCGTCTGGTCGATGTTGATTGCCGGGGCTCGCGGCCTGGAGCTTTTCGATCACCGGTTCCGTGACAGCGATGTCGAGCAGGACTTTGGCGCGCTGCTGCGCGTGCCTGCCATGAAGACTCAGGTCACGTCGATGTGCGCGCTCATTCAGACGCTCAAGAATGCGCTGTTCGCGCCCGACGCCGGCCTGATTGAGTCTTACACGAGCAGCGGCAATCTGGCGTTCGCTCAGGGCGGTTACGCCATTGGGGCGAAAATCCCCATGCACTTCACTACACGAATCGCCGATGGCAAGACCTACATCTTCGCGCAGGTGATTCGTGACGGAGCGACGACCGCTGTGTTCCATGCGCCGTCGTTGGCGGGCGCTACGCTGACAGTGATCGGCGAGAGCCGCACCGTCACGGTCGATGGCACAGGGCACTTCACCGACAACTTCGCCGCCAACTATCAGTACCATCTTTATTCAACTACCACAGCGCCGACCTATGTAACGCCAGCTAACGTGGTGCCGCCGTTGCTGTATAGTGATGGCGTGCCGCAGCCTGGCGATACACTGACGTGCTCGTACGGAGGCTGGACGGGGTCCTGCCTAACGCCGACCGAGTATTACCTGCCGCAGTACGAGTATCAGTGGCAGAAGGATGGGACAAATATTGTCGGCGCGGTTTCCGGCTCGTACGTCGTGCAGGGTCCCGACCAGGGGCACGCGATTCGTTGTGTCATCAGAGCCACGAACCCTGCTGGAACGGCTACAGCTAACTCAAACGCTCTGACGATTGTCGCGCCCGACGCGCCGCCAGTCAACACTGTCGCCCCCGTCATCACGACTGACGGCACGCCGCAGACTGGTGAGACAGTCAGCTGCTCGCTTGGCACCTGGTCGAGCGTCCTGACTTTGAGCTACGCCTATCAGTGGCAGAGCGACGGCGCCAACCTCGTTGGTGAGACAGGAGCTACGCACCTACTCACCTTGGCTGAGCAGGGGCATGTGGTGCGCTGCGTGGTGACGGCTACCAACACAGCAGGCTCGACCTCCGCTAACTCGAACACTATCACACCGGCCGCCCCAAACCCACCGACGAACAGTGTCGCTCCGGCCATCAGCGGTTCGACGGCCGTTGGTTCGCTCCTGACCTGCGCGGCCGGAACTTGGACCGGAGGCCCGACATTCACATTCAAGTGGCAGGCTAACAGCGGCTCAGGCTTCACCGATATCAGCGGCGCCACTAGCTCGACCTACTCAATCGTTACTGGCGATGAGGGCAAGTTGTTGCGCTGCGTCGTGACAGCCACGAATACTGCTGGGTCAGCATCAGCTAACTCGAACAGCTTGTCGGTGCCATCTGCTAGCTCAGCATACTTCGCCGCCGTGATCGCTGACAGCCCGCTGGGTTACTGGCGGCTTGGCGAGTCGGCCACGCCTTGGCTCGACTCTAGTGGCAACGGCCACCACATGACGGAAATTGGCTCGGGACACGCACCGACTTCAGCTGCGAGTCTTGTGCCGAGCACTTCAAATCCATCATCGCTATTCGATGGCTTTGGAGCGATTGGTGTCGCATCCGATAGCAACCTTGAGTCTGGAACAGGCGTCACTCTGGAAATTTGGGTGAAGCAGGGTGCTATCTACACCACGGCACCGATGGGCAAGGGTTGGAACGCCATTGTAATGTTTGCTGATGGATCTGTTCAGTTCAGTGCCGAAATTGCTGGCGGCACTTTGGTTTACCAAAACACGGGTCCAGGAGTAATTTCGACCACACCCGGTTCTGTCTACCATATGGTGATGACTTACAACGGAACCACGATCAAGGGTTACGTTAACGGTGTGGAAGTCATGTCGTACACAGAGGCTCACATATTCAGCCCGTCTACATCGCGGGTGCGAATTTCTGGGGACGATCACGGAACTGCTACTGTTACAGGGTCCCTTGATGAAGCAGCGTTCTACGGCATAGCCCTCAGCGCTGTTCGGATTGCTAAGCATTACCTGGCTGGCATCGGGTCTGATTACCCAGCGACGGTGCTTGCTGATAGCCCGATCGGTTATTGGCGGCTCAACGATCTGGCAGATTCGAGTGGTCACGCACTCACGCTAACAACGACCGGATCACCGACATTCGTCTCATCCCTGCTCGGTTCAGACCCTGGCTCAAACAAGGCTCGTCACCTCGATGGTTCGTCGTACTTCACTCATCCGCACGATGCGGTCTTTTCCCTGACGAACCGCGCCTCAATCGAGGCCTGGGTTACTCCAGATGTTGGAGGGTCTTTCGTGCTCGCCAGCAAGGGTTTCCTTCAGTTGCGAACGTCGGGTGGTAAGTTCCAGTTCATCATCCGTCTGGGAGGCGGCGGCGATAACTGGGTTGACGCAACTGCCGCATATACTGTTGGCCAAACCTATCATGTCGTTGGCACCTACGACGGCAATGATATAAAGCTTTATATCAACGGTGTGTTGAATGCTACGAATCACTGGGTCGATACGCTAGGCAACGACACAGACCCGTTCCGTGTCGGTATGGGACCGTCTGGTGCGACTCCTTGGGTCGGGGCTATTGATGAGGTGGCAATCTACTCAACGACGTTGTCGGCGTCCCGAGTTCTGATGCACTACGCGGCAGGGTTGGCATAGTGCCCGGTCTTCATTCTAGACAAGGTCGTTGGCATGCAGCTGGTACTGGGGCTGTTACGCCTGCTCCTGTTAATTCAGTAGCTCCCGTCGTGACTACTGATGGCACGCCCGCGCCGGGCGAGACTGTTAGCTGCTCGACCGGCACTTGGTCGGGGAGCCCGACATACACCTATCAATGGCAGAAGGACACCGTCAGCATCGGCGGTGCCACTTCCAGTTCTTACGTCCTACAGGCGGGCGACGCTTCACATAGCATCCGTTGTGTTGTTACTGCTACAAACGCTGGTGGTGGCGCCAGCGCGAACTCAAATGCCATTACACCGACGGCACCGCCCTCTGGCACAACGTATCGTGACGCAGTGTTGGCTCTCAACCCGGTGGCGTATTGGCGACTGAAGGACCTGACAGATTCAGGTCCGAACGGCTTTACTCTGACGCAGAGCACAAATGCTCCGGGTAACACAGTAGGGCTCGTCAATGACACTAATGAGGGCGCGAAGAAGTGGACAGATGATCTACAACAGACGCTGTCCGTCGCACACGACGCACGACTGAATCTTAAGACAGCGTTCACTCTGATCGCTTGGCTACAAACCGATTTCGTTCCGTCACCGTTTAAAGCCATAATCAAGAACGGTCACTATTTGATGCAGCTCAAGGATATTGGCGGCGGCGTTATGAAGTTCACAACGCGGGTCAATACGGCGAGTGGCAATTTCTGGGATGCTGATGGAACTACGACGGTTACAACGGCTGGCAAGTATATGGTCGCCCTGACGTTTGACGGCACAAACGGCAGAACCTACGTCAACGGAAATCTGGAAGGCACGACAGTAAACGTCACAACGGCGCCGCAAACAACTGTCAGTCATTTTTGTATGGGCAAGGACCTCGACAGCGGCTTTAACGGCTGGTATGGCACGATCGACGAAGTTTCTGTTCACGGAGCAGTTTTGACGCAATCACAACTCGCCGCTCTGTACGCGGCAGGTACAGCATGAGTCGAGCGCAAGTCCCTATCAATCCTCCGCCCTGGGGTCCGCGTCGTGATCCGCACTTTGAAGCTACACATACTTACGAAGCTGTTGGCCTACACACTCAAGTTGATGTTGAAACTGCTATCCTTAATGGATGGTGGTTCAGAAGCGAGTGGTACAAGCGGCTCGTTCCAGATACCCGACGCTGTCGGTTTCATGGCGAGATCATGTTCCCGGAGCAGCAGCTATCACAACCCGACCTCGACAGACTCTACCTGGCGCAGAATGCCGGGATGGCAACGGGTCCGATAGGCTGATATGACTAACGGTTTTGGATCACGAGTCATGAGCCTCGACGCAGGCTCGAAGCCGCCGACCAATGAGATCGGCTCTGTCAGCCAGACAGCGATCGGCTACATCCCGCAATGGGCGATTCTTGAGGCGCAGGACGAGCTAGAGACCAACCCCAAGCTGACGTTCCCCGAGAGCATCAGCACGTACCACTCAATGCGCACAGACCCGCAGATTCAGGGACTTCTGACGGGAGCGATCTGGCCCTTGCTGCGTATGAACTGGTACCTCGACCCGAATGGCGCACCCGACGAGATGGTCGATCACATCTCGGCCGACTACAACCTGCCGGTTGATGACCCGATGGCGCCGCCGCCGGTCCCGGACCTACAGACCGGAGCGCTACCACCGAGCCCTCGTGATCAGTTTAACCAGAGGCGTACGCAGAATCGCTTCAACTTCCTTCAGCACATGGAAGAGGCGATGGAAGCAATCGCCTATGGCTTCATGATGTTCGAGCAAGTCGGCTTCATCAAGGATGGTCAGTGGCATCTCCGCAAGCTGGCGCTACGGCCGCCGCAGACCATCACCGACATTCATCTGGCGCAGGACGGCGGCATCGACTTTGTTCGCCAGGGCAACCTTCTTGAGACGCCGCTGTCGATTGACCGGCTCGTTGTGTATCCCTTCCAGCGGCGCGGCGCTAACTGGCACGGTCGCTCGATGCTTCGTGGCTGCTATGCGCCCTGGCTTCTGAAGGACCGTGCGATGCGCGTCGGCGTCATGAACATTCAGAGGGCAGGCGTCGGTACGCCAATCGCACAGGGCCACCCCGGCGCTTCAGAAACTGACCTGCGTGTGCTTGCCGATATGACGCAGCGTCTTGTGGCAGGCGACCGCTCTGGTGGCGCGATTCCGTACGGCGCCACACTAAAGCTGATCGGTGTCGAGGGCGGACAGCCTGATACGGTGGGCTTTGTTAAGCTCATGAACGAAGAGATGGCACGAAGCTTCTTCCAGATGTTCATGCAGCTTGGGCAGACGACCTCAGGCAGCCGCGCGCTCGGCCAGACGTTCGTTGACTACCACAAGATGGTGACGGAATACCTGGCGCAGTGGTTTACGATGATCTTCAACGAGCACGTGATCGAGGACGACATTGAGTGGAACTACGGACCAGAGGAGGAATTCGCACCACTACTAGCCTGGAAGTGGGACACAGAGGGCAGCGACCGCAACCCTGAGGGACCGCAGGCAGCGCAGAACCCAGCACAGAAGTTGCAGCAGATGGCCAAAGATGACTCGATTAAGACTAGTGATGAAACAAAAGCTCTACTTCACAGCTAAGACTTCACCCGACTCTCGTGGCCGTCGGCGTGAGGCGCTCAATGTGCGGGCGGCGGCTGCTCAGCACGGCCGCTCCCTCCCGTCTGTTCACCCGTCGTCCGCTGGAGCGCCACTAAACATGCAAGTCGTCATAGCATCATCGAAGGACGTTGGACCTGAGGCGAGGCGCAAGTTGCGCGGCCTCATCAAATACTACATGTCAAAGCCGCACCCGTTTACGGCTTGTGTTAAGGACAACACAAAGCGCTTTGGTAAGGAAGGTGCGGAGCGTGTCTGTGCAACCCTCAAAGACATTGGCTCTGGGACCACCAAATGGCGTAAGGGTGGAAGACACGCGAGTTTCGCGGAATTTCTGGATGCGGCATCTGATGACCTCCTTGCGGCAGCAGGATGGAATATTGATGGTCTCATCTCCGCCATCGAAGAAGCTTCAGCCATCGAGGACCTCCAGGAATCAAAGCCGCTCCTAACTACAGTGCCCAACGTGCAGATCATCAAGACGGGAATCGAGTACCCGCTCAGCACCGGGCCGACAACCTTCACTCCAGAGGACCTCGCCGCCGCTGTGGCTGCACAAAGCGACCCCGCAGTACCGCAGCCACGAATCTGGATTGGTCATCCAGACGACAAGCGGATTCACGGCGAGCGTCAGAAGGGGGTCCCAAGTGGCGAGCCAGCAGTGGGCAAGGTCACCGACATGCGATTGACTGAAGACGGGCATTGCATCGTCGGTGATCTGACGGGGGTCCCACTCTGGCTCGCCAACATTATGGCTTCGGCCTTCCCTTCACGCTCGATCGAAGGCCGCTTCAACGTCAGGACTCCGACCGGCAAGAACCATCGCCTTGTCGTTCACGGCCTCGCATTGCTCGGTGTGACGTGGCCAGGAGTCCTGACGATTGAAGACATCGCAAGTCTCTATACAAAGGAGGGACCCAAAGTCAAGGTAGAAGTTGCCAGCCCTGAGCAGCCAATCGCCATCGCCGCCGCTGGGATGCGCAATGTTAGCGCTCAGGTTACTGTGGAGGACCTCCGACGGGCCTGGTACGAAAGCAACCGTGGCGACCCCGAGCGGTTCAACTGGTGGATTCGTTCCATCTACATCGAGCCTAACGAGCTTATCATCGACGCCGACGATGGCGGGACGTTGCTGCGGCAACCGTTCAGCATCAAGGGCGAGAAGATCAAGTTCCTGAAGCCAAAGAAGGTCAAGATCAAGTACATCAATGCATCACACGGAGGAGTGGAGGCAGAGCCGATTAACGAACAACGGACGCACATCGCAACATTCGAGCAGCAAATCCTTGACGTGACGGTTCCCGTCGAGGACTACATCGAAATCAACCTAGGAGGATAGTTCAAGTGCGGTTGCACTTTGAGGAAGGTGAGCGAGAACTGCTGGCCGCCCGCCTCGGACTGGACGATACCGCTGATGACGCGGCGGTCGCTCAGGCAGTGGCGCAGTGGATGCAGGAGGAGCCTCAGGACTCAGGCGCGAGCACCCCGAGTGACGACACGAACGCGAGCAGCAATCTCGACGACGTCAACACTGACGAAGGCGACGTTGTGATCGTGGATGTGTCCGAGTTCCGGCGGCTCCGTCAGCGGGACGCTCAGGCGGCGGCGATCGAAGCCGCTGAGGCACGTCGTGACCGTGACGAGTTGATCGAAGAGGCCATTGCCGATGGCAAGTTCAGCCCGTCGCGTCGTGACCACTACAGGGCGCGCTATGACGGTGACCCGGAGAACACCCGGAACCTGATCGCTCGCCTCACCCCGAACACCGTGCCGCTGGAAGCACGCGGCGCTGACGTTCCGACCGATGAGGTCGATCAGACCAGCTACCCGCAGGACTGGGTGCCTGAGGTGGCGGCTCGCGCTGCGCGGCCCAAGGGCCGCGTTCACGGGGAGGACTGACGATGGAAGCCATCGCCTACTACGACCCCGGCGCAGACATTACCTGCCAGCACACGGCAGGGCAGGTTGGCGGGCGCTGTGTCGGTTGGCCCACGAGCC
>AR_comb_assmDRAFT_10053555_pt1 | contig 69131 bp, 94 predicted proteins | sample ArasoioldDNA_FD_10543 | JGI IMG/M metagenome (IMG submission 10543) | reverse complement strand
ATAGCCAAGGGGCTGGGGTCGGCGCATATCACTGCGCCGACCCACAGCCGGTCCGCCGCGCATATTAGTGTTGTCCATAGCCTGTCTGCTGCGGCTTCTGCCCGCCGTTCTGACCAACCTCACGCGCCTGCTTGATCAGCTTGTAGAAAAACTCCTTGCCCTTCCAGGTCGCGACGTCCTTGGGGATGACGAACTCGCCGGCATTGAGCCGCGCGTCGACATCGTCCACTCGAGAGCCGCCGGAGGGTGAGAGCTCGCGCGAGACAAAGCCACCCTGCGTAGCTTGCCCCGGATTCGGCCCAGCAGCGCCGCCTCGAGCCATCCGCTGCGGCGGCTGCATAGTGCCACCCGGCATCGGCATTGCGCCGGCCTGCGACTGCGGCATGCCGTTGGCCTGGATGTAACCACGCCGTGGCATGGCCGGTGGCCCGCCGGCTCCCATCTGGGTGATAGTCGGTGCCGGCGTCGGTCCCATCGGCCGCGGTGGCACCCGGCCGCCCATGGCCATGCCAGGCGGCCGCGGCCGCGGCGGCGGGCGATCCGGACGGCCGCCCGGAGTGGGTGGACCGAACGGGAGCCGCGGGTTGGGGCGGTAGCCGGTCATCGGCGGGCCGCGTCGCATAGGACGTCGGGGTCCGCGCATAGGCCCTGCGGGTCGCCGCATAGGACGCCTCGGTCCGCGCATATTCATCGGCATCGGTTCTCTCCGCTTCCTCACCACACCGCCGCGGGCGTAGTCGCCCTCGTCACCACCGCTATAATCGCCGCCGCTGTCATCGCCGCCGCCCTCATCGCCCCAGTAGTCGCCGCCGCTGTCATCGCCGCCACCTTCATCGCTGCCCCAGCTATCGCCGTAGTCGTAGCTGTCGTCGTAGCTTTGATCGTCGAAGTTGGACTGGTCATCCATCCAGCTGGTGTCGTCCTGCCAGCTGCTATCGTCGTAGCTGTCATCGAACTGGCTGGCGTCCCACTCATCGCCGCTGCCCCAGTCGTCGTAGCTTTGATCGTCGTAGCTTTGGTCGTCGTAGCTCTGGTCGCCGTAATCGTCCCAGCCGGTGTCGCTGTAGTCGTCCTGGCCGCTGTAATCCTCCCAACCGGTGTCGCCAAAGTCGTACTCCTGGTCGCCGCCCCAGTCGGTCTGGTCGCCCCAATCGTCATACTGGTTGGAATCGAACTGGCTGTAGTCCTCGCCGGCATACGGGTCGTATTGAGTAAAATCCTCGCCGCTGAAGTCGGCTCCGGTGTAATCGCCGCCGTACTGATCGCCGGTCCCGGAGACGTCGTCATATTGGTTGGGGTCGTAGGTATCCATGCTGGGGTCGTAGTCCCCAGTGAAGCCGTAGCCCTCGTCGCCCATCGGCGCGTACAGATTGTCTTCGGGCGAGCCCCAGCCGGCGAATGGATCAGCGTATTGCCCCTCGGTATCGTACTGCGTCGGGTCGAACTGCCCCTGATAGTCACCCGGCAGCTGGTAATCCGGCGTGTCCTCGGGATTGACACCACCCTGATCGCCCGTCGGCACCTGCCAATAATCGTCACCGGCCGTTTGGAACGGCGGGGCGTTCTCCGGATCGAAGTCACCGGTTTGCAGCGGGTTGCCTTCGCCGAGAGGATTCTCGTCAGATCTTAGGTTTGGATCGTTCCGTAGCTCGTTGGGAGACCGCAGATCGGGTGGTCCGGTTAAATCTTCATTGGTGTCTGTATCAGTTCCTGTTTGGGGGTCGGGATAGTAATCATTGCGCGGCTGGGCATCGTGCTCATCCGGGAAATTGGGCTCTTGTTCAGGCGGCCGCCCCCACTCGTCGTCCGGAACCGGCGGCGTTGGCGGGTATTCGTCACCTCCCGGCGGACCTGGCTTGTCAGGATCCGGCTCGGGCGGCGGCTTGTCGGGATCTTGCTCCGGCGGCGGCTTGTCGGGATCTTGCTCCGGCGGTGGCTTGTCGGGATCTCTCTCCGGCGGCGGCGGCGGTGGCGGCGGTGGCGGTTCGTCTTTCGGCTTCTCGGGTTTGCCGGGTTTGCTAGTCGGTGGACGAGGTTCGGCCGGCGCTCGCGGTTGCTGCTGTCCACCGCCACCACCAGTACCCTTGGGTGGCTGTTGCTGTCCGCCACCGCCTTGCGGTGGCTGCGCACCCTTGTCACCACCGCCACCGCCGCCACCGCCGCCGCGCGCCGGATCGGTGGTCTGACTCTGGCTCGACTGCTCGCTGTGGCTCTCCTGGGTGTGCTGCGAGTACGAGGTATTGCCGAGCGGCGGATACTTCAGCGACATGCCGGTACCCAGCAAAGCATTCATCGCCTTGGCAGCTTCGTAGCCGACCTGGGTATTCTGCAGCGAGGCCGAGATTGCCTGGTTGCGCATGGCGTTGCCGGCAGCCTCGTCGGCCATGCGCTGCTGGTTGCCGGCTCCAGCCGCGGATGCCGATGACATCACCCGGTTGGCCTGGTCGAGCGCCGCGTAGCGACCACTCGAGGGATCAATGCCATAGCTCTCGAGATCGCGGATCGCCGACAGCCGGCCCTTCTCGGCCGCCTGCTGCACACCGGACTCGGCCATGCCCATGTCGACCGCGATCCGCTGTGGGCTCGCGTAGGACAGGGCGTCCCGCATCAGGTTGTCGATGTTGCCCTGATTGCGGTTAAACTGGTCCATCCCCCACTGGTAAACGGCAGGAGCCTGGTCGAAGGCATACTGGGCAATGGCCTGGAGGAGTGGGGCCTGCGGATAATCCGGGATGTAGGTCTGGGATTGGCTGGTACCCTGGCCTGAACTGTCGCTGTGGCCGGAGGAAGAACTGGTCGATGCCATCGCTAAGGCCCTGGAAAAAGACTGGATTCTCCCAGCCTCTTCCGGACTATCAGCAAAGGCTTAAGAAATGCTTAAGATTGCTTCTTGGGACGCGGGCCGACGCAGATCGGATTGACCTGGTTGTGCTGCCCCATGGTGACCTTCTTCCACTGCAGGCCATCTTCCGACCAGGCCAGCGTAGTCGTTGCACTACCCGTGCCACTGCCGCCGCCGACCACGAACACGTAGTAGCCGTAGCCGATGGCAATCGAGCGCGTGACCCCGGTATTGACGATTTGCGGTTCGACTGTGTTGTCGCCGACCACTTTCACCTCGACGGTGGCATCGCCGTGGTCGCCGCCTTCAGGAAAATAATGGTACGGCTTGATCTCGACCGAAATCGTTTGACCTTTAAACTTCCCCTTCTTCACTTTGCCGGCAGCAACGTTACGAAGCCCATCTCGAAAAATAATCTTATCACCTTGTTTATCGCCGCCACTGCCGGGAGCTGCCATCGGTGCCGGCACCAGCAACTGTCTTTGCACCGGCACCAAGCGTGAATCCGGACCGGTTACAAACCGTGCAGCCGGTGAAATCCCAAACCCTGATTCAATCTCGGCAGTGCGAACGGCAGTGGACGTGCTACCGTGATAGTTCTTCGGCTGCCACTCGCGGCCGTTCGGACTGCGAAAAGTATCGCTGTGCCAATCGGGAAAATTGAACTGACTCTGTATAAAAATTTGGTTGCCAGCATCGATAACAGCTCCCTCACAGGCGTGCCGTTCATCGAACACCGTCTTGTTGTCGACCGGAAAGTCCGTACCGGTGTCGGTGTAGCAAGCACAGGATCCGCATTGTGTTCTGCTGGTGCCGCCCATCATCATCCAGACTGGATGGTTGCCCTCCTGCAAGCCCTCGCGCAGCCAGCACCCACCGTAAAGCGGTCCGATCCCCTGCCCATTCGGCCGATAGAGATCGGTACCCTTCCAGTGCTTGCCATCTTCCGATGTGCATGCAAAACCACGATTGTCTGTCGGTATGCCGTTGGTGATGTTGACGCAACCAGTGCCTGCGACCCAGTACACCTTGGGCTCGGTCTCCCAGTTGACGTCGACGACTCGCTGAAAGAAGTCTTCCTTGAACAGGACGTCCCCGGGCATTGCCTAGCCCAGCGGATTGGCCGTCGGGAACAACGGCTCGGTGCCGGGTGCATCGAGCGCCTTGTAATATTGCCAGACAAACTGCGGCTCTTCATGCACGACGTTCTCGTAGCTGACAGCATGCTCGCGTTGTACCCATAACCGACTGTTCTTATCCAGATTGCCACCCTTTTCATGATGGTAGATGAATCCCTTCTCCATCTCCTTGTCGCTCAAACGCCAGGCCGGATACTCCGCGTTGTAAGTGTCGCCTTCCGCCTTGGCGAAACCTTGCTTGGGCGCATGCAAATTATTGACCACCAGGCTCGAGGTGTACTGCCGCAGCACGTCACGCATGAGGTTGACGGTGCGAATGAGCGACGGCAGATCGGTCGCCAACGGGATGATCGGCACGCGCGTCGGCAGTGGCTGGCTTTGGTTGCCGCGGAACAGCGAACGATAATACGGATTCTGTCCGAAGCTAACCGGACAAGACGGTGCGGTCATCCGCCACCTCCACCAACTGGTTCTCCTCCCCTGGTGCCGTCATCCTCCCAGATCAGATGCGTCTTCCACGCCTTGTCGTACCACACCATTCGCATGATGCGTTCCACGGTGATGTAGACTTCTTTGTCGTCCTTGCCGTCTTCGTCCTTGCCGTAGAACTTGAACTTCTTTTTCACCCGCTTATCCTTCTGCTCCGACCAGCGCGCGGTCTTGGTCTTCACCTTGTCCTTGGCCACCGACACCCGTCCTGTCGGCATCTGCTGAATATTGTTGATCACGCGGTTGTTGGACAACTGGGTCACGATCGAGCGCGCAATGTTGGCTACCAGGATCGCTGTCTGCAGATCGTTCGGCGGCACGCGAGGAATCGCCGGACGAATGAAGGTCGGCCGGTTGAACAAATGCGCCTGCCGTGGCCCGGTCGAAGAGTCAGTGCTGATCGGACAGGTCGGTGCGACTTCACTGAAATAGATCGGCATGTTAGCTCCCGCTCCCCCGTCGACCGGAGCCTTCTCCGTAGTATTCGAGGCTCTCGCCCACGGTGGTGTTGATGAAAGAGACTGTCTCGAGTGTTGGGATTTCGATATACTGGTCGTTGTCGTCCGGATTGATCGCCTTCTGCGTGATGTAAGTTCGGCTCTCCAGCACATAATCGGAAGGGCCGTACTTCTGACCGAATTGCTGGCCCTTCACGATCACGCCGCCACCACCCTCGCCGTAGGGCCAGAGGTTGTTCACCTGTGGCTCGGCGCGGTTGAGCTGGGTGATGATGTTGTTCATGGCATTGAGCAACGTGATCACCGATGGCAGGTCGTGCGCCCGCGGCAGGCGGTTGACCTGGTCGAGGATCCGTTCCATCGGCGACCACACTCGAGCGGTGGGATTGGCTTGACCGATGCTGATGGGACAGGAGGGTGCGGTCATACGAGTGCAAGCTCCTTCACCGTGGTGGCAACCTGCATGTTAGAGATGATCACTCGACCCTCGAGCTCGAACTGCCACTGTTCGCCTTTTGCACCGGAAAAGATCCGCAACAGTTCACCGGATGTCCGGATCTCGCGCGTGGTCCACAGCTTGCCATCGAGATAGACCCGCACGATGCCGTATTGCTGATCTCCAAGTTCTGTCTGTGGAAAGGTTACATCCCGCGCCAGCTGCGGCGGCGTGGTGTCCGGGACTTCAAAGAAGATCCGCATGGCCGCGAAGTTGCGCTTGGCCATTTGTTGGTAGGTTTTCGATCGCCAGACGTAAGGAACGATGATGGGATGCTGGTCGGTGAAATCGTAATAATAAACTCCACCATCCTGTACCAGGAGACAGATACCGGTCCAGGCATCGAGTTCAACATTGAGGATATCAAACCCATTGGGCGTGCTCAGATTGTCGTAGCCGAGCCTATGACCTCCTGCCTGTGGCCAAATCGTAAATGAGGTTTTGTCTTCGCTCGAGAGCTCGACCGTGTAACCGCGCCGGATCGGTCCGTCGGCAGCATCGGCTCCGAAAGCGAAATAGCTCGAGGTGTGTTTGACCGCACGCACCTTGTGCTGCGGCGTGAGCTTTTGCCACTTCTCTCGAGAGATCCAGCCCTCGGTAGTGTTGAGACCAGCACCGGACTGGGAGATCTGGATCAAGCCGTTCTGCGAGACGTAGAGCACCGCAGTGTCGGTCGCGACGATCGATGCCCTGAATAGACATGGCTCGGGAAGATTGATCTTGGTGACAGCCATGGCAGCAGGATTAACGCCGTTGATGAGGTAAGGCGTGCCCTGGGTAGCAACCACGACCGACTGTCCGCACACCCCGATGCCGACGATGGGAAACTCGGTGGTCAGCACATAACCTGGCGGCCAAGCATGCGGCCGATAAGCCTCGCTGAACCAGACCTCGTTGGCCCGGAAGCCCACTGCAATGCCATTAGGGAACGCCTGGATGGTCTGCAGATCCTCGGGCGGGCCGAACCAGTAGAGCGAGAGTAGCTGACTGTTCAGCGCCACCGTGTCATCAGGGATGATGTCGACATAGACCCCTTGCTCGACCGGAATCTCGGCCACCAGGAAGTACGTCCCCAAGCCAGTCTGGCTCGAGACGGTGCGATAGATGCGCGTGAACTTGATGTTGCGGTCAGCCGGCAGCATCACTCCGGTCGGGTTGCCGTCAGCATCGAGCTCGGGATAATCCGCCCCCATATTCTCCGGCATCGGCTGGAACAGCGTGACCGTCCAAGTACCGTTCGACCAGCCGTTGACAATCACCGGATCCGACGGTGGACCTTCCTCGCCATACTCCGTCACCCAGGTGTAGACGTAACCGCGCGCTTCGAAGATCGACGCGCCCAACAGGTTGCCCCAGATCTGAAACGTCTTCAGCAGCTGGACGTCACCCGTGTTGAGCGGGTCGGGTGGAGAGTTGGAGAACGTCGCCGCATAACCGGCACTGCGCTGGATGTTGTCGACGTTCGCCATGAAATAAGCCTGGTCGGTCGCGATCCCCAGCCAGTAAGTCTGGTTGGAAATGACCGATACCGGGTTGGCCAGCGCCGCCGTCCCGGTCAACGCCGAAGGATCCATCAACGTCGGCGCGCTCGAGCCCAAGAGCTCGTAAGGCCTGCCGTTGAGATCGCTGTAGACGGCTCCGTAGAAATACATCGGCGACGAATAGCCGGTCGGATTGAACGAAATGCTCTGCACCAGCATCGAGCCGGTCGGCACGATCGGCACGAAGGTGAGATGGTGACCAGGAACGTACAGACTGCCGATCGTGGTCAGTGGATCGACGTTGGGAAAGCCCACCTGAACCGTGTCACCGCCGCCAGTCACAGACACGCCAGGTGGGCACCCGGACGCTGGAACGCCCAGGATCCAGTCATGCTCGTCGTTATAGATGCGATCGTAGGTGTTGTAGCGCGGAACGGTCGACGGACTGGCGTAGTAAAACCGATCATACTGATCCTGCACCACGGGCGAGCGCATCACCGCAGTGTCAGGATCGAGAAACTCGAGCCACTTGGAATCGTCGGCCGTGATCACCGTGTTGTTGGTAATCTTGTTTGGCACCCGGTAGACAAACTGTGCCGCGGTGTTCTTGAGATCCCGCAATCGCTTGGGTTGTCGCCAGCCGATGAGAGCGCCGCTGAACAAATAACAGTCGCGGGAATAGTCCGCCTGCCCGTCAGGCAGCAGGCGACTGTCCCAGGCCGGGAGCATGCCGCCATATTTGTCCAGCTTCAGTGCGCTCATCTAATCCACTTGCGTTGCTCCGGCTCGTTGGGACGATGTACCGTCTCCATCGAACCCAGCCGTTGCCGTTCCTCTTCCTCGTATTTACGCCTTAGCTCGCGATTGCGTTCGGCTTCCGCCTCTGCTCGAGCGACGGCCGCACGACCAGCTTCCTGCTCAACATTCAATCGTTCCAACTGATCCGGAGTGTAGCCGATCGGCTCCACTTCTTTTGGCTTCTCGTTGCGCATGTCGCGAATGCGCTGCAGCAGATGCTCGCGCATGTCGCCGGTAGAGACCTCTTTCACGAGCGCCACCTGCCGCTGCGTCTCAGCATCTTCTACGGCATCCTCAGCCGCCTTTTGCTTCACGGCCGCATCGGCATCGACGCGCTCGATCTTGTTCATGGCGACCTCATGCTGCCGCTGTCGCTCGGCAGCCTCAACCTTGGCCTCCGCGGACTGCTCACGCTCGAGCCGCTCGGACTCCTCCCGGATCTGAAGCGCACGCTCTTCGGCCGTGATGATCGGCTTTCTCGGTCGCCCGGGCTTACGCTTTTCGGTCTCTGGCGTCTCGTTCTGCATTGGTTACGGCCTCCTTGCCTGCTTTCTGCTCTCGCTCGAGTTCTTCCTGCGCTTCCTTGGTCACCCGGCCGGGAGGGCCGGCATCGATCAGATTCTGCTGCATCTCGGGCAGCTTCTGCGACTGCTCCTGCGCCTTCGGATCGAGCGCGTTCCCGCCCGATACCGACTCGTGGGACTTGGCAACCTTCATCCCCTCTCGCGGCGGAGCGTGAACCTTCTCTTCTTCATACGACTTCTTGGCCATGAGTTCCTCCTATGGCGCTACCACGATGAACTTGAGGGTGTCGGTCTTCACGTTGCCCAGACTGTCGGTCATGGTCATCAGCAACGTGACCCGCTCGCCGGTCGTTCCACCACTGAGCTTGAATACCACGTCGGTGCCCAGGATGACCGGAGTATCAACCGTACAATCGACCGAATCCGACGAAATGTCGACCGACGCGATGGTCGCCGTGTTGTCCAGCCAGCGATCGTACTGAACGGTCCACTGTCTGGTGTCACCTGCAGTATGCTGCTTGCTGGATACGAGCATGGTGTCCAACACCTTTATCTTCCGCCACTCCGGCGGCACCGTGATGGTACGCGATTCTTCCGGGATGATCAGCACCCGGTCTTCAGCAGGGATGACGATGACATCGCTCACATGCGGGCTCCCCAGAACCACGTCTGCTGACTGGCGTAAACAGTCGCATTCGACGCGCCGTTATGGAGAAAGTAGCACTCGTAGTAGTCGGTGCCATTGGCAACGTCGATAGTCTGCACGCTGACGTTGCTGATGGTGACCGAACCAGTATTCGTCACAGCGTAATTGAGCAGCGCGCCGTTCTTGTAGATGCAAACATTGATGTTAACACCCGCCGCACCAGCACCGGCATAGAGCGTGGCACCGATCATCACGCGACCCGCAGGGGGCGTCCAACGGTTGTTGGTGGTGTTGAAGTTGCTGCCGACATTGGTGCCCGCAGTGTTGAACGTCACCTTGGTGAAAGAACTTGGTACGATGCCGGTCTGATCGGCACTGAGCGTGGCTTTGAAAGTCGACTGTCCCTGGAACTGGACGTTGCCATCGGACCCAATCGACATTCGCAACGTCATCGCACCGCCGGACGGGCGGGTCGAAAATTCCAGACGACCGCTTACCACACCGCTGGCAACTGCATCGACCTTGGATGCTATCTGTGCGCCTACAGTAGTGGCAGTACCGGTATCCCCACTGAAATTGACATTACCAAGCACGTCATCAGTCTGCACCGCTGCACGGGTGCCGATGGCTCCACCACGCGATTTGGCAAGATACAAAGCCGGACTGGTAGTAGCGTCAGCATTCCAGTGCTCGATCAGAACGGCACTGGCGGCACCACCACTGCGTTGAAATTGGACTGGATAGGTAGAAGAAGATTCTGGATATGTGGTGTTGCCTTGCAGAAGAGTCCCAGTCACCTGCAAAGCGCCGGAGATCGTGTCACCGCCAGATTTACCCACATAATAAAGGTCTACCCAGGCACACGTTGAAATTTGAGCACTGGTGTTACCTGATCCTGGGTCTGTTGAAGTCGGAACGCCAGTAAATGCCGGTGAATTAATCGGCGCAGCGCCCAATGCAGTCAGCGCCGTTGCAGGCGTGATCGCCTCCAGCAAATATGAACCAGTCCAACGCGCGAAGTAGCCGTTGAACTGGCTGCCAACAGCAATGACGTTGCCTTCGTAGAATACATACCACGTACTGTTAGTATACCTGTTATCCGTCAGCACCAATTTGGCAGAAGATTTATACGGCAGCGTTGCGATCAACGCTGCGCCATCAACACTATAGATTTGATAAATGCATGCTGTATTGATGGATGTGTTGTTGAATGCAATCGGCTGTCCAATCGGAGGTGCCCTCGGGCTCATCGCCGATGGCAGATAAATCTTGTAGGTCGCAGCACCACCGTTGGCGAGATCGTTTATCGACCTAAGCGGATTGGTCAAAGTCACATCAGCGTTAACATTCTTACTTTGATATCCGCCAGCCCAGTAACTATTGGCGTACATATCCAACTCAACGCCCAACGCCACCAACGTCGCCACAACCTTCGGCGTGTTGCCACCATCGGCAGCGAGCCACGCCGTATAAGTCGTATTGGAAACAGGAACCCAGCCCTCGTCACGCGCAGAATAAACCTGCGTACCGTGATTAGTGTCGATAACGTCCCAGTACCATCGCAGTGGGTCAAATAAGCTGGCCATCAATTATACCCTCCAGCCCAGGATGCTCCCGCTAGAGTACCAGGGAAAAGATTGACGTTGCCGCCAGTCCCGACAATGAGCGCGTTAGTTGCGTTGTTGAACTTCGTGCTGAAAGCCGATCCAGCCACACTCGAATAGGTGGTGCCGTTGACCACCAACTCGCCGGAAGTCTCACCATAGGCAAAATAACCGAATGTGCGCGTACCGGTGATGGTGACGGACTTGCCGATGTCCTGGATGATGCCCTGGTTGGTGAACTGATAGTGTTGATTGAAGTCGTCATAGACTTCCTGAGTACCGATCAAGAACACGATGGCTCCGTAATCCGCAAACACATGCGACAGCGCCTTGCCCCAGCGAATATTACCCGCTTGAACGACAGTCGACCCACCGTAAGCTCGCAACCCACAATAACCGAACGTGTTAGCATTCAGTGTAAACCCGGAAATATTCCACTGCCCGATCACACCTGATGCAGCGGCACAGTCGCCATTGGTCGTATTGATAATGACATTCTGTGGGCTGGCGTTGTTGCCCTGAATAGTGATTGGTCCGGCACCGACGTAGCTCTTGAGCGGCATGGCGGTGCCGGTGACGTTGTAAGTCCCATCCGCCGTGCTGATGGTCACACTGAACGTACTCAGATCGAGCGCACAGGCAGTGTTGATTGCCTTCACATGGGTCGCGAACGCGGTGCCCGCAGTCAGGCCATTGTTGCTATCGCTGCCAGTCGTGCTGACGTAATAAGTCCTGGGTGCCGTCAGCACCTCGCGCGCGTTGGCCACGCCTGGACCGGTCATACCGGTCGGACCTGTCGGTCCTGCACCTCCCACAGAACCCGCTGTACCCTGCGCACCCGTGTTGCCGGTCGGACCTGTCGCCCCCACCCCACCCGGAGTGCCAGGCGTGCCCGCAGACCCTTGAGCTCCAGTCGATCCAGTAGGACCGGTCGACCCCGTGTTCCCGATTTGTCCACCGCTCCCGGTTGGCCCAGTTGCGCCTGCGCCAGTCGCGCCAGTCGGTCCCTGCGTCCCGGCACCAATGCCGGTTGGACCCGTAATGCCGGTCGCGCCAGTTGGACCGGTCGAACCGATTCCGCTCGGTCCCGTCGATCCGACCGGACCAGTCGCCCCGATCCCAGTCGGTCCAGTAATACTCGGGCCTGTCGCTCCGGTACCTCCCGTCGGTCCGGTTGACCCAGCCCCCGTCGGACCGGCAGGGCCGCCTGGTCCGGTCGGTCCACCCGGATCGCCAGTCGGTCCAGTCGCGCCCGTTAATGTAGCAAAGCCAGCCGGTCCAGTGATCCCGGTCGGCCCGGTCGGTCCCGTATTGCCGGTGGTGCCGTCATAGCCAGTCGCGCCGGTATGCCCAGCCAACACGACTGGGAAGGCATCGACCGGAGCGGCTGGAATCACCTTCACCATGTCAGAGCTCTAGTACCATGACCGACACATCGCTGATGAACGCCTTGCCACCACCGCCTTGCGGATCTTGAATCGAGAGATCGAGCCAGCACATCTGATTGACTGGAAGTGGTGGATGGCTGACAGGATCGAACTGTCCGTTGAACGGTTGTGGGATCGTCCCCATGATGGTGAACGACATCGTGTCGGTCGCGGCGCTGTTGGTCAGCGTCTGCGCTTGTCCCCACACCTTGCCCATAAAAGATGGACGGGTCTCATACGATTGTGCGGGGTCTTGCACCGAATTCTGATTCCACCGCCCGGTGATGGTGACCTTGCGATTACCCGCGAGCGTGTTGCCGCAAGTGCCGGACACGATCAGCAATAACCAACCGCTGCCTTCTGGCACGAAATGGTGGGCCATCCCCATCGACGTTTCCACGCTGAAATTGCCATTGAGCATCACCCCAGGCCACAACCGAGAACTAAAAGAATGCCCGAACGCCCCCACCGGCCCGGTTGGTCCAGTGTCACCGGGAGCACCAGGCGATCCACCCGGACCGGTCAATCCGGTTGGACCTGTAAATGCACCTAATCCGGTCGCGCCGGTCGGCCCGGTGCCGAACACGAACGGCCCGGTCGGACCCATTGGTCCGGTCGCACCCGTGACAGCCGCAGATCCTTCCGGTCCAGTTGGCCCAGTCGGACCACCGGACGGACCTGTCGGTCCGCCGAGCACGACAACCGGCCAAGCCTCGACCGGTGCAGGTGTATTCGATTGCTCGCTCATATCTCCATGATCACCCATTGGAGGTCGTACAGCTGCACTTGCGCACCGGACGGCGTCGACGCCACCGCGATGTCGTACCAATACTCGTTGAAGATCGCACCGAACCCGATCATGTCGAGTGTGATCAGCGCGAACGGAATCCGCCCATTCATCGGCAATTGGGCGAAAGTTTTCTCCAGACAAATCTGCGCCCCAATCGTACCTTGGCCAAAGACCGGATAACCAAAGTCCGTGCTGCCACGGCGCAGATGCATCCGCAGCCCGCCATTGAGCACATTGTTGGCGACGGTGCCGGTGAAGCAGACGTAGGCATTGCCGGTGTTCTGGAAGTAGAACGGAATCTGCAGACCCTGGTGCCGCATAATATTGTCGAACGGCCCAGTCGGACTGGCGTAGCTCTGACTGATCGCCTGGAAGATGCCGCCTGGTCCTTGCGGCCCGGTCGGCCCCTCTGCCGCTGCCGGACCAGTCTCGCCAACTCCCGCCGGCCCAGTCATCCCGCGCGGTCCGGTCGGTCCGGTTTCGCTGTTTCCCACCGGCCCGGTCATGCCCGTGAACCCAGTCGGCCCGGTCGCCCCAGTCGCACCGACCGCTGCTGCCGCACCCGCAGCCCCGGTCGGTCCGGTCGGACCGCCAGCCGGTCCGGTTGGACCGCCGACAAGTACTACCGGATAGGCCGCAACAGGCGCAGGAATCGGCAGGTCGGACATCGATGCTCCTTAGAGGAACGGATGGATGACGAACACGCTCGACACGGTCACGACCGACTCCATGACGACCACGCCGTACAGCATCGACTCGTTGTCGGTCGACTCGGTCAGATAGAGAGCTCCCATCATGGTCGCGATCATGACAACCTCAACTTCGGATCGATGAAATAGGGCACTGCCGCACGACCGACGCGTGGATAGGCGTAGAGGTAACCCTTTTGCTGCAGCTGTGGCGAAGTCAGCGCCAAGGACTGCGAGAACCGGCAGCCAGCTCGCATGGTGGCACTGCCATCGGCCACCGAACCGCCATCCACCGTCGAGCCATAACCAATCGCAAACGGCCCCGCCAAGAACCCGGTCGGTGGAGTGAAAGCAAAAGCCGACTGACCAAAATTAGAAGTGAACGCCAGCAAGCTGCCAGCATTGCCGCTGCCGGTCAGGTAGGCAAAACCGAACGCAGCATTGGTCGGAAACAACGACGAGATGTCGAAGCCACCGATATTGTTGGCTGGATCGTGACTGGCATTACCATTCCAATTGCCGCCATTGAGCCGGACGTGGAATTTCTTGTTAGTCAGATCGATCGCAAAACACCAGACATCATTGAGCACCAGCGCAGAAAGCACACTGAGCGTGCGCGTACCGCAGGCCCACACCGTGCCCTGCTGATCGATGGTCGCACCGACATTGGTGTAATTGCTGAATGCTCCGGCTCCCGTGATGATCCCACACACCCCGGTCGGATAACCGAGAAACTGCTCGATGTGGGTGTTCTTGTGCTCGAAATAGAACTTGCCGCTAGTCTGCGCCGCAGTGGTCCGGATCCCGCCCGCCGTCGCACCAGATTTGGTGACGGTCAACTTGTCGGCACTCAGATTGAGCACGGCATCGGCATCAAGCGTATTCCACACACCCAACCCATCGGCCGGCTCGTTTGCCCCGGTCGTCCCGGCTCCGGTGCAGAAGAACACCCGACCCAGATTGCTAGCATGCTTGACCGCATCACCGACGACATAAGCGGTCGACCTGGCCACCGCTGGCACCTGGCTGTCCCAAGCCGAGCTGTCGGACGACAACCCACTTGGTGCCGACAACACCGATGCCTTGCTGCCACGCTTGTACGATCCCCGCGGTGAAGACGCCGAGCCGAGATACTCGAGCACCACGTAGAGCTCATCGTTGTTCGGCACGCGAATGTCGTTGGCGATCCCGTAGAGCGTGACGTTGCGATCAGTGTTGATGATGTCATTCCAAATTACCAGCGGCCAACAATTGAACACAGCGTAAGGAATGCTGGTGGGTGAAATCATCACATTACGATGGGAAATCGGCGTGTTACCGTCGACGGCACCGCCTGTCCGCACGATGTTAGTCGCGATCGATTCCACTCCCAGGCTGGTATGCCGCTCGTTCTTATAGTTGGTACCATCGCTGGCACAGCGCACCAGGTCGAGCACAAAGCCGGGGAACATATTGCTGTCGCCACTGACGAACACCGGACCCATATTGGCCGGAAGTTTGCAATCCTTGATCAGCATGTAACCGGCCAGGCCGCGCGACATAAGCGAGGCACCGGCAGCAAGATTGCTGAAATCGCTGCCTTCGATGGTGACATTCCCAGCCAAGCTTGGGCCGGTAAAGATCGCCTGGGTGCCACTGCCGAGCACACCGGTAAAAGCACAGTTCTCCATCTTGATGATGCCAACACCCAGCGAAATAAGCTGACCGGCAGCAGCGAGATTGAACGTGCAATCCTTGAACTCAGCTTGTGTCCCGTTGACCGAAGTCGCCCGGTTGATCCTGATCTGTAAACCAGTGTTAGTGTTGGTCAGCGAGAACAGACAATTATCAAAGCGTGCCTGGCACAAATTGCCGCCGAGAATATCGAATGTGCCGGTACCGGCATTGATGAACTGCAGGCCGTAAACATAGCTCGCAGAGTTCTGAAAAAGTGCAAATACCGCCGTACTGCTGATCGTAAATGTCGCCGTTGTCCTGGCATCGGCAGGGCCAGGCGGCAGCGTGACCGTGTGATCGACACAAATGACGGATCCGTTGGTCACACTGCTGGGCAAGATTTGCATCGTGCCGGACGAAATCGTCTCGGCATGATCGTCGCCCACATAGGTGACCATGCCGTTATTCGAAGTCCAACTTGTACTGCTGGACCAGATGCTCGCCAACCGCGCAGCCGGTGCAGCCCAACGAGTTGTAAAATTGCCAACCGGACCAAGACATAACCAAGTGATAAAATTTTCAACCGTTGTCGCACCCGGCGTCGTGTTCCAGGTCGGTTCGGTCGCAGCACCGTTGCTACCAGTTTGATTGATAAAGTAATGTGTACGCGCTGTATTCGTGATGATGCAACCAGTTGCAGTAGCAACCTGACTTGCTTGCCACGAATTTGTATTTGCCAAATCGCCATTCATCGCCGGCAGGGCCGTACACTCCTGCCACTTCGGCCCAGCAGCTTCAGTGATAATCACACCCTTGCCAGGCGAAGCACCCCACGTTGGTTCAGACGCCAACGATGTCCCAGCAAGAATACAAACGAAACAACGCTCGTTCGTAACTGTCGGTGCAGTGCGCTGCCGAATAATCTGTCCAACGGTGTAAGCTGTGCTTGCAGTCCAGCGCGCCACACCACCATCAGCACCGGATGGGCCGTAAGCCACCGAGTCAACGTAGAGCGATTTCTCGGTATAAGCCATTACTGCAGCGCCTTCACACTGTAGGAATAGACACCGTTCACCCCCCACATCATCAGCGAGAACATGTGCCCGGTGATGGTGTCGAGCGCATCACCGACATTGCCGCCCACCGTCCAACCGGTGAACGTGATCGCGCCGGCACCGGACTGATTGAAGACCGTCAGGATGCAGCTGCCTGGCTGCGACGGCGCGGTGATGGTGAACGCCCCAGCGTTGTTGACGTACTGGATCGGATTGCGTCCGAAATCGACAGTGATATTGCCGGTCACGTACTGGTAGGGCGTCGACACCACGCCACCGCTGAGAGCTTGCCCAGTGGCTCCAAGCAGCATGGCACCAGGCTGAATCGGCCCGGTTGCACCGGTCGGACCAAGCCCTCCTACCGGCCCGGTCGGTCCACCCGCCGGTCCGGTCGGTCCGGGAGCTCCAGTTGCTCCGGTGTTGGTGGCAAGTCCAGTTGCACCTGGGGTACCAGTCGGTCCAGTCGGGCCACCAGCAGGCCCCTGGATGCCAGGAAGGCCCTGAATGCCCTGCTCACCGGTCGGACCTACAATCGTCTCGCCTTGCGGCCCTGTGAAGCCTGTGGAGCCGGTGGGGCCAGTAACAGTGCTACCTGGTCCAGTCGGACCGGTTGGAGCTCGCGGTCCTGTCGGTCCCGTAAACGAGACACCAGGAGCTCCGGAGGGGCCAGTTGATCCAGTGAGTCCGCTCGACGGACCAGTCGGTCCCGTGGCTCCGAAAATAGGAACAACAGGCCAGGCTGCAACGGGAGCATCATCGCTGTTCTTGATCGGGCTCACGGTGGATATGTCACCCCCTGCGTCACCTCGACGGTGCCGTGTAGCAGCGGCACTCGAGTGGCAGGGTTGCTGGCATCCACCATCACCAGATCGTAGACATAGCAACCCGGCTTCAGGCTGGCCTGGATGTCGTCCGGCGCGACATTGAAGTGGATCACCCGCTGGTAGACATCATCGATGACAATCCGACCGTCGGCAGTTGACATCTGCAACAACGGCGTCTGGTCGTACCGGTTCAGCTGCACGTCCATCTCGAACCCCTGGCCCTCGAGATTCCACTCGTAGCCGTTGGGCGCACCGAACTGGGTGGCATCCATCCAGGTGCCGTTATTGTCGATCTTGAAGTCGAGATGCGCCGAGGTGACCGAGTGACCGTTACATCCACACCGAGACATGAATCACCTCAGCATTCCCGACGGATGAATGTTGAACGTGCTCACACCGCCACGCTGGCTCGAGACGTGAAAGTTGCGCGGGAACACCCAGTTCTGCGCACCGACGGTGTTCGCCTTCATCGTCGCCACGCGAGCGTGCGCGATGCCATCGCGGAATTTCTGGGTGTGGTAGTTGGCCATCTGCGGATTAGAGAAGCTTGTCCCCGGCTGCAGCATCATCTCGCCCAGCACACCGTGCAGCAGCGTGAGGTAATGCGCCGGCAGCAGCCACTCCGGCACGCCCGGTGGATAGCAAGTCAGCGGGTCGGTGACGGTCTTGATCAGAAACGCCGCCATCGGCTGGGTCTGGCTGTACGGGTACTGAAACCGTACCGTGCCGATCTCCGGCATGATCGCCGCCTGCGGCACCCGGTTCTGATCGAGCACACCAAGGAGCCGCAGGATGCGGCCGCCATTCACCGGATAGAGCGGATAGTCGAGCGTCTCCGAGACGACGTTGAAGACAATGACCTCCTGCCAGCAGTTCGACTCGTCGAAGAACCGCTGCAAGGTGTCGAACAGCTGGGCCTTGAGGCCGACATCGGAGGCACCCGACAAGGAAACTTTGGCCTGACCGAGCAACTGCGCCCAATAGGTATCGCAGGGATCGCACTGCGGGTCGTCAGCTTTGCTTTTGCGCTTTCTCATCCGCCCTTCCCAGTCCGTTTGCCTGACGGCGGCGAACCACCAGTGACCGGGCCGAGCCCGTGCCCAACCAGCCCCTGGGTGAACATCCCGAGGAACGCCGTCGACCGTGAATCCTGGTAATCCTCCTGGTCACGCTCGAGCGCATGACCGACGATCCCGTGCAGGATGGCGAGCCGGAACGCCGGCTCCATCTCGACATAGGTGTCGTCGACTTCGGTGAACGCAGGGATCTGGCCGCTGACCGCCAGGTTGAACACGAACAGGTCCGACCGCAGCCGGCTGGCCTCGAGCATGGTCAGGTTGAGCGCACGCAATAGCGACAGGTCGTCATAGCGATAGCCAGGAACGACGTCCTGCAGCAGCGTGCGTGCGTCTTCGACGTAATCAGCCACGCTATTGAGCGTGGGCTGATCCTTGTCGGAAAAATTGCCGTGGTATGCAGGACTTGCCACCCTAGGCTCCTCTGGCGAGGAGCCTAGGGGGAAAGTCTTAAGAAACGCTTAAGGCTCAGTTCAGGACGATCTGGGCCTGCGCCAGGGCGGTGTTATCGACCACCTGGTAGCCATAGACCTGCAGACCCCGGAGGATCTGCCCGAACGTGAGCTCGCTGCGCAGCGTCTCCACCTTGCTGATCTGCGAAGCAAACGTCAGCGCGTGGGCATGTCCCGCGTAGACCGGTTGCTCGCCGGCCGCAAAGTTGGTGGCGTCCGTCGCACTCGAGGGCAACAGGTTGGAGATGTAGATCGTGAACCGATCGATCTGACCCAACCGCCCATTGCGCAGCATCGAGGTGCCGTCACCCGACACATAGACCTGCCGGAGCTCGGACTGCTTGATGTAGCGACCGGCGGCCGCCGACATCACCACCCAGCGACCCTGCTCTGGGATGTTCTGCTCATCGAGCACCTGGCCGAGCCGCAACAGGACGTCGGTGATGCTGATGTCAGTGCCGAGAACCGGATAGCCTTTCACCGCCAACGGCGTGCCCTTGACGCCGAGATTGAGGTTGCCGGAGATCACGCCAGCAGCCGCACCGCGGTTCTTGGCGTTCGCCTGCACCACAATGCCGCCGAGGACGTCGCGATCGACCACGATCTTCAGCTGCTGGGCCGCATCGTCCGACCACATGCTGAGGATGTTGAGATCCGACTGCACCTCCATCACGTCATCGAGAATCAACGAAAAATATTTCCCGATGCCGATATACAACTCCACCGAGCCACCGGACGGACGATCGAGCGCGAGCAAGCCGTCAGCCAGGTAGTCGCGGATAGTGACCGTGGGCTTGGTGCGAATCTTCACACGATCGCCCATGTTTGCAATCTCGCCCTCGTAGTCGGTGTTGCTGATCGCTGCGAGGACGGTGCTCGCATAAAACTTCTCGACCAACTTAGCACTCCAAATTTCCGGAATGAATCCAGTAGCTTGGAGGGTATTGGCGGTACTGCCAGTCGGATAAAGTGCAGGAGTACTGCCAGCAGTGGCAATACCAAACCCCGTGCTGGGAATAGGCATTGAGGTAGCCCCTCTGTTTGGGAGCTACCCCATCAGTTCATACCTGGCGCAGCCCCCGGTTAATCCCGGATGCGCCCTTCTCTTTGAGCTGCGAAGATATCTGCCTCGGTACGAGCCCACTCGGCCTCGCGACCGAGAAAAGCCTTTCTCCGATTCAGTCGGTAAAGCTCTGCGATCTGAGCGCGTGTGTAGGTCGGCTTGTCGGTCGGCAACGAGGCACTGCCTCCAGTTGCCGGTCGGGCGCGACCAGGAGCCGCCAGGGTGGCCAGGGGTATCGCCGGCTCCCTAGGCGGTACTACCGGGCTGGGAGAAGGCTCTGGCGTGTGACCTGTAGCTGCTTCCTCGTTAAGGAAGCTTTCGAAGAAATGCGCCACTCTAGGGGCAGAGCCGGCTGAAATGGCGTCATTCAACAGCGTCTGTCTAACACGACCAGAAAGGACGTCAATACCTAACAGCCAGCGGTGCCAGCGCGGATTGCGATCGATCTCGCGGAAATTCGGCACCCTGGCCTCGACCGCGATATCCATCGCCCGCCGGTCCTGCTTGGCCAGCCGCTGCCGAAGCTCCTTGTTCTGCTGCTCGAGTGTCTGGATGTGCGGAGACACCGTCTGCAGTGCCGCTCGAGCAGCGACGTCGAGCAAATCACGGCCGTAATTCTGCTCATCTTCCTTCGTCAGATACTGCCGGGGCTTCGGGGATGGTGTGCGTCGTTGTGGCTCCGAAGGCTGTCTAGCGACAACGTCGTTGAAGTACTTCTCCTGCAGTTCGCCGAGATCTTGCTTCAGTTGCTCGTTTTCTGCGCGTTCCCGCCCTTCCTTCGACAGGGCGCGGCTCTTCCAAGTGTTCGAGTTCGGATCGGCGTCTTCAGGTGATTCGGGGGCGGCTGGCTGCGCAACAGGTGCCGGCGGAGCTTGGGTCGGGGGGGCTTCACCAGGCGAGGTCGGCACCTGCGCAGCCGGAGCGCCGGGACCGGGCTCCGGAGTTTGGGAATATAGTGCGTCAACGGCCGCCGCGCGCTTGCGCACGGCTTCCGGAATGTCCTTGGGATCGTACGACAGCTTGGCTGCCGGTTCGGCGTCTACGACAACATCAACCATTCTTGGCTTTCTCCAACGCTTGGAATATCGCCTTGCACTGCTGGGCGTGCCCCTGCGCGCGCTGCAGGTTGTCTGGCGGACTGTCGACCAGGGTCTCGTACTGGCGCTCGGTGTAGTCGGCGAACGCTGTGCAGAAACCCTGAAATGCCGACGGCGAGGCGTTCCGCAGGAAACGCGCGTGTTTCTCCAAATCGATCAGCGTGCTCACTCATCACCATCGTTGTCCGGCGGCATCAGCGCCGTTGGCCCGCGCGAGGGAGCCTGACCCATCGGTACCGGGGGCGCGGGCTCATCCATGTCCGGCTCTGGTTCCGGCGCAGAAGGCTTGGGATAGCGATTCGCCATCCCTTGCATGGGATCACCCCCGGTCAGCGTCTCGGAGCCACCAGGGCCTCTCCTTTGCTCGCTGGCACCCTTCCCGACGTGGGTGGTGATCCCGCCTCGCCCGATCGGCGTGAGATCCTTCTTGAATGGTCTACGTGCCATAGGGATCAAACCCTCCTGGTCCGATCGGCCCGACAATGCTGGCCCCGCGGATGCCCATGTCAGGTCCAGTGGCAAACGGCGTACCGCCCTTGCCATACTCCCGGGTAGAAGTCGGCTTGATCCGCGGTGGACCCTGCACCGCCTTGGCCGGATCAAGCATCTTCGGACGCCCGAGCGGTCGGGGCGTGCGCGGAATTATCGGTGCCATCAGCGTGCGCTCGTGCGACCGGGCTGCTGCGACTGCGCCCCGGAGAAGCCGAACATCTTGCCGTTGCCACCTTCGGCGAACTTCGGCCCGGGAGCCGAGCTCGGATCCTTGCCGGTATTCCCCGGCTTGTCGGGGCCAGCTGCCTGCTTGCCGAACATATGACCGTCGCCGCCCTCGGCGAACGTCACGTCGTGCTGGGCTTCCTTCTTGGTCGTATTGACCGAGAGCTTGTTAGCGCGCATAAAAAATCCTCCACGACCGTTGCAAGGTTGCGTCGTGGAGGAAGTTAGGCGCTAAATCTTAAGAAATTGTTAAGGCGACCTGGGAACGTCGACCCGATGCTCGCGAGTCATCTCTAACCCCAGCCGGTAAACGACATGGCGCAGATGGTGCCAGAGCGAGTGGGCGAGCTCACCCTTCGCCTCAAGCTCCTGGAAATCCTCCAGAGCGTGCCGCGCATGCCGGTAGGCATGCCGTAAGTTCTCATCACTCATGGCAGCTTCGGCATCCGAGGTGCCCCGCCGCCGACCAGGATGCTGATCAGGTAAATCAACGCAATCAGCAAGATCACCACCCAGATGCCCTTCTTCACCATCTCCGGGATCGGGTAAATAAAGCTCTCGATCACCCAGATCGCCAAATAGACGATCCCGGCCAGGATGATCAGACCCACCAAGAACCACAAAATTCCAATTGCGATCTCAGCCATGTTGGCCTCCTATTTATCGGCCGTCGCTGCTTTCACAGCCCACATTGCAGCATTCTCGTAGTGAGTCATTGCCAGCGCCCAGCAACGGATAACTTCGCCTTTGAAATCAGTATCGATCTGACCCTGATTGCAGAGGTCGATGAGTTCGGCCGTCTTAACCTTGATCTGACCAACCAGATCATCCTTCGACGGATTGAAGTCCAAACGAACGCGAGTTGTTCCCAGTGTCATTGGTTCACTCCCAGCTAATGCGATCAATGGTCGTTGGACCCTTGTACCCTCTTTGCCACACGAACCAAGCGAACGGCATTGCACTCGATGCCTTCGGTCCCTCCCAGCCCTTCCTGTGCATCATCGGCAGGCGGTTGCGAAACACATGAATGCGCGCCAGGCCGGAGTGCTCCAGGATGTCGGTACGCTTCACACTCTCCAGGAATGCCAGCCGCAGCAACATGATCACCAGCGGACTAAATTCGAGTGCCTTACGAACGAATGCTTCCGCCAGCTGATATGGCGGATTGGTCACAACTGCGTCAGTCGTCCGATGACCAGCAGTCAAAAAATCGATGCCTGATAACCCGCAACCGTATTGATGCAAATCCGTGGCAAACACCTCGTGTCCGTGATCACGGAGAACCTTGACAATCGACCCTGGCCCGCACGCCGGTTCCCACACAGAATGAGGGAGACTCTCGACGCGCAAGAGCGCCTCAACGGCGCAAGCCGGAGTTTCGTAGCAGTCATCACCACGATCCTTGTAAGAATGCTGTCCTGCTTGGGCGGATTTATCGAGCATCTTTCAACCGTTGTTCTCGTTGTTCGATCTTCTCTATCGATAAACTGTAGCCAGCCCGCGCATTGCGTGCCCCGGTTCCCGCACGATGTGGAGCCTGCGGATCATTGGGGTCTTTCATCCACACTCCGAACACCAGACCTATGTGGTCCTTGTATGCTTTGTCCAATGCCTCGCGATCAAGCGCCAGCAGGTGTTCCTCGTATTTTGAAATCGGTAGATCATCCACATAAGACCGCGGTGCTGCCTGCGCTTCCGGCACCTCCCACCGCCCCGACAAATAGCCCGCACACGCCAGTAAAATTAGCAAAATAATGATAATTGCCACCGTGAGCATCACACGGTGGCCGATGTCCATCTTATCGAGCGGTTCCATCTCGGTGCCTCACGCCGACTCGGAGCCGGCGTGAGGCCAGTTCGCGTCCATGTAATCCTGCACCTCTTGGAACATCGCGTCAGCGTCTTTTTTCAGTTCAGTCTCATGTCTGTTGATAGGCCCGTAGTGATTGCACAAGTTGCGCAACGTAAGCCCGCACGACTCAACAGAAAACGCAGGCTGGTTCTTACACAGATCCTGGAACTGCTCGCCACGTCCGCCGCCGTAGCTCGTCCAATCCTCCGAGCTGCACGACACACCTTCCGAGAACGCCTCCAGATAGCCAGGAGAATCCCCCCGCAGATATTCATCCATGAGATCATCAAACTCAGGATCGCTGGCACCGGCAGCATCGTAACTCGTCTGGAAAGCGCCGGCTTCAGTCGTGGTATCGGCTGGACCGTAATAGCCTGGCGGCACCGACTGATCTCGACCGCAGCAGTGCTCACCAGACGACTCGCGCATGCCGTGACCCAACATCAGGGCATAGAGATGCCTCAAACGATCCACGGCACTGCCGTCGGTCCCTTCGTTCGACATACCGAGCTTGTTGAAGTCATTCTTGTACACGTTGAACACGTCCTTGTCGGAAGACGTGCGCGGTCGCGACATCTCGATCACACCCGGATGGTCGACCTTGAGCTTCTTGTAAGATTGCGCGAACGCAAGCGCCATACCTTGCGTCCACCCCGGAGGAGCCTCCCCTCTGTCATCCCAACCATAAGAAGCAACCGCTGAATTTTTAGCGATATTTTTGATCGCTTTCTGTTGTGCAACCGTCAACGCTCCAGGTGGAGGAGCCGGTGGCGGCAACGGCTTCTTATCATCATAAAGCGCCTGCCAGGTCTCTGGACCGACCACACCGTCGATCTCCAATCCGCGCGAAGACTGATAGCGAATGACGTTATCCTTGGTGATTGGCCCGAAGTCACCATCGACCACCCCGCTGAAATGCGGGATCATGCGCTGCAGATCCATCACATCTGGGCCTTCATCACCTTCTTCAAGCGTCGGCCGATCCTCAACATCAATCTCCGGCACCTCCCACCCGCGCACCCACATGTAGCCGATCACGGTGCTTGGATCGTAAGTACTGACATTGACGCAGTTGCTTTGATTCCCACCCCTGCAGCGCAAGTTACCGTTATCGTCCCACTCCTCAAACATGGTCACATGCCCGCCGCCTTCGCGGGTCATGACCACGATCGTTCCAGGGACTGGAGAACCAAGCTTCACGAAACCGGGGTCGCTCGCAAAGGACTGCGCCCACATCCACTTGTCAGTATCCGTTGGTCCGAACGGACCGGAGATGCCTTCTTTGGTGCAAGCCGCTAAACAGAAAGCCGTACAGACTCCACACCAAGCAATACTATCGTCGTCGTAAATCGAGGCATATTCAGCTTGTTCCGGAAATTTTCGCCCGATATAAGCAGCCATCGCTTCGATCTTGGGATTGCTGCCGTTCTCGTACTCACTCAAACCGGTGATGGCGCGCATCACTTCCAACCAAGGTGGAATATCTTGCGACATCTGCGTGCTCCGTTGCTCGGTAGTTGGTGAACATAGTCTGGTCGTGGTCGGCTCGGTACCACCAGACCGGAAACTCCGGATCGTGATCCTCGAGCCGCGCCAACGTGTTCACCTCCCAGGAAATGTTGCCGGTCTTACCCAGCCAGCGCGTATATTCGCGCTTCATGTTGTAATTGAACGGCCCCACCAGATTGCGTGGCACCACCATCACCCCGCCGCAGAACCGCCAGCAGGGAGAGTCGTCATCATATCTGTAGCCCTTGTCCCAGCAGCCCGGGATCGCGATCGCCTGCTCGCCCTCGACACGCTCGAGGAAGGCATCGATGATCTCAGCAGTCACGCCGGGAACGTGGAAAATTCCATAGTCCAGCCAAACGAACACATCGACGAACGGCTCGACATAGGTCGCGACCTCGAGCCACTCGGTCTTCTGTGCCTGAACAATGTGATAGCCGAGTGAATTCTTTTGCGGATTGTCCGCGACCGAATAAGTAAATCGCGTATCGGCACCATAGTCCTCTTTGAGATACTGGTAGAGCCAGCAATGCTGCAGATCGCCCTTGGCGCGCAGCACACAGTGCTCGATCCCCAGCAGCTGGCTGGCAAGCTCGTCATACTCCGCCTCCGAGCGCGGATGGCCGGGGATCGGAACATAAGCTGTCACCACGGCGACGGTCATAACGCATCCTTGAAACAAAACTGGATCACCTCCATAGGATCCATGGTCGCTGTCCAAGCTTCACAATCACGCACCCCGAAGCTGACCATGATTTTTCCTGTTTCAGGAAAAAATGCCAGTCCGGCCGCAAACTCGATCTGCCGGTCGAAAAAATAAAACGGTGGAGAAATCCGCTGCAGGCGCTTGTGATGGTCCCAAAGTACAAAGCGATGTTGGTAATAGCGGCCGGTGTGACCGGGGATCTGCCGTGCCTCATGCACGATCGCCATCCAGTGCCGATCAACCTTGATGACTTGCGATCCACCGCTGATGTGGCCAACATCCCACTGCAGAGTGTCACGATGAATGTTCTCACCCTGGAGGTTGACCAATGACCCGAGACGATAAACGAAAAACAGGTCATCACCACCCACCCACGGCATCCAGTTTTTCTCATGCCGACGATCAGATGGAAGAATTTGTCGCCAATTGTCTCCGTAGCTCCAGCCACCTTCTCCAGGATCAAGTGGCGCTAGAACTTGTTCGCACCATCCTTCGGGGGTCAACTCCCGAACGGTGGAGAGCGTCCAGAATTGTTGCCGCCATTCAAAGAGACGAGAATCCTCAAACCCCAAAACCAGCGGATAGCTTGCATCCGGCCAGTTGGATGGGAGTTTGAGTTCTAGCCAACCGTTAAGAGAATCCCAAAGAAAATTGCGAGTGTGAATAGGATAATTACCAGAGACCGTGCCATCGCTGGCCCGAATCCGGTACGCACCCTCGTCTGTAATCGTGTAATTAACACATCGAACAAGGATCTTTGGTTCTCCGCCATTCTCGATCACCGACGGGTTCGTCGCCACATAGCCGTCGGGCGGCTGGATTGTCAGCTGCTGCGGCTTGAATGACGGCACGTCCTGCACCAGCGGCTGCAGGTACCAGAACAAGTTGCGCCTCGCGAGCTCACTACCGACGAGCGCCAACTTGTTAGCCTCCTTTGCTGCTGTGCGGCGTTGGCGCTCGTCGTAATAACCGCAGATTGAAAACTCTTCTTTCAGCCCAGTCTGATGGACATACTCATTAACGAAAAGCTTGTCTCCTGTGGGCACTGGAATTCTACGTCCAGGCTCAGAGAAGAGTAGGCTACTGAAATTTTCCCCTCGCTCACGATAGAAGCGGGCAAGGTCGTACAGCGTTTCCCCCCGCTGGGGACGCATAGAATAAGCTTTGAGCATCTCCCACACGTAATGAGCATGTTGCCCCAGTTGTCGATAACACTCTGCAAGACGCATTTGCGCGTACCATCGCTCTTCCTCGTAACCTCCAAGCTCGGTTCGTCGACGATAGTGAACGATGGCATCGTCAAATCTCCCGGCATCGAAGTACGACTGCGCCAGATAGAAATGATACCGCTCGATCAATCCCGGTCGTGTCTCGACATCGAGTGCAACTTCCAGAAGGGCAATATCGCGAATAAATTTATCAGCACGATTGGCACCGTCAGCGTGATCAACAAACTCTGCGCCATGTAGTACTCCAAAAGACGGCACATCCAGATACTCATGCGTGACCCCTAAATAACCGCCGGTTGCCTGACGACTCAAAAGTCGGCGGTTATAATAGCTCAGAGCTCCCCCCACCTGGCGCATGTCATAAGAAAGCCCGCGATGACCATTGATCCAGTCCGCCCGCTTAACCCGAAGCTCCATGTCGGCGTCACAGAGCAGGAGGAAGTCCCACTCGAGCTTACTCTCGCGAGCGACCCGAAGAGCCTCGTTGCGCGCCTGCGCAAAGTCGACGAACGACGCAAAATGAAGCTCGCACGGTTTCTGGGCCTGCGCGAATAGCGCATGAATGATCTCGGCAGTCCCATCGGTACTGCCGGTATCCACGATAATCCCGCAATCCACATGCGGTAACAGCGAGCTCACGCAGCGTTCGATCCGCGCTGCCTCGTTCTTGACGATCGCGTTCCAGGCAACGCGCATCAAAGCCCAGCGCCGGTCGCCCCCGACGGACCGGTCCCGCCTGTGACACCCGTAGTCGCCAGCGTGGTGTCGGCCCCGAGAACTTGAAATTCCTCGCCTGGACCCTCGCTCGCCACCAGGTTGGCGATCGCCTGGGCGCGCGAGTTGGCCACCACCTGGTAGGTCACCACCGGTCCGAGCTTGCGCGCCTGGATGTAAAACGTCGCCATCGCTACCTCCCCATTGCGCCAGTCGAACCGGTCGAACCCGTCGAACCCGTCGAACCCGACGTCCCGGGCGGTGCCGCCGCCGGCACTGGCTCGGTATCCATCACCTCGATCGACTCGCCGGGAGCAGCACTGTCGAGCACCGCCTGGATGGCGTGCTGGTAGGTCTCGCCCGACGCCTGCACGATCTCGATCGGCATGGTCCTGCGGATCTTCAGATAGAAATCAGGCATCTAGCCCTCCTCTGGTTAACCTGGTCCGCCCTGGATCGGCGGCGGCCGCATCCCTGGCTGCATCGGCCGGCGCTGCAACCCGACCACGTTGCCGGGGAGCGCCTGCTGGTTCGACATCGGCGTAGGCTGGTTGCCTTGGGCTTGGCGAGCTCCCTCAGCCATGTTTCCGGGCGGTCCGGGAGGGGCACTAGGGGGACCACCGCCTGGGCCGCCAGGGGGCGCTCCTAAGCCCGGTGAGCCTCCCGGCGCTTCCTCACCCGGCATCGCGGCATGTGAGGCAAGGAACCCGGCGGTGAGCTCGGACGCGATCTTCTGCACCCCCAGTTCGACACCAGCCTGAATGCCCTCGTCGACCTTCTGGCTGATCGCCTTGTTCTGCTCGTTCTGCTCCTGCTTCTCCTGCTTCTTGGCCAGCACCTCGTCGGACGGCACCACCTCCTCGCCCTCGAGACCGATGGTCTGCGACACCGAACGCAGCACCACGCCGCGGCCCTTGATCCCCATGATGCCAAGATCGACCGGGTTGTTGGTGTGCTGCAGGAACTCCAGCTGCCTCTGTCTCTGCGTCTCGCGCTGGACCGCGACGTTGACGCCCTGGACGTAGATGTCCTCTTGGCCAGTGAGCGCGCCGGAGGTGTCGGTGAGCAGCACCAGGTCGGACAGTTGCTCGAGCGCGACCTCGAAAATGTCGCGGTCAATATTGGCGGCAACGGTCTGCAGGATCTTGCTCGCGTTGCCCATCAACATCGCGAGCCCGGATGCCGTGCGTCCCGCGCCGCCCGACGCCTGACCGCCGATATACTTCGGGATCGCCGACACGTCATCGGATAGTTCGACGAGCGCCTTGAAGACCGTCAGTAACTCCTGGGCATTGCTCTGCGGCTGGAAGAACTCGACCGGCGGCTTGGCATTGTTGCCAACCGGATCGTCGGTGACATGCCAGCGTTTCCAGGGATAGAGCTCGTCGACGTTATCCTCCGGCCTGCACCTGCTGTCATTGATCACCACCTGCGGTCCGCTGGAGATACTCATGTTGTTGACGAGCGAGCGCAGCGTGGAGTTGGCGGCGTCCTGCAGGTCAGCGATCAGATCGATCAGCGAATTGCCGACCACGGTTCCAGGCACTTTTTCGAACGAGGTAATGAAGTAGTTGTGCCGTGCCCGGGGCGATGGCGATAGGTTGGCCTTGATAACGTGGCTGCCGATGCAATAGGCGTCGATGTGGTAGTCGCGGATCGGGTCGGAGATCCCGGGCATGCCGTACTCTTGCAGGATCTCGCCTTGGACGTTGCCGTGGAACTCCATTTGGGTGATAAGGCCAGACCGGTTCCATGCAGGGTTCTCCCGGTTCTCGAGCACAGCCCGCTCGGCGTCGGTGGTGTCCCAGTTGTCATAGAGCCCACCGCGGCCGTACTCAGTCAGCACGGCGCGCACCTCGTCCTGATTGAAACCGGGCAGGTCGAGCATGTCGTTGAGCTCGGTGCGGGTGAGGTTGGACTTCTCGATCACCGCGGCGTTCGCGATGTCGCTCACCCCGGGAGTGAACCAGATGTCGAACGGCGACACCCGGTCCCACATCATCACCGGGTTCTGCTTGATGGTCGGCTTGCTGTTCTCCCACACGATCTCCGGGATGAGCTTGACGGTGGGGCCTTTGAGCACGGCGAAGGGGAAGATCGGCAAGTCGACGATGAACTCGGCGAGCGCGTGGTAGAACATGCCGTTGCGCAGGAACTCCTCGACCTTGTCCTCGGACTCCTTGGCCTGCTTCTGCGCCAGCGTGCGGGCGGCGTCCTCCGCCGACTCCATCAGCGCCAGCCGGCGGGTGCGCAGGGCGTCCTCCGGCGGCGGCTGCCCGGTGGCCTGCTGCACCATCTGCTGCTCATGCTGCATCAGCTGGTTGATCTTCTGGATGATCTCGTCCGGCACGTCGGGATCGGCGGGAGGACGGATCGCCCAAGGTCGGTCGGCTCCGAGATAGACATCGCGCAACAGGGAGGACGCTGCCCGACATTTTTGCGCAGACAGACGCGCATAGATCTCGGAGCCGCCGAACTTTTTCACCTCCTGCATCTTGTTCGGCGAATACTGGCCGTTGAACGTCCGCATGGCCTCGAGCAAACGATTGCTCCAACCAGCCGCGGTGTTGCGGTGGTTGCGGAAGATCTCGAACTGACTCTTGATGTAGCCGACCAGCTGCGGCGGAGCCGCGACCGGCGGGGCTGCTGCCGCCGCCCGCGCCTGCTCCTCCGCCAGCAATTGTGCCTCCAACATCGCTGGAGGCACCACCCGCAATACGCCCTGGGGGCCGAATCCGTCTGCCATGGAACACGAGTAGCGGACAAACCTTAAGAAAATCTTAAGACTTGCTCGCTAGCTTCCCGGGCATGACCGATCTCGATGAAACCACCATGGCCGCGCTGGCGCGTGACCTTGTGCTCAATATCCGCAGCTACAAAGAGACCTTTGCGGAGTTTGGAATCGACGAAAATGACTACCAACGGATTGAAAAGAATGAGTTCTTCCGCAAGGTCCGCGAGCAGCTGATCGCCGAGTGGAACGCGATCGGATCGACCGAAGAGCGCATCCGCTTCCAGAACCTGGCCTACTTCGAAAAGCTCGGCCCGGTGATCGCCCGCCGCGCCATGCAGCCGGACGCCAATCTGTCGGCATCGACCGATGTCGCCAAGGTGGTGATGCGCGCCGCCGGCATCGGTGAGGACAAGGGCGACAAGCCTTCCAACGAACGCTTTGTCATCACCATCAACCTCGGCGGCGAGAGTGAAACCTACGACAAGGCGATCGACATCACCCCCGACGATCCCCCGCGCGGGAAACAGCAAGAGCTCGCACGCGAGCGCGAGATGCAGACCCCACGCAAGCGTAGGACGCGCAAGCAGCTGCCTGACCTGGTGCTGAAAAATGAGTGATTACGCCATTACTTATGCCAACGACGGCAGGTCGCTGGTGCTGCACCGCATCGACTGCCCCGACGTGCGTGCCCAGGCCAAAGCCGGCGAGCCGGTGCTCTCGCTGTTCGACTGCCAGCGCGAGCCCAAGGAGGGCGAGGTCAAGCGCCACTCCTGCCTGAAAGGGCACTGATGGCAGTCATCTACACGGCACCGCCGACGGTCGCGCGGTTCATGAAGTCGAGCGCGTTCGGCCGCATCATCGCCGGCCCGGTGGGGTCGGGCAAGACCACCGGCTGCGTGATGGAGACGCTGCGGCGCTCGCTCAGTCAGGCCAAAGCCACCGACGGCTATCGCTACACCCGCTGGGCGTTCGTGCGGCAGACGCTCAAACAACTGAAAGACACCGTGCTCAAAGACGTGCAGTCCTGGCTGGTGGGCCTGGGCGACTGGAAGGTGTCGGACAACACCTACTACCTCGACTTCGGCGACGTGAAATCAGAGTGGATCTTCGTGCCGCTGGAAAATGCCGAAGATCAGGCCCGGTTGCTGTCCATGCAATTGACCGGGGCGTGGCTCTCGGAAGCCATCGAGATGAACTTCGACATATTGGCCCCCGTTTCGGGCCGTATTGGCCGCTATCCAAGCGGCAATCGCGGTGTCCCGAGCTGGTACGGCATCATTGCCGACACCAACATGCCAGTCGAAATGGGTGAGTGGCATAAATTTATGACCGAGCCGCCGCCGAACTGGCAGGTCTTCATCCAGCCAGGCGGCATGTCGCCGGCCGCTGAGAATCTCAATTATCTGCTGCAGACCGAAGAGACGAAAGTACTTCCCATCAACCATCCGCTCCGGCTCGCGCAGGGACGCAAGTACTACGAGCAGTTTCTGCAGATGTACGGGAGCGATCACCCGTGGGTACGTCGGTACGTTGACGCGCAATACGGCGACGACCCTTCTGGCGAAGCTGTCTTTAGAGCGAGCTTCAAGCCATCGTTCCATGTCGTACCCGATACCCTTGTGATACCAGGCTATCCACTGATCGTAGGACAGGATTTCGGCCGGAACCCCTGGTCCGTCATAGCGCAAGTCGACCATCTCGGACGGTTGCTGGTTCATGAGGAAGTCCCCGCTACCAATGTCGGTCTCGAGAAACACGTCGAACAGCAGCTACGGCCCCGCCTGTTCCAAGAGCGTTTCATCGGTTCCAAAGTCATCCTGGTCGGCGATCCATCGGGCATTTCCAAGGGGACGATCGCCGAGGAGACCAGCTTTGAAGCACTGAAACGCATGGGCCTGCCGTGCTTCCCGGCTCCAACGAACGACATCGACCCGCGCTTGCGTGCGGTGGAAGCGTTGCTTGGCAAGCAGGTCAACGGTGGACCGGCGCTGATCATCAACGGCAGCAAGTGCCCGTTCCTGGTGCGCGCCATGAGCGGCGGCTACCGCTACAAGAAACACAAGGACGGTGGCCTTCGTATCGTCCCTGAGAAGTTCGACAAGGAAGGCTTCTCGCATGTCGCCGACTGTCTACAATACATCGCCCTGGTGGTCCACGGCGGGCTGGTGCATGAGTTCGCCCGCCGGCTGACCCCGACCCGGCGAACGTATCAGCGCCCGCAGATCACCGCCGCGGGATGGACCTGACACCGGCACGCTGCTAGTTTGTAATTTTACAAGGGAGCAGCAACATGAAAAAGCGCAAGAAGTCGGCGACCACCCGCCGGCCATTGAATAAAAAGACCCTGCGCCGGGTCCGCACCGCCGGCACCGCGGCATCCTCGCGCTACACCGTTGGCGGCAAGCGCAACAAGAAGCGCAAGCCGGTGAGCGTGGCAAAGACCGCCAAGCGCAAGGCGGTACGCAAGCCGAAACCCACTGCCAGCGTGACAGAGATCGCCGAAGCCACACAGAAGCTGCAGGAATACCACGAACCTCGAGTGGACGATCCGGGCGAGCATGTCCGAGTTATTCCCAACAAATCTGACGAGCAACCGGGTGTGCGGGACGTGCAGCCTGTGCTGCAAGGTGATGACAGTCCCGAACTTCCCGGGGAAACCGAACCCACATAAGTGGTGCGCCCACGCGCGGCCCGGTAAAGGCTGCAGCATTTACGCGGATCGCCCGCAGGAATGCCGGGATTTTGCTTGCCTGTGGTTGATCGACGGCCGCATCCCGGACTACTGGTTCCCGAAATGGTCGAAGATCGTGATCGCGCCACATCTGGCGGAGAAAGAAAAGTACGTCGCCTTCATTGTGGACCCGGCCTATCCAGGAAGGTGGCGGGAAGAACCGTGGTTCAGTGATCTGAAGAAGCTGGCAAAGGCGGGGATCGACGGGTCGCTGGGGCAAAAATGGACTTCATTCGTTCTTGTCGGAGACGATCGCATTCAAATCGGAGCCTGAATTCCGACCAGTCAGCGACCGCGAGCGGGTTGTAGATCGGCGCGTACTGCCATACGAGCTCCATCGTCGACTTGAGATCCATTGGCCGTCTCCACCTTGTGGAAGATGATGTCCATCAGCTTGCGGCGGTCCTCCGGCAGGAACTGGTAGCCGTAGCCCCACAAGGTCGAGACTTTAATCCCGAATGGCTCGAGCCGCTTGCGGATCGAACAGATATGCACACCTATCGACACCCCGGTCATGGTGCCGGCGAGCCGCTCGCGCAGCAACGTCGGGTACTGCAGCAGCACCAGCAGCAAGCTGATTTCGGTCGGCGTCAGGTGGAACACCTCCTGCATGGCCACGAACAAGCGATCGCGGTTCTCGCTCACCAATCTCGAGAGCTGCAGCGCACGCTGGTCGCGTGGAAACCCGGGTGGCCAGTCGTCGCGCGGCAGGTCGAGCAGCTTGCCGGCAGCCTGGGCGATGCGCAGGCGTTCGCGCACGATGTCGGACGACAGCTTGATCGCTCGAGCGATCGCGCGCAGCGGCACACCTTCGTCCGCCAACCGGATGGCGATATCGGGGATGACCCGTTCGGGGTCAAACCCTTGGGATCCCACTTGGGCTAGTGGTTCAGCCGCCATGACCCCCAATACAGCCGATTCTTAAACATTTAAAGGGAAAAAGCGGCTAGATCAGAGACCTAGCCGCAACAGGGAGACCATTGACGGCCAAGTATAGCAGTCTGGCACAGTCGGTACAGCCACCTATTTTAGCCGCAAATTTGGTGGTTTTGACCCCGAATCGGCAGGACAAAAGGCGAACTTGGCAAAAAATACTGCTGCCGGGTTGGTGCCACGGTTAACGACAGCGAGGTTGACTTAATAACCAACCAGCGCGTGCCACAACCACCTCAGACCGGCGAACGCCCAGAGAAGCGCAATCAGCCAGAAGCAGCCGAGGAATAACAGGTCGGCACTGGCCGAATAGGGGTAACCCTGACCCCAGAGCTTGGGGTTGAACCGAATGACTTTTGTCAAGGGATGGGGTTCGAAGATCTTGGGATCGAGTTTTTTCATGGTAGTGAGGTAGCCGGCTGGTATGGGGGTTGCAAGTTAACATTTGTCAATGTGAGGTATTTTGTATCCTTGACTTCTGTCAATCATGGTATTTTTGTACCGTTAAATTTTTGGGGGTTGGGATATTTCCAACCTCCTGGGGAAGAATGCGCGCGCCGGCCGGGGCCTGGCCAGCGTCCCCCGGGGGTGGGGGGTGGGGGGTCTGCCGCGGCGAGGACTGTGGCCAGAGCTCGGCTCTGCCGTCGACAAGCGCCAAGAGCTCGAGCTTGCATTGACGGAATGAATCAATGATATCAACAACTAGCTCCAAATCCTTCCTATGCAAAACTTAACATTTCTGCATGGCCATGGTCCGTTCTCGAGTTATGCAGCCTCAAAAGCATCGAAAGCAAACCCGACCGGATAGAAGATAGTATAATCAAATCAATGGCTTATGTGTATCACTATCTCAGAATCCACGTTTTTCCCAACTACAGTCCCCCCTTTTTTTTTTCTCTCCAGAATCCACAGAATCCCACAACCCTTTATTTTTAAACTTACGTAACGAGATAATATTATACCTGTAAATATCTATATGATTCTAAGAATAAATAACGTCAATACAGTGATTTTGCTTGACAGTTGTCGGACGATAGTTTCATCTGTATCAATATACGATATGACCGTACGAAAAAAATTTTAGGAGAGGTGTATTACTTGGAAAACCGCGGATTCCGAGATACCGAGATATCAAGGGTAAACCATCTTCCTCAGGCCTCCGTGCCGTCAGAGTCCATTTCTCCTATTGACAAGCGTCAATAGTCCCCCTATAGAAAGAGCGCGCCGCGATTGTGCGGTACCTGGAACCAACAAGGCAAAATGACATGTCTGATCCATTTGAAGGACTCGACGATAATCTGGACCACGGCGCGGACGAAAGCCCGCAGACCATGCAAGGTCTATTCGACAACGCCATTGCCGCGCGGCAATTCATGCGTGCCGGCAATGCCACGGTGACGCTCGTCAGCAAGGCTAGCGGGACGCGGTTCACGTTTCGCATCAGCGAAGCCCGCGACAAGACGACCGGCAAGCGTACCGGCGACGGCACGCTGTTCGTCGGTTTGCTCGCCGGAGCGGACAATAACAACGACTATCGCTACATGGGCCGCATCGCGCGCGACGTGTACTGGCACGGCCGGCGGGTACCAAAGCCAACCGACGTCTCGAGTGAAGCCAAGTCGGCCAAGGCGTTCAGCTGGACATGGCGCAAGCTCATGCAAGGCGAGCTGCCCGACGTGTTGGAGGTCTGGCACGAAGGCAAATGCGGCCGCTGCGGCCGCAAGCTCACCGTGCCGTCGTCCATTGCGTCAGGATTTGGTCCGGAATGCATCGGTAAAATTTTCGGTTGAAGCATGCCGGCCGGTCAATCCCAAGCTTTCGGGCTTAGGTCGCGCAAACGGTGGGCCAAACGTGAAGCCCGCCGCTTGCGCCAGCAAGCGGAGATGTTGCGCCAAATGGGGCGCAAACACCTAAAGGAAAAGATCGGCGGGAAAAAACCTCGCCGCCCTAGTCCTAGGCCATAGGACAAACGAAACGGGCTTCCTTGGCCTTCCTACGGAAGCACCATACTACCACTAAGGGCAATCCTGCCCGACAACGGTAATGAGGTAAGGCAAATGTCCTATTCGTTCCACATCGACCCGGGTCACGGCTGGCTAGCGGTCCGGCATGATGATCTGGCTGCGTTAGGTCTGAGCGCGGTTGATTTCACGGCATGCAGTCACATTGACGAGCGCAACATCTATCTGGAGGAGGATTGTGACGCCGGGAAATTCATTGACGCCTACAAGGCAAAGCATGGCCGCGCGCCCGACATTTTGGAGCGTCACAGCAACTCCGACTCCTTCATTCGCCGCCGCCCGCGCAATTTCCGCGGCAAGTGGCAACCGTTCGCCCGCTAACCAGAAAGGACACAAGGCAATGTTTCGATATGATCTCGCGTGGTTCGGCGCATGCCGCATAATCCTGATCACGGACGAAAGCCCGAATGAGCGTAGCAAGATTCCGCTCTTGGGATATGTGGTCCTGCCGAGCGCAGTCTATCGCCCCGCACGCTAAATTAAATCCGAGCGCAGGGATTGACTCTCCCTGCGCTCTCCTACTATCTTGACAACTGTCAACTCTAACAGGCTTAGGCAAATGACAACGCTAACGATCAATCATGCGGCCAAGCGCGCGCCGAGTGCTGCGCTGGCATTCTGGAACGAAGACACTGCAATTACCTACGATCTGCCGTTGTCGGCCGATCTGGCGCATCTGATCGCCGGCAGCATGGGCTTTCCGAGCAAGATGCCGGGGACTGCTTATGGTCTGAGCGCGCGGCGATGCATCACGGGCAGCAAGCTCGCACAGATCAAAAACACGGTCTGTCACGACTGTTACGCGCTAAAGGGAAATTACGTCTATAGCGATGTGATCCGAGCGCAAGAGATCCGCTATGCCGGCACCAAACACGCGCGCTGGGCCGAATGCATGGCCTACCTGCTTAATGCCATGCATGGCTTTGCGCCACGGCCCAAGCGATTGAAATCCAAAAAAGTAAAGAGCAAGGGCTGGCATCGCTGGCACGATGCCGGCGATCTGCAAAGTGTCGCGCATCTCGCCGCGATCTGCCGCGTGTGCGAGCTAACGCCCAAGATCAAGCATTGGCTGCCGACTCGCGAAACGGCGATTGTGCTGGCATTCGTGAAGGCCGGCGGCATCATTCCCGATAATCTCACTATCCGGGTCAGCGCGACCATGGTCGACGGCCAAGCGACCAAAACATGGCTGTGGACGAGTGGCGTGCATGACCAGATCGTGCCCGCGGCCAAGGACCGCTGCACTGCGCCCGATACGAACGGCGAGTGTGCGTCATGCCGCAAGTGCTGGGACCGCGAGCAATCCCACACGACCTACCACCTGCATTGAGGAGATAACAAAATGACAACGACTCTTTCCGACATTGCCCGCGCGGCATTGGCCAAGGCCTACGCCACGCGCGGACCGCATCGCGGGCAATTGCTGGCACGTTGCCCGCGTTCCAACACACTCGCGGCCGCGGCATGGCAGGGCGCAATGCTGGTGGTCAATCCCTACCAAGCAAGCATTGGCGCAATGTTGTTCATGTCTGCCGAGCAAAGGACCGTGCGCGATGAAATCGTGGCGCATTTCGAGTCCTTGCCGCGCGAGTACCAAATCCTGGCACAGCGCGATCGTGAGGCGCTGACTCGTTTGGGGGTATGGTGACATGGACCGTGAATATTGGCGTTTGATTGCCTTGGCAATCGAGGAATTGAGCGAATACGGTTTCATTATCGAGCGCACGCAAGAGCGGATGCGCAACCACCCCATGAATATTGACCCCGTGCAAGTCGCGTTGGGTTGGTCCGATGTGGAGGGCTGAAACCATGTCCCGCAATATCCCCCAAGTGCGCCTCTGGCGCGTGACCTACTTACGCGACGGCGTGCAGATCTTCCAGCACGAGTCGCATGCGCCTACCAAATTGTTCGCACGCTGGAACGCGCGCGATGCATTCATTCAATCCGGCATATGGCGCGAGTCCGGCCTTGCCGACAAGATTCGAGTCGGGCTCATTAGGAAAGGACATTGAGTCCATGACCGCGTTCAAAGACCCGATGTTGCGCAAGGTCTACGACTATTGCCGCACGACCGGCGGCAATATCGGGTCAAGCCCATTGCGCTACGCCTATCGTTTGGGCCGTCGAGGTACCAAAAACATGTTCGTTCGCTTGTCGTCACAGCATGCCGCATGGGCAGCTGGGCGCGATGATTACCGCGAAGTCAACAAAGGAAAGGCAATTGAGTCATGACCGATCTCGCAAAGCTCGCCATGCCGACCGTGCATTTGAACGGCACCGGCAAAGCCGAGCTATTGAACGGCTATCGCCAAGCCATGGCCGCGGTGCGGCTGGCAATCAATACCGTGCAATCGACCGCGCCGCATGGCCGCGACTACTACGTGCAGAAAGATAACCCGATACAGGCTGCGATCACCGAGCACAGCGAACGACTCCAAGTCTTGGAGCATGTTTTTAACGAGTTGGAGACGCTAGCGGTGCATGTCATGGAGCAAGGCACATGAAATCTATAGACCAGAATATCGCTAATCTCGCCAAGCTAATGCATCGCATGGCCGCAAACGATATGGGCGAATTGAGCGCGGCAGAAGCGGCATGCTTTCACACCGCCTGCGCTGCGATTGATAATTTGATTGTGGCGCGCGAAGCCCGACAAGAGGACGAAGAGGAGTCTGTATCGTGACCGGCTTAATCATCATGACCGCATTCGTGTTCTGCTTTGCGCTCACGTTTGCGGTCGCTGCCATCATCGACGAAATGAGTGGAGACAACCATGGGTGAGCTTTTCAGCGTCTACTATTTCTCCAGCGAAATCCTGGGCGATATTCAGGAGCGCGAGTGCTACCTCGTGCCGTTGAACGAAGCCAAACAATGGTTCGTGCATCATACCACCAACGTGGCGGCCAATGCCGGCTTTACCGTGCGCGTGATCATGACCGACAGTGACGACTGCATCGTGGCCGAGTGGAAATATGGTCAAGGAATCACGTGGCCGAAGGAGTCGACGTTTAGACATGATGCCTAAACCTCTGCGTCCCAAGGGCGCTTGCCTTCGAATCAAATTAGTAAGTTGACAAACGTCAATTAGTGTGCTAACCTCTCTTCGTTCAACTCTAACCATGTAGGCAATCATGACAACCGAATTAGACCGCATCAAGTTCAAGATCAAAGCTCTGGCCGCGAAGACCGTGGCCAACGGCTGCAGCGAGCACGAGGCCATGTCGGCAATGGAGGGCGTCGGCCGCTTGCTGGCGCAGTACAATCTCACCATGGAGGAGTGCGACGTCCGCTCGAGTGTGTGCAAAACGATCTTTATCGATATCGACCGGCAACACCGCCACCCCATCGACTCGTGCGTGACTTCGCTCGCCGATCTGGTCAATGCCAAGTGCTGGTTTAACCGGCAATACAAGAAATACCCGGGGCCTAATGGTGGCGTAGTCTACAAGAAAAGCGCAGCCTATGCGTTCTTTGGCCAGGAGCAGGATCTCGAGCTGATCGAATATCTGTTCAAGGTCATTCACTCCGCCATCGAGGCCGAGTCAGCCAAGTTCAAGCAATCGTCCTATTATTCCAACGGCCACAAGACCAGCCCCGAATACCGGCATCGCGTGGCCGGCGCGCGCCGCAGTGCGACCGTGAGCTTCCAGCGCGGCATGGCAAGCCGCATTGGCCAGCGCCTGCGCGTGCTCAAAGCGCAGAACGACGCCGAGCTTGCCAAGCATCGCAGCACCGGCACCGCGCTGGTCGTGCTCAAAAAGCAAATTATCGAGGACGCTTGGCAGCACGAGGGCATCAAGCTCAGAAGCAATCGTTCGTCCTATCGCATCAAGGACTCCTCCGCTTTCGAACACGGCCACCGGGCCGGCGACAAGGTCAATCTCTCGCGGCCGATCCCGGGCGCGGGCAAGGTCGGAGGGCTGCTGACATGAACACAAACCATAAAGTCGGAGAACGTTATCGGCTGGAGCGTCTGACTGCAGGCGACCGTAACGCCATCTTTGAGACGAACGAACTGGATCAATACGACTTGGACAACGGCGGCGATGGGATCGTCTACGCTGGTACAGCCAGAGAGGCTGCAGAAATTCGCGCTACCGTTGCCCAGGTGCCGTCGTGACGGTGAAGGATTACCAGCGCAAGCGGGTCTATCGCTGGGAGGATGCCGTGGTGGGGCCGCGTTGCTCCGCCATGGTGCCGTTCGCCGCCGGCCAGACCTACGTCAATGGCGTCTGGCTGGCGCAGGGCTGGCTTAAACCGCCCCGGGTGGTCCCGATCTCCACCCGACAGCGCAAGCACCTTGCCCGGGCTTCCCACGGCCAAATAGAGCTACCTGTGAACGTCCCCGGCTGGGTGGTCCTGCACGAGTTGGCGCACTCTCTTACTGACGATGGGCATGGTCCCAACTTCATGGGCATGTACATCGATCTGCTCGAGCGGGTCGAGGGGCTGTCGCGACTGCTTACCATGTACTCGCTCAAGCAGGCGAGGATTGATTTCAACCTGGGAGTCCAGCCGCTGGGCTGGGTGATTAAACGTTGACAAACGTCAATTAAATGCCTAAGTGAGCACAACTCTAACCCGAACGAGGCAATGACATGCACACCTTTGCAAGATCCCGCCAGGATGATGGCAGCTACCTCTATACCGTGGGCTACTGGTGCCCTGCTGCCTATAACGAGGGCACCGTGTTTCAGCCTTTGCGCGACTGTGCCACGGCATCTGAGGCCGTGCGCTGGGTGTCCTATCTCAATGGCGGCGAGCGCCCGGGAGGTGAGTGGTGACCGAGCATTTTGTTCGTTCCTCGCGCAAGCGGCCCAGCTGCCCCTGCGGCAGCGGGCTGCCGCGGCGCACGCTCGAGGATGCGCGCGGGATCTTCTGCTGCTTTGTCTGCAATGAATGCGAGGCCGAGAAGAAGGCCAAGTATCGCGCCGACATTTTCACCAACCCGAACTATTTCACCGAGGAACCAATCGAACCAGAGGAGTAAGGCAAATGGCTAAAATAATGTGTTGCTACGGCAATTGCGACGAGTGGGTTGGCGAAGGGAGCTTCAAGCTCACGCTGACCGAGTCACGCCGCGGCACCGTGAACGAGCGGCAATCGTTCTGCTGCTACGAGCACGCGATATTGTGGCTGCAGAAGCGTGACGAGAAACTGAACCACGGCGTTCGATCCTGGCGCGGGCCGGTTGAACGCCACACACAGGAGTAAGGCAAATGCCGACGTTCTACGACGACAACTACGGCTTCTGGCACGACATGGATGATCCTGAGATGCGGGACTTCTATTTCCAGACCCAGAAACGCAGCAAGGCCAAGATGTGCAAGGGCTGCGGCCGCATGGTCAAGATCAAGCCCGAGTACGCCTACTGCAACTCGTGCGCCGACAAGATGGAGCAAGGAGGCGAATTCTAATGTGGAAGGTAGTCGATAAGCACGACGGCCACACGGTGCAGACCTTCGACACTCAGATCGATGCCGTCATGGCTGCACAGCGTTACAACGCCGGCTGGAGCGTCTGGCCGTTCATAGTAGTCCCTCTGCCGCCAGATGAACCTCCCCGTGCCGACCACATCAAAGGAAAAGGCAATGGCTAAGACCATCTACCGCGCCACCCTCTGCAACTCTGCTGGCGAGCTCGACATGTTCACCGCCAACAGCATCGAGGATCTGCAACGCCAGCTGGGCAAGCGGCTGCTCCAACCGGGCAGTACTTGGATCCTGGCCGACGGCGACACCATCATCATATCGAGCGGCGACTTCCGCAACGTCGAGGCGAAAGCAGCATGACAGCACAAGAAGATATCAACGCCTGGGCCGAGGAGGCGTTCCACAAATGGATGAATGACTGCAGCTGGCGCTACAAGCTGGTTGGCGTGAAACCGAATGAAGCCATGGCGTATCTGGGGTTGATTTGCATGCTGGGCTTCGTCTCCACCGCTGCAGCCTACAGTTCCGATGAAGAGAGACTGATCGAGATCGTGCGCAAGGCATTCCGCGATGCGAGCAAGACCGTGACGGAAATCAAACAGGAGCTAGGCAAATGACCGAGGATGATGACCGCGACTACTGGGAACTGGGCTTCAACCTGTTCAGCAAGGAGCCCGAGCTCTTGGGCGCTGCCGTGTGGTGGCGTGCCCACGATCTTAATTTACAGGCTGAAGATGCCTACAACTTCGTCTTCGGCTATAGCACTGCCAGGAGGCAGCGAGATGACTACCAGCGAGAACGACAAGATCAAGCAGATGGCGGCGGAAATGCTGTTGAAACAGGGCATTGCGACCTTGAGTGAAGCGGCCAAATTGCGCGGCGTGAGCCGGCAGGCCATGCATCAGGCCACTGCCACTAAGTACGACACCCGACTTATTCGCAGAAAATATCTAGGAATTGTGTGGAAAGAATTGCTCGAACGGTTGACGGCATAGGGCATCGCCTTGCCTATGTCGGGCAGCGTGGGGCTCGACAAATCGAAAGGTGTTCTGCGGGGGGCGATGCCCTGGGGGTGGACGTTGGCCCCCGAATGGAATGTCACCGTCCAAGAACACCGACCCACGCACTTGCTTTCTAAATTTAGTCGCTGCCACTATTCAACGCTTGCAGGAAGGTAAACCCAAATGAGGATCAAGCTGCCGCCGACCCAGCAGGAGATGGAGGAATCGGATTATCTGGTTTGCGCTAAATGGGTGCATGCCGTCCCAGACGACTGCGAGGCAGGTAAATGCAGCAGCTGCGGCACCGACGTGATGTACGCCAAGAGCATGCCAAAGAAACCGCAGCGCATCTGCATGGATTGTGCGGTCGAGATGATGGATCGAGAAGTCAGGACGGGACACTACAATGGGTAACAGGATCGCCATGCCGGCAGAGCCGACGCTCAAGGAAGCCTTGGCCAAGCTCGAGGAACTGCTGGACTATCGCTTGCCGCAATCACACAAGCCATCGACCGCGATCGTGCTCGCGCGCGGCTATGCCGAGGTGATCTATCGGGCGTTGCTAAAATCGAGCTTGAACGATGCAACCTAAGTTTTCTTGGTGCATTGCCGGGATAATGAATCGTCGGAGCGTGCTCCCCGGTGTGCGGAGTTCTACCCCCTCTGCCCATAACCGGCCCGACGAAACGACGCCGGGGACGATACTTGTAACCAGCTGGTGCCGGGGCGTGCCCCTCTGCGTGCAGTCACTCAAGGCGAGAGCCAAGAGTCGGGAGCTCGCGCGTACAGATCCGCGAAATGACGCGGAGGCACCTCCTACCCCATTTGGGTTATTGAATTAATCCAAAAATAATCGCTAGCTAAAATTAGCGCCCGAGGGCAGGCTCGATCGGTTGGTAAACTTGCAAGGAGATACCCCAACATGAAGAAGCTACTTCTAGCCGCGAGCATTCTAACGGCGCTCGCCCTACCTGCCAAGGCCGATGTCATCATCGACGACAAATTGTCGGGGACTGGTGACAACGTGGTTTTCCAATCTTCGACAACCAGCCTCGTCATCGGCAGTTTCAACGGGCAACATCAGGGGCTCGTCGATTTCAACTGCTTGGCGGGCTGCACCAACTTCGTCGGAGCGCAAAGCGGCAACGACCTCAAGATCACGGCGGATGGTCTAACCAACCTATCGGTCCAGGTCTTCGACACGTCCGGTCTTAACGTGTTGCCCACGCAAACCGATGTGTTCTCGATCACAGGCACCGGGCACGTGTTCGTAGGCGTGACAGCGAATGAACCGGGTGGTGGCACCCAACTGACAACCTTCGACCTGTTCTCGTTGTTCGGGGCGCTTGGCCCCGGCCAAAACGGGTTCACATTGACGGCGATCAACGGTGAAACCATCAACAAGTTCACGCTGCTCGATGTCGGTGGCGTGATCACTGACTTCGAGCACTACCGGATCGACGTTGCTGCTCCGGTCCCTGGACCCATCGTCGGTGCCGGCCTCCCCGGCATCCTCGGTGCGCTGGGGCTGTGGGGCTTCAACCGGTCCCGCAGAAAGCGTCAGGTGGCTTAGGTCCGCCGCATTTCCTGAGTTCCTGACGCTGTGCCCCGCCGGGTGTATTGAGTGAGCCTCCCGGCGGGGCTTCTTTTTATCCACAGGGGATTGCGCTAAATTTACAGCTTGTTAGGGTTGTGTAGTATGCACAACCGGAGGCAATGATGTTCCGCCTGGAGATATTCGTAGACGATAAGAAATTGAGTTATGTGCTGTGGGCCTTGACCGGCCACATCCTGGGCGATCCCAAGATCCATCCGGTTGTCAATGCTACGGTCAAGAACGGCAAAGTGCGAGCCGAGACTTCCGGCGATCACGTCGAGATGTTCCGCAAGCATGTCGCCAGTCGGGGCGGCAACGAGTTCTCTCCGGCATTCATGCAGGATTGGTGCATCGGCCTGGGCTTGAAGCGCAAGAGCTACAGCAACATCCTCGCCAAGGGCATCCGCGCCAAGGCCTGGAAGCGCGTGCCGCAGAAGGGCACGAAAGGAAAATACAGCTACATCATTACAAGAGAGGAGAAGGCGTGATGGCGAAGGGCAACGGGCGCTTCAAGACCTACGGCGCTTACAAATTTGTGGACAAGGATCCAGTGATTTATCAATTGCAGCAAATGCGCGCCAACACGTCGCTGACGCAGATCACCAAGGATGGTGGGCCGAGCTCCACCTGCATGCACAACTGGTTCTATGGTGAGACCCGCCGGCCGCAGAACGCGACTATCGAAGCCGCGGGAAGAGCAATGGGCTACGAGCGCAAATGGATGCCGATGCGCAGGAAGACGGAGAAACAGTGAGTTACGGTCCTATGTGGGAAGATGGGTTTGCTGCTGGCAAGAAAGAGGCCGCAGCTAAACTCATCGACACCGCCGCCCTCCTCGACCGGCTGGCGGAACGTATCGAGGGGCTAATCCAGAAGCCCGATCCGCACGGCTGGCGCACCGAACCTACCGAGCCATTTATCTTGGCCGCCGCCTACTGCCGCGCGGAGGCGAAGCGACTGAGGGGGGAGACATGAGCTACGATGACGACACCAAGCGCATCATCCGATTGCACGACCGGATTAAGGACTTGGAGCACAAGCTCGCCGATACCGCCGCCTTCCTCGACCGGCTGGCGGAACGGCTGGACTTGCGTGGCGATCAGATAGCCCCGCTGCCACGTCGCGGACAATCTGCGATGACTGCACCGATGCAGCGCCCCGCCCCTGAAAAGCAAGACGCCGCCGACTGCCGCGCGGAGGCGAAGAAGCTGCGGGACGAGACATGATCATACCACGCTGGGTCGACGGAATGCTCAATGTGATGTCGATCATCTTGTTCCCGTCGCGCAACCATACGACAGCCACCATCATAATTTACACTCTGGTCATCGGCATCGGGTTGTGGATATGGCTAGGTTCCTGGTTGTGGCTGCCGGCGACTGTGCTCAGTATGATCATGGCTTGGATGCTCACGGAGTGGTTTTTCTGACATGAAACTCAACGGCGGACTGAAAATCACCTCCAACGGCTACGGCTCGAGCACTATCCATATCGATGTCGAGCTCTCGAGCGTCGAGGAGGTCGATGACCTGCAGGCCTATTGCCGATATGCCCTGAAGTTCACCAAAGCCTGGGCGGCACGTTGTGCCAAGCATCGGGAAAAGCTCAATGTCACGCAACTGGGAACGACACGCAAGGGCGCTTGACCTGCGGCTCGAGGGCAAGACGCTGCCCGAGATCGCTGCCGAGTTCGGTGTCAGCAAGGAATACGTGCGGCAGATGGTGGTGCTGGCCAAGGCGCAGCTGGCCTATCGGGTGTTCAAGGGTGTTCCGCGCCCGTTACCAAAACCATCATGGGAGAGAAACAGTGAAGCTATATCGCAAGCGTGGCTTGACGCGCATGACGCCATGGCAGCCGGACACCAACATGGAAGGCGTAACCGTGTCGCCGGAAGACAGTTTGGCTGGCTCGCCGCGAATTGGTGACATGATCGCCGAGGATCCCACCAACAACTCGCGCTGGCTGGTGAGCGCAAGCTACTTCGCCCGCAACTATGAAGAAGTAAAATAATGTGGGGGATGGAGCATATGCGCCACCTGAAGAAGGGTGAGAGTGAAGCGTCGGGCTGGATCGTAGGTCTGTCGCTGGCGCTCGCCACCGTGCTGGCGCTGGCAATAATTTTACTCACCGCCTGTCAGATGCCGCTGCGATGACCCACAAAGAAAAGCTTCTGTTGCTGATGCTCGAGCACACGCCCGACCGCAACACCCAGGCGGTAATTTTACAGAGCTTCATCGCCGAATACGGTCCCCTGAGTGAGGATGTTGGGGACAAAGTACGAAATCTGTTGAAAACCAAAACGAGCGGAGATCGACCATGACGACACCAAGCCAAGCTGAATTCTTGCTGCGGCTCGCCGAGAACTCGAGCGAAGCCGGCGAAGAGGTCATCAACGAGATCCGCCGGCTGGGCACCGCCCATGCGCAACGCTTGCTCGGCGACAAAGACCTGATAGAAAAAGCCTTGGAGATCAATCGTCAGGATCTGCAACGGTTTGCGCAGTATCTGCCGGCCCGGGTGATGCAGCAGCCAGCACCCCGTGCCTTGATTAACGGAGGATCCAGTGAGGAAAAGACGCCGGAACGGCAACGGCCACAAGCCAGTCCGCAAGGTCAACGATCGTAAGACCACCCAGCGCGCCCGCATGCGCGTGCTCAAGCGCGCGCTCGAGCGCGGCATGGTGACCAACGAGGAAGCCAAGCGCATCGGTAATTTCAACCAAGCCTACTACCATCTCAACAAACTGGCGCAGGCTGGCGTTCTGAAGCGGACCGGTTACAACACATGGGTACCCGTGCGGCGTAAGGGTCGCCGTCCAGCGGTAGTATAATGGCAGCCAGATCTGATGCTACTGTAAATCTAACTGCGTATGGGCTACAAGAACGATGCAAGCACGTAACCGCACATACGTGAGATTGTCTGTAGACAAGGTTGCTGAAATTCGCAGGCTCTATGCGACCGGCGAATATACTCAGCAGGAACTAGCCACTGAATTTGGTGTAGTTCAAAACCATGTGTCTAAAATCGTTCGAAATGGGGTGTGGAGACTGGAGGGCGATCAGTGACATTGAAACATTTCCTGGTCGTGGATTTTCGAGACCTACTACGATAAAGATTACTCACTCAGGCATATGAGCCCACCTGAGTACATTCTCGACCAGCGTTTTGAAGTTCTTATGATGGCTGCCTACGACGTGGCCCGCTGGGACGCGCCGAAGATCCTGCTGCCGCACGAGATCCCTGCATTTCTAGAACAATATCCTGCTAGCGAGACCATTGCATGCAGTCATAACGCTTTGTTTGATATGAGTATTTTATCTTGGCGCTACGGTTGGGTGCCAGGACTCCTTCAATGTACTTTGTCGATGGTGCGGGCGTTGCGCAACTACCAACGCAATTCGCTCGAGGCCGTGATCAAGGAACTGTTCGGCCGCACCCTCGACAAGTCGCTGATCAAGAGCGTGCGCGGCATGCACCGGGCCGACATCATGCGCGCCGGCCTGTGGCCGGCGTTCTGCACCTACTCGATGGTCGACGCCCGCGAATGCTGGCACATCTACAGCAAGCTCTATCCGGAGTTCCCGCCGGAGGAGCGCGCCATCATGGATCTGGTGCTGCGCGCGGCAGTGGTGCCGCGGATCCATGCCGACGTGCCCATGCTCGAGCAGCACCTCGAGGATCTGCGCAAGCGCAAACAGTACCTGCTGCGAGCGTCCGGCTACGATAAAGCGGCCCTCATGTCCGTCCAGAGCTTCAAGGAGGCCCTGGAGAGCCTGGGGGTGGAGGTCAAGACCAAGATCTCCGGCACGGGGCGTGAAATCCCCGCCTTTGCCAAAACCGACCAGTTCATGGCCGACCTGCTGGAGCACCCCGATTTCCAGGTGCAGGCGCTGGCGGCCGCCAGGTTGTCGGAGAAGTCCACCATCGAGGAGACCCGGGCGCAGCGGTTCCTCAACATCGCCAAGCTGCCCTGGGGCAACGGCGCGCTGCTGCCGATCCCATTGCGCTACGGTGCCGCCCACACCCACCGTCTTGGTGGTGAGTGGAAGATGAATCCGCAGAACCTGCCGCGGGACAAGGAGAAGAGCAAACTACGGCAGTCGCTCACGGTGCCGCCGGGGACTAAATTAATGACCGCCGACCTCGCCCAGATCGAGGCGCGGATCACCGCCAAAATCGCTGGCCAGGACGATCTGGTGGAGGCGTTCCGCCACGGCGTCGATGTCTATGCCCAGTTCGCCTCATACGTGTTCGGCATCTTGGTCAACAAGAAGGACCAGCCGCACCATAGATTCATCGGCAAGACCGCAGTGCTCGGTTTAGGGTACGGCTGCGGCTGGTCGCGATTCTTCAACATGGTGGTCACCGACGCGCGCAAGTACGGGATCCCGCTCGAGGGCCTGTTCGACCAGACCCTCGCTCGCAATACCGTGCATAAATATCGCTCGATGTACGCCGGCATCCCGCGCTCCTGGGAGCAGCTGGACTACTGGTGGCAGGCGGTGCTTGACAACCCGCAAATCGACAAGCCGACCAAGTGGCCGGATGAGGACACGGGGCCGCTCGAGTTCCGCCACGGTCACATCGTACTGCCCAACAAGATGACCCTGCGCTACACCTCCGGCCAGAAGCTGTGGGGCGGGGTGCTGCTCGAGAACATCGTTCAAGCTTTGGCCAGAATCGTGGTGATGCAAGCGGCGGTCCGACTCAGCCGCCGCGGGTATCGTTTTGTTCTCCAGGCCCACGACGAGCTCGTATTCGCAGTGCCGGAGGATGATGTAAATTCAGCGCGAAATATTATATCTCAGGAGATGACCCGCACGCCGAAATGGCTGCCTGGGCTGCCGTTGGCTGTCGAGATCGGGGTGGGGGACAACTACGGAGAATGCAAATGACCTACAAAGTGTACCTCGCCGGACCGATGACCAACGTCGGCGGGAACTACAATTTCCCCCTATTCGATCACGTCGCAACAAAATTGCGCAAAGCCGGCTGCGAGGTGTTCTCGCCGCCCGACCATGCCCGCAAATGCATCGGCCCGGACGAGAAAATCTTCAGCATGCCCAAGGACGAAGTCGCGAAATACGTCCGGTCGATGTTCAAACAGGAGCTCGATTGGATCTGCGATCACGCCAATGTAATTTTATTGCTCCCTGGCTGGCAACAATCGATCGGAGCCCGTGCCGAGCACGCTGTGGCGCTGGCTTGTCGAAATATCAAGGTGGTCGAAGCCGATACGATCTTGCTAATCGACGAAGACTCGGCGTTTAATATTGGCTCACTGGCACTCGACCTCGCAGAAAAGATGGCACCCGATGGACACGCAAATCGTCCAGCCTAAGAAGGAATTCGCGTGGTCGTACTCGAGGCTCAAGGGGCATGCCGATTGTCCCCGGCGCTATTACGAGACCCAGATCGCCAAGAACTGGCCCGACACCACCTCGGACCAGGAGTGGGGCAATGCCGTACATGCTGCGCTCGCGCAGGCTTTGCGAGACGGCACTGACCTCTCCTCCAAGTTCGCGCCGACTTGCCAGAAATGGCTGGACGAGGTGCGCCGGGTCGAGGGCGAGATGTTGATCGAGGACGACTGTCAGTGGGCCTGCACTCGAGATTTCAAGCCCACGCCCTGGTTCGCCAAGGACGTCTGGCTGCGCTGTATCGCCGACGTGGCGATCCTCAATCCGCCGGGAGCCATGGTGGTGGACTGGAAGGCCGGCAAGAGCTCGAACGTCGACCCGATCCAGCTGCTGCTGACCTCGCTGATGATCCTGATCCAGTTCCCCAAGATCGATCGCGTGCTGTCAGCCTTCATCTGGCTGAAGGAAGGCCACAAGACCGTGCAGACGCTCTATCGCGAGGACGCGCCTGACCAGTGGGCCGAGATCCTGCCGCGGGTGCAGCGGTTCGAGGATGCAGTTACTCGAGAGCATTTCCCGCCCCAGCCTGGGCGGCTGTGCCGCAACTGGTGTCCGGTGAAAAGTTGTGAGTACAATGGCAAATAAACACTGCATCATCTGTAAAAAGAACTTTGTTCCTTATCGGAATAAAGACTTACTATGTTCAAAGGAATGTCGTGATGAACACAGACGACAGTATGCCAAGCGGTGGGCTAAAACTAATATCGAAAAAGTTAAAAAAAATGCTGCGCGCTACCGTAAAGCGCATCCTATTAAACATAAAATACATTACTGCATCATTTGTAAGAAAGAATTTACACCAAACTCTAATGCACAGCTTGCTTGTTCAAATTTTTGTTCGCAAGAACATAGATACCAACAAGGACGGATATGGAGGGCTGCTAATCGTAAATATCTAACTATTCGAGAAGTCGCGCGCCAACGCCATAAACGAATAACTGATACTGAATATGCACGTAGAGAGAAAGAATATGCACGTTCGTGGCGGTTAGCAAACAAAGAAGCAATACGTGAAACACAGCGTCGTTGGAGTGCGACTAATAAAGAATCAATCAATAGAAGAAAACGTCAGTGGGCTGATGCTAATAGAGAATTAGTACGAAAACGTGGGCGTGAACATGCGCGCAAACGCTATTTAGCTAATCCAGAGTATTATCGTCAAAAAAACCGTAATTGGTGGGTTGCTAATTTAGAACATGCGCGCGAGAGATCGCGTATGGCTGCACAAGAACGACGTATGCTACATCCAGAACGTGAGCGTGAACGACAGCAAAAATGGCAAGCAGCTAATCCTGAACGTAAACGAGAACTGCAAACTAAATGGCGAACGCTAAATCGAGAGCGTTATCTAAAACTACAGCATAAGAAATATGTAGAATATGCTGCTTTAGTTGCTGCTTTTCGCCAGCTCTGTCCTGATGCTAACATTAATGCATGGAAACATCGAACTGCCCTCTTTCACAGCATGAAAAACCAACTAAAGGAGCTAGACCATGACTGACACCTATTCAACTACCGGCTACGGCGCAACCCGCGAACATCGTCGTACTGTGTCGGCAGAGGCGTTGCTTAAACGCTACATGGATAACGCGGATAACCCACACGATTGGGAAGAGCGCAACCGCATCAAGAATGAAATTACCGACTATCTGCGTAGCAAGGAAGGTGAAGCCTATATCGAGACGGTGATCGAAGGCTGGTTCCAGAATGCGTACCGGCGTATGCTGTTCGATTATGCCCGCGGAGACGGTAGCCTGCCTGATCGCAAGAAAAGACAAAAAGAGATTGAAGAAAAACAAGGTGAGATCGAGAAAGACATCGAAAAAGTCATTGATAGACGTGCTAAACTTAAACTGCTCGACTTGATCATGCCAAATGGCAAGATGCTACGAAACTGCACAGGTAAAGAATGCAAGCAGTTAAGTACAAAGACCAGCACTTGGTTGGCTAAAATAGCTACCAAGGTTAAACCGACGGAGTTAGTCGGTGCTGTACTGAGCGAAGTACAAGTCCATAATTTATGGTCGAGCACTCGTGGCAAGTAACGCACGCGATTCAGATCCGACTACCAGTCATGCTACCAATCCGACGATCGAGTCGGATCTGAAAGCCGATCGCGCCAAAGTCAGGTTCTTCCATTACGGCTATATCCGCCGCGGGCTGACCGACTGGGAGCTCGACGACTTGTGCGGCGGGCACATGAACGGCCGCTGGCGCAAGCGACGTTGCGACCTCACCATCGGATCGAAAGCCCCAGGTGAGAAGATCCTGATCATGGCGCAGGATTGCCCAGGTTGGACCGGCGAGCACGAGCGTCGCAACCCGCGCACCAACAAATGGCAGAAGGTCTGGGTGGTCAGGCCACACCAGGAAGCGCCAGCAACAACCGGAACCGTCACAGAACAAGTTGCGTCTTACTTCTTCGGTGGGGCCGATGCTGGAGAAGACAATTAAGCTGGCGGTGAAGAAGCGCCTCAAGGAGATCGGGGCCTACCAGCACTGGCCGGTCCAAATGGGCATGGGCGAGCCTTGCCTGGATTGCCACGGCTGCTATTACGGCTATTACTTCGCCGTCGAGACCAAGGCTCCAGGCAAACACCCCACCAAGTTGCAATGGGTCACCATCAATAATATTCGTGCTGCTGGCGGCATTGTGTTCGTGATCGACAACGTGGAGGACGCGCGTGCCATCTTCGCCGATTGTACACCCGCCGTCGCAAAGCTTGCTCGTGCCCTACGACCGAATCTCCGCGTTGTGGCCGAACGCCCAGACGGTGAATTACCGCGGCGAAAAGTACGCCATCTTCCCCCATCATCCCTATAGCCAGATCCAGCTGCGCGCGGCCGAAGTCGAAGCGCCGGCTCCGATCTTATATTACTTCGACTGGAAGGCGGCCGACGGCGGCAAGCCGTTCGAGGTGCAAAAGCAAACCGCGGCGCTCGCCACCTCCTACCAAAGAGCCTACATTCTCAACGACATGGGCACCGGCAAGACCCGGGCCGCACTGTGGTCCTGGTACTACCTGCGGCAGGCCCATGTGGCCAAGAAGCTCCTGGTGGTGGCCCCCCTCAGCACCCTGAAATTCGTCTGGCTGCGGGAAATCTCCCTGATCATGCCGCAGATCAAAGCCGCCGTGCTGCATGGCAGCAAGAAACAGCGGCTCGAGGCGCTCGCCAGCGATGCCGAGATCTACATCATCAACCACGACGGCCTGAAAACCATCGTGCAGGAACTGCACGCGCGCAGCGATATCGACACGCTCATCCTGGATGAATTGGCCGTCTACAGAAACAATTCACAGAGATCTAAAAGAATGCGCGCGTTTGCCCCGCGATTCACATGGGTGTGGGGTATGACCGGCCGACCAATGCCGCAATCTCCTGTGGATGTCTGGGCGCAGTGCAAGATCCTCACCCCACACACCGTGCCGAAGTTCTACACCTGGGCGAAAACCGCGCTGATGCAACAGGTTGATCTATACAAATGGATCCCGCGGGCGGGCGCGATCGAGACCGCGTTCTCCTGGATGAAGCCGAGCGTGCGCTACTCGCTCGATGACGTGGTGGAATTACCGGAAGCGATCTATCGCACCCTAGATGTGGAGATGAGCAACGAGCAAGCTACTACCTATAGAATGGTTGCAAACGAATACATCGCCTGGGTGAAAGATAAGCGGATAACTGCCGCCAACGCCGCGGTCGCGCTGGGCAAATTATTGCAGATCGGCTGCGGCTACGTGTACACTGTGTCTCCGGAATACGCGACTCTCGACTCAGGCCCGCGCCAGCAATTGCTGCTCGATCTGCTCGAGGAATCGGCGCACAAGGTTCTGGTCTTCTGTCCGTGGCGGCACTTGATCGATAACCTGTCAGCATTGCTGACTAATCCACCCGAGAAGCGCGAGCCAATCGAACATGCTGTGGTTCACGGTCAGACCTCTCTCAAGAAGCGCGGCGAGATCTTCTATGCGTTTCAAAACACCAGTCAGTACAAGGCATTGCTGGCGCACCCAGCATGCCTGCATCACGGCGTGACGCTGACGGCGGCAACCACCATCATCTGGTATTCGCCCGTTACGTCGCTGGAAATCTACGAGCAAGCCAACGCCCGCATCAGACGGGTGGGACAAAAAGAGAAACAGTTGTTCTTACACATCCAGTCAACGGCAGTGGAGAAAAAAGTCTATGCCATGCTGCGACAGAAGGCACGCATGCAGGACGCTTTTCTTGAGCTCATAAAAACGTCAACCAGTGGAGTAGACCATGACACAGACGCAAATGAATGGACGGCCGTTGCGGCGGAGTAAATACCGGCTCGACGAACTGGTCGAAGCCTATATCGATTGCCGCAGAATGATCGAATCGATCGAAGAGCGCCACAAGCAGGAGCTCGCCAAGCCGCGCAAACTGAAAGAAATGCTGACCGAACGCCTACTCGACATGCTGGCAGCCACCGGCCAGGAGATGGCCCGCACCAAGTTCGGCACGGTGTCGGCAGCCACCCGCGATACCGCCTCCTGCTCGGATCCCAACATCTTTGTCGATTACGTCCGCGAGCACGATGCCTACGAGCTCATGGACCGTCGCCCCAACAGCACCGCCTGCCGTGCCTTCCTCGAGGAACATGGGGAATTGCCGCCCGGGGTGAAACTCAATGTCTTACAATATGTCAACGTGCGCGCAGCACACACGGAGGGTTCCTGATGCCTAGCACCAATGGAAAAATCGAAGTCGCCGAAGCCTTTCGACATCTGCAGGTCCATCACGACTTCAACGACAACATCCAGGTCGGCTCCTTCCATCGCATCGGCATGAAGGGCAAGGTCTGGAAGCTCATTTCCGGCGGCGAGACCTACACTTTCATCCGCTCCGACGACGGCACCCCGCTGCCGACCCTCGACGTGGTGATCGTCGGTATCAACAAGGGGATATCTCGGCTGTATTACGCCGGTCAATACACCGAAGACTCCAATAACCCACCGACCTGCGCCTCGGTCGCCGGCATCGAGCCGGATCCCGGCGTGCCCATCCCGCAGTCCAAGACCTGCGGCGGCTGCCCGCACAGCCAGTGGAAGCCCAACCGCGGCGGCAAGGACTGCCAGGAGCACAAGCGAGTAGCGGTGCTACTCCTGCCCTACATGAAGACCAAGCCGATCCTGCCGGCTCCATTGATCGAGCCGGTGTTCCTCAAGATCCCGCCAGCATCGCTGAAAAAGTGGAAGGCCTATACCGACGACCTGCAGGCGCGCAACGCGCCGTTCCCGGCGGTGATCACCCGGATCACGTTCGAGCCCGACAAGCAGTTCGAGATGCGCTTCGACATGCTCAAGACACTGAAGAACGACGACGCCAAGCTGGTGCTGCCGCTGCTCGAGGACGCCAAGACCAGCAACATCCTCGGCAGCATGGCGGAGTACAAGGCGATTGCCGCCCCCAAGATGGACGTGCCGGAGGATACCGGGCTCGCTGCTGCGTTCGGTCAGGCTGCACCCAGGGAGGAGACCTCGGTGACCTCGGTGGTGCCGGCCAAGCGCGGTCCAAAGCCGAAGCCAAAGAAGGAAGAGCCGGTCGAAGCCAAATCCGACGAAGGCGAGGAGGCCTCCTGGGAGGAGCCCCAGGATGAGAGTCTCGACAGCATGATGACCGAGGTGCTGAACAAAGCTGGCAAAGCAATGTCATAGTGCGTAGCGCGCCCAGGCATGGCTGGGCACTTGTTTGAAATGCGGCCCCCATGGACGTTAAGCGGTTTCTCGCCACCGTGGTGGCGTGGGAGTCCGGTGGCTATATCACGGTCCACTGGTACCGATCGAGCGAGCATCGGTGGTTCGGGCGCTCGCACCGAACCATCGATGACGTCTTCGTCACCGTCGATGATCTCAAGACCAAACCGTATGACGTCTACTTCTGCCTCTCCACACAAACGGAGAACCGTGGGAGTCGTTCCCGCAAGAACGCCAAAGCGTTGCGGGCAGCGTGGATGGACTTCGACGTCGGGGCCGACGACCCCAAGAAGTACCCCTCGGTCCAAGCCGCGTTCAAGGCGCTGATTGAGTTCTGCCAGCTGCTGGAGATTCCGTTCCCCTCGTTCGTGGTGCGCTCCGGCGGCGGTCTGCATGCCTACTGGTGCTCCGATCGCGACCTGACAGTCGCGGAATGGCAGCCCTATGCCGACCTGCTCAAGACCGCGGCGCGCGCCTGCAACCTGAAGATTGACTTCGCGGTCACCGGGGATGCTGCCCGCATCCTGCGCTTCCCAGGTACCTTCAACCACAAATACGGCGAGCCTCGACCGGTGGTGCTGGTCGAGGGCAGCAGCGGTGCCCAGTACAATTTCGAAGAGACGTTCAAAAAAATTTTCACTCAATTCAATGTATCGGTTGACCGACTCAAGGACAAAAAACCCATAGAAGTCGCGGATGCCTTCAAGCACCTGCCGGTCGAGCATGGCCTCAACGACAGCATCGTCATCCGGGAGGCTCCGCTCCTGCCGTTCGAGCCGATCAAGCACGAATGTGCGTGGCTGCGCGACGTGCATGAGACCGGCGGCGAGCACTACGACAATAATCTGTGGAATCAATCGGTGCTTTGCGCCACTTTTCTGGTCGACGGTCACGAACTGGCGCACGAGTTCTCCAACCGCTACCCGCGCTACCTGGTGGCGCAGACCGAGGATCTGTGGGAGCGCAAGAAGCGCGAGCGCGAGAACAATCCACAGCTGGGCTGGCCCGCCTGCAAGACCATCGAGGGCTACGGCTGCACGCTCTGCCTCGAGTGCAAACACCGCCAGCGCGGCAAGAGCCCGCTGTTGATCGGCTACGAGTCCATCCTCAACGAGCTCGTCGACAAAGAGATGAAGGATCTCGGCGGCGAGCGGCCGCCGGAACTGCGCCTGCCGGAAGGTTTCTGTCGCGACAAGCACGGCCGCATCTGTGCCTTCATCCCGACCATGGCCGGCAAAGGCGACAAGATCGTCGCCGGCAAGCTCCTCTGGCTGTTCAGCAACCATGTGCGCGAGCCCAAGCTCGAGACCCAGGACAATATCGGCGGTATCAGCTTCATGGTGGAGGCGACCCGCAACCAGTGGAACGAGGTCTACCTGAACACCGTCACGGTCGTCGGCGACCAGGGGCTGATCAAGGCACTGACATCGCGCGGCGTGAACATCAATGCGGACAAAGAGGTCAAAGCCATGATCGAGCGTTTCGCCACTAGCTGGCTGGACAAGCTGAATATCGAGGACGTCCCCGCCGTGCGCGACGTCAGCATGGGCTGGCGCTACGAGCATGGTGAGATCATCGGCTTTGTCTACGGCGACAAGCTCTACCACGAGAACGGCACGGTGGTGCCGGTGGTGGGCGGCACCGACGACGAGTTCCGCTCCTGGTACAAGCCGACCGGCAAGCGCGAGGTCTGGGTGCGCGCCGCGCGGTTGTTGACAGATCGCAAGCGGCCGGAGCTCGACGTGCTGATCGCTGCCGCCTTTGCCGGCCCGCTCTGCGTGTTCGCCGGCACGCTCTATGGCCCGGTGTTGATCATCTGGGGCGAGCCGGGGACGGCCAAGAGCACCGCCCAGCAGGTAGCAAGCGCGGTCTATGGCCACCCCAAGCAAACTCGAGAGAGTCTCACCAGCACGGCTAAATCGATCCAGGGCCGGCTGGGGCGGGTGAAAAACCTGCCGGCGTACTGGGATGACGTGCAGGACGATCGCCACCTCGAGAAACTGTTCGACACCATGTTCGTCGCCAGCGAGGGGGCCGAGGGCGGCCGGCTCAATACCGACGCCAGCTACAAGGTTCGCCTGCAATGGCAGACCATCCTGGTGGCCTGCGCCAATGCCTCGTTCGTCGAGTACCTGGCGCGCAAGCAGAAGTCGACCACTGCCGGCATGCGACGCGTGTTCGAGATTGAGTTCAATCGGCAGACGGGGGGCGAGCCGGGGATGATCAACGGACTGCAGGCCAGCCAGACCTTCGCGGAGTTGGAGCACCATTACGGCGTGATCGGACGGGAATACGCCGCCTTCCTGGGCCAGCGCCATCGTGATGTCGCAGCCCTGGTCAAGTGGGTGATCGACCGCTTCACCGCCAAGGTTGAAGCGACGATGGATGAATCGTACTGGGTGGGACTCTGTGGGGTGCTGATTGCCGGTGCCAAGCTGTCACAGCAATTCGGCTGCGAAATATCGTTACAACGATTGGAAGACTTCCTGGTCGCCAAGTTTCTCGAGAACCGCAAGATCCGGGCGACCGAGGGCACCGAGGGCGGCTCTTACGACAATACCGAGTACGCACTGACCGGGTTCTTGAACGAATATTTCGGCCACGGCAACTACGTCGTCACCCAGCGTGTGTTCGAGAACCGTCACACTGCGGTGGGGTTCATCTCCGGCCCCAATGTCGGTCGTCCGATCTATCTACAGATTTGTCGCGACGATCGCACCATCATTATCTCCAAGCGCGCGTTCCGCAAACACCTGGACGATAACGACATTCGCACCCGGCAGGTGTTTGTCGGCTTGAGCAAGTACTTTAAAGCCAGAGAAGCCAAAGTGACACTGGGAGCCGGCACGCAGCATGCACAGACCCAGGAATTATGTTTCGTGGTCCCGGTCGAAGACGACAGGAACGCTCTATTCGACATTCTGGCGATAAGGCACCCGGATCCGCCGAAGTCGGCTTGACATTCTTAATTTAGTCGGGCCTTAATGTCGCCCCGGTCCCCAGGCTGATCCGGGGACCGGGACTTGACACGGTAACTGGCGCAAGCAGTCACAATGTCCGATCGTCCTTATAACATATTTCTCGCCGGACCCGTCACACAAGGGTCGGCCTCATTGAAATTTCGCCGCGAACGTCGCCCCAATATCGGCGCTGCCTTGGCGCACAACTTCGCCGATGGCAAGTGGTACACGCTCACGACCATCGCAGAAAAGCTCAAGGTCGAGACCTCGCATGCCGAACGCACGCTGCTCGGCATGCAGTGGACCGGAGCCTATGGCTGCCGCGCGGAAAAGCGCCGCGGCAAAGAGGTGCAATGGAGAATCTTCAAACTCGAGAAGAGCATTCCAGTGACGGAGCTCCTCTCTGAAATTCGCCCACTCGTACAGGCGCTTCGTATAGAGGGCCGGAAAAATATGGTGACTATGTCCCCAGCGACAGTCGCCGTACTCGCCGGCCGTCTCGAGAAGCTCCTTCAGAAGTGGTCGGATCGCTCGCTGCCGTCCGAATCCCGGCAGCGTGGTCGCCAGAAGGATTCGCTAAGAGGAGCCTCCCATGTCACAGGGAGATCTACTGCAGACGCCAGCTCTGGACCAACCCAGCTTCCGGCTGGTGAGATCCACGACCGTGCCGCTGACGCCAGAACTGGCGACACGGTTCGCAACAATGACCCCGAGTCCGACGGAACGCCCGCTGGACGAAAAGAGGGTGAAGTACCTCCGCGCCAAGATTGACGCGGGGCTCGCTGTCTCGTTCCAGTGGGCTTTCGCCAAATACGTCGACAAGCAAGGCCAGGAGTTCATCTACCGGATGAACGCCCAGCATTCATCGACTGTGCTCAACGGCATGGACGGACAGATGCCGGAAGGACTGTTCGCACATGTCGACGAGTTCGAGGTGAACTCGCAAGAGGCGCTGGCACTACTGTTCCGTCAGTATGACGATCGCAAGAGTGCCAGATCGGTTGGCGATGTCTGCGGTGCCTATATGGGGATCTATCCCCCGCTGAACGATGTTCCACGCGACATCGGCAACATCGGCATGAAGGGCATCACCTGGTACAATAACCAGGTCGAGCGTCTCGGTGTACCCACTGGTGACGAAATCTACAGCCGTTTCTCGGATCGCGGTCTGTGGCCATTCTTCCACTGGCTCGCAGGCATCAACCCAACGGACGAGCTCAAGATCGTTGCCCTCGTGGGGGCGATGTTCGCAACCTTCAGTACTGACAAGGAGGCTGCGGAGGAGTTCTGGCGGCAAGTCTCGGAGGGTGGCATCGAGTTCGAAAATGACGCTCCGAGTTCGGCGCTCTACAATTGGCTCAAGGGTTCCTACGAGGGCACTCTGAATGTCAAAATCAAACCCGAAGGCTTCTTCCAGGGTGCGATCTTTTGTTGGAATGCCTATCGCGCTAATCGTACCGTGAATAACATCCGTTACGAGCGAGTGCGAACACCAACGGGCTTCCACAAAATCGCCAATTGAGAACAAGCCGAAGGGTAGGAGCCCCTCGCCCTGGCGAGGGGCTCCGCTTTTTTACGTCCGCGGCTTGATCGCCTTCTCCGACTTGGTATCCCCCTCGGCCTTGCTGAGGGGGTCTTTCTTGGCACCGTAGTCGCGCTTCTCGGTGTTGACCGGTGCCGTGAAGATGTTGGGGGTCTTGTAGAATTTCGAGGTCGAGTTGAAGCACTCGCCCCCCTGCGCGTACTTGGCACTGACCGGGCCTTTGCCCTTAGATCCTTCGCTCAGTCTCATTTGCGTTTTCCTTTCGGTTTCGACATCCCTGCCTCCGACAACGCGATCGCGACTGCCTGTTTACGGTTGGTCACCACCTTGCCGGTGCCGCCGGAATGCAGCTTGCCCTGCTTGAACCGCCGCATCTCCTGCTCGACGCCTTTCTGTCCCTTGGCTACTGGCATTAGTGTACGAGCTCCCGTTGCCGCTGTCGCTCACGCGCAGCCTTGACCCCCTCATTCATTCTGTTCATGAACTCGACGCCCTTCTTGGCGGTCTCGATCATCATCAAGGTGGTGACGTCGATCGCACTGCGCTTGTCGGCCGGCGACATGGTCTTATCGGCATAGACCTTGTCAATGGCGTCACGCTGCGCCTTCAATGCATCAGCAAATGTCTTGCCCTCGTCGACCAGACGATCGCCACCAGCCTTGGCAGTCTGCGCTTCTTTGCGCAGGTCATAGAAGTCCTGCACCGACTGGGCGTTGCGATCCGGGAAGCGTGCGGTGAACGCCTTGATGCCAGGGATGTCGGCCCAGGTCCGCTCCGGTGCCGGTGGGGCGTCGGTACCAGCCTTGAGTGCCTTGTCGATCGCACTCACGACATGCTGACCCAGCCCGCCGGAGAGCTCGCGGATGTAATTGTCGATGATGATCGGCGAACCCAGTCCGCCAGCCGGCTTGTCACCCAACACTGTCCGGAACGCGCCCGCCAGCGTCTTGGCGGTTTCGCTGGTTGCCCCGGTGAACTGTTGCGCCTGCGGTTTCTTAGTCGTCTGTTCCGACATCAGCGGCCGCTGCAGGAACCGATTCCAATTCGACTGCTGCTCGAGCCACGGCAGCACTGCCTGCGGGACGGCACTCGGCGACAGCGCATCGATGACGGAGTCGGTGACATGCTTGAAGGCATTCGGCTTGTTCTGCAGGAACGACTCCATGATACGCTCGGGGATCGAGCCGAAGATCTGGCCTTCGGCAAACGGCTTGGGCAGCCGCCACAACGTGCCATGATTGTACTGCAGCGCGCCGGTCTGCGGATCCTTGCGAAACCAGGCATCGCTGGCAGTCTGTCGCAGTCGCTTCTCGTCCTCCGGCCGTACATTGCGCCAGTCATTGGTCGGGATGATCCAGAACAGCATCTTCTGCCATTGCGGGAGCTCCTGGTAGCGCGGGTCGTCCTTGTTGAGCATCCATAACCCGATCGACGGCAGTGTGATCGCAGCCATGGTCTTGACGAAGGTGGTCGCCGGGTCGTTCTTGAACGCGCGGGCGAAGCGATCGAGGCCCTGGACGTTGGCATTGAAGAACGGAATGATCGAATTAATGGTTCGCATATAGGGCGAAGCACCCATGCGACCGAAGTCGATGGTGAGCTCGCGCGCGCGGAAGGCTGCCTCGGAGGATGACTTGCCGGACTTGACGTCACGCATATGCGCGCCGAAGCGGGTAGCATTCTCCATTGCCTCGGAGAAATTGCGCAACTGAGTCATCGGATTGAGGTCGTGCAACAGCGACTTGACGTCAGCCGGGTTGGTGACGACGTTCGCCAGCTTGTCCTTGAACGACCGCGGATCCATCTCCATCAACTTGCGATCGAACGATACCAGGTTGGCATTAGCCCCGCCTTCACGCAGCCATTTGTTGTATTCCTTCTGCATCTCCGGCTTGAAATATCGCCCCAGGCTGGAGACAGCATCGTAGAACGGGACGTAGCCCTTGATGCCCTGCGCCTGGATGAAAGCCGTAGCCTGATCGCGGAAGATGTTCTTGGCACCGAACTCCGGCGTCAGCGTTGCGCCGGCCCGCAGCCAGCGAGCCGGAGCGCCGATGATTTTGGTCAATAGCCCCAGCTGCCCGCGATCGTAACCAGCGACCACTCGAGCAATATCCCGCGGCACGTCGTAGAGCTTCTCCTTGCCGTTCTCGAACAGCCGGATCCGATCGGTGTCCGGAGCGAACGCCTTGGCATCGGCGAATTTCATCCGATCAATCAAGTCCTCCGGAATGCCGGAATCGCGCATGCGCTGGCGCATTTCCTCAGAAATATGCAGCGGTTGGCTGGTCTTGGATGGCTGCATGAACGACCGCCCACCGGCTTTGGTGTACGACTCGTTGGCCCGCAGCATCGCACGATGCACTTCGTTCTTCTCGGCCAGGTCGGTGATCATCATGGTGTTCTTGAGCACCGAATTCAGTGGGCTGACAATCTGCCGCTCGGAGCCTTTCATTTTTTCGATCGGATCCTTGACCCGCAGCCCGCCTCCGGTGCGGAACATGTCGCCCATCTCGGACTGCGGATCCATCGCCCGGTAGAACGGGATGTAGTCCTTGTTCCTGGCTTCGATCTTGGCGATGCCTTCGTCACCGATCAGGTGTCGACCCATCCGCAGCATGGCACTCTGGAAGTCGTTGAGCTCCTTGAGCGTCTGGCCCCATTTGCCGCCAAGCTCGGCCACCACTGCATTGGCATCCTTGAGATTCACACCGGTCTTGATGCCTTGACCCTCTTTCTCGATCGCGCGCTTGGCCACGGCGTATTCCTCGAATGCCTTGGGATCGGCACCGATCTTCTTCAGGATCGGATCGAGTGCCGGACCGATGACCTTGCGGGTCTCGGGGTCATACGGCCCTTCGCGGTAGATCGACTCCATCTTGCCGCCGAGACCCTTGATGCTGCGGGCGAGACGATGGAAATCCTCCTGCCGCTCGAGCGGCCGTCCCAGCTGCCGCTCGATCTGCGCCGCTGCCCGGGCATAGGGATGCATGGCATTGACGGTTGCTTCATAACCACGGTGCGCGAGCTCCTTGACGTCCTCCAGGCTGCGCGGGAGCTTGTCAAACAACGACTCCGGCGGCGCGATCCGGTCGCGGATGGATTGTCGAGCTTCCGAGATCCCGGCCTTGGCCGCACGTTCGGCAGCGCCTGGTCGTACCGGCGGAGCTGTCGACGTTGGTGCGGTAGTCGGCGCTGCAGTTGGGGCTTTTGTCGCTGCAGTTGGAGCCTCGACCTTCTCCCCGCGCCCCCGCAAGACGTCGCGATAGATCGCCTGCTGCACCCGCGGCAGGTCGGTACGTGCCAGCTGCTCGCGGATCTGCTCGCTGGTCATTTTCTCGGCACGCACGAATGACTGCGGCTTGGCACGCTCGACCAGCACCTGGCTCGGCATGGGGCCGCTCCGACCGGTCTTGGCCTCCATGGCCTTTTCCGACACCCGCATCATGGCCTCGAGCGCGGTGGTGCCTTCCTTCGGCACGCCCAGGATCTGGCGCACGGTCTCGACCATGGCATTCCAGGCATTGCGAATCGGCGAGCCGGTCAGCCGGCGGAATTCAGCCGCCGTCTTCGGATCCAAAATCGTACTTTTGAGGATGTCCTGGAATTTCGGGTTGCTGTAGCCTTCGGTGACGAATTCATGGACGTTGGTGAAGCCATACTCCCGCCTGTGTCCAAGCTGCCTGATGGTGTCCCGCATCACCGCCGTCATAGCGGTCTTCAATGGCAGGCTACCCTCCAGCCCACGGAAGGTCGCAGCGTGCAAGCCCTCGTGCAGAAGAACTTTTGAGGCTTCCGGCCAATATTTATTGGTGCCTTTGACGACACTCTCGGGGACGACGATCCAGTTCGTCATCGGAGCGTAGTAGCCTCCAACTGACGGTTTAGACTGGTAGACCCCGCGGCTGAAGAACGTCTTATCCGACACCACGTAGACCGGCACGTTGCCAGCGGCTGACTGTACCCGGCCGCGGATGAAATCGGTCAGTTTGTCAATTAACCCTCGACCCCCGGCATGCTGGTTCAGAATATCGCGCAGGCTGTGCTGGCTGACGACATCCAGCTGGACCGACCTCCCGGTCGACGTGACGTGCGGAACCGTCTTTCTGGTCGGGCCTGGAGCCGGCTTCGGCGGCTCGGGAGCCGGTGCCGGTCGCGGGGCCGGTCGCGGCGGCTCGGGATGTCCGCCCAATTCACCTGGCCAGAACCGTTCCCCCCGCGGCGCAGTCGAGGTGGTCGGTGTGCGCGGCCGCTGTGGTAGCGACTGATCCGGCAGCGGGATCGCGGGGCCGGACACCGGTCGGTCCGTAATGGGACGTGCCCCTCGAGGTACAGGTGCAGTAATACCTCCAGGTTTTTGCGGGACCGGCAAATTTTGCGGAATCGGTCTCGATTGCTCGGCAGCTTCCCGGGCTGCACGCTCTCTTTCCCGCAGCTGCTGACCGACAGTCCCAGGCTCGGCTCCGGCCGGCTCCGGCATCCGCCGGATCCCGCGGCGCTCGAGCTCGTTGGCCAAGCTCTGACGCATGAAGTCGGAGAGACCCGGCTGACGGGCGAGCCGGATGAGTTCTCCGGTTGACCTTTGGTCAAGGTGAGCGGGCGGTCCCCGCCCCGCTTCTTCTGGCAGAGCCCCCCGCGGTGCAGCTCCCGGAGGGGCTTCACCAGGGGCGGGGCGGGACTTGGTTATAGCATCTGCCACCGTCGGATCGACCGGACCGACGTTCATGCCGCCGCCGGCTCCGCGCGGCGGGCGATCCTTGCCGTAGTCCTCCGGACCTCGAGCTTGCGTTAGCCACCCAGGCTCGCCCGGACGCGGCTGGGGCGGCGGCTTGGCTTCGGCGGTGCCGGGAGCCGCGGTCGACCCCGCGCTGCCGTGTGGGGCCGTTACTCCGGGTTCTTGACCAAACGGCAAGCGACCCTGCGGCTCGGCTCCCGGGTAATGCTGCTCGGGCTGCGAGAAAATATCCGGCGTCGTGTGCGGCTCGGCCGGAGCCGCGGTCCGTCCGGTCTCCGGGAACAGCGGCATCTCGGTCTGGGTGGGCTCGGTCCGGCCGCCGGGGCCAGGGATCTCCGGTGCCGGCGGGGTGACGAGCTCGCTTTCCGGCGCGCGCGGACCTTCGGTGCCTTCACGCAGCGGCCGCATCGGGATGCGGTTACCCGGTGTCGGCCCCGCTTCCCCCGGCAGCGGCAACTGGCCCTGCTCGCCGGTCGGCGTGCGCAGCGGGAGCTCGGGCTGTGTCGGCGGACGCTCCGGCACGGGCTCATACGGCAGGCGAGGCTGCTCGCCCACACGCGTGCCGCCAGCCTCTCGCGTGCCGGGTTCGCCGAAAGGAAGCTGCTTGGTCTCGCCTTCGGGCGGTAACGTTACCGGCTCGCGCGGCAGTGGCTCTCGCGGCCTAACCTTCGGCTCGTGATAACGCGAGCCCAGATCCATCAGCGCGGTCTTGCCCAGCATGTCGAGCTCGCGCTGGACGCGGTCGGATTGTTGCGGGGTCAGACCGAAAGGAAGGAGGGCGTCGGGGTTCTTCTCGAGCAAGCCGGCGATCAAGCCAGCAGCTGCACCGGCCGCGCCAAACGGCGCGCGCATGATGGCGTCAAGCGGAGCCGCGAACGGCTGCAGGAACCGCGCCCACGGATATTTCTCGAGATTCTCCGGCGAGATACCGAGCGGCTCCATCTTCCGCTCGTGGGTCTCAGGATCCTCGGTCTCTCCCATGCCGCCGCGGAAGCCAGCCCCGATACGCTCGGTGAGACCGCGCGGTTGTTCTGCCTTCTCCGGCTTGAAGCCGCCTTCGGGAGCCGGCTCCCAATCATCTTCAGCCGGCTTGGCAGCTTTCGTTTCCGGCTGACCGAAGCCACCCTCCGGCATCGCCTCCCAATCGTCCTCTTCGGCTTTTCGCCTCGGTGGCGGCTGGGGTTCGCCCGCGACCTGGTACGGCGGGGCGTTCTCGATGTCTTCGACATCGGGTTCGGGCTCAGGCTCGGGCGGCGGTGGGGTGTACGGCTCAGGCTCAGGCTCAGGCTCAGGCTCAGGCTCAAAGCCACCCTCAGGAGCCGGCTCCCAATCGTCCTCGTAATTTTCGTCGTCGTAAGCCATGGCTCACTGCGACAGCGGCACCGTCGGCCTGGCCGGCGCTTGCTCGGTCGGCCGCAGGCTCCACTTGCCGGTGGATTTGGAGCGGCCCCACTGCATTCCCTTCGGAGCCGGATACGGCTCCTCGTTGCCGCGATAGGTCTCGAGGTCGACTTTGCCATTGCCACCGTTCGGTGCAGCGGTCGCCGGCTCGCTGGTTTTCGCACCACCGCCGGTCCCCCGGTCAGGTGGAGCAGCCGGTGCCGTCGGCCGTGCCGGTGGTGCGTTGGAATCCGGCTGCAATCGCGGCCGCAACTGCTCCCACATATCATTCTCGATTGCGGTCTGCCGGATCTTGTCGAGCAGCTGACGGTCTTGTTCGGTGTAGCTGTAGGGCAAGCCCAGTTTACCATCCGGCGTATTTTGGTGCGCCTTAACCCGGTTCTCGAGATCTTGAAACGCCAGCCGCTCACGCTGCATGCCCATCTGCGTCAGCCGCTGCTCGAGCGCGCGGTTGTTCAGATTGCGCTGGGTCTCTTCGAACCGCCGCTGAGTAGCATCGGCTTGTTGTTGCCTGGTGGTCTGACCCTGAGTAAATCGCTCTTGTCGCGCTGTCCGTTCACGCAATGTATCTTCGTATCTCGATCGTTTGCCGCGATCCTCAGCGTTGGGATAGGCCTGGAACGCCTGTTGCTTGATCGCATACTCCTTCATGTCCGATTGATATTGCGCGCGCTTCTGTTCAGGTGTGCCATGGTAAGGCTCACCATAGCGACGCACTGATCCGTCCGGCCGCAGGTTCGGATCTTGTCGCTGCCCCTGCTGGGTCTGCTGCGGCTGTTGCTGTTGGTTCGGCTGTTGCTGCGCCGGTCCGGTCTGTTGCACCGTCGGTCCGGTCTGTTGCACCGTCGGTCCAGTCTGCGCGCGCGGCGGCTTGTTGGGATCGGTGGTCGAACCTGCCCGTACCGGAGCGTTCTGAGCTCCACCCTGGCCGGTCGTCTCCGGCGTGACGGTGTTGGTCGCCGGATCGAACGTCCTGCGAGCCGGCGAGTTCTGATAGCCGGTGCCTTGTCCGGCCGGCGGCGGCTGGTCTGGCCTGATCGCGTTCGGATTGTATGACGGCCGCCCGGTGATCGGATCCGCCCCGCGCGTCGGCATCTGCGGGATGTCATATCCCGTGCGGGGAGCGCCTTGGGTGCCTGGAGGATACGTCCCATTCCAACCCGGCTGTCCCGGCAGGGGGCCATGAAAGCCTGGTTGCCCCTGCTGGGCGAGCGGCATGCCGTCGCGGCCAAGATCGTAGGTGTGGCCACCGACATCGTAATAACGTCGGGAGAACTGTCCGCCACGGGGAACACCGCTTGGCCAGCCATCGGGGTCGCGCACATCGCGGCCGTACTTCTGATATCCGCGCGGCGGACGCTCGATGTCGTACTTGCCGGACGCCGCGGCGTTCGAGCGCCCGGTGATCACATCACCCGGCCGCTGGTTCTGCCATTGCTGCCTGCGATCGGCCACCTGCGCAGCCGACGGCAGGCGCTCGGGTGGCATCTGGTCGGCTGCAGCCGGTCGCGGCCGCGGGGTCGGCACGCCTTCTGCTGGTGCCGGCTGTGCTCCTGCCGGTGCCGGCTGGTTCGCTGGCGGATTGACTGGCGGCGGCTGCATCGCACCCGCGACCTGGTAGGGCGGCGCGTTCTCCGGATCCATGCCTTGCGGCGCTGCGCGTGAAGCCTGCTGCAGCCCGTGGTCGATGCCCTGCTGGGCCGCAATGTCGAAGACACTGCCTGCGCCTTTGACGTAGTCTTGGAATTGCTGGGGGGTCAGATGGTAGGTGCGCGCAGCCTCGCCGTTCTCCGGCCGCACGATCGCAGTGATCAGCCCGTTCTCGGTCGGGTGGAACGAAACCTGGTTGCCGTTCGGGATGAGATTGTTCATCCGCTCGGCGATCTGCAGTGCCTGGACCCACTGCCCCTGCCCAACGGCCGCTGTCATCGCTGCCCGCAGGTTGTCGTAGGATGGCCGCAGCGACTGGACAAAGCGCGATGCTCCATCCATGTCGCCCCGCCCCACCAGATCCTGAAACGCCTTGCGAATGGCACCGCTCTGGTCGAGGTGCGGGTTCTCCTGGGTTGCCCGGTCGAGCAGCTGGGTCATCTGCTCGGGCGTAAAATTGCGCTGGCCCTGCAAGTACTCCTGCAGTCCTTGCGGCGCTGACGCTGGAGCCTGTGCTGGAGCCTGTGCTGGAGCCTGTGGCGCTGCTGGCTGCGTCGGCCCTTGCTGCGTCCGCGGCATGGCAACAGGGGGCTGCTGTGGTTGCCCCTGCGGTTGGACCGGCGGCAGTCCTTCCTCCGGCCCAGCCGACTCTGGTGGTGCCGTAGCCGGCGGTGGGGGCAGGCCGACGGGTGCCTGCCCCGCCGGCAGCGAGGGCCGTTGCCCGGGTTGTTCCGGGAGCTCGGCCACTTGCTGCGGCCGCTGTGGCTGGTTGGCCTGGTCGAGGCCGAACTGCTTGCGGGTGTAGTCGAGCACGTCCCTTAGCTGCTGCTCGGGATCGCTGTCGGCACGCTGCTGTGGCTGGTAGCCGACCGGCTGGGCGGCCGCGTCTTCCTGGTCCTGCAACGCTCGAGGGTCGCGGTCAGCCTGGTCGCCAGGAGGTGCGTTATAGCCAGTCGGAGCACCGCCACCGCCGCCCGCAGGCTCGCCACCACCTTCCTCCTCACCCTCGCCTTCCTCCTGCGGCGGCTGGCGGCCACCGCCTGCAGGCTCGCCACCGCCGCCCTCGTCTTCCTCGCCACCGCCTTCCTCGGACGGCTCGCGCGCCATTGGCGGCTCTTCGTCTTCGCCCCCTTCGTCCGGCATGCGAGTGGGTAGCGGCTCTTCCTCATCCTCCGGCTCCTCGAGCTCGGGCTCCTCGGTATTGTCCTCGGTCTCGTACTCCTCCTCGACGTCACCACCCTCGGCATAGCCCAACCGCTTGCGCACCGGCCCACCGCGGGCATAGCCCTCGCCTTCCTCTGACGGTGCCGACGGAGCTCCCTCCGGCCTGGTGCCCAGCGGCTCGGCGTCCTCGACGGCGTGATCAGGATCGTGCGAGCGACTGTCGAGCGCGAGCGACATCATCACTGGCCCAGAGACGCCGTAACCGACGTTGCCGCCGGCCGCATAGCCGGTGATCGGACCGCCCGTGGTGACCGGCCCGCCCGCGATGTAACCCTTGCGCTTGCCGCGCTGCCGACGACGTCTGCGTTTGCTCACGGGACCACCTCGCTTGTAGCTGTGCGAGTCCTCTGCATCGGCGGCAGAGACATCGGTATCTTCAGACGCTGGATCTGCAGATTGCTGCGCACTCTCCATGCCACGCTCTTCGCCGCGCAGGTCTTCAGCCGTGGTCTGGTCATCCCGCGCTGGCGGGGTTTCCCACTCCTGGTAGGAATCCCCTGGCAGCAGCTCGCGGTAGCGATCCGGCGGCGTTCCCAGATTGGCCGGCGGCTCGGGGTAATAGCGATCCGGCGGATTGATATCCGGCGGGAGCTCGGTATCCCGGCCCCACGGCGGCTCGATGTAGGGGATGTCGACCATGCCGCCCCTGGCATAGCCAAGGGGCTGGGGTCGGCGCATATCACTGCGCCGACCC
>AR_comb_assmDRAFT_10099913_pt1 | contig 81705 bp, 77 predicted proteins | sample ArasoioldDNA_FD_10543 | JGI IMG/M metagenome (IMG submission 10543) | reverse complement strand
TCTGGGAATTTTTCTGATTTCAGCGCCTTATAAGCATTTTTGTCCAGTCCCTTGTGATCACTTTTCAAAGTCTCAGCCTTCACAGTAAACAATAAAGATGATAACCCTGTAATGTTTGCACCGTCGAAATTGAAGGATATATCACAGTTTGCATTTTCGGAAATCATATCCCAATCATGAAATGTTGACGTTCCGGCAATTGCCACTTTTGTATACGATGCATGATACTTAGTCTGTGCATTCACTAAAGCGCTTAAACTTAAGGTCAGTAGTGCTAGAAAAATTATCCGTTTCATATCTCAAGTTTTTTATTTGAATGTTTTTGTGACGAGACCAAAAGTAGAAGTGAAAAAATGGTCCTGCGCTGACCTGTATCAAAAAGCGCCATGAGAGTAATCAAAGCAGATGATGACTTTGGTTGCTGTCGTATTATGAATGTGCCCGTGAAAATAGTCGCATGGAGTACGTGAGATGAGTGCTGACAAGAATATCTTTCAAGAAGCTAGCGCCACGTTTGAGAAGCTTTTTTACTCCGTCGTGATTTTTTTTTGCTCCAGTGTAAAATTAGTTCGGCATAAACGACAATGAAGTCAAGATATATCCAGGTAATTTTTTCTCGAGAAAGTCGCGTCATCCGCTCTTTATCCCCTGGATGCGTTACAATAGGTGAGTATCCGTGTATAAAAATAAGTATACGTGTATAAAAACGCATAAAAAGACGTACACGGTGATTATTCTCACATGATCTTTTGATGAATGTCATAAAAACGCAACTCAATGTTGGGATAGATTAGCCCTCAATTCCAATTGTTCATTTAAAAGTTTTTGTTATGAGATACAAATACCAGGCATATCTGTTTGCAATTTTGGCGCTGCTTGTCGTCGGCTACGGCTACATCGTGTCGTGCACTCACAAAGACACGTTGATCGCATCAAATGGGCCACAAATTAAACGAGGGACTCAAGTCCTAAAGTATCCTTCAGATACCAAACTCAGTTTTGACAAGGCTCACTCGAACGTAGGTTGGGAAACCGCTTACCTGGGTGGTCTCTCTCTTTTAACCGGCCGTTTTGATACACTGGGTGTTACTACGCTAAACTTTGACGAGGCCAATCCAGCCAATACAAATCTTGAATGCTGGGTTTGGCTAAATCGTGTAAACACTTCGGAACCGGCTCGCGATAAGGGCTGCTTGTTAACGACCTTCGGTACTACCGCAAGTCTTACAACAGAGGCTGCCAATGTTGCCACCATTAAATCAACAAAAGTTGAATTAAGTACAGCCGATAACGGATACATCGTAACATTCGATTTCACTTTTCATGGAGTTACAAAATCGTTGACAGGTAAATTATTCTACGACGGGGTTGTAGTAACCGGAAGCGGAGCCACGGCTAAAAATGTGTTCGGGTTAAGTTTTAGTTTTCAGTTTTTGGCCAAGACAGATTTTGGTATTGTTTCAAGCAATATTGCTGATTTGGTGACTGTGAAATGCAATACCACTTTCAGACAAACACAATAATCGCAGGTGAACAAAAAGGAATCTTAAAAACTGAAGTTATGAAATCAAAGACCCTCATATTATTTACGGCTTTAGTCTTCGCCACTGCTTTTACCGGATGTTATAAAGACATCATTAGCCCCGGGCAAGATCCGAATGGCCCTCCGCAATACGTGAGTTTTAGTGGCGATTTAGCTCCGTTGTTTAGCGCCAACTGTGCGCTCAGTGGGTGTCACGATGGAACCGCGCATAATCCCGATCTACGACCCGAAAAGGCTTACGATGCGTTGATAAACGGCGGGTTTGTAAACACGGTGGTACCAACGAACAGCCTCATATACGGCGAAGTGAAATCCGGCGATATGCCTCCCACCGGTGCATTAAAGGCTTCTGACGTCCAAAAGATTCTCGACTGGATTCGTAATGGCGCGCCCAATAATTAATATCTAAAACTTATTTAAATGAAAAAGACATTCAAACATACCAGCGCTTGCTTGTACCGGGCAACATGTCTATTGCTGGTGATGGGCTTTAGCATATTTGTTTTTGGGCAGGATAGTACAGCCGAAGCCGTCGAGCCCCAGGTGGTAAAGAAAGTAAAACCGGTAAAAAATACATTTGAAAGTATCTGGCTTATCGATAATCAGACGACGCTTGTGCCAATGAAAAATAGCTTTGAAATGGATATCGTGCACAGATTTGGCACACTGGAAACGGGCTATGAAGATTTTTATGGGTTGTTTGCGCCGTCCAACATCAGCTTGCGCTTTAATTACGTCCCCATGGATAACCTGCTGATTGGTGCTGCTATTACAAAACAAAATATGACATGGGAAGGGTTTGCTAAGTATGCGATCATTAAGCAAACCAATGGGAAATATCCCGTCAGTGTTACCTATTACGGCAACATCGCTATCGATTCCAGGACGAAAGATCATTTTGTTTATTCGTCAGACAGGTTAATGTACTTTAACCAGATACTCATTGCCAGGAAGATCAATAATAAGCTTTCTATACAGATTGCACCGAGTGTGACTCATCAGAATGTGGTGAACGGATATTATGAAACGTCCGGGAGTGTCGCAGACAGTACGTATAAGGCCGAGGTGAAAGGCGAGATGGAACACAATCATTTTGCCATAGCCCTTTCCGCACGTTATAAAATCAAGCAAGGGATGTCCGTATTATTTGGATACGATCAACCTTTAACAAAACACAAAACCAATAACCCCAATCCTAACTTATCGCTGGGAATAGAGTTCACCACAAGTTCGCATGCGTTTCAATTATTTTTTACTAACTATTATTACGTAACACCAAGTCGGAACAACCTATTTAATAAGAATAATCCTATTGATATAAAGGGATGGGGCGATATAACATTCTATCCTCAACATTTTCTTATCGGATTTAATATAACGAGACTTTGGAATTATTAAACCAAACTTCAAACAAAACAAATTGAATAATTATGAAAACAGGTTTTTTCGTTACCGGCTTATTTCTTTTATTAATCGCGGCTGTAAGTTTCAAAAACGTTCAAAAAAAGCCGTGGCCAGTTCCTGATAAGTTCTTGAAATTACCAAATCCCGTGAAAGCTGATGCAGAATCGTTAGCCAACGGCAAAGAACTCTGGGTAAAACATTGCCAATCCTGTCACGGCAAGTCCGGCAAAGGAGATGGGCCCAAAGCTGCTCAGCTAAAAACTGAACCAGAAGATCTCGGTAAACCCGATATTCAAAATCAACCCGATGGAGCCTTTTTTTTCAGGACTTCCGAGGGAAGAGAAGACATGCCATCCTTCAAAAAGAAAATCCCTGACCAGGATGACATTTGGGCCGTGGTGAACTACGTGAGAACGTTCAAGAAATAACGTAATCACCCCAACCGAATTCGTTTGATATTTCGTGCGTCGAACCCATGGCATAATTAATCGGTGCAAAAAGTATTTATATGGAAATCCAACATGGCGATAAACCCGTGTCAAGAAAAAAATTTGTTGCCTGGACGGCAGGTGTTTTGTCTGCAGTGACAGCACTGACACTTTTTACTCGTCCCGCCGCACAAAAGGAAAAAAGAATGCTAAAAATGCTTTCACGTGATGGCAAGCTCGTTGAAGTAGAAATTTCCAAACTTCCATCAAAAAGAAAAAGAATCAAGGATGATGACGTTCATGCGTGGATACAGCGAAAACCCTCTTTATAAACTAACCCGAGCAAAATGAGCACAGAAACTTCTTCAAGAAGAGAATTTATTACGGCTGGCTTGTTGGCGGGGCTTGCGGCCGGTTGTTCAACAAAAAATCCTTTCGCACCGCAGGATGAAAACATAAAGGCGTCGGGAGAAATGGTGAAACTTCTTTCCACAGACGGTGAAATCATCGAAGTGGACAAAGCATTTTTGAAACCGGTTCCGGACGTGCCACATGTGTCGAACGCTGAAGAAAGGAAGGGAATTGCTGGAAAGAGTTTTGTAATGGTGATTGACCTGTCTCGGTGCAAAAATCTAAGAAAGTGCCAGGCCGCCTGCAATCATGTGCATCATGTGCATCCAGGACAAAACTGGATCAAAGTACATTCCATGCAGGATGGCGAACACGAAGCACCCTACTGGGAACCCACAACGTGCATGCATTGCGACGAGCCACCCTGTGTGAAAGTATGTCCAGTTGATGCCACGTTTAAAAGACAGGATGGAATTGTTCTAATTGACAGCAACCGGTGCATTGGTTGCCGTTTTTGTATGGCCGCCTGCCCATATTCTACAAGAGTGTTCAACTGGGAGGCACCATTGGCGGACCAGAGTTCTGACAAAGATTATTCTTGTGAAACAAGCTTGCCTCAAAAAAAAGGAACGGTTGGCAAATGCGATTTCTGCCCCGATATGAACAGAATGGGGATGCTTCCACATTGCGTTAGCGCGTGTCCGAACGGCGTTTTCTTTTTTGGTGATATGAATGAAGATTCAGTAACAAATGGCAGCGAAACATTTCGTTTTAGTGAGTTGGTGAAAGACAAAGGAGGTTACAGGTTGATGGAAGACCTGGGTACGCGTCCACGAGTTTACTATTTGCCCCCGGTTGGTAGAAACTTCCCTTATGAAAATGGAATGGAAAATCAGCAAAATGAAAACTATTAAAAATTGTTTACCGTGAGCGACGTAACACTATCACCCGGAAAGATCACGCAAGACTTATTGCCACAAAAATTTGGCAAGCGCGGATGGATTTGGACGGGAACACTGATCGTAATTTGCATAATTGGCGCTTACGCATATTCCCTTCAGCTAAGAAGGGGCCTCGTGGTCACAAACATGAGGGATTATGTGTCCTGGGGAATTTATATTTCCAACTTTGTTTTTTTTGTAGCTATTAGTTTGGTGGGTTCTCTGATTACTGCAGTCCTCAGGCTGGCAAATGTTCATTGGAGCACACCGCTCACCCGGATCGCCGAGATCATTGCCACGGCAGCAATAGTTTTCGCATCGATCATCATTGTAGTTGACATGGGGCGTCCAGAACGATTTTTGAACTTGTTTATTCATGGACGTTTGCAATCTCCAATTATCTGGGATGTGGTTGTAATCGGAACCTATTTTTTCCTGAGCCTTTTTTTACTCTATTTTCCTTTGTTGCCTGATCTAAAAATCCTGATAAAAAATAAAGATCGATCACCAAAGTGGTTAAATAGGATGTATCGTTTTATGGGCTCCTTTTGGAAAGGGACCAAAGAGCAATTTAAGATTAGTGACAAGGCCATCACCATTCTTTGCATAACCATTATTCCCGTTGCATTTGCCATACACACGGTTACATCATGGCTGTTTGCAACAACATACCGTCCAGGGTGGGACAGTACCAATTTCGGTGCTTACTTTATTTCAGGTGCATTCCTGGTGGGTGCAGGAGGCGTGGTCGTTGCGATGTACGTATTCAGGAGAGCCTACAGGCTCGAAAAGTATATTACCGATTTCCATTTTGAAAGAATGGGCAGAGTTGTTGTCATGCTTGCATTGCTCTACCTCTACTTCAACATCAACGAATATTTGATCCCTGCGTTTAAAATGAAAAAGCCAGAGGAATCACATTTGACAAACTTATTTGCAGGCGAATTCGCTCCTGTGTTTTGGTTCGCGATCCTCGTCGGGATGATCATCCCTATTATCATTATGTTATTTCGGCGGGGAAGAAAGCCACTTCCAATGTTTGTGGCGGGAGTAATGGTGGTTGTAGGCGCATGGTTTAAGCGATACCTGATCGTTACACCAACTCTCTTGCATCCTTTCTTACCGATGGACAATGTTCCGGAAGGTTTCCGACACTATTTTCCCAGCTGGCAAGAATGGGCCATTGCAATGGGTTCATTGGCTGGAGCACTATTGGTGATCACATTCTTCGCAAGAATTTTTCCCATCGTTCCCATTCATGAAACAATTGTTGAAGATGAAACACATGCTTAGAATAAATCGTTTATTATTGTTTTCGCTGTTGGCTGTTTCAAATTTATGTATAGCACAGGGCGATTCAACAAAGCCTGAGTCATCTGTTACCATTCACCACTTCATTGTTAATAACAGTTTTCAGTACCTGTTGATCGAAGCGAAAATCAAGGTAAACAATCGCTGGCAACCGTTGAAGCGACAAGTATTTCAACTTTATCTCGACAGCAATAGGGCCGAAAATCTTATCAACAAGGTAATGACTGATTCCGATGGCAAAGCGAAAGCAATAATCCCTCCCGGATTGAAATCTACATGGGACGCTTCAACCACCCATAAATTCATAGCCGTTGCGGAAGCAACGTCTAAAGAAGAGGAAACGACAACCGAAGCTGAAATAACCAAAGCGAAGATTCTGATCGACACTTCAAATAATGGTGGCACCCGGACAGTGAATGTTCAGGTTCTCAAATTTGAAAATGATAATTGGATTGCACTGAAAGATGTCGATGTCAAAATCGGTGTGAAGCGCTTAGGTGGTGAGTTAAAGATCGGCGATGAAGAAACTTATTCGACTGACTCACTTGGACAGGTAGCTGGAGAATTCAAGCGAGACAGTTTACCAGGTGATGTCAAAGGCAATCTTACGCTCATCGCCAAGGTCGAAGACAATGATCAAATAGGAAGTCTTTCAATTGAAAAAATTGTTCCATGGGGGATATATGTGCAACCGGTAACTAATTTCGGTCAACGAGCCCTGTGGGCAGCGAGAGGTAAAGCTCCGATTTGGTTAATGTTCATGGCTTATTCCATTATTGTTGCTGTGTGGGGAGTTATTTTCTATTTGATCCTTCGCATCATTAAGATCAGCCGACTTGGCAAAAAAGAAGAAAAGCAAAAAGTACTACACGACGTTTCGGTTGGTTAAAGGCGTCTTATTGACCCTGCGCAAGGCTATAGCCTCGCTTATCGCCCCACATGTTCAATAGTTCAACAGAGCAAATTTTGAAATCTCCACTCATACTTACATACAGACCGATAATGTCTTGTTGAGTTAAAGCTGCATCGTCCAGGCTTTCAAATCGCACATTATATTGGTTTACTAGGTTGGTGTATACTGAACCGGTTGGCCAGACTTGCGTACCTCTATTGCTTATGTTGACCAGTTTGAATTTAACACCAGCATGCCTTTGACATTTTTTTGCAATTACATCCGGCTGTTCGTCGCATTCGATAAACAGATCGACACCAACAATTCTTTCTTCCACAGTTTCTTTAGATATCATCATTGGATTTTTTTCCAATTTGAAAGGAGTAGGTGTGCCCGGCTTGTTTGGAATAACGGTTTTTGAATTTGCTTTGGGGAATCTTCCAAAATTGCTGATGATTGCTTCGGCAAATTGAGTAGTGTTCAGCGACGGAGTCTCTCTGTCACCAAAGTCGCCCGTATGAACACCACTTTCCAATGTGTACAGCAAAGCGTTCTCGATTACGGCCGCGTTTTCTGTAAGTCCTACATGTCGTAGCATTGATAGGCCGCTTAGCAGCAGAGCGGTTGGATTGGCAATATTTTTTCCGGCAATATCCGGAGCAGTTCCATGAACGGCTTCAAAAATGGAAATGTGATCGCCAATGTTCGCCGATGGTGCAAAACCCAGTCCGCCTACCAGTCCGGCACAAAGATCGCTCACAATGTCGCCCTGTAAATTGGTGAGCACAACCACATCAAACGTATCTGGCCTGGTCACAAGCTTCATGCACAGATCATCAACGATAACATCATCTGACCGTAGCTCAGGGTATTGTTTCGACACCTCGTAAAAACACTCAAGGAACAAGCCGTCGGTAAGCTTCATAATATTAGCCTTGTGCCCGCAGGTAATTCGCCTGGCATTCTTCAGCCTTGCCATGGCGAAGGCATAATGGATAAGTTGTAAACTTCCCGGCCTGGTAATAAATCGCCGGCTCAACGCAACATCGTGAGTCAACATGTGCTCAATGCCGCCGTAAGTATCTTCAATATTCTCTCGTATTACGGTTATGTTTATGGGAATGTCTGCACGACTAAAAACCGTGTTTACGCCATGTAATGTCTGGAACACTCTCTCATTGGCATATGTATTCCAGGTCTTTCTGGCCGTAACATTTATGCTCTTAACACCCTTTCCCTTTGGGGTTTCCATGGGTCCCTTAAAAAGCAAACCCAGCGATTCGATGGTTTGCTTAGCCTCGGGAGTCATTCCATTGCTATAGCCCTTGTCAAATACCCATTTGCCCATGTCAACAAATTCGTAGTCCAATGGTACCTTATCGGCCTGGAAGATCTTTAATACCGCATCCATTATTTCCGGGCCTATACCATCGCCTTTGGCCACCGCTATTTTCATGATGTAAGAAAAATTTGGAGTGTGAAAATAGGAATACGAATGAATATTGAAGCGGAAATCTAATATCACGGCGATGAGAAATGGGGAATTCAAATTGTGTCATTTTAAATTGTTTTTTTATTTTTACAAAAAGCTATTGCATGACGAGCCTGATTTCGGAAGGTGTTGAAGTGAGCGTTGAAACTTTCTACCAGCCCGATTATAGCAACCCACTGCAGTCGGAATTCATGTTTGCATACCGCATCACGATTGAGAATCACAATGCATTTCCCGTTAAACTTCACCGTCGTCACTGGAATATTTTTGATAGCAATGGCAGCTATCGGGAAGTGGAAGGAGAGGGCGTGGTGGGTGTACAGCCTATCCTGCAACCCGCCGAGAAATACCAGTATGTGAGTGGTTGCAACTTGCGTACTGAAATGGGGAAAATGCATGGGACCTATCAAATGGAGGACCTCAACAATAAGAAATTTCTTGAGGTAAACATCCCCGAGTTTGAGATGATCGTTCCGTTTAAGAACAATTAGCGTCAATGGTCAATGGTGAAAACGCACACCGAATCCCTAGCTCCTACTTCGGCTTATATTTCGCTTCCGTAAGAATCTTTCTAGGTGGCATAGTCATCACTTCCGCAGGTTTTAAAGATGGATTTTGAATCGCAAACTTTTTCACGATTTGCCATCCAACCCATTGCCCAATATTTCCCGGGGACGACTCAGGCATACCTTGAGTGGTCGGGGATTCACCAAGATAATTTTGAACAGTGGTGGGATCGATGCTTTCCAGCGTTTCATTGGTTATAAAATAATTCCAGATCAATCCTTCATTCTGCTTGCACCAATTTAGTTGCTTTTGTGTATAACCGGTCTTTAGCGAATCAGCGCTAGTCGGCATGAATTTATCGAGGAGCCACCATTGTTTTCCTTTTTCAATCATTTGTTCGACAAGTGGTTTGCCGGTGCTCTTGTCCGGGTACAGATCATCGGTAACCAACTTCATTGCGTCAGAGGGTATGTAGACTGTTTCAAAACGACGACTGCGGTACAAAGGCGCAACATTGTCAATAAAATATTGGGCATGGTAAAGTGGAAAATCTTTACCCAAATAGAACTGCAGGCTGATCCCCAGGAAATCACGACCTAAGAAATCTGTCGAATAATCTCCATTGTCCATTTTTGCCATCGCGTCTATAGGCCCTATGAGAGTTATTATTTTCGGAATAGCATACGAGGGAAAGTAGTATTTGACAAACTGAAAATTTTTTTGCAAGGCGTTTTTTATATCACTTAGATCCCTGTATTTCTTTTGTACCTCCTGGTAGATGGAATTGTTCAACGAAATAAAGTGCCTTACCTCATTTTCGATAATGGCTGTGCTATCGGGCAAGCCAAGCACACCGTGTACAAATACAGGAGTAAATGAAGGATATTTCTGATCAAGAGATTGCAACCCTCGCAGAATCGCGTTTGTATCGACTAAGAAAAGATCGTGCTCGAATCTCTGAAAGTCGAGATTTATGTTGACGCGGGAAACGTCGGGAATGCTGTTAGCACTATTATTACACGCGGATAATGCAAGCATAATCAAACTAACAGCCAAAAGTTTTTTCATAGTTATGATAAACGTACCCAGGTTATAAATGTTGCGAAGATAAAAGAAGGTAATGCTAAATTCTCTCAATTCTTCCCTTTGGCTTACCAGGCGTAAATTTGCGCTATGAAGATTGCATTAGCCCAGCAGAATTATCACATAGGAAATTTTGAGAAAAACAGTGAAAAGATCATTGAGGGTATCGAATGGGCAAAAAAACAGGGTGCTGATCTTGTCGTCTTTTCTGAGCTATGCATATGCGGTTATCCTCCCAGGGACTTCCTTGAATTTAAAGACTTCATTGACAAGTGCTATCGATCCATTGATATCGTACGACAATATGCTGACAAAATTGGCGTGCTCGTCGGAGGCCCGTCGCGCAATGTCCAGAAGGATGGCAAAGATCTGTTTAACGCTGTATTTCTTTTGCATGAAAAAGAGATAAAATCTGAAATACACAAAACTCTTTTACCCAATTATGATGTGTTTGATGAATATCGGTATTTTGAACCGGCGTATGAGTGGAAAGTAATGGAGTTTAAGGGAAAGAAATTAGCGGTTACCATCTGCGAAGATGTTTGGAACATGGGGGACAATCCTCTCTACCGGGTGACCCCGATGGAGAAACTGATGCCTTTTCAACCGGAGGTAATGATCAATCTCTCGGCATCGCCCTACAACTATGCCCAGGACATTGTGAGGAACAGTATTGTAAAGGCCCATGTATTGAAATACAAGATGCCAATGCTGTATTGCAACACGGTGGGATCTCAAACAGAGATTATTTTTGATGGTGGCAGTTTGATCTATGACATCAACGGTTGCAAAGTGAGAGAGATGAAATATTTCGAAGAGGATTACCAGGTCTTCGAGTTGGAAAAATTGCTAACATGGAAGGAATCGGCCGCTGTTTCCCACGCCGCTAGAAATTCTGATCATGCCTCTTATTATTATTCTGCATTCGATGTAGGACGGGAAATGGACACTATCCAGTATCTCATTGGAGAAAAGAACATTGATGAGATCTATCATGCCCTCATTCTTGGCATCAAAGATTATTTTGAGAAGATGGGATTTACTAAAGCTATTCTCGGTGCCTCGGGCGGAATCGACAGTGCCGTCACACAGGTGCTTGCCGTTGATGCCCTGGGGAAAGAAAATGTTAGAGCATTGTTGATGCCTTCCCAATATTCGAGTTCGCATTCTGTGGAAGATGCCGAACTGTTGAGTAAAAACCTGGATAATCCATACGACATTGTCCCAATAAAAAATATTTATGACTCATTCCTCAAGGAATTAAAACCAATCTTCAGGGATGCGCCGTTTAGCGTGGCCGAGGAAAACATTCAAAGTCGTACCAGGGGTAATTTGTTGATGGCTGTGGCGAATAAGTTTGGTTATATCCTACTAAATACTTCCAACAAGAGCGAGCTTGCGACCGGTTATGGGACTTTGTATGGCGACATGGCCGGTGGGTTAAGTGTCTTGGGCGATGTTTACAAAATGCAGGTGTATGCTCTTGCCCGATATATAAACAAAAAAAATGAGAAGGAAATCATTCCCCATAACATCATTGATAAGGCTCCTTCGGCAGAACTAAGACCTAATCAAAAAGACATTGACAGCCTGCCGGAGTACGAGAAGCTCGACAGGATATTGTATCAGTATATAGAGCTGAGACAAGGACCAAAAGAAATCATTGGAATGGGATATGAGAACGAGTTAGTGGACAGGGTACTCAAGATGGTTAATTCAAATGAGTACAAGAGAAACCAATTCTGTCCCATTATCCGGGTAAGTTGTAAGGCATTTGGAATAGGACGAAGAGTGCCGATTGTTGGAAAATATCTCTCCTAATATCACACTGATCCGCTTGGAATCAGTGAATAAAAGTGATCACAGCTGTTTGCATAGTACCGGCTATATTTACGATTTGCGACACTACCAGTTGTGTCTCAGTCAATGAAACAATGGTGAAGTCGCTACTGCCCCCGGTAAAGAAAATCGTTGAAACATGAAGAATGGTTTCATTATTTGTAAAGCTCCAGGTAAAAGGAGTGGTTTGCGGGTCACCAGCGTTACACTTCATGGCTCCTTCATCGAGAGTTCCCGTTCCTCCTGTAGCCGAAAATGTAAGAATATTGTCTTTTTGGCAAGGTGTTATTAATGATGATACGTCTGCCCCATTTACCGAAGCGGCACTAAATTTCCACGAAGCTTGAGTAATTAATTGGGTCTTGGTCTTCGAGTTGTTATTTGAATCCGACTTGCTGCAAGCGACAAAGAGCAATGAAATTGAAAATACAACGAAAGAGGCGAGGTTAAGGCGTTTCATAAAGTTGATTTGCTGATAAAATTAGTGAAAGTTCCAGAGGCGAAAAAGTATTAAACCTGCAACAAAATAACGACGTATACTCGTCACGGAAAATATCTTTCCTGATACAGGCGTCGCATTATTAGTGAACAAAGGTGATTACTGCTGTTTGAAGAGTGCCAGATACGGTGATTGCTTGCGACAGCACAAGTTGGGCGTCTGTTATTGCAACTACTGTGTAGACGCTATTTCCACCTGTAAAAAAAACTGCTGACACATGCAGAATCGTCTCATTAATCGCGAGACTCCAGTTAAAGGGAACGGTTTGAGGGTCGGCGGCGTTACATTTAGCAGCACCTTCGTCCAACATGCCATTAAGATTGACTGAAAAGGTGAGAATGTTATCTTTCTGGCAGGCTTGTATCAATGCCGATACATCTGCGCCATTTACCGTGGCCGTACTAAATTTCCATGTGTTTAACGTAAGGTAGTAGGCTCTGGACACGTCTACGTTAAATGATTTTGAGCCAGTACAACCATTTGTATTTTTGGCGATAATATTGTAGGAACCAGCTTTCAGGTTGGTAAAATTGCCCGTCGGTTGGGACGCACCACCATTGAGGCTAAAAGTCAAATCAGAGCTACCAGTTGCTGTCGCAGAAATGCTGCCGTCACTGGCTGAAGGCGATGAGGCCCTCACCGTTGTTGCATCGAGCGAAATCACCACATCTGAGCAGGGATCCGATGACTTTTTACAAGAAATAAGATGCAGTAAAAACAATGTGACAAGGGCCGCGGTGGCGGCAAGTCGTTTCATAAAGTTGATTTGCTGCTGAAATTACTGAAAGTTTCAGACGGGGAAAAGTAATAAACCTCAAACTGGATAAGGACATTAACTTCGTAAAACCAACAAGGCATCTATCGGCAAACAATTTGCTAAAAGTGAATTCCGTTTACCATTCAACGGCGTCATCAATCACCTAACCTAAAGCTCTCCTGCCGCAAGTGGGGGAAGGGGGGTATATCAATTATGCTAAAAACCGCGGAAGACATCAGACAACTCAATGAACGTATTTCTCATGCAGGGCAGTTTGTGGATAGGATAAGAGATGAGATAGGCCACGTGATTATTGGACAAAGTCACATGCTCGATCGTTTGCTGATAGGCTTGCTGAGTAATGGCCACATTTTGCTTGAAGGAGTCCCTGGCCTGGCAAAGACTTTGACCATTAAATGCCTGTCCCAGGCCATCCATGCCAAATTTAGCCGGATTCAATTTACACCGGACCTGTTGCCAGCGGACGTGATCGGCACCATGATCTATAATCAGCAGCGTAGTGAGTTTGTAGTGCGCAGGGGTCCAATCTTTGGCAATTTCATATTGGCCGATGAAATCAACCGCGCTCCAGCTAAGGTTCAGAGCGCTTTGCTTGAGGCAATGCAGGAGCGGCAGGTGACTATCGGGGAAAATACATTTAAATTGGACGAGCCATTTCTGGTGATGGCGACGCAGAATCCCCTCGAGCAGGAGGGAACCTATCCATTGCCGGAGGCACAAATGGACCGGTTCATCATGAAAGTGCTGGTAGATTATCCGAAGATGTATGAGGAGCAGTTGATCATTCGCGAAAATGTGCAGGGGCTAGCATTGCCAACGGTGAAACAGGTTGTTTCCGTAATGGAAATTTTAAATGCGCGCGAATTGGTGAGACAGGTTTACATGGATGAAAAAATTGAACAGTACATTTTGGACATTGTGTTTGCAACGCGGCAACCCGAAAAATATAAGCTCGAAAAATTGAAGCCGCTGATTTCGTACGGTGCTTCTCCGCGCGGAAGTATTAATCTTGCACTGGCCTCGAAGTCGCAGGCATTTTTAAACAAGCGCGGATTTGTAATCCCCGAAGATATTCGCAGTATATGTAAAGATGTACTGCGTCATCGCGTTGGATTGACATACGAAGCGGAAGCGGAGGGTATTAATGTGGAGAATGTTGTGGAGGATGTCATAAAGCAAATTAATGTACCATGATAAAGCGTTTCTCGTGGTTTCTGGTTGTTAGTTACTGCGACACAGCAAACGAGAAACAAAAAACCAGAAACCAGAAGCCAGCAACTACATGATGACTACTGCCGAAATATTAAAGAAGGTACGAGAGCTTGAAATAAAAAGTAAGAAACTTACCAGTGACCTCTTTACGGGCGAGTATCATAGTGCCTTTAAAGGGAAGGGAATGTCATTCAAAGAAGTTCGAGAGTACACTCATGGAGACGACATTCGATTTATTGACTGGAATGTTTCGGCCAGGCTTGGCCATCCGTATAGTAAAGTGTTTGAAGAGGAAAGGGAATTAAATGTGATGTTGCTTGTTGACATCAGCGCGAGCGCTATGTTCGGAACCAGGTATGCAAGAAAGAAAGACATCATAACTGAAATAGCAGCTGTGCTGAGTTTTTCGGCCGTCAATAACGGTGACAAAGTGGGCGTGATCTTTTATAGTGATGAAGTAGAAACCTACATTCCCCCAAAAAAGGGCAGACAACACGCATTATACATTGTTCGCAAACTTTTGACGGAAGAGTCCAACCACAAGGGCACGGTAGTGACCAACGCTCTAAAATTTTTCAGAAATTCAACAAGGCAGCAAAGTATCGCGTTTATCCTTAGCGATTTTCTTGACGCCAATTATGAAGATGCGTTAAGAGTAACCTCTAAGAAGCATGACGTCATCGGAATAAAAGTTTACGACAAGATGGACATGGAACTGCCGAGGATTGGTTTAGTGCAGATTCGTGATTCGGAATCGCGAAGGACAAAGTGGGTGGATACCAACAGCGCATATGTAAGAGAACAATATCAACAGGAATTTTTTCGCGTGACTGAATATAGTACCAATGTGTTCAAAAAAGCAGGTTGCGACCTGTTACACATTCGTACGGGAGATGACTATGTAAAAGTGTTGCAGAGGTTTTTTGTCAGCAGGAACCGCTGAGGTTTGTGCGTCATTCAGCGCAGGCGGAGATTAAATGATTTAAATGACTTAATGTTTCTTATTTCCTCCCATAAAATTTTGCTTCTTTCTTCTTTCCTTCTTTTGGCGATTGTTTCGCATTCTCAAAATAAAGTATCGATCAAGGCGAATGTGGATAAGAATCACATTGTGATTGGTGAGCAAATTCACCTTAGTTTGCAAGCTGATTTCCCACTGCATGAACCGATGCGTTTTTTTTTGATGGACAGCGTTCCACATTTTGAAATATTGGAAAGAAGGAAAATTGACACAGTCGATAATAACGAGGGAATTAAGTTATCACAAACTCTTACGTTGACAAGCTTTGACTCGGGGCACTGGGTGATTCCCGCGCTTGAGCTGCCAGGGGACAAACCGCTATTGACGGACAGCATTCCTATGGATGTTGGATTTTCCCCTTTTGATCCCAACCAGGATTATCATGATATCAAAGACGTGCTTGATGTGCAGGCGCAGAAGAAAAAGAAGGAAGATTGGTATTGGTACGTGATCGCCAGTGTTGTGCTGGTTGCGACAATCATTTATTTGCTTATGAGAAAAAGGAAGAAGCCTACGGTAAGCAAAGCTCCTCCCCTTGATCCCTTTACGGAAGCAAGGCAAGAGTTAGAGAAATTGCGACGGGAAAACTTGCCTGCAAAATTGTTTTATACAAGGTTGGTAGATATTTTCAGGCTGTATGTTTTACGGAGAAGAGAGATAGCGTCGTTGCAAAAGACAACCGACGACCTGGTCGTACAGTTGCGCTCACTCAAATTACCTGAGAACGACTTTAACAAACTTGCCCAGGTATTACGCATGAGCGATTTTGTGAAGTTTGCAAAATACGAGCCGTCAGATGCCGACAAGCAGGAATCATTCAAAATAATCAGAAGCTCAATTGAAACCATTCAAAAGCTTCCCATGGAAATCACGACACAGCCACACTCTTAACGAATGCTCTACGACTGGTTTAAACATATCGAGTTTGCTTACCCAAAAATGCTGACGCTGTTTGCATTTATCCCAGCTTTGATCTGGTGGTATGTTACCAAATTTAACAGCGCGCAGGCGGCAATGAGAGTGTCTACAGCTTATTCTTTCACTGTCTCCTCGTCCAAGAATGTGCTTCGTCATCTACCATTCGTTTTAAGACTGCTTGCTCTGTGCTGCATCATACTCGCACTCGCGAGGCCCCAAAAACATAGCGACGAACAATTGAGAAAAGGAGAGGGAATTGATATTGTTTTAAGCATTGATGTCAGCGGCAGCATGCTCTCTCAGGATTTTGTACCTAACCGGCTGGAAGTGGCAAAGCAGGTTGCTGAGGATTTTATAATGGGCCGGCCGGTGGACCGAATTGGGCTGGTGATCTTTTCGGGAGAAAGTTATACTCTTTGCCCCATCACAACAGATAAAAACACTTTGCTGACGGAGGTGAATGGGCTGCGAAGCGGGATGCTGCAGGATGGAACCTTGATAGGCGAAGGCTTGGCTACGGCAGTAGATCGTTTGTCAAAAAGCGACGCAAAGAGTAAGGTTGTGATTCTGCTCACAGATGGAAAAGAGGAAGCCCCGGAGACACGGCTGATCGATCCTTTGACTGCGCTGGAAATTGCAAAGGCGCAAAGAGTAAAAGTTTACACGATTGGCATGAGTGCGCTGAATGTAGAATCTGTTCCGGAGGAAACGGGTAATAAAAAACACAGATCCGCTACTGATAACTTTCTTGACGAGCAATTATTAAGGAGAATTGCCGGTGAAACTGGAGGAGAATATTTCAGAGCCAGGGATAAGTTAACCCTGCAGAATATTTACCGGCAAATTGATCAAATGGAAAAATCCAAAATGGAAGTGCAATCACTTCGCCACTACCAGGAGGAGTTTATTCCGCTACTTCTTATCGCATTGGGGCTTCTGTTTGTAGAGTTGGTGTTGCGGTACACTTTGTTGAAGAAATTTCCCTGATCTTATGTCACAGATTTTTACGGGTGTCCGCACTATTTTGGATCAAGAATATTAATGGAGCATTTGCTTTCAAAAATGAGACATTCACGATCATCGGCGTTTGTATGGAGGTTCATCACCTCCTCGGCTATGGCTTCTTCGAAATAGTATACAAGGACGTCATTGAATATGAGATGCGAAAAAGACAATTTGATTACTGTCGAGAAAGAGAATACCTGGTACAGTATAAAGAAATTATCTTGGCACATAAATTTTTCGCTGATTTCGTCTTGTTTGATCCTATCATTTTGGAAGTTAAAGCTGCCGAAAGAGGTATTTGGGCGAGTTTGTTTCACCGGATGCTTAACTATCTGGAGGTATCTAAATGCAAAGTTGGTCTAATCGTGAATTTTGCAAAAAGTAGCTTGAGCGCGGACGATTGATTTTGTAAAAGCGAATTTAGCAGTCGGATTTAGTGATCGGGTTGCGGCAAAGTGCAACATGTGCAGATCTGTGTAATCTGTAGCAAACCTCAATCAAAATGAAGGGACTTGTTTATAAATCCACCGGAAGCTGGTATATCGTTAAAGATGAAACCGGGCGTTTTAGAAATGCTCGTATAAAAGGTGTTTTTAAAATTGACGAGATCACGTCCACCAATCCGCTGTCGGTCGGTGATCAAGTTGACGTGGAGATTGAAGACGAACTAGAAAATACGGCTGTCATTACAAATATTCACGACCGAACAAATTATATTAACCGCCAATCGCCAAGGGTAAAACATCAGCATCATATAATCGCCGCTAATGTTGATCAATCCGTTCTCGTTGCCACTCTAAGGGAACCAAGAACTTCTCAAGGTTTTATCGATCGTTTTTTAGTCGCTTCTGAAATGTATCACGTGCCCTCAGCTATTGTCTTCAACAAGGTGGATCTGCATAGAAAAAAAGAGCAGCAACAATTTGAACAGTGGAAACAGATGTATGAAAACATCGGATACAACGTAAAAGGTGTAAGTGTGAAGGTAAATGTGGGAATTGATGAGGTGAAGCAGCTATTAAAGGAAAAGATCACATTAATAAGCGGCCACAGCGGGGTTGGAAAATCTTCTCTGCTGAATGTGATTCTGCCGGATTTAAATTTGAAAGTGCAGGAGGTGAGCGGATGGAGTGGCAAAGGCCTCCATACGACCACATTTGCTGAAATGTTTGACTTGCCGTTTGGTGGACAGATCATTGACACACCTGGGATGCGGGAATTTGGATTAGTGGACCTTACGAAACAAGAACTCTCACACTATTATCCTGAAATGAGGAAAAGGTTAACGCATTGCCAGTTTAATAACTGCTTACATGTAAACGAACCCGGTTGTGCAGTAAAGGAAGCGGTTTCTCATGGCGAAATTGATGAGGATAGGTATGTGAGTTACCTGAATATTTTGGATTCGATAGAGAGCAGAGGCTATTAGAGGATGTGGTTAAACCGGTGGAATGTGGTTTAAGGTAGCGGTAGATGGCTTAGCGTAGTTTGACCAAACAATTTTTCAATATGTTCGACAATTTTCATGTAACCTAAGTGGGATTGACGAGTAGAATTGTTGCAGTACAAGAGGGCGACGCAACAGCATCTGCATCGAAGAGATGCAGTTAGTCACATAAACATCAAACTCACCTCAGGCAATGTTCTTTTTGGGGTTGAGATCGATCAATTTTTTCTCAAGCACGCTGGCGAGCTCAACAACAGCACGGTTGTCTTTTTTCATAGCATCGCGGGTGCGTGAAGGAAAAATGGAAACTCCAGTGTAAATGCTGTAGTGAAGAGTAAGCATGTGACCATGGAAACTGAATTCCCAGTCAATGGCATCAAAGTCATCTTCTTTGTTAGTGAATTTGATCCGGAGATCGCTACTCAAAATATCAGCCACCTGGTAGAAGCACTTTAATCCGCCGTCGTCATCGATGACGGCTTCGGTACAGCCCAAGGTGGTTCGTAGGGTGAGGCTCATGGTAAACGGTTTTTTGATCTATTTATAGGACTTGGATATACGAAAAAAAGCTGCATTAAGGTTTGCTTATCCTTTAAATTTAGCTTTCCTTGCTTGTCTCGCTTCTTTCTTGCTCATATCACCCGAAAGTAATTTTTCAGCCCCTACGTTTCTGCCGTTGCTCGGGCATCCGTACTTCGGCCCGAATACCTTGTTCCACAAACTGCACGATGATAGTAGAAAACTGGCGCACACGATGATTAATATGGAACGAAGATTTTTCACAGTAATTCCCTGTTAATATTAACGAAACTAGTCATAATAAATTGCGCTTGCCATAGGACTTGCCACAGGAAAAGTACTTGGTAAGAAGGCACGGGCAGTCGGCAATCGGGCGTAAGAATAGCATCAAAGCTCCGACCGCCTCTCTCGGAACCAATCCGCATACCGAACATAATTGTTGGCGATTCGTTCAATTTCGCCGCCGATCATTTCTTGAGGAATTTCTTTAATCTTCCTAGCGGGCACTCCGGCATAGATGCTGCCTCCTTCACAAATCGTGCCTTCTAATACTACGGCCCCGGCCGCGATGATGGTGTTGCTTTGCACTACTGCTCCGTCCATAACGATCGCCCCCATTCCAACCAGGACATCATCGTGCAGCACGCAACCGTGCACGATGGCGTTGTGTCCGATGGAGACATTGTTGCCAATGGTTGTGCTGGTTCGTTGAAATGTACAGTGGATACAAGCACCGTCCTGTATATTTACTTTATTTCCTATTCGGATGAAATTTACGTCGCCCCGTACAACAGCATTAAACCAAATACTGCAGTCATCGCCCATGATCACGTCGCCCACAATTGTTGCATTCGGAGCAATAAAACAGTGTGTTCCGAACTTGGGATGTTTATCTTCAACAGGAAGTATGACTGGCATAATGACAATACAAATATCAGGAAACAGGTGAAATCCAAATTTCTTGCGTTATTTGTTTAGCGGGAAAATACAAATAATGACGCTGGAAAACCTGCGTTATGACTCAACGGGAATTATTTTTACATCATATTGCCCAAACTTCACAGTCGCCACTAGCGCTTGAAATCACAAGAGCTGAGGCCGCCTCACTATTCGACGTAAACGGCAAGGAATACATTGACCTTATCGGCGGAATTAGCGTGGCAAATGTTGGTCATCGCCATCCAAAGGTGATTGAAGCGATCCAAAGGCAGCTCGAAGCTTACCTGCACATAATGGTTTATGGAGAGTTCATTGAAACCCCCCAGGTGCAGTATGCAAAACTGCTAACAGAACATTTGCCGGATTCACTCAACTCCGTTTATTTCACCAACTCCGGGGCCGAGGCGGCTGAAGGCGCCATGAAACTTGCAAAGCGATTTACGGAGAGAACCCAGATTATTGCGTTCAACAATTCATATCATGGTTCCACCCAAGGTGCCTTGAGTTTAATAGGCAGCGAATATTGGAGAAATGCCTTTCGCCCTCTTTTGCCAGGAGTCCTGCACTACAACTATAATTCGTCTGAAGCAATCAATGCCATTAATGAGGAAGTTGCCTGCGTGGTGTTAGAAACGGTGCAAGGCGAGGGAGGGATCATTTGTCCGAAAGCCGAGTGGATAAAAGCATTGCGCGATAAATGCACTGAAACCGGCACGCTGCTTATTCTTGACGAGGTTCAGACTGCATTTGGAAGAACGGGAAAACTATGGGGCTTTGAACATTTTGACGTGGTCCCAGATATTTTGTTGCTAGGCAAGGCGCTTGGCGGCGGCATGCCCCTAGGCGCCTTTATTGCTAACCGGAATATTATGAGCGCTCTCACCGAAAATCCCGTGCTGGGGCACATCACCACGTTCGGTGGACACCCGGTCTGCTGTGCGGCAGGTTTCGCAGCCATGCAAGCGTTGATCGATGAAAGGATAACAAACGAAGTCAAAGGCAAACAGGAACTATTTAGAGGGCTGCTGGTCCATAAAAGGATAAAAGCCGTTCGCTCATTTGGTCTTTGGCTGGCCGTGGAGTTTGATTCATTTGAAACAAATAAGAAAATCATTGATGAGTGTATTCGCGGCGGAGTTTTGACTGATTGGTTTTTATTTGCACCTAATTGCCTACGTATTTCCCCGCCTCTGATTATTTCGAACGAGCAAATTCAAAACGCGTGTGGCATCTTAATGCGCTGTATGGATCGATGTTGATATCGCGACGGGTTTTTCAGCAAGCGACCACCCAGCAATCACAAGACTAACAAACACCGGCGTGTAAAAAAGGTAGAGGTAACTTACATCGATAAAATTGTAAAAGAAAGTAATGCTTAGCTGAAACCCCGCGAGTAAAACATTAGGTCGGGTCCCTATTTTCTTTCTTAGCCAAAACAAGAACACAAGCGGAATCAAAAATGTTCCAGTTGTTAGCGTTAAATGCAGCAGTCGAACGTGATCAGGACCGAAAAATTTGGCAAAACCGAGTGAATGATAGAAATATTCAGGGTGTTCACGCCACACTCGTGGAGCTTGTAAAACATAAGCGTTTTGAAAATGCAAATGGAACAACAACGGTTTTATTCCAAAGGGTAAGATTAAAATCGCCAAAATAACCAACAGCGAAGAGCCAATCGCTTTTATTAGAAAGCTAAGTTGTTTTGTCAAAAACATGTATAATGCGGCAAACGGAATCCATCCAACTAATGAATACCGACTTAGCAAGCACAAGGCCACTGAAACCCCCAGTAGCCAGGGGTTCCAGGTAATGATTGCAGCAGCTAGAATACCATAATAAAAAAATATCACACCCTCTTCCGTTAACCTGATAACATTGTTTTGCTCATCTAAATGAAACCATGCCAACAGTACGAAAAGTGCGCCGATCAAAACAAATGGCCGTCCGTCTTTTTTCCATTTAGGTAACAAGCAAATCATTGTCGTGAGCCAAATACCGCAAACAGTTACCCACCTCAAATCAAAATCAAACAAGAGTGCAGAAGTAAACGGCAGCCACATAGCAGGAAGATAAATAGACTGAAAACCATTCCATATTTCCGGGATCGGATCGTATACTTGTTTCCATTGTCCATGCAAAAATCTGCGACACATTGCCTTCATGATGGGCAACATATCTGCATACTCAATTTGCAGGGGAGTGTGATCCATGATACCTCGTGCCAGTTGATAACTCACCGGCAATATGGCTATCACTAATAATAGTTTAACTAATAGTTGCCGACTCGCAATTTTGACGTTGTGTGTCTTAAGTGGGGGAATTCTCAACAGGCAGAAGCAGATGCCAATACCTGCGAACAAAAACAAAGCGCTATTGATCGAATAAAAATTTGGGATGTACAAAAAATAAGTTGAGCACAAGACTTGTAGAGTGGCAAGAAGTAATATGGCGGAAGAAGGGTTCCTTATAGAAGACATTCTTAGAATCATAGCAAGGTAAAAACCCAGGCTGCCAACAAACCTCCAACGATGGGGCCTATGACCGGAATCCAGGAGTACCCCCAATCACTATTCCGCTTGTTCGGGACCGGAAGAAGGAAATGCGCAATGCGTGGACCTAAGTCTCTTGCCGGATTGATGGCATAACCCGTCGGGCCGCCCAGGGATAAGCCAATGGCAAGAACTAACAGACCAACCGGCAAAGCTTCCAGGGTGCCAATCTTAATCTCCGGTTTTGACATTAGCGCAGCGCCCATCACCAAAATAAAGGTGCCGATGCTTTCTGTAATCAAATTATAACCGGTGTGACGAATCGCCGGCGCGGTGCAAAACACGGCTAACTTTTTATCTGAATCGGTGGTTTCATCAAAATGTTTCTTGTAGGCGACCCAGACAATCACAGCCCCGGTAAATGCGCCTGCAAATTGTGCAGCAATGTAGGGCAACACATTATTCCAATCGAAATCTGCGAACCAGGCAACGGCAAGCGTCACGGCGGGATTCAGATGCCCTCGACCACCCAGATGTGTGGACGCAAACACACCCACGAAAACAGCCATGGCCCAACCAAATGTGATCACAATCCAACCGCCATTGTTCCCTTTGGTTTTGTCAAGTAGAACGTTCGCCACAACTCCGTTGCCAAGAATAATGAGTAGAGCAGTTCCAATAAATTCTCCAAGAAACGGTGACATAATAGTTAGTTTTTGATTTGAATTTCGAGGCCTGCCTGTCCCGCACGTAAATTCGAGGCTGGAAGATAGTTTTTCGCTATGGAATTAAAACTTTCAATTTGGTTTTTTATCCAGGTGCTATCCTTGTTCATCTCTGCAGCCATGATCTCCGCCACTTTTGATGCAGATTGAATAGCCGACCTGGCATCTAACAGCAGGGCTCTGGTTCTTCTTGACAAGAAATCTTCAACGCACATGCACATTTCATTTTGCACCGCCCAAATGATTTCTGCTTTAATAAATGGCAGCAGAGGATGAATTTTCTCTGCTAATGTCTTGTCGCCGCGTATCAAGGATTGAATACCCTGTTCATCGCTCCCGTAGTAATAACGCGGCGCATTAAAGTCGATATTGTCTTTGAAACCATGAATCGGCAAATTGTTTGTTTTACAGATAGCCGTCGGCATTTTCTCGTCAGCCCCAATTTTATGGATGGCAAATTCCAAAACATCCTCGGCCATTTTTCGATAAGTGGTCCATTTTCCACCAGTGATGGTGATTAGCTCCGAGTTCGAGATTGCAATGTGATGATCCCTGGATAGCGCAGCCGTCGTTTTTGATTGACCGCGAACCAATGGTCGTAAACCGGCGAACACGCTTAAGATGTCCGAATAGCCGGGGTCTTTGGTGAGATATTTTTGAATATGATGGAGAACAAAATCGATTTCTTCTTGCGTCGCTGCAGGTTCGGCCGTTGCACTTTTTACAGGCGTGTCTGTTGTTCCCACGATGACCTTGTCATGCCACGGCACGGCGAATAATACGCGTTTATCATCGGTTCGAGGAATTAAAATCGCCGTATTCGATGGAAGAAATTTCCTGTCAAGCACAATGTGTATGCCCTGGCTGATCGTCAGGAGGCTATCCGAATGCTCCTCATCCATCTTCAAAATAGAATCGGTGAAAACTCCCGTTGCATTAATGACAACTTTGGCCTTTGCTTCGTAGGTACTTGGCCCGCTGGAACCACTGAGCAGGTCACTCATGTATACGCCGCAAACCTTGTTATTGCTTTTAAGCAAGCCCTCAACGCACATGTAATTTATCAGCGTTGCTCCGTGATCAGCAGCTGTCATTGCGAGATGAATTGCTAATCGTGCGTCATCAAACTGTCCGTCGTGATACAGCACACCACCACGCAAACTGTCTGCATCCAGGGTGGGAGCCAGAGCCAGTGTTTCTTCTCTTGATAAAAATTGAGACGGCCCGAATCCTAAACTTCCAGCCATCCAGTCATATACTTTTAACCCAATTCCATAAAAAGGACCTTCCCACCATTTGTAATTCGGAACAATGAACGCCTGGTTTTTTATGAGATGCGGAGCGTTCTTTAATAGAACCCCTCTTTCCTTCAGTGCCTCCATCACCAATTTAATGTTGCCCTGTTGAAGATATCGAACACCACCATGTACAAGCTTCGTGCTCCGCGATGATGTGGCTTTGGCGAAATCATGTTTCTCAATAAGCAAACTCTTTAATCCCCGTGATGCGGCATCTACAGCGATACCTAAGCCTGTTGCCCCTCCGCCAATAATGCAAATATCCCATGCTGCAGTGGCTCTCAGGGCTTGTATCATTTCGTCCCGTTTCAAAGGCGAGCTAGGCTTAAGGCACGATTAAACAGTACAAGGTTATTTGTCATGGATTTGTAGTTGATTTTTCGCTAATTTTCTGTCGATAATATTTTTTCTACGGAGGTTCTTAAAATTTGATTGCACAATTTAATTCTTAAATCACTCACATGAAAACCCTCAGAGCTTTACTCATCCTCCTGCTTGCCTGTTTTTCAACAATGGTTGTTTTGTCACAAAAAAATACACTTTTGAATTATTTGCCGCTGGATGCCAAAATGATCATAAAAATAAACATGGCAAGTCTCGCACAAAAGATGAAATGGGAAGAGTTTGCAAAATCGAAAATGTTTGAACACTTGGTAAAAGACGCTTCCGAGGAAGGGAGGGCCTTTCTCAGAAATCCGAAGACGAACGGTGTTGATATGAGCCAGGGCATTTTTGTTGTCATACCTCCAAGCAACGCCAATAAGAAGAGTGAACCCATTGTATACGGTGTTCTCAGGGACACGGGTCAATTTGCAGCCATGATCAAGAAATTGTTACCCGGTGTGCAAAGAGTCAAAATTGCAAACGGGAAATTATTCATCCATAAGCAAACGGCTATCACATGGAATAAGGATGTTTTTTTAATCACAGGGGATGATAGCAAACAAGTGCCGTTATATCCACTTGGCAAATCAAAGACCCTGGATGAGCCGTTTGACACAAGGCCGTTGATTGAGAAATGTAAAATGCTCTTGACTAGACAAAAACCCGCATTTTCAAATGAGCATTTTACTACCCTTCTAAAAGACGACGGCGATGTATATATGTGGGTCAACAATACAGAATCTCAGCTGCAGAATGTTAAGGTTCCACAAATTGTTGGGATGCTTAACCGAAACATGTCAGGCGGCGCGATCAATAGTGCGGGGGTAATAAGATTTGAAAATGGGTCGGCAACCATGCAGATGAAGCGATATCTTTCTGCAACAATAGACTCGTTGTATTCAAAATATCCTACGAAAAAAATCAACACTGATCTGATCGGCAAATTGCCAGGAGGTCAACCAATTTTCTCTTGTGCCTTTGGCTTCTCTCCCGCAATGCTTAAGGAAGTTCTTGTGAGAGCCGGAGCAGCCAAATCCATCGATAGCGCAACCAAGGGAAAGCTAAGAGTGGACGATGTCGTGTCTGCGATAAGAGGCGATATGTCCATCGCTGTAGTAAAGGTGAACGAGGGTAGCGAAGAAGACTCTATTACTAAATCCATGGGCGGAATACAAGTAATTTTTGCGGGTGGCATACAGGATAAGCAAAAGTTCGATGCACTATCTTCCGCCATAAGATCAGAACAAAGAGACACGGCAAAGGGACAACCCACAAAGAAGATGAAACCGATTATATTATCAAATGATTCGTTGTTCGTTGTGTCTTTATCTCAGACGGCAGCGCAGAAATTTTTGGCAGCATCCAGTGCAAACCAGGAAATGAAAAAACTATTTGCCTCATACGAAAGTTATCCAAGCGCCTGCATAATTGATCTCAAAACGATTCTTGGTTTCCTCATGCAAGGAGCTGCAAAAAAAAGACCCGAAGAAGAAGTTCGCCAAATGTCAGAGACGCTTGGCAAATTTGATAAACTAGTGAGCTACGGTGGAGTGTACAATCATGGATCATTATCCAATACGTCGCAGTTGACACTAACGAACAAAGATGAAAACAGCTTAAAACAGGTTATTGATCTGATCGACCTGTTTTACCTGATGCGCAACAAGAAGTCATCTGCTTCAACAGGCGCACCCAAGCAAGAAGGCGTACAATAAGTCCTCTTACAATTTAGACCACGAAATTGAAGCCTGTACAGCGCGAGTCCAGCCCTTAAGCAAGTCGTTTGCTTTGGCGCTTTGCATTTGAGGGGAGAATATTTTGTCAACCTGCCATTGTTGTTGGATCTCTTCAATATTTTTCCAGTAACCAACGGCTAGCCCTGCGAGATAAGCAGCTCCAAGAGCGGTTGTTTCGGTTATTCTTGGCCGCACTACTTTACAATGAAGTATGTCTGATTGGAACTGCATCAGGGAATTATTCACTGTGGCGCCTCCATCGACGCGAAGTTCGGAGATCGTAATCGCAGCATCAGCTTCCATCGCTTTCAACACGTCGTATGTCTGGTACGCGATGCTGTCCAGGGCTGCTCTTGCGATGTGTGCGCTGCTACTGCCGCGTGTGAGACCGAAGACAGTTCCTCGTGCATGCTGGTTCCAATGTGGCGCACCTAAACCCGCGAAAGCCGGAACAACGTAAACGCCTTCGGCGTCCGATACGTGTGCGGATAACTCCTCTACATCTTTTGAAGTGCGGATTATTTTCAGGCCATCGCGGAGCCATTGCACCACCGCACCGGCAATAAACACCGACCCTTCAAGTGCATACTCCATTTTGTTATCGATCTTCCAGGCGATGGTGGTAAGCAAATTATTTTTCGATGCGGTGGCTTTGGTGCCCGTGTTCATGAGCATAAAACAACCCGTGCCATATGTATTCTTTACCATGCCGGGTTGAGTGCACATTTGTCCAAACAATGCGGCCTGCTGATCACCGGCAATTCCTGCAATTGGCACATGTGAATCAGGGATGATATTGCCGGTAACACCATAAATTTTGCTGGATGGCTTCACCTCCGGCAACATGGATCGAGGGATGGAGAAAAGTTTTAATAGTTCGTCATCCCATTCACCCGTGTGTATGTTCAGCAACATTGTTCGGGAAGCATTGGAGACATCCGTTACATGGACTTCTCCGCCCGTCAACTTCCAAACCAACCAGGAGTCAATGGTACCAAATGCTAACTCACCATTTTCGGCGCGTTGTCGGGCGCCAGCAACTTGGTCCAGTACCCATTTTAACTTGCTCGCCGAAAAGTATGCATCGATCACCAAGCCTGTTTTTTGTTTGATGAAATCTTCCATCGAACCAGCGTTCATTTTTTTCAATTCGTCACAAAATGGAGCGGTGCGCCGGTCCTGCCAGACGATCGCGTTGTAGATCGGTCTGCCGGAATTACGCTCCCACACGACGGTTGTCTCACGTTGATTCGTGATGCCGATTCCTGCGATTTGTTTCATTGTAATCTTGGCCCGTGCTACCGCCTCTGCCATGGTTCCAAATTGTGTACTCCAGATCTCTTCGGGGTCATGCTCCACCCAACCGGGCTGAGGAAAGATTTGTTTAAATTCTTTTTGTGCAACGCCGACAATATTCCCTTGTGTGTCGAACACCATACTGCGACTGCTCGTCGTTCCCTGGTCGAGTGCAAGAATGTAGCGAGATGGCATAAAGTACAGTTTGTAATCTAAAGTTTAAGGAAGGTAAAACAATATGCGGAATTTTTTTTGATGTGAAGAATAATCGGAGTGAGCGCCCGAGATGACTACGCAATCCCCCGTAAGGACGTAAGTAATGTTGGATGCTCAATGTTCAGTTAGCCGCGCGTTGAACATTAAACGTTGAGAATTTCGTTGTGTTACTAGCTTGTGTACGTCTGCTCACCTTCCGTTGTGTCACTCACTTGTACGTTCGGTAATGCTACGCAGCTAAGCGCTCATTCCGTAAAGGGACATTTTCTATGCTGAAGTTTACGAATTACAGTGTTCTTCGAGGACTCCCTTTCAGGGGAATGAGCGGGTGTTCTCAACGAAGGCTCCGATGGATTGCCAACAGGTTGATGCAGAACATAAAATTTTTCACTATCGAATAACCAGTCTTCGGAGTCTTACTCATTACTCTTTACTCATTACTCAAGACGAAGTGTCGCAAGGAAATAAGGGTTATTCTAGAAACTTAATCTAAAACTCCCAAAGATTCCAAAGGGATGGTCGCTTGCCTTGTCGAGCGTGGCAGGAAATACACGCCAGATAAAATCAATTCTTAGCACATGCAGAATGTTATCGATACCTGTACCCAGTTCCATGTACGTGCGCCCATTCAAGGTTTGAAAATCGGCTCCTTGCTTAAAATTGAGAGCCAAATTCTCATCACTCAAACTGCCCCACAAAACCTTTGCGGTCCAGAATTGGCGAAATCTCAATTTCGGAATGAACCTAAAAAGTCCATTACCAACGTTATGTTCAATATTTACTCCAACGTACTTATCACCGATGAATTCATATTTGTTCATCAGGTTAAAAGCATATTTGTTGTAGTAATATAGCTCGTTACCAGGTGCGATGTCAAGAAGAACATAGGGCAGCGTACCAAATGTTCTTCCGCCAAATACACTGAAGTACATGCTTCCATAAGGAGGAATTTTGAAATAATCGGAGATGCTTCCTGAAAGTTTGTAATAATTGTAACTACTCTTAAAAACCCCCGGTATTCCATGGCCAAAATAGATTTCGGGAATAGGATATGGACTGCCAAGACTGGTTCTGAAGAAATTGCTCTCCACGAATTTTTCCAAGTAAGCAAAGCGAAGATGAACACCTACCTCAAATGTGGTCATCGGGTCTCCACCATCTGCAGCAAAAGAATCTTTAGGAGGCAGATTTTTTAGCGGTGTAAAAGATTTATACAAGACGGTCGGGCGAATGGCGAAGCCGGAATTGAATTCTTTCAACAGTTCGAAATTTGTTTTCTCCACATTCATGTACTTAAAGGGAATATTATTTTTTCGCACGGCAAGAGCAAAAATGTTATCGGAAGAAATTTCCCCGTAATAGTCCTGTCCGAAATCCAGGTCGTTTATGTAGGAGCCATACAAATACAAACGTGGATGTTTTTGCGGAAGATATAAGGCCTCAGCCTGTCCTTTGAATTTTGCGTCGACGAAGCCGTAGGCCAGGTAACCATGAAGCCATAACTTTCTATTAAATTTCTTGTTCGTCCCAAGATCGAACCGAAGTCGAAGTCCTTCCCATCCATCGTAAGTAACCCAGTTATACCACGGCCCAAGTTGATAATTTCCCACATTGAGATATCCAGTACCAATGAAATTCAGCGTGTTTGTAAACCGCCTGAATTGTGAAGAGGCCATGAGCGTATCAATCATCTTCACAATTGCCTTCTCGTTCCTATTCAGTGTGTCGTGGCGTGATGCATTCCAGTAATCTCTGTCCTTTTCCGTTGCGCCGGGAACAGTGACAATTTCTTCCTGCAATTTATTTTTCGCTAATTCTGCAAGTACAGAGCTGTCATTGACCACAACATTTTTGTAGGTGGTTGTTTTCCGGCCAACAAACGCCGGGCTTTCCTTTCCGAATGGAGACAGGTCAGCCACAAATTTGTCCTTTGCGAGAAACCAGGTGCTATCGTTGATCAATTTATACTCCTGAATAAGGCTAAGTTTTTCCAGGAAATTCACATTGGCGTCTTTGCCTAAACGCAAGTTCATTTTCTGAATGGCGAAGGTTGTATCGTTTACCCAACAGTCACCTTCAAACGTGTTCTCGCCATGTCGCCTGGGCGTAAAAACAAGGTGATAGAATTTATGATTGCTTATGAATTGCGTGTCGGTCACCCTGTAGTTGTAGTAGGCATCGCCATTGTCGCTGGCGGGGCTCACGAATTGTTTATCGAAAACCGGGATAAAATTGTCGTAGATGTCCACATTTTGGTCCATTCCGCCTAAGAATTTTACTATGCTCTCATTCTTTACACCATTTGTGTTGGCAGCTTTGATCACCTCTCTTCTTCTCAATGGTTTTTTCTGATAGTAGTAATCGGATAAAGCTTCCGTTAGATATGTCGGTAGCAGGGGTGGTACCTCAGTGGAATCAATACTGCTGGTTATCAGGTCCGCGACAGGACGCATTGGCCTCAACCTGGAGAGCCCCTTGAAGTTGATTCGCCTTAAATCGACTTCAAGTTTGTTGTATAACTCGTAAGAGAAATTATCGAACCGGTATCTGTCATTCTCATCCTTATGCTTAACGATCTTTCGCCACACCAGCAAGCCTTTATTTACTCTCACCTTTACCTTAACGCCCTCGTTGAATGTGCCTCGTTCCATCGATATGAGCACGGTGATGGAGTCTTTACCAGGGCCAACGTAGAGGTGGGAGGGCTGATAGCCGACGCAGGTTACCTCTAGCGTATCCGATGGCCAGTGATTCAAAAGGAAAACGAATCTGCCTGCGGAATCGGTAAGTGCTCCAGTTGTGCTCCCCTTAAATACGACCGATGCGAACGGAATAGGCTCATCGCTGTGAAAGTCTCTGACAAGGCCCGAAATAATTTTTTTCTGGGCATCGAGGGTAACCGCAAGGCTCAAAAAGGATAAGGTTAACAATAATTCCAGTCTTCTCATACCCATGGGCAAATGTACAGAACGCTCACCGGAGCCGTTTATTTTATCGGTTAACGATGCAAAATAACCGTCAAAAATTTGGAGAAAATTAAATCATGCACTTACTTTGTGTTTCAAAGTGCTTTTTATGAGCGAACAAAATCAACATGGCTATTCGGCGACCTCTGCGCGAAGTGCGGAAACTCTTCAAGAGATAAGCGATATTAAGCGTATAATGGAAAGATCTTCGCGCTTTATTTCTCTAAGCGGGTTAAGTGGAATAGCGGCCGGTATTTGCGCGTTGATTGGAGCTTATTTTGCAAACCGAATACTTAAAGACTATTACGAAGAGTATAATCTCCAGGGGTATACTGATGATCATTTCGCCATGCTAAAAATTAAGTTGGTGATCGTCGCGGCAATGGTACTTCTCGCGGCTTTAATACTCGCATTTATTTTTACCTGGAGAAGGGCAAGGCAAAATCATTTACCCGTGTGGGATCTAACGGCCAGAAAACTTTTGTGGAACGTTTTGTTTCCGCTAATTGCCGGGGGAGTGTTCGTTCTTGCCATGCTTCAATACGATGAATGGCATTTTGTAGCCCCTGCATCCCTGGTTTTCTACGGCCTGGCGTTGGTCAATGGCAGCAAGTACACCTTGAGTGACGTGCGTTACCTTGGTTATTCGGAAATTGTTTTGGGGTTGATCAGTACACAATTTATTCATTCAGGTTTGTATTTCTGGGCGATTGGTTTTGGAGTGCTTCACATTTTTTATGGAGCAATTATGTGGTTGAGGTATGAGCGCGTCAATAGTCAATAGTTATCAGCTTTAGTATGAAGAATCCGATAAATGGGCTAAATAAAGTCTTTGATAATCGCATTCGGTTGGGTGTGATGAGTATACTTATTGTCAACGAGCAGGTAAATTTTAATGACTTGAAACAAATGTTGGAGGTTACCGATGGAAACCTGGCCACTCACCTGGTTAACCTGGAGGATAATGGCTACATCAAAGTGCACAAAGGATTTGTTGGAAGAAAAACGAACACGACATACGTAGTTACCAAGGCCGGGGAAAAAGCATTTACCGACCACATTGCGGCATTGGAAAACATGATAAAAGGTGTAAAGTAATTTTTTTTTGACCATTTTACTTTGAAATGCAAAGTACTTTCCAGATAGAGAAAAATGACAAGGTCATAAGACGATGGTTGCTCGTGTTTATGATTGTGCTTGCAGTAAGCGGAATTACGGCAATACCTGTGGAGCGGGAGTTGTCACTGGCAACAAAGTTCTTTAGCGATAAGTCTTTTATTGGCGACTGGGTAAATCAAATTTTCATTGCCGTTAAAGAAACTGATGAAAAATTTCCTTACCTGTTTTATGGCTATGATTGGTTGGCCTTCGCCCATATTGTGATTGCCATTGCTTTCATCGGCCCCTACAAGGATCCAGTAAAAAACAAATGGGTGATCGAGTTTGGAACCATCTGCTGCCTCCTTATTATTCCATTTGCACTGATTGTGGGTTATCTGCGCGGAATTCCTTTTTGGTGGCGGCTATTTGATTGTTCATTCGGGATTATCGGTCTCGTTCCTCTTGGCATTTGCTATAACAAAATAACGGAGATAGAAAGTGTATCACGCCAAATTGCTGCATATGAAAATTAAAATGATTTTACCTGCACTCACAGAAGCAAAAAGTCCTTACTGGCGGCCTATTAAATATTCTTTGTTCCCCCCGCTGGGACTGGCCACGCTTGCCGCCTATTGCTCACCCGACGACGAAATTGATTTACAGGATGAGCACGTTGAGGAGCTGAATATCCACGACGACCCCGAAGTGGTGGTGATCCAGGTGTACATAACAAACGCTTACAGGGCTTATATGCTCGCCGATCATTACCGGAGAAAAGGGGCATATGTTTGTCTCGGTGGCTTACACGTGAGTTCGTTGCCGGACGAGGCAAAGCTTCATGCCGACAGTATTTTCATTGGTCCGGGTGAAGATGTGTTCCCGCAATTCCTAAAAGACTTTCATAAAAAGGAGCCAAAAAAAATTTACATAAACGCCAAAAGGGACATTGGCGACATGCCGCCAATCAGGAGAGATTTGATCAAACGCAATCTTTACCTCGTTCCTAATTCCATTGTAGTTTCGAGGGGATGTCCTCATCATTGTGACTTTTGCTATAAGGACGCTTTTTTCGAAGGTGGAAAAACGTTCTACACGCAACAAGTAGATGCCGCGTTGAAAGAAATTGATCGCTTGCCTGGTAGGCACCTTTATTTTCTGGACGACCACTTACTCGGCAATTACCGATTTGCTTCTGCGCTCTTTGAGGAAATGAAGGGAATGAACAGAGTTTTCCAGGGAGCGTCCACGATAGATGCAATTTTGAGAGGAGACTTAATAGAGCGCGCCGCAGACGCAGGGTTAAGAAGTGTGTTTGTCGGATTTGAAACACTTAGCCCTTCGAACCTCTCACAGAGCAATAAGAAACAAAACCTCGGAAAAAACTACGAAGCTGCTATTTCCCGGCTGCATTCTCTTGGTATCATGATCAATGGCAGTTTTGTATTCGGCCTTGATGACGACGACAAAGATGTCTTTAAAAAAACGGTGGACTGGGGAGTGGCCAATGGTCTTACTACATCCACCTATCATATCCTGACTCCTTACCCAGGCACGAGGCTCTTCCAATTAATGAAAAGCCAGCAGCGAATTCTTCACTATAAGTGGGACCTGTACGATACAAGAAATGTTGTTTACAAAACGCATAGTTTGTCAGCGGATGAATTAAAACAAGGTTATGATTGGGCCTATCGCTCTTTTTACAGTTGGAGTAATATCTGGAGAGCAAGTTGCCAACATAATCAATTCAAATACGCAGTCAAGCACTTCATGTACGCCGGCGGGTGGAAGAAGTTCGAGCCGCTCTGGAATTTTATTATCAAAACAAAAGGGTTGAACACCATGCTACCATTGTTGGAAGCAATATTGTCTAGGGTGAGGAATTCAAACAACCATGTTGAACAACCATCGCCTTTTCCAGCTATAGCTTAAAAATTCTTAGCGTCATTGATAATTTTCAAAAAATATGATTCATGAAACAAATCTGGTTTAAACAATTCGGTTGGGTTTACTTACCCACTCATGCGGCAGGCGTCTTTGTTACACTGGCGGCTATTGTTTTTTTGATTCCGGTTTATATGGCTGTCATGCGCAACGGCCATTCAGTAAGTGATGACATGTATGAAATGTTTGTGTATACCACCTGCACGGCTTTTTGGTGGAAGTGGATAGCGGAAAAGACGTCGTCGGAAAAAAATAAATTCTAACCACAATGGAAACTTTAGTAAACAGTGTTTGGCAAAAGAGCAAGTTAATCATCAAAGGATTGATTATCGGCGTACTCGCCTTATTATTATTAGTACCTGCCCATTTCGTGCAGGAATTGGTGCACGAGAGACAATCTCGGCAGCAAGAGGCATTTAATGAAGTAAGCAGCAAATGGGCAAACCGGCAAAATATCGCAGGTCCGATCCTGGTGATTCCCTACACTCGATCATCAACAGATAATAACGGGAGACCCATTATCTTAAAATCAATGGCATACTTTCTTCCGGATCAGCTAACCATTTCATCGCGTGTGGTTCCCATAAAAAAGTACCGCGGTATTTACCAAGTCATGCTTTACTCTTCTGTGATCAATATAGTTGGCTCTTTTTCACCACTGGCCTTGGAAAAAGTGAAGCTTACCGCCACAGACCTCGTATGGAACGAGGCCTATGTTTGCTTCGGTTTGACCGACGCCAAAGGATTGAAAGAAGAATTAAAAATGCAATGGAATGACAGTGTTTTGTCATTTACGCCATCGAGTGTAAACAACGGAGTCTTCAAGGACTGCTTTTTATCGCCAGTGGTAATAAACCCCGTCCTCGCATCTGGAAGCATCAACTTTTCCAGTCAAATCAGTCTCAATGGGTCGGAACAACTGTTGTTTACACCAGTTGGCAAACAAACCGCCGTGCAAATGGAGTCCAGTTGGCCCGATCCGAGTTTTACCGGCAACCAATTGCCTGATAGCGCTGCAATCGCAAAATCAGGTTTTATTGCAAAGTGGAAGAGCCTTTCACATACCAGGACATTCCCGCAAGCATGGAGAGATGAGAGTTATAACCTGAGTTCTGCGGCCTTTGGAACGGATCTTTTTATACCTGTCAACGGATATCAGAAAACAATGCGATCGGTTAAGTATGCGATCCTTTGTATCCTGCTAACCTTTACCGCATTTTTCCTTATAGAAACAAATAACAAAAAATCAGTGCATCCAATTCAATATGCACTGATTGGTTTTGCACTCGTGCTTTTTTACACGCTGCTTTTATCGTTTTCTGAATACATCGGATTTAATGCTGCTTATGCAGTAGCCACGCTGGCGACAGTTGGTCTTATCACCTGGTTCGTTAGAGGGTTGCTCCATTCGACAAAACTTTCCATGCTTTTATCATTTGTGTTGCTGCTTCTATATTCCTATGTGTTCACCATATTACAGCTGCAGGATTACGCCTTGTTGCTTGGAAGTGTTGGGTTATTCCTAACCCTTGCAATTGTGATGTACTATTCCCGTAAAGTGCAATGGTAACGCTAACAAATAAAAAAAAGAAGACATGATCACGAGAAATGAATCCGCGAACTCTTTTTCATGGAACGCAAGACTCAAAAGTTTTCGCTATGCGTTTGAAGGACTAACGGCCTTTTTTGCGGCGGAGCACAATGCGATTATTCATTTGTTCATCACCGTATCCGTTTTTATAGGGGCCGCGTTTTTTAATCTAAACAAAGGGGAATGGATCGCGATTATTCTTGCGACCGGTTTTGTCTGGGTGACTGAGCTGCTTAATACTGCAATCGAACGACTTTCCGATTTGATATCCGAAGATTTTCATCCGGGAGTAAAATTTATCAAAGATGTCTCGGCCGCCGCCGTTTTGGTCGCTGCTATTGTTGCATTACTCACGGGTGCTGTAATTTTTCTTTCGAAAATTTTAACGTAAGATTTTGTTGCGGCAAATAAGAAACATAAGACCACCGGACCTTAGCATTCAACAATGGATAGGGATTTCTTCAGCATTTAGCATGTTGTTGCTGATGATAAGAATTGTAGTGTCGCACCGTATAAGCTATATCTTCCTTGCCTGGAATCTTCTCCTCGCATACGTGCCACTATTGATTGCAAATTGGTTGAATCGCCATGAAGCTGTAATGCGAAATAAAATCATAGTGGTTTTATCAATATCGGCTTGGCTTTTATTCATGCCCAACTCGTTTTATATCGTTACGGATTTGTTCCATTTGGATACCACTGCGGAAAATCGTCCGTGGTTTGATCTTACACTTATATTTTCTTTCGCCTGGAACGGCATTTTGTTTGGCATTATTTCTATTTGGAAAATGGAAATTTTGGTTAAAAAGATGAAGGGGCGCTTGGCTTCTGCGCTTTTGATTTTTACCGTAATGTGGTTAAATGCATTTGGCGTTTACATCGGAAGGGTCTTGCGCTTCAATAGCTGGGACATTATTTTCAATCCATTCGCGCTTTTGAGTGAAATCGTTGAGATGATCATCAATCCCTACGACTACAAAAGCGCGTGGGCAATGAGTGTTTGTTTCGGCCTTTTTTTCATCATCCTTTACTATACGATGAAGAAGCTGACAGAGGTTTTTAAGCAGGGATAAAATCCATTTGGTTCAAATGACAAACCTCTCGTAATAGGAGGTCTCAATGTCGTATTGGAACTCCAAAATTCGAATCCCGAAGCGCGAACCCAAATCCGTGAAATTCGCGATCAGAAGTCCATTCCCATCGCCACGTATATCTGGGGCTTTCCACTGAAAAATCTATTCATTTCCCACGCGCAGTCGAAGCGAAGGAAATAGCCCAATAGAGTGCTGCGTGCACCAAAACCATAACCACCAACGAATGGCCCAATTCCCCCCGCTTTAATCCTCACTGTCAACGGGTCTGTACCATATATCACAGCGGGCCTTTCAATTTTATCAAATTGTCCATTCCACGCCGTTCCTAAATCGATAAACTGGACGAGTTGGAAGTTGCGGATAAATGCATTGTTGATGGGTTTATTGAAGAATGTCGTAAACACCGGCAATCTTACCTCGCTATTCATCACAAGTGCATTGTTACCGTTGGCCACATTTTGTGGAAAGCCGCGCATGTTAACCGCGAGCGACTGATAGGTGTAAGTAATATCCGGATCAGGCGGGTTGGCGTTATTGAATTTTGGACCAAGCCATCCGTCCACTCCACCGAGGTAATAAATTACTTTTTGACTTCCCCACGAAAAATCTCCCGCTGCACGAACCGCCCAGATCGCGTTGCGATAAATGTGCAAATAGTGACGCGCATCAAAGCCAGCATTCAACAAGTACTTTCCTTCTGTACTGGAGACATTACTGAGCTGCGTGAACCAATCGAAATAGACCTTGTACCTAAGGCCCTTCCAGATATTTAAAGTTGGGTTGATCGTATTGTCATAAACATATTCAAGATCAAACTGGCCGTAGGTTTTTTTCTCATCAGGGAATTCCAGCGTTTGTTGATCGACCCCCTTCAATATCTTTCTGTCAAAACGCGGCCCAATCTTAGCCCTAATGCTGCGCACCCTATCAAACGGGTATTGCAAATTGAGCAAGAAAAGATCAGAGCGCACTAAGCCGGGATAAGAAACACTCGGTGGCGGGCCTGCAAGGAATCCTACCTTCTCGTTTGTCCTGTAAATCATAGCTCCCCAGTCCAGTCGTTTACGGTAATTCATGAAACTCAAAAGCACATCGTAATTAGCCAGGTTGCTTGTAGCAAGCCGGAATCCACCCATAAATTTCATGTCCTCAAACAGGTCAGCGGTTCCCATTCGTATCATACCATTGAAATCGTCTCCGTTGGAAAGCTGGATCGGACCGCCTCCTCCACCATATGGTTGATAGCGTGTTCCGAAGACTGAGTTGTTAAAGCCGGTTACGGCGTAATCAACAAAATATTTTGGAGGACGGTATTCAAACACACGGGCCTTTTTCAGGATCGGCTCAGGAGTTGAGATTTCTTCACCGCTTACCACTTTTCCTAATTGTGATGAATCCTTCTTTTCGTTTTGAAACTCACTATTAAAAAAATCGTCACTCTTCTTCGTTGTATCCGAGCTGTCCGTTTTTTGTGGTTTTGCAAGTTCGGCTTTGCCTTCTTCCAGGCGCAATTGCTCCATCAATCTTTTTGCATATTCCGTGGGCTTAGCCTGGATATTTCGACGCCTTAAAGTATTTTCATCGACGCGCAATCGATAGAGGAACTTGTAATTTCCTTGTCTTACCACTTCGCTCACCAAGCTGTTATCACCGGCAGTCCTTGTTTCCAGCAAACTGCTTTGGTAATTCGTTAAAGGAAACACATAAGAAGAGTCATTAGTTACTGATACGAACCCTACCGAGTCGATGTCATCCTTGGTCCACACTTTTAGCAGGCTATCAACATCCGCCGGTGAGGGATTGCGAAGAACTTCATCGCCGATGAAGACCAGTGTATCGATTCCCGCCCTTGCGGTTTTAAAAAATCCGGCGTAGCGATTGTTGATCCCGTTCTCGTCGCTCACAAATGTGAAGTGTGTGGTATTGTATTGGGTTGGAAAACGGGCATTTCCAAATTTCAAATCGGTCAGCTGTGAAATCTGTTTAAACTCCGACTGATTCCAATTATCCACCATGAAAATATTGAAGTGTGTCCCTGGCAATGAATCACTGCTGCTTGCTGCAGTAGCATTCGGCCTGTTGCTCGCGTAAATTATCCCGGTCTTTCCTGGGAAAGCTACAAAAGAAGCGTCCAGGTCATCATACACATCATTGGTCACCTGCTGGAAAGTTTCCTTGTCTATCTTATAAACATAGATGTCTGACTGCCCACCCTTCACTGCCGAAAGAAGAAGGGTGTTGGCGTCCAGCATATATTTCATGTCCTCTACCTGGTCGAACTGGTGAAGCTGTTGATCTTTAACCACCTTAATTCTATTTACGACGTCGTAGACAAAAAACCGCAGTTTTCCCTCCACCCAATAAATGCAAGCGAGGCGAGTGCCTTTTCCATCCCACGCAAGTAGCGGATAGTTGGGATTTTGTTCATTTTCGTTGGCACGAACTCCATATTTGAGCAACACTTTCCTATTATTGAAATTCTCCATCAGCACGACTCTGTATTGACCCTGTCGAAATTCGACGTAGGCATAAGTAAAGCTGCGAGGCTGGGGATTTGCATTGAAGCGGATGTAGTCTCTTTTCCCGACGTCCTTCACCACGGACAGTTGTCCCTTCGGTATATTGCGCCGCCCCCTGATGTCCTTGTAATATTTTTGAGTTTCCTCAGTCATGAATTCTCTCAGCAGGTCTTTAAACTTCTTCTTAGTTACTTTTTCCGCCGCACTGTTTAAGTTTCTGTAGATGCGACCGAGATACAGCAAGTACGTCGTTTTATTGATTCCGTATTTATCACCGATATAGTGCCAGAACGCGTGACCAGCGAGATCAGGCTTTGCGAAAGCAAACTGGTAAAATTTGTCGCCGTAATCCCCGGAAAGCAATGCGGATTTTAACTGATCGTCGAGCATCGGACTCCAATGTTGTGCCGCGTATTCAATATATCCGTCTGTAACCCACTTGGGAAGGTCGAGCAACGCCTGGTTAGCGGCAAAGTCGCCGAGATCATCTCCAAACAAAATGTTTTCAACCAAAACCTTTGCAATGCCCTGACGTATTTGTAAAAGGAGACTGTCATGGTTTCCATTAAAGTACACGAGTATTTTGTTGTTCACCATTTTGGTTACGCCGCCAGTCGTTTGCCAGTCAATGCCGAGTCCGATGTTTGATTGCCGGTACTCGTCGTAATTGTTGTAGACAACGATATTGGCACGCCGCTGCAACCCGTATTCCACGAATTCTTCAAGGCCGGGTAATTCCACTTCAGCCACCTGGGCAACGTACTTACCTAGCTCCAGCCCGTCCTGGCTGAAATAAGTATTGAAATTTTCTGTCTGGTAATATTTCCATTTGAATTTCTGGTATTGAACGCGGTTCTTTCCAAATTCGACCGCACTTACCTGGGCTTGAGAAGCAATGTAAATGGATAAAGCAAAAACAGAACTGATAACCTTCTTCATACTAGTCTTCATGTTTCGTATATCAAATCGTTCTTTCGGTCTCCGCCGTAGCCTCTGCCAGGCGGTTTTGTTTCTTTACTATTTAAGGCGACTATTTGACCTATTCAGTGCTTAGTGCGTCCCTTCGAATGTGCTCTTGGTTTAGCAAGAGCGGTTTTTGGCCTTTTAGAACGTCGGCTCTGCCCCTGGCAGTATTGGTCTTGGTCATTTTTCCAAGAGACAGCAACTCCGACGAATAGTTTACTCTTAATCGGACGTCTTCTTTGCCGGGCACGTCGACCCACTAAAATTGGCAGGTGGTAAAGGTTGTAAATTGCACGTAAAATACGAAAAACCGAAATGTTAACCGTCAAGGCATTTAGTTTTAATCCAGTTCAGGAGAACACGTACATTCTCTATAACGAAAAAAAGCAGTGTTGCATTATTGATCCCGGATGCTATTTTCCTGAAGAAGAGGACAAACTGAGGAGTTTTATTGACAAAAATGCTTTGACTCCCGTGTTACTACTTAACACTCACTGCCACCTCGACCATGTTTTTGGAAACAAATTCATCCACGAGACATGGGGGCTAAGTCTGCACATTCATGAACGGGAAAAACAGGTGCTGGACCTGGCGCCGGCCACGGGGGAATTGTGGCAAATGCCATTTCAAAATTACCAGGGAAAATTGATCTTCATTGTGCAAGACTCTACAATCAATATAGGTGATGATGAACTCGAGATTCGTTTTACGCCGGGCCACTCGCCCGGACATCTTTGTTTCTATGACGAAGCGGGAGGGTTTGCTATCAGCGGGGACGTCTTGTTCAATGGAAGTATAGGGCGAACCGACCTGCCAGGAGGCGATTTTGATACTCTTATTAATAGCATCCAAACTCAATTGTTTTCGATGCCGGATGATACAAAAATCTATTCGGGACATGGGCCACTGACCACTATTGGATTTGAAAAAATGAATAACCCTTTTGTAAAACTTTACTAGGTTGAGCGGCACTTATAATGATGCAAGAAAATACACTTGGGCCTGCTATCGCATTGGCTGCTTAATTTCATCTGCCATATTTTAGAAGAATCAACCCTACTCTTCATTACATTCATGGTTATGTCTCCGGAATTGTTGAAGCCGGCGTTTATCATCGTCAGCATGATTTTATGGTTTAATTTTTTTAGCGATCGCCAACGCTATTTTCCACGCTTAATTTTTTGCAAAGAAAGAGTTACAAAGTGCTCGCGAATTATCCTTGCCACCCGACCGCCCTACTCATCCCGTGGCCATACGGCCGTTTTAAGGGCAGGCAGGCTGTTCTGATTACGTTTTGTCCATGTCTAACTCAACGATGGCATGTTTTTTTATTCTTTTAATTATTAAAAAACTTTGTTATGCTGTTCTCTATTGAAAAAAAGATTCATCGCCGTATCGAACGAAAACATCCATTCTTTTCCACTTCAGTTGATTTTTACCTGAAGTGGGTACCGTACGCCACTGTTTTCGTTTTGAATTTGACAGGCATAAAAACGAGATCTGATTGGAAAAGGCAGGTTTTGCTCACTGCAGCCACAGATGCCATACGATATTTAATCACTGACAACCTTAAGAAGATTGTGCACGAACATCGACCGGCACCCTATTTAGGAAACCATTCGTTTCCTTCCGGGCACACTTCTTCTGCATTCGCCGGTGCCGAATTTATGCATCGGGAATTAAGATCGTCAATTCCCGTATTAAGCTGCGCGGGTTACGCGGGAGGTGTTGCAAATGCAGCGATTCGGATTTACAAAAGCAGGCATTGGCTGAAAGACGTTGTGGCCGGCGCTATAGTTGGAATTGTTTCAGCGAAGCTGGCTTATTTCCTCGTGAATAAATTTTGGAAGAGAAAAAAACATCGCCGGGACGAAAATGCGGATCCCAATCTAAAAGAAGCGAGAATGCAGGCCGACGTCGCATGACCTGTCTCAAGCCACTTTTGGCGTAAGATATTTTCCCAGGAATGGTAATCGCTGAAAATCTCTTCGTTCAATCTTCGAGATAAAGAGGACAAACAATCCTAACAGCACAGTGGCCGATCCAACATCGAAAATCCAGTTGTGAGAAATCATCAGCAATCCACGGTGTAAAAGGTAAAGAAGGGAAACAATGATGAGATACGCAATCAACTTCTTTTTCGCGTAAGGAACGGGATAATACTTCTGTCCATAGATATAACTGGCGATCATCATAAACGAATAACAGCAGAATGTTGCTAATGCAGCGCCGAGGTAATGAAACTTCGGAATTAAAAGAATGTTGATCAAGATAGTGATAACCGCACCGCTGAACGTGATGGCCGCTCCATACATGTTTTTATTTGTAAGCTTGTACCAGATGCTCAGGTTGTAATAAATTCCCAGGAAAATATTTCCCATCGCAAGTATAGGAACAATGTACATCCCATCTCCCCATTCACGTGACTTGCGCGTGATCACCCATTGCAAAACATCCCTGTACAAACCAATGAATAAAAACATAAAGCAACACGCAATGACAAAAAACTTCATCACCCGGGCATAGATCTTTTGTGCATTTTCCTCTTTTGACCGGTTGAAGAAAAACGGCTCTGCTGCCATGCGAAATGCCTGGATCATGACTGTGACCATTACTGCGAGCCGATATAAATTTCCAAAAATTCCGAGTTCTTTATCAGCCTCCGCGCGGGGCAGATCCACAACGTGACGATAAACGAGGCGGCTCAACATATCATTCACCATTCCTCCTAGCCCAACAATAATAAGCGGGTAACTGTAATGCATCACTTTTTTCCAGAGGTCAAGGTCAAACTCGAAATGCAGATCCTTGAACTCTTTCCATAGTAACAGGAAAGTGAAAATGCTACCACAAACGTTTCCCAAAAGATAAAAACTGATAGGATCTGTGTTGATGTAAATGAGCCTGATAATACTGTGCGGATGAGTTTGTACATAACGCGGAAACACACCGAGAAAAAGAATCACCACCACAATGGTCATCACTATTCCCGCGACCCGAACAAAGGCATATTTCCGAGGCCGACCCTCCTGGCGTAGACGTGCAAATGGAAGTGTCGCCAAAGTATCGAAGAAAAGAATCCAGCACATCCACATCACATATTGCGGATGCTGCTCAAGTCCTGCCGCATTGGAGATATTGCCTCGGAACAAATAGACGCAAAGTGAAAAAAGAATAGTTGTGATAAAAATGGAAACAGACAGGGTGTTATACAAGTGCTTTCTATCGCCTTCCTGCGAAAATCGAAAATACGCCGTCTCCATTCCATAAGTAAAAAGAACATTTAGAAAAGGAATGATCGCATATACCTGCGTAAGATCAGCCGTTACCCCTGGTTGTTTAAAGATAAACGGCAGTGACAAATTCATTAGATAGCCCAGGAAGCGATTGGCAATCGTTGGAATTCCATACCAAAGGGTTTGACCAGCAAGTTTTCTTATTCCACTCAAAGGATGGGAGATTTCGCAACAAAAATAGCTTTTGAAAGCGGATTTACTAAACGTGTTGTGCTTTTAACACCACTGCAACGCTTTGAAAGGAGGAAGTACAAGTTGATTCGAATAATCTGTTTCGGATGCCAAGAAAGCAAGATGTTTATGCCTACTGAGGTTTTGAAAATCGGGGATTGTGTAAGATCGAAGAGTCACTTAGGGTTTTTAGGAAAGAAATCAAATCCGTTTTTTCTGGAGCTGTAATTGAAATTTTGTTCACCAGCAAGGGGTCAAGAGTAGCACTGGTTTGTATTCCGGTAGCGTAATGGTTTAGCACTTGTAGTAACGTGTTAAATCTTCCGTCGTGCATATAATTGGCGGTGAGATTCACGTTGCGCAGTGAGGGTACTCTAAATTTCAACGAATCTTCCCTTTTTTGCGTCACTCTCATTCGTCCATAATCGTTTAATTCGGTATCAACCGGCAGTCCGTTATTTCGATAACTGTAATCTGTAAACATCGGCTCGGGGTGACAGGTTGCACATTTTGCCTGGTAAATTTGATATCCACTTTGTTCGGACGTTGTAAACGTTGCTTGTCCTTTTTTAAACAGATCATATTTTGAATTGGACGAAACAACACTCCCGGTAAACTGGGCAAGTGCCCTCAGTATCTTGTCTTCCGTTGGCACAGCGTTTCCGAATGCAGCAGTGAACATTCGTCGGTATTGTGTGTCACTGCCAAGCCGGAAAATGATTGTAAAAAAGTTTTCAGCCATTTCATTATGGGTGAGTATAGGTTGAGTCGCCTCGGTGTACAATGATGTGAAGCGCCCGTCCCAATGCAGTTCCTTTTGCCAAGCGAGATTAAAGAGTGGTGGTGCATTTCGCAGAGTGTGTGACATTCCATAACCATGACTCCTGTCGTGTTCATAGGTGCCGAAGATGGCGATCTGCTGATGACAGGAGGCGCAGGGAAAATTGCTGTCTCTTGAAAGGCGGCCGTCATAAAACAATTTTCTTCCCAACTGAAATGCCTCTTCGGTTAAAGGGTTGTCCTGGAATTTGTACCTGGGATCAGGAAAGCCTGCGGGCATCTCCTGTTGAAGAGAAGTGGTTGGATGAACGATGTCCTGTTTATTACATGAACCCACGACATGCGACACTGAAATTGCAAATGCAAACAAAATAAGTATGGTCAGCCCCTTCCTTTTCATAAACGCTAATTCTCGCTAATTAAACGCCAATTGACGCTAATAGTCTCCGGGCCTAAATTTACGCCGATGAGATTTCGTTTCAGCGTTCTTTTTTTTGGACTCCAGCCTCTTTTCCCTTGATACCTTACTGGGTTTTGTAGAGATCCTTGCCTTCTTTTTTTTAAGTGCGCGAAAAATAAGCTCATTTATTCTTTCAATCACCTCCTCTTTATTGGCCAATTGCGTTCGATGAATTTGGGATTTCACCTGCAGGAAACCTTCCGTGTTTATGCGGTTAAACAGTTTTGCGCGCAGAATTTCTTTCTGGTTATCTGTCAATAATGCCGAAGAATCGACGTGGAAACTTCCGATCACAGCGGTCTCAACCTTGTTCACGTTTTGCCCGCCCTTGCCGCCGCTACGCGTGGTTTGAAAATTTATTTCGTTTGTGACGTCGATCATGTTGTTGTTTGCGTATTTCTTGTTTTTGGTTTCTGGTTATCCTGTGCAAAATTATATCTTCATAGCCTGCAGCAAACTGAGACCACAAACAAGAACGCAAAAACCGAATGAGAGCGGTAATTCAACGTGTCACCCGAGCCAGTGTAACCATTGAAGGAAAAGTTCAAGGGCAGATCGATAACGGAGTTCTCGTATTGATCGGTATTGAAGATGCCGACACCCAGGACGACATCGAATGGCTGAGTAACAAAATTGTCAATCTCCGCATTTTTAACGACCAAGATGCAGTGATGAATACTTCGGTGAAAGACGTAAAAGGAGATATCTTGCTCATAAGCCAGTTTACTCTTCACGGGTCCACAAAAAAAGGGAATCGTCCTTCATACATCAGGGCTAGCAAGCCCGAGGCGGCCATTCCTATTTACGAAAAAATGATCCGTCAGTTGTCTACCGACTTAGGTAAAAAGATTCAGACCGGGGTTTTCGGCGCGGACATGAAAGTTGAGTTGGTCAACGACGGACCCGTGACAATTGTTATAGATACCAAAAGCAAAGAATGAGGTTACACGAATTCAAAACTAATTGCACGAATTACGTGTGAAATACCTTTGAAGAGCAGTGCTATAAGACCTTCGAAAATTTGGACCTTCATTGAAGATTACGAGGCTTTCGCGAATGCAGAACTTAAAGAGCGCTCGCTCAAATGCGACAGGGTTAATCTTGATGAATTCGTGTAGTTCGCTCTAATTGGTGTTACTCACGTATGCCGATCTTTTCGGTATACCTTTTTCCGCCCTCCAACTGCAACATCACAAACACATATTTCTCTTTTGAAGGCACGACAAAATTGTAAGAAGAAGCCTGGACATTGGTTTGCTCCACGAAACGGTTGCCGCTGGCCGTCCAGACAATCAGGTTGCTAATATTTTTATTGCTTTGAATAGTGATGCGCTGTCCATTGGTCAAAATCCGAAACGGCTTTGTAGTGCTTATCTCGTTGGCGGATTTTGTTTTTGGTCCCGGGTCTTGCGCCAAAGAAATAGATGAAATACATGCGAACAGAATAGCAGCCGCACACTTACGGATGGTTAAATATGTCATAGAATACCAAATTCTAGGTTAGTAAATGTTTGCAGTTTTCAAGAAGGGCGGGAAGTGTCAAACGCCAAGAATCATGCTATATTGCATGCGCCAAATTAAAAATTTTGTTATGACTTTGCAAGAGGCGCAAAAAAAAGTTGATCAATGGATCAAGACCACAGGCGTTCGGTACTTCAGTGAATTGACCAACATGGCTATTCTTACCGAGGAAGTAGGAGAGGTGGCAAGGCTAATGAGTCGGACCTATGGCGATCAATCCTTCAAAGAATCAGACGCGCACAAGCAGTTAAGTGATGAGCTAGCCGATGTTCTTTGGGTTCTAATTTGTATTGCCAACCAGACCGGCGTCGATCTTACGGAAGCCATGAAAAAGAATTTTGAAAAGAAAAATGCCAGGGATGTTGAGAGGCATCAGCAGAATGAAAAGCTAAGAAAATAAGAAATACTTCATCTCTTTGTATTCGACGTCATAAAACGACTAGCGACTATTCCAATCAGACCAGCGATAAGAATAAAATATCCGTAAGGCCGCAACCAAAACGGAGGCCCGAGCAAGATTGTCCCTCCCACTATTATAAAACTGATGCTAACCAGGGACAGGAACGAGCTTTCAAGAATGACCCGCCTTTCGCTTTTCCGCGAAACACGGAACACGGCGTCAATCTCTTCGTCTGAAAAACCTTCTTGCCTCAAGTCAGTGATCAATTCTCCAGCAGGGATGCCTCTTTTTAATAGCTTCCGCGCTTGTTTAATTTTTTCATCCGGCATCATCTTAAATAAAACTATTGAAAAAATGCGCTAAGGATAGAGCACTAAGGTGCTCTTTGGCATTATGTATGATGATTTGGTTATATGATCTTCCCTTTTATGGCGCCAAAAAGAATATGGAAAGTAATCAAATGTTCCGCTAGCGATTTTTTTGCGTATAACGTGCTCAAACTAAGCTCGTCACTTGCCTTCTCCACAGTATTCTCCTTACCAGGCTTACTCATAATTGTTATGTGGATCAGTGATATTTTTTATCGGCGGGAAGTAGTCGAGGGGTCATTGTACGGCGAGATGGCAAAATTTATTGGCAAGGATGCTGCCGCAGGAATTCAACGAACCATGAGTAACGCCATCGTCGCGGGGCATAGCCATTTCGCAACAATCGTTGGACTTGCGGCCCTGATCATTGGTGCTACAAGTGTGTTTGGCGAAATACAAGATTCGATAAACTTGCTTTGGAGACTAAAAGCCAAGCCAAAAAAAGGTACTGGATGGCTTCGTCTCATCATTAACCGCCTGCTTTCTTTCTCCATGATCATAAGCCTTGGTTTCATTCTCCTTGTATCGCTTGTGATAAATGGAGCCATGGATATTCTCATTGATGATCTCTTAAATAAATTTCCTCAACTCACGGTCGTCGCGATCTACGCAGCGAATCTCATTCTGACATATCTGATTACCGCCGTTGTTTTCGGGCTCATTTTTAAAGTGCTGCCTGATGCTCGGATCAAATGGAAACACGTGACCGCGGGAGCATTCACAACTGCCTTGTTTTTCATGCTAGGGAAATTTTTGATTAGCTATTACCTGGGCCATACTACGATGTCGACCGCATATGGTGCAGCTGGTTCTGTTATTATTGTGTTGTTGTGGGTTTATTACTCTTCTGCTATTTTATATTTCGGCGCTTCATTTACCAGGGAATACGCCATTGAAACCGGCTCACACATTTATCCAAACAATTACGCAGTTTGGGTAGAGCAAGTGGAAGTGGTGTCAAAGAAGCCGCTGACGGAACAAGTGTGAGACACGTGAAAAGTGAAACGTCAAAAGTGAAACAATCCACACATTATAACCTGAAAAAGGAGTTGTCTTGCCGCAATTAGTTTTCACGTTTCACGTCTCACTTTTCATGTGTCTCGCTTTTCACGGTTCACCTTTTCACAATTATCTTTGCGCCCTATGGCAAATGATGCGAATAAGCCTGCCCTGCCGGCAGCTAGGTTCCAGGCAATTATTTCTCATTGTAAGGAATATGGATTTATTTTTCCAAGCAGTGAAATCTATGAGGGACTCCAGGCGGTGTATGATTATGGGCAGTGGGGGAGTGAGCTCAAAAAAAATATCAAAGATTATTGGTGGAAGTCCATGACCCAGCAATATGAAAATATTGTTGGTATCGATGCTGCCATTTTCATGCATCCAACTACGTGGAAAGCCAGCGGGCACGTTGACAATTTTAATGACCCGATGATTGACAATAGGGACAGCAAAAAGAGATATCGCGTTGATCACTTGATTGAGGCCAAGGCTGACGAAATGCGAAACGAAGGTCGTAACGACGAGGCCGACGGATTGATTGATGAAATGGATAAACTACTTGCAAAAGACGATTTTGACGGCCTGCGACAACTCATCATCAACCAGGGAATAAAATGTCCCATAAGCAAAACTGGCAACTGGACAGAAGTTCGCCAATTTAATCTCATGTTCTCGACACAAATGGGAAGTGTGAGCGAAGAAGCGAGTGAAATATATTTGCGGCCTGAGACAGCACAGGGGATTTTTGTGAATTTTTTGAACGTGCAGAAAAGCGGCCGGTTAAAAATCCCATTTGGCATCGCACAAATTGGTAAGGCGTTCCGCAACGAGATTGTTGCGCGACAATTTATCTTTCGTATGCGCGAGTTCGAACAAATGGAGATGCAATTTTTTTGTCGCCCCGGATCACAAAAAGAATGGTTTGAGTTCTGGAAAAAAGAAAGACAAAACTGGCACCTGAGTTTGGGAATTCCTGAATCAAGATTCAGATGGCATCCACATGCAAAGCCGGCATTTTATGCTGACAATGCGGGCGACATTGAATACCAATTTCCATTTGGTTTCAAGGAAGTAGAGGGAATCCATAGCCGGACTGATTATGACCTCAAACAACACCAGCAATACAGCAAAAAGAAAATGCAGTATTTCGACGCTGAAATTAATCAGAATTACATTCCCTATGTGATCGAAACATCCATCGGTCTGGACAGAACAGTATTGATGACATTGAGTGAAGCCTACGCCGAAGAAGACCTGAGTACGGCTGAGAGGCAAGACAGCCGTGTTGTTCTAAGGTTTCCCGCTAAGATCGCGCCGATGAAGTTGGCGGTTTTGCCGCTGGTGAAGAAAGATGGTTTACCTGAAATTGCACGAAAGATCATGGATGATTGCAAATTCTCTTTCCGTTGTTTTTATGAAGAAAAGGATACTATCGGAAAACGCTATCGCCGCATGGATGCCATTGGAACTCCATTTTGTGTGACTGTTGATCAGCAAACCAAAGAAGACAACACCGTCACGATTCGCTATCGTGACACAATGCAACAAGAACGAATTCCCGCTGACAAAGTAAGGGAGATAGTTGAGCAAGCCATCCGGTAATCCTGTTGCAGGTTAGGTTTATCTTCGGGATTAATCCTTTACTTTGATTTGCTGTCTATCCATTAACCTTAATACTATGTTATGAGAAAAGATATACTCTTAACCTACGCGTTTATTTTTATTACCCCTTTTTGCTTTGCTCAAAATAATGCCTCGCGCGAAGAGGAAAAATCCTTAGCGCAAACCTCCTTCTTTGCCGAGTTGGGCGGCCCGGGGATATTGTTCTCCGCGAACATCGACAGGAGGTTTACAAAGTCGCATTTGGGCTTCGGTGGCAGAATCGGCATCGGTTTCATATCGGGATATTTTGGCACGGATCCGTATGGGTACGGGAAACAATCAAGTGTAGCAACGTTTCCATTGCAACTAAATTATTTGTTCGGAAAGCCAAATTCTCCCCACAGTTTTGAGGTAGGACTTGGCTTTACGGTGACGGGCAAAAAGGTGTGGATCATGGATTTTGAAGACAGCTCCTCTTTTTACACGACCGCAAGTTTCATGTATCGAAGACAGCCGGTCAACGGTGGATTCTCCTGGAGGATAGGGTTTACACCGATTCTAGCTAAAGGTTATATCGAACCCTCTGCGGCGGTGAGTCTCGGGTACAACTTTTAGTCGCATCAATTAAAGACATTGATATACGAAATGTAAGTGCGCCCGTTGTCATCCGCCGTGCTTTATAAGTCATGTCGTTGTCTGATTTATCTCATCTGGTAACCCTGGACCTCAAAGTACTTTTAGTGGTCTATTCAATTATCATTTATTTATGGAAACGATCACTAAGGAAAGAACTTCCTCAAAACCAGAAAAGGCCGACTCATCTGTGTCTGCGATTATGGACGGAAATGAAGCGGCCGCATACATTGCCTACAAGACCAGCGAAGTTTGCGCAATTTACCCGATCACTCCTTCATCCGCAATGGGAGAATGGGCCGATGAATGGAGCAGCAATGAAGTAAAAAATATTTATGGCGAAACGCCTAAAATAGTCGAAATGCAGAGCGAGGCGGGTGCCGCTGGCGCTATTCATGGTGCGTTGCAAGGTGGCGCATTAGCATCCACCTTTACCTGTTCACAAGGCCTGCTGTTGATGATACCAAATATGTACAAGATAGCTGGGGAACTAACACCGGCTGTTTTTCATATTGCCGCAAGAGCATTAGCCACGCATGCCCTTTCGATCTTTGGCGATCACAGCGATGTGATGGCAACTCGATCTACAGGATTCGCACAGTTGTTCGGCAGTAGCCCTCAGCAAGCGATGGACATGGCGCTGATTGCAACGGCATCTTCGTTAAAAGCTAGAGTTCCTTTCCTCAATATTTTTGATGGTTTTCGCACTTCGCATGAGCTAAACCAGGTGAAAGTAATCCCCGAAGAAATCATCCGGCAAATGATCGATGAAGACGATGTCATAAAGCACCGTCAGCGGTCATTAAACCCGGAACACCCTGTCGTTCGCGGCACTGCTCAAAATCCGGATGTATTTTTCCAAAGTCGCGAAGCAGCTAATGAATTCCACCAAAATGCTCCGAACATTGTAGAAAGGGTGATGGAGAAATTCGAACGCCTCACGGGCCGTTCCTACAAACTGTTCGAATATTATGGACATCCACAGGCAGAGCGTATCATAGTGATCATGGGTTCTGGGGCCGGTCCCGTGCATGAAATAACAGACTACCTCAATCACATGGGTCAAAAGGTGGGATATGTACATGTTCACCTCTACCGCCCATTCTCCGTGCAACATTTTATTAATGCCATTCCACATACAGTAAACAGCATCGCTGTCCTCGATCGTTGTAAAGAACCCGGTGCCATTGGTGAACCGTTGTACATGGATGTGATTAACGCGTTGCACGCCGGATGGCGAAATAAAATGCCCGTCGTTATTGGGGGGCGGTATGGACTCGCATCAAAAGAGTTTAATGCGTCCATGGCTAAATCTGTGTTCGAGGAACTCACAAAAGAAAAACCCAAGAATAGTTTTACAATCGGTATTGATGATGATGTGACCTACACGAGCCTCGCGTGGGATAAAAAATTCTCCCTGGAAAAGCAACACTTATTCCGCGGATTATTTTTTGGCCTGGGTGCAGACGGGACCGTAAGCGCAAACAAGAACACCATTAAAATCATTGGTGAAGTAACCGACAACTATGTGCAGGGTTATTTTGTTTATGACTCAAAGAAATCCGGTTCGCTAACGGTGTCTCATCTTCGTTTTAGTGGAAACCCGATCCGCTCGACATACCTTGTCAACTCAGCCAACTTTATAGCCTGCCATCATTTTAACTACCTCAAAAAATACGATGTTCTCAAAGATGCCGAAGAGGGCGCTACATTTTTGCTGAATGCTCCATATGCTATGGAGGAAGTTTGGGATCAACTGCCAAAGAAGATCCAGGAAGAGATCGTACACAAAAAATTAAAATTTTATGTGATCAACGCTTCAAAAGTTGCAAAAGAAACAGGGATGGGCTCACGGATAAACTCCATTCTACAAACCTGTTTCTTCGCCATTTCGGAAGTGATGCCAAAGCCTGAGGCCATTCAATACATCAAGAATGCAATCAAGAAAACGTATGGCCGCAAAGGTGAAGACGTGGTTCAAAAAAATTTCCGTGCAGTCGACATGACTGTGGACAATTTATTCCGCGTCGATTATTCCGCACGGGAAGTAGGTAAAAAAGCTGTTGACTCACCGATTAACGGAGACGCTCCCGATTTCATTCAAAATGTTTTGGGAAGGATCATTGCCGGCGAAGGCGATGAACTGCCCGTGAGTGCATTTCCAATAGATGGAACGTATCCGACCGGAACAACGAAATGGGAAAAGAGAAATATTGCTGAACAGGTTCCCGTTTGGGATCCCGAATTGTGTTCACAATGTGGCAAGTGCTATTTTGTTTGTCCGCACGCCGCTATTCGAGTAAAGGTTTACGACCGCGACTGGCTGGCTGATGCTCCTGCATTCTTCAAGCACACTGATCCGATCGGTAAGGAATTTTTCAAAGACAAAGAAGCTTACACGCTGCAAGTATCGGTTGAGGACTGCACCGGTTGCAAACTGTGTACAGAGGTTTGTCCTATTGAGAGCAAGACCCAGCCCGGGCACAAAGCAATCGACATGCAAGACATATTGCCCGTGAAAGAAACCGAAAGAACTAATTGGGATTACTTTTTGTCACTTCCTGATATCGACCGCACCAGGGTCAACAAGGGAACAGTAAAAGGATCACAATTGCTGGAGCCGTTGTTTGAGTTTTCAGGCGCTTGCAGCGGTTGTGGCGAAACACCTTATTTGAAATTACTTACACAATTATTCGGTGACAGGATGATTGTGGCAAATGCAACAGGTTGCTCTTCCATTTATGGAGCCAACCTGCCCACAACGCCATGGACGACCAATCACGAAGGCTGTGGACCCGCTTGGGGTAACTCATTGTTCGAAGACAATGCCGAATTTGGTCTTGGACTTAAGCTGGCGACAGATAAAAAAAGAGACGTGGCCTTGCGCATGTTGCGAGAAATGGGAGAGGAGGTTGGTTATCATCTGACAGACTCCATCCTGCAGAACGTGGAGAACACCGAAATTGAATTAAGACAACAACGCAAAGACATTACTGAATTAAAAAGAAGACTTAGAGAGCTTGACACAAAAGAGTCATGGAGATTGTATCGATTGGCTGAATTCCTTGAGAGGAAATCCATTTGGATCGTGGGTGGCGATGGATGGGCATATGATATTGGTTACGGTGGCCTGGATCATGTGTTAAGTACAGGCGAGAACGTGAACATTCTTGTAATGGATACCGAAGTGTATAGCAACACCGGTGGACAAAAGTCCAAAGCCTCGCCAATTGGTGCCAGCGCGAAATTTTCAATCAAAGGAAAAACCACTGGCAAGAAAGATCTTGCAATGCAGGCAATTGCTCACGGTAGCGCATATGTGGGACAGATAGCGATGGGAGCTAACGACGTGCACGCGCTAAAAACAATCCTGGAGGCGGAAGCGTTTCCTGGCCCTTCGCTTATTATTGCCTACAGTCACTGCATTGCGCATGGATACGATATGTGCCATGGACTCGATCAACAAAAACTCGCAGTGAACAGTGGTTACTGGCCCCTGTTCCGTTACAATCCGATTAAAGAAAGAGGGCAACGATTTACTATCGACTGCAAGCCACCTTCGGTACAATTGAATGAATTCCTATATCATGAAAATCGCTTTGCCACCATCAAGAACAATTTCCCAGACAAGGGTGAGGAGTTTTTAACGATGGCAAATGAAGGCATTAAACAACATTGGGAAAGACTGGAGGCCCTTAAATTGCTCTAGCCATCTGGGATATTTTGATTCGGCCGAAACAAGGAACCTGTGAATGGTTCCTTGTTTATTCCGTTCAGCAAACAAATGAACACCTAATTCCTTATTAACATATTTCAATTTCATTGCTTCTCTAAGGGACACTAGCACAAAGAGAGATTACCTGTAGAATTAAAATCACACTGCTGTATGCCGGCATCATGGCGTAATCCTTGTTTAAAAACGTGTAAATTAAGTACTATGAAAAAGACATGTTTTTTAATCGTTTTGTGTGCTGGTACTATGATGCTTTCTGCGCAGGACTATGATCATCATCGTAATCGCGATCGTAATCAACCTCCTGATGTGGTAATACGCTCATACCACAAGGAATTCAAGGGCTATGGTAATCCAACATGGGATATGCAAAACAACGAGTGGCATACGAGGTATATGGACAGACAAAATGATAGCAGGAATGTGGACGTTTATTACGACAAGTACGGAAGAAGAATCCAAACGGGAAGAGAATGGGACCCGTTGAGACTGCCTGCACCAATTAGGGATCGGATAAGCAGAAGATATCACGAAGAAAATTACTCTGCGTATCGGATCGAAAGACCGGGCAAACGACCTTTCTTCCAGATAACTCTTGCGGCAAATAGAAAAGTGGTTTATATAGATGAAAGAGGCCGTGAAGTGAGATACTATTAAGAATGTCGAATGTTGAACAAGGAATAACGAATGTCGAAGTCGAAGTTAATTTCATTATTCTTCCTTCGATATTCGTTATTCTATATTCTCACACGCCTCGCGACAGCAATACGCCAATGTAGGCCATTATCAAGGAAATGAGAAGCAAAATACGACCGGTCCACCGCGCAATCAATCTCACTTTTGAACTCTCCTCCTTTTGCATGTGTCTAAGGAAGTTTCTTCCAGCGATCAAATCATGCGTTAGACTAATGAGAACAAGAGAAAGAAACAAGATCACCTTTAAAACCACTAGACGGCCATAATGCGTTTCATTGAAGAATCTCCATGAAAATTGAATGCCTTTGAAACCCATGTTCATCACTCCGGTAATGAACATCAGTGCCAACACAATATATCCATAAAATCGAAACTTAAGCCCCGTTGCCATTAGCAGTTGAGTGCGTTCATGATTGTTTTTGATTGATGGCAGCAACACCAGCGGAAGAAATAACATTCCCCCAATCCAAAATGTCGCACCGAGGATGTGCAACCAAACCGAGATGTAATACCATGAACTCATTAAAAATTATGAATGAATAATACAGGATGTATAGCGCAACAAATGTAGCAGTGAATGTTGAAATTACTTTTCAAACTCCACGATCCAATCTGAAGCATATTCGCTTTTTCCCGGCGCGTTGCTCTTCACAAACAATCGAGCCTTTCTACCTAAATTCAAACATGTTCGTTTGTTCAATACATCCTCGGCGCTGCTAACCGGTTGCAGCGAGGGATACCATAAAGTAAAACCCGGTTTGGTTAGCAGTAACTGTGGAGTTGTCCACTCCTGCGAGTTGGACCCTTTACCAAGATCTTTATTTTTATTAAAAGAAATATAAGAACTGCTGCCGGTCCATGAGGGGCCGGTGGCCTTTCCCATTAACATAACCCAACAATTCAGGTAATCATTCCAGCTAACAGATGGACCCCAGTAGAACCCGGCGGTTCCTGAAGACGCCGGCCCGCCGCCTTGCGCTTGCAGAATCTGAAGAGAAGTGATAGGCGCACCTACGCCGTCGTAATCTGCGTTGAAACCTTTGCCATCCCAACGTTTTGCTCTTCCTTCCGGGTTGTCAAGATCTGTTAAAGCAATTCGCGCGACACTGATACATTGACCGCTCCATTCCTTTGCTGGATCAAAATCTTTTTCACTGTACACGCCCGGATATCCGTATTCTCCATAAAACAAATAAAGATAACCGCCACTTGCGACAGCGGAAGGATCGCCAACGCCGCCTGCAAACGTTTTAGAAGTGTTATGTGGTTTTAAGATAAGTCGGGGCTGCAAATCTTCAAGAAATATTCCGTTGTTCTTCCAACTGTGCCCTCCATCAGTTGATTTCATGACGCCGATACGGCAAACGGCGGCGGGGGATGTCGGACCCCGCAAACCTTCTGGCCAGTTTTGTTTTTTATATCCTTTGCCCCTGCCGGCATCATACGGAAAATTTTCCGGATAGTTTTCGTTGTGATAGACAGCGTACAATTTTCTTCCTGATGGGTCTGTCCGATCCTGGTAAATAGTTTCAAACCACACGGCGCCGTGCAATCCATCTGAACCGATTGAAGCGTTAAGGGGTAATTGCGGCTCACGAAAATTCGAAGCAGGACTTTGAAAGGCTTCATCCGGCTTGCTTCCGCTTGCAAATTTTAGATCCCTTGCAGCGCCCCAAACAGTGTCTTCTCCATACTTACCGGGAAAAATTCTAAAGGTATCGCCAACCCATGCCTCAGCCATATTGCAGTCAACAAAATTGTTAAACGTAAACTTTTCCGATGGTATCAGTTTAAATTGAGGATGAAAGGTGTCACCGTTAACTTTACGCTGTGACCATTCATTGCAACTAATATCAACAACAGCACATAACAAGAATAAGTAAGTTAGGGGGCGAGAGTGACTCATAAGCCAATATACAACAACAAGAGAGTTTATCGCGCGGAGTTTATGATCATATGCGTACGAATTAGCTAACTTCATTGCGGCTCATCAAAAAACTGTTTATGAAAAAGGTATTTATTGTTTTGACAGTATTTTCATCGGTGATAACGGATGCTCAGCTTGACGCACGTCTCCTGCGCTTTCCTGACGTATCTGCTACCCAGATTGCGTTTGTGTACGGCGGTGACATCTGGATCGTTCCAAAAACCGGAGGGACAGCGAACCGCGTCACTTCTTCCACTGGTGAAGAGAGCTTCCCACGGTTCTCACCCGACGGCAAGATTTTGACTTTTTCAGCAACGTATGATGGGAATACGGATGTCTACACTATTCCGGTGACAGGTGGAATTCCTGTGCGTCTCACTTGGTATTCTGGCCCGGATCGCGCGATCGACTGGCATCCGGATGGCAAAAGAATACTTTTTGCTTCCGCTCGTGAAAGTGGTACTCAGCGGTACAATCAATTGTATCTGGTTTCCTCCAAAGGTGGCCTCGCGGAAAAACTTCCCTTGCCGTACGGAGAGCTGGCATCTTTTTCCCCTGATGGCAATCAGATCGCATATGTAACGAAAATCACGGAAAACTTTCCTTTCAAAAGAACGCGCAGTGGTTTTGCATCGGATGTGCTCGTGTTTGATCTCAAAAAGGGTACCGCAGAAAATATTACCAAATCAGACGCATCTGAAGGAAAACCTGTATGGGTGAACAACAAGATTTACTACGTGTCTGACGGAGGTCCCGAAAAACGACGCAACATTTGGATGTACGATATTGACAAAAAATCTAAGGAACAACTTACCAACTTTACCGACATCGACATTAATCATATGTCCGCTGGACCCGATGATATTGTGTTCCAGGCCGGCGGCAGGTTGTACTTGTTTAATCTTGCAACCAATAAATATGCGGAGGTGAAGATCAATGTTGTCACCGACGTGTCAACGCTAATGCCGCGTACTGTGAACGTCGGAAGCAACATCAATAATTTTGAGCTTTCGCCCGATGCGAAACGTTCCGTGTTTGAAGCCAGGGGTGAACTCTTTAGTATCCCCGCCGAGAATGGCGTTATTATAAATCTCACAAACACAAGCGGTGCATGGGAAAGATCGCCGTCGTGGTCACCCAATGGAAAATGGCTGGCATACTGGAGCGATGAATCAGGCGAGAATGAAATATATCTTCGTGATAACGTCTCTGGAAAGGCCAGAAAGATCACGGACTTTGCAAAGGGAATGGGATGGTCTCTGTTCTGGTCTCCCGACAGCAAGCACATCGTATTCATCAACGATCTCCAGGAAATAAAAATGCTTGCGGTAGAAAATGGCGCGCAGGAAACCATTGATAAAGCCACAGACCTCACTTACGGCAGTCTGCAGGGATTTACTGCAAATTGGTCACCAGACAGCAAGTGGGTCACCTATTCAAAAGGAATATCGAATCTTAACAACGCTATTTTCATGTACAGCCTGGACAAGAAGAAAGTATACCAGGCAACGTCCGGTTATTACAACGATCTAAATCCTATATTCGATCCAACCGGTAAGTATTTGTTTTTTGTAACCGATAGAAATTTCACTCCGTCATACAGCAACTTTGACAACACCTGGATTTATCCAAATAGCACTCAACTTGCGGTGGCCACACTTGATACGGCAACACCTGCACTACTCTATGCAAAGAATGATGAGATCAAAGTAGATAGCGCGGCCAGGAATAAAGGCACAGCTGACACGGCAAAAAAAGCAAGTAAACCAGTTGCGACAACAACCAAGGTTGAACCAGAGTCGCTCGAAAACCGTCTGGAGATACTGCCTGTAACTGCGGGCAACATAGGTGGATTATTCGCTACCGAAGGCAAACTTGTATACATGCGTTTTCCAAATACAGGGGCCGAGCCTGGTCCTCCTTCCATTTACTTCTATGACATAGAGAAACGTGAGGAAAAACTCTTGCTCGACAAAGTGAATGCGTATACCTACTCGGCTGATGGCAAGAATATTCTTGCTCGTACTCCAACTGGGTTCGGCATCGTGAAAGTAAATCCGGATCAAAAACTTGATAAGTTACTGCGTACCTCAGAAATAGAAATGGTGCTTCATCCAAAAGAAGAATGGACAGAGATCTTTAATGACACTTGGCGTCGTTATCGTGATTTCTTTTATGACCCTGGAATGCAACAAGTAGATTGGAATGCGATGCGAAAAGAATATAGCGATCTACTTAGTGATGCTATTACGCGGTGGGACGTAAACAATATTCTGCAGGAGATGGTGTCGGAACTGAGCGCGGGTCACACCTATGTGGGTGGTGGCGATGTTGAACAGGCGAAGAACCGCACCAACGGATTCCTGGGAATTGACTGGACTCTCGAAAACAATTTGTATAAGATCAAACGCGTTGTTCACGGTGCTCAATGGGACAATGAAGTCAGATCTCCCCTGGAAGCATCGGGTATAAACGTCAAAGAAGGCGACTACATTCTCTCTGTCAACGGGCGGCTACTTGATCCCAATCTTGATCCTTATGCTATGTTTGAAGGACTCGCAGGAAAAGCTGTTGCACTTCGTGTCAACAGCAAACCTTCCTTTGAAGGTTCGCGTGAAGTGATTGTGAAAACGCTGCAGCCGCAGGAGGAGGCAAGACTTCGTCACCTGGAATGGATTGAAAGTAATCGTAAAAAAGTGGAAGAACTTTCCAAGGGGCAACTGGGATATATGTACATGCCCAACACCGGCACGCAGGGACAGACGGAATTAATGAGGCAATTCTATGCGCAAATAGATAAAAAAGGGTTTGTAATCGACGAGCGATTCAATGCGGGGGGCCAACTTGGTGATCGTTTTGTTGAAATGCTGAACAGGCCGAATATTTACAATATTGCATGGCGCAGTGCCGATGTGACTCGCTGGCCGCAAAAAGGAAACAATGCGCCGAAGGTGATGCTCATCAACGGTTGGGCCGGCTCCGGTGGAGATGCTTTCCCGTGGGCCTTTCAGCAACTGAACATGGGTCCGATCGTTGGCGAAAGAACCCTTGGAATACTCGTCGGACCAGCGACGGGCCATCAACTGATCGATGGAGGTTTTATAACTGTGCCTGACGCGCGATTGTATGGAGCCGACGGGAAATGGTTTGCTGAAGGGTATGGTATAAGACCCGACATAGAAGTTTGGGACGATCCTGCGCAATTATCAAAAGGTGTAGACCCACAGCTTGCCCGTGCTGTGCAGGAAGCGTTGAAGCTGGTAAAGGAAAAGCCGAGGACGCTTTACCCCAGGCCTAAGTTTGAAGACAGGAGTGCAAAGGGATTAAAGGAAGCATTTCATCCCTAAGCTGATTGAACAATTTGTCAAAAGATTTTCTCAATGACGGGGATACCTGTATCTCTTGATGCGCCTTCCTCGGTTGGGGAATAAAACATCGTGCGCCGTTTCATAGCCCTCTTCGGCTACTTGTTCAGCCTTCAGTTGGTTTACGGCGTGAATTCTTTGGCGTCGCCAAAAATAGATGATGACTCCTGTGATCGTAAGCAAGCTAATTCCGGCGATTATCTTTTTTCGGTCCATTGTTTTTTCTAATGATAAAAACAAATAACATACCGTAAAGCCCACGCTAATCAGACAATGGCTTTACCATAATATTTTTAAAATAGACTTTGCTATTTGGATCGTGCCCCTGCAAGGCAAACGTGCCACTAGACAGGACACGGCCTTCGTTCCCCGCATCCCTTTTCACATCTCCCGGTTCTGTGTAGTCCACCACCGTTCTGTCGTTTAATTTTATGATTATCCTTTTACCCTCCACTTTAATGTATTCGGTAAACCATTCATTGTCCTTCACGAAAACGTCTTTTACGTCCTCAATGCCATAAAGACTGCCTGTTCTTCGCCAATCGGTATGTGAGTTATTGACCTGCGCTTCATAACCTTTTTTGGGCCAGCTGCTTTCCTGGTATTCTGTGTGAAAATAAATACCCGAATTTGAACCGGGAGTGGTCATAACATCTGCTATAAATTCAAAATTTTTGAAGTTATGTTGTCGCACATCTCCCACATAAAACAGATGAGCCGTTGGACCATGCGCAACAATCATCCCGTTTTCAATAGTGAACGTACTGGCGTTTTCTCCCACTTTCCAATTGTTCAGGCTCTTTCCATCGAAGAGAGAGACCCATTGATCCGGTGCCGGCCTACTTGTAGCCACATAAATCAACGAACACAAACCGGTAAGACTGTAAAAGAAATTTCTCATGTCAAAATTGTTGATCGTTTTACTTGATTATAACCGCGAAACTCCATGCAAGTTACCTAACTAATTTTTTTGGTTGCAAGAATATTGTTCCCAAAAAGAAGACTTCATATACTCATTTCAATTTGCAGTTTCAAAACCCTTTTTCATTAAGCCACTGCAGGGAGTACTCGGCGACCTCCTGCCATCCATGATCGACTGCAATCGAATGTCCACGATTAGCAAACGATTTCAGTTCCGTAATTGCATGTGATTTCTTGTATCTGTTTAGTGTTGACTGGCATAGTACAGCCGGAACGATATGATCCTTGTCTCCGGAAGTGATTAACAGTGGCCCTCGCGTTGCGTTAGCAACATTCACTTTGTTCTCCGCGTTGGGGTTTAATGTTGCAAATGCCACCTGGAAAAGTGGGCGTGCTGGTGAAGGAACTGTGTATCGCTCATACAATTCCTTTGATTCCTCGTCGCTGATTGCATTCGTAAATGCATAACGAAATTGCTTGTGACTTAGGGAGACTGATTTCGTAAGATTGAATGGATTTCCTAAGACAGGAAGGGAGGATTTTATCGCAGAAAACGGCAATTGCCAAACTCCTTTTATCGGTGCTGGGTTGATGGCAATGCCTGCCGCCGCCAATCCCCCGTCGAGAAGTAGCTGTACCATAAGGCCGCCAAAGGAATGACCAATAACGATCGGTTTCGAAGATAGTACTGAAATATTTTTCGCGTAACCATCCGCTATTTCTTTTATGCTGTGGTTCGCAATGGCCGCGGTGTTGGCTCTCGATTGTTCCACGGTTGCTCCATCGCCAGGCCAATCGGGATTGAAACACTGGTAACCGTGCTGACTAAAAAATTCTATCCACGGTTGCCATGAGCTAGAGTGCACCCACAACCCATGAATGAATACGATTGGATTTTTGGTCATTTTGTATTTTTTGTTGCGTAATTAAAGGAGGTGTACGCAATATATGCAACTATTGCCCGATTAGATAATTGAAAAAACGACCTGCAAAAAATGGGCAGCAGGTTGTTTAGTTAGGCAGTTGGTTGTGACGTTCTACGCCGTTTCTTGCTCCGCGAAGGTGTCCCGGTTCACCGGGTAAACTTTTGCTTGGTTTGACTTTTTATTGCGGATCTCAAAGTACAACGTATCCTCGGCTATCTCATCAGTGTTTAACAAAAACGACTTAGTGAACGATGCCCCTTTGATGTTCTCATTATAAAGAATATTATTGAACTCATCCCTAATGGTGATCGTAAATTCATCGTTTTGCACGTTACCCCTGAAATCGAATTGAAAAATAGGCTGCTCTTTAACCCAACGAATAAATTTCAGTTCCACTGGCACCTGCTCAATCTCGTTCCCCTTCTCGGACAACGCCGCAGTTGAGAACACGGTAAAGAAAGCAATGACCACAATGCGTTTATTTAAAAATATTTTTTCCATTATTGAATGATTTAAGATTAAAAATGTTTTCGGTGACTGTCTCAATGGAGACTTAACGCTGGAATATCCTATGGCCGGCTAGTTAACGATATGAACTATTGTAAGCTTTTATTTGATTCATAAAATTAGAATTCTGTGATCATCGCGATAAACAACATTGTTGAGATTTTAGGACGTCCAACGGAATTGCAGCAGCTACAACACGCTAATGGCCAATAGATTTCGGTTGAAAAGATTAAGACAGTCAAAAACGGCCGTTTGGGTTCGTTTTTTCATCCGCAGTTTAGTGTTGCCTCTCTTGTGCGGAGTCTTGTTCGATCTGCCAAAGTGTTTCCGTCACTTGCATCTTTAAACCCGTTATTGCAGGAAGGCACGGATTAGCGGCATTTGCCCAAATGTTCCAGTGCTTTGCGTTTTGAGTTATTGATTATTTTTATGTTTAAAAGGCGACATGAAATACATTGTCATCGTGTGTTGGTTACTGGCTTTTGCTCTTGCGTGTAAGCAAAAGATATTATCCGGAGCTGAACTAGATAATAAGCTTATTGAAACGATGCAACAGTACCTGAACAAAGATGCGAAACCGGGTGTGATTTATAAGGTGAAAGATGTAAATTATTACGCTGATAAGAGAAAAAAGGAATATAACTGCGAATTTCATGTACAGGTGCACGCTGATCAGTACAATTATGATACTACGGGGATCATGAAGGCGAATATTCCAAACGATTTTAGTACAGTGGTGAGACTTCAGTAGCCTGTACAACAATTCCGCAATCGAACAATCGGCACGCAAAGAAATTTGATTAATTAACACAGCCTCTCCTCCAGCGGATGAAGTTAAAGCAACCCGTGTAAATTGTTGGTGGGCACGATGCTGTTGATTCCTTGTGATTTTGTTGGGGCAAGCAGTAAGTTTTATATGGAAAAATTAAATCATTTTTTCAGCTTAATACGCGACAGGGGTACAACCCAATCACATTTCCCAATCTTTTTTAACTTAGGGATATCCGATTACTTGCTATGACCAATTTTTACGATTATGTAAGAAGCCACCCGGAACAACTTAGGCAGTTTTGCTGTAGGGACATTTTATTCCTCAATCTTGATTGTCCACCGGATTTTGTGAAGGGTGAAAATTGGAATGGTCACAATATCTTTTTGCATGTGCTTACTGGAGGTAAGCGCATGTCCACACGGGAGAAATCGTGGGTGCTCGATGAAGGAACTACCGTGTTTGTTAAGAAAGGAGGTGTTACCGTAGAGAGAGTAAGCGAGGACCCTTTCTGCGTATTGATGTTTTTTGTTCCGGACGATTATCTTAAGTCATTTGTTCGTGGGCAAGCGGATCTGATATTGGACCCGAGTTCGTACCCGATTTCAAATGACCGTATTTTACTCATTGAGTCCACTCCCGTTATGGCGGGCTTTTATCAATCTATTCTTCCTTATTTCTCTATGGATGCGCGGCCACAGGAGAATTTGTTGGAACTTAAGTTTAAAGAGCTCTTGTTAAACATTATCACCAACGAAAAGAATCGCGAACTGACTCAATATTTTTATAAGTTAGCTCAGGACACCGACGAGTTCGAATACATCATGGAAAACAACTGCTTTTACAATATGCAGTTGCCCGAGTACGCCAGGCTTTGTCATCGAAGTCTTTCCACTTTCAAAAGAGATTTTTATGCCACATTCAATAATTCGCCGGGCAAGTGGTTGCTGGAAAAAAGATTGAAACGAGCGGCTGAGCTTTTATTAGGCTCTGACAAAAGTATTATGGACGTTGTGTGCGAAAGTGGCTTCAATGACATCAGTAATTTCAGTCGGGTGTTTAAAAAACATTTTGGCACTTCTCCGGTTCACTACCGGAAACAAAAAACTTCCACTCTTGCTCAGTAGGATGTTGCGCCAAATAGATTGACGATTGCCTCATAGTTGACTCAAACCTGTCCTCGCTTTCGTTTTTGTACTTTAGCAAATTTTTTGAACCACGTAGCAAACGATGGCGATAAATTATCAGATGTAATAAAACTGCACAACTGAGTGTTCGAAAATGAACACTATTTGCTTCACGTCCATTTTAAGCAGTTGACAATTAGGCAATTTTAGCACTGGCACTCAAGTTGAGCAATATAAATAGCCGCTCTCAGCTCGCATGGTGCAGAACCTAGCTCATTGACTACGATGACCGCGATCATGTAATTCTTTATAGATAAATTTTATTTTATGCTAAAAGAATATTTGAAAACCGCGTTCAGAAATCTTTTGCGGAATAAGTTTCATACAGTGATCAACGTGGTCGGTCTCGCAGTCGGCTTCGCAGCGGTCATCCTCATTTTTTTGTTTGTCTTTACCGAATTCAACTACGATCATTTTCACAAGAAAAAGGATTACTTGTATCGGATGTCCGTAAAGCGGTGGAGAGAGGGCAACCTTGATAGCGATGGACCACAATTTACGCCTCCATTGGGACCGGCCATGGCTCAAAGTTTCCCTGAGATCAAAAATTTCGCACGCCTTTCCACGGAGCGAGTAGCTTACATCGCATATAGCAATAGAGAACCTGTCAAAGTTGCGGACATTCACCATGCAGATGGTTCAGTGTTTGACTTATTTTCCTTTCCATTGAGAGATGGTGACCCTAAAGCGGCCCTTGTCCAGCCATTCACGATTGTGCTCACGGAGAAAACTGCAATGAAACTTTTTGGAAATGAACAAGCCGTCGGAAAGGTTGTTCGTCTCGATAACAAGCAAGACTACATGGTGACGGCCGTAGCCAAAGATCCGCCAGTAAATTCGTCAATTACTTTTAATGCACTGATCTCTTTCAATACTTTGTATAAAACGTCGAATGTATTCCTGGATTGGGATGGAGGCAATCAGTACATCACTTATGTTGAGTTGAATAAGGACGCTGATCCCAAGGTAGTCAACGCAAAATTACCGGCGCTCCTGTGGACGAATATCAACGAAAAATACGCAAAGGCTGGCGCCAAGCTAGAGGCATATTTGCAACCAATTAAAAAGCTGCACCTGTTCTATGAGGAGAATTCCGCATCGCTTCGAAGCAACATGTATGTATTCTCCATTGTTGCACTCTTCATCCTACTTATTGCGTGCGTGAATTTTATAAATCTAACAACTGCAAGAGCGTCGAAACGAGCGAAAGAGGTGGGAGTTCGCAAGGTTCTCGGGGCAAGCAGAAAAAGATTGATTCAGCAGTTTCTGACGGAAGCAATGTTAGTCAGCCTTTTTGCACTGATTATTGCACTATTCATAGTGGCCGTTTCCCGGCAATTGTATGAACAGGTCTTAGGAAAACCTTTTTTTGTTCCGGCATCGCTCGGGTTTAACCTTGTTAGTGCTATTGTATTGTTGTTTTTGTTGGTAGTCATTGGCGTGGGGGTTTACCCGGCATTTTATCTTTCGCGTTTTAAAACGATACCAACGCTAAAAGGGTGGCTGACAAGGGACGGAAAACCATTCCTGAGAAACCTGTTGGTAATTACTCAATTTTCAATCTCGATTGCGTTAATCGCAAGCACGATAATAATTTTTCAACAACAACAATTTATCAAGAACAAGAGTCTGGGTTTTACGAAAGATAACATTGTAATTCTGCCATTGGTTGGGGAGGAAGCGCAAAAAAAGTATGTACTGCTAAAAGATGAATTGAATCAATTACCTGAAATAAAATCACTGTCCGCTTCTTCCGATGTGCCTCATCGCGGGTTCACAACCAATGGGTATAAACCTCAAGGAGTGGAAAATTTCATGCAGATTCACGTTGTGGATGTTGATGAGGATTTCCTAAAGACATATGACATTCCTTTGCTCGCGGGAAGGAATTTTTCTAAAGAGCGCCCGTCAGATAATGATAGTTATATGATTAATGAAACTCTTGCAAAGACGCTGAACTGGACAGACCCGGTGGGGAAGAAAATATTGCGCAACGGCGAACACGAGGTAATTGGCGTAGTGAAAGATTTTTATTTTGCGAGCTTGCGCGACAATATAGAACCGTTGATCATTACAAATAAACCGTGGAATGATCAATTCGACTTTCTCGCCATTCACTATAATAGTCAACATACACAAACCTTACTAAAAGAAATAAAGCAGCGCTGGAAAAAATCGATGCCGTCTACACCTTTTGATTTCTGGTTTCTGAACGATAGCTTTAATCAACTCTACGAGTCCGAACGACATTTTGAGCATGGCTTTCTTTACTCGTCGGTGCTAGCCATTATTCTCGCTATATTAGGAATGTTGGGGTTGGTCACTTTTTCAGTTGAACGACGGACCAAAGAGATTGGCGTTCGAAAAGTCTTAGGGGCAAGTAGCTTCAGCGTTGCAACGTTACTGTCAAGGGATTTTTTTCGGCTAATCTTAGTAGCCAATGTGATCGCGTGGCCTGTCGCATGGGTCTTCATGAACAAGTGGTTGCAGGAATTTGCAAATCGCGTGCAACTAAGCGTATGGGTTTTTTTCCTCGCGGGAATCGTCGCGCTATTTGTAGCGATAGTGACCATCGGCTTCCAGGCTATTAAAGCAGCATTGGCTAATCCTGTCAAATCGTTGCGAACAGAATAATACCGAATCAAAGGAATAATTGAAAACCTTACTGCGCTCTCGAGGCAGGGCATCCCACTCTCTTGGGTTTTTTCATTGACGGAAGCCCGACGATCTGTTTGTATTTGTCGAAGAAGTATCGCACCGTATAGGTGATGGCGATGTAATAGTAATTGTCTCTGTAGTGCGGGTTGCCACGTTGCGTTCCAGCAGGAGGATATGGCGCACCACCTTTTTCATCTCCCCGCCAGGCAAGTTGCACAGCTGTTTGCCCTCGCGCATTTAGTAAACTGTTTTGATCCACATACACGGTGCTTACATCGTCTATGTAATCAGTAAAAGTTTTTCTGTATCCGAACTCGATCCCCAATCGCATGTCCTCATTCAACGAATATTCAGCCCCGAAACCGAACGGAATGCTAAACTGCATGAGTTTATAATCCTTAACCCCATTGATAAAACCCTCGCCCTCCGTGCTAAGTGGTTTTAAGAATGTCTTGTTACCTGCAGAATCCTTTGTGTACGGGTTAAAATGAAATGCTCCAATTCCTGCAAATATGTAAGGAGACCACCACCGATCGTTAAGACTGAAGAGACTGTACTGTGCGGTGAGCTCCCAGTCTAATATCTTCGACTTAAAATTCAGATTGCGCTGCTGCATGGTTGTAGTGCCTTTTTTATCATCGGCTGTTAATGCGGTAAAAGTAAGATAACTGCGTGCGGCAATGTGTTCGGAAAGATCATATCGCGCCCCGATCGAAAACATTGGTTTGGTCTGTGAAAACGTGATAGACTTTGCTTTGAGATCTCCCTGGTAACCGGCAACTCCAAGCCTTCCCGAGAAATAAAAATTCTGTCCAAAACCAACCACTGGGAAACAGGCCACGGCAAGGAAAAGATTTTTCATGGTTCAGATTGCGCGTTTAAATAAAAACGCATTTATCCACGTTTTATTTCAACCTTGCCTGGGACTCTTTACGTTTTCAACAATTTCATATTCAAGGGGTCCCAAGAGATAATTTTCTTCTGAAAATAACTGTCGTTGCATGCTAGGCTGGGAGCTGCCGCACGAAGACCGAATGTCGCGTCTTCCACTACCGGCTTGCCAGTTCTTACAGCGTCAAAGAAGTTTGTAAAGTGGTCCAGGTGATCACTGTATCCGGCGGGAGCCGTAAAGTCAATATCCGCTTTGGTCGGTCTTTTTTTATCATCCGCGGAATACTTTTGATCGTACTCCTGTTGCAATGCAGTTTGCATTGCTTTTGGATAAGTGAACACGGCATCGTAGCCACCGAACCCGGGGGCCTTAGGCAAAATGCTATGGTGAACTTTAAGCCCGTTGCCTTTCAGGTCGATCACGCCTTGTTCACCAACAAGTATGGTGCTGTCCGATCCGCCGGTGCCGCTAATGAAGTTTACTTGCAGCGTGAGTTGAAAGGGAGAATGTTGCGGCGTTTCGGCATATTGCAGAATCCCCGTCATCACGTCGGGAACATCACGACCATCCTTCCAATAGGAGATTTGTCCCGATGCAAAAATTTTGCTTGGGCCATTGGAACCTGTGATGAAGTGAGTCCCTGAAAGTAAGTGAACAAAAAGATCACCCGCTACGCCAGTTCCGAACGCACGGTAATTGCGCCACCAGAAAAACTTTTTTGGGTCAAAAGGTATCTTGTTCATCCCTTCAATGTACCGTTCCCAATCCACTGTGCCTGGCGAAGCGTCGTTAGGCATTGTGTACTCCCATGCTCCAATGGCACTTTGCCTGTCATTTACTGCATTCACCATATTCAATTTCCCGATCTCACCTGCCTGATATAATTCTTTCGCCTTAGCAAATACGATACTACTCACGCGCTGACTCCCCACCTGCATAATTTTTTTCGACGCCCTGTACGCTTCAACCACGGCAAGCCCCTCGCTGATTTCGTGCACCATCGGTTTTTCGCAATACACCGCCTTTCCTTTTTTGAGAGCTTCCTTTGTTATCCTTGCATGCCAATGATCGCTCGTTGCAATGATGATCGCATCTACATCGCTTCGATTGAGGATTTCATGATAGTTTTTCGTAGTGAATATCTGGTCGCCGTATAATTCTTTTGCATTTTGCAGCCGGCCGCTATATAAATCACATACTGCGATTAATTCAACACCGGGAACTTTTAATGCTGTGGCTAAATCATAATGACCCTGTATTCCAAACCCAATTACAGCCAGCCGTATTGTATCGTTGGCAGTAATCTTTCTGCTGTACCTGATAATACGTTCTTCAGCCTTTTCTTTTGCTGCCAGGCTTTTCAGCGGACCCGCAGCGGCCACGATTCCGAGACTACCAATTTGCTGAAGAAATTTTCTTCTCGAAGTTTGATTGTCATTCGGCATGCGATTCGAATTAAATTGTTAAGCAATAAAGTTGAAACAGGAAGTTACAGAATCGCTACTAAAAAATCCCGGCATTTTAAATGACTCTTTATTCGTTTACCACTATTGCAAGTTTGGTGTTATCGATGTTTACAGCAAGCCGCGTCACTCCCTTCAGTATTGTGGTGTCACCTTCAATGATCACGGGTTGCCACTTTCTATCTTTCAGCTCGGTAAACGAGTTGTCTCGAAAGGAAAATAGTTTGCTGCCATCGCTCATCAAAATGATATTGTCCTTCAGCCAGCATAGCTGATCCTGGCCGGGTAATGCCCGTATGACTGATCTGATTACTCCCGTGGCCAAGTCATATCTCTTTACGACGTATTGTTTGTCACTAATTTTTTGGGTGAAGCTCATTGCGTTTTCCCCGGGAATTTTGTGGAGACTGCGACCGATGTTTTCAGCGACGACTGTGTCTGCATTTTTGTCGAGGTAGTAGTAATGCAGCGAGTTGTTTATGCTATCGTCGAGAACAAAAAGGAAAAGTTTGTTATTTCCAGCCCAGGCATGATATCCTACTTTCAGATGATTTATCAGCACCTCTGGCTTGCCACCATTGATAGGATACTTCGCCAGGTCCTGGGCGCCATTGTCTCGCTGTATTACACAAGAAATGAAATTTGTGTCCGGAGTGACAGTAGGTGAGTACTCTCGGTCTTTGGTCAAGGTAAGTTGGGAGGTCTGCTTTGTCTTATAATTATATACTTTTATGTCGCTGCGACTGCTATCATCAAAAGACGAGTAATATATCAACGGTTGATCAGGATGAAAAGAGGGTTGGTTGTCGTAGCCTTTATGTTTCGTAATGTTTTCTCCATTCGAAAGAGTTACCTGTCCATTGGTAACTTTAATATCAAAAAGAAAAATTTCTGTGGCTGGCTGCGCTGAACCATATAATACAGGCAGACTAAAGAATAGGGTAAAGAGTTGCTTAATCATATGAATATAAAAATAGTGATCCGTCACCTATAGCCGCTAGCCTGCAATTCGAAAAGTTCCGCATATCGATTGCTTGCGGCCAACAATTCTTCGTGTGTGCCCAGCTCTGTAACCCGACCATTATCAATAACAGCAATTCGATCGGCAATACGAACCGTGGAGAAGCGATGCGAGATAACAATACCGATGCGTCCCTTGAGATTTTCTTTTAACTCCGCGAAGATACCAGCCTCCGCTTCAGGATCGAGCGATGAAGTTGGTTCATCCAGTATCCACACATCAGCATTCCTGTACATGATTCGGGCGAGAGCAAGTCGCTGCCACTCGCCGCCAGAAAGATCATGACCACCTTCAAACAATCGTCCGACTTTGGAATCAAGCCCATTTGGCATCTTACTCACTAACCATTCACTGCGTGAATCCTGCAATGCTTTGATCACTTGCCCATCGTCCGGTTTCCCGTTTGGCCTTCCCATCACCACATTTTCCCTAATCGACAGCTCGTAGCTAGCATAATCCTGGAACAATACACCAATCCTGTTTCGAAGTTCTTCAGGTCGTAGTTCCTTTACGTCAATTCCATCCACAAGCACCTTGCCTTCTTGAGCGTCATAAAATCTGAGAAGCAGCTTCACCAGTGTAGATTTTCCAGCGCCATTTTCTCCGACTAACGCGATCAATTCGCCCTTGCGAATCTGCAAGCTCAGTCCTGCCAGCGCAGCTTCATTCACGCCCGGATAAGTAAAGGTGACGTTGTCAAATTCAATTGCGTCAATAGTTCCGGCGGGAATGCTTTGCGGCTTTGATGGAACAGGGAGCAGCGGTTCGATAGCAAGAAAAGAAAAGTAATCATCGAGGAAAGTGGTATGTTGATCAACCGCCACAAACGTGCTTGAAATATTGCTGAGTGTTCCTGATACCGATGTAAATGCACCGATGACTAACACTACCGCCCCCGGGCTGATCGTGCCCTGTATGCCTTTGTATGCGACAAATACGTAAGCCAGGGCAAGAATGGTTCCTGTTACAAAACCGCTTACAAATGACATCGTGCTTCCGAGGCGAAACATTCGCTGTCTTTGCCTGAACAGATCATCCGACAGTTTTCGATGTCTACCTAGCAGGTAATCCGCAAGCACATAAGCTCTCACTTCTTTTGTGTTACGAGGTTGAACCAGCAGGTCACCCAAATATTGTCTCTCCCTTTCTTCAGGAGTTTCTTTGTAAAAATATTTATAGAGCTTAGTAGTAACTCGGCTTTCAAGTAACAAGGAAAGAAATGCAGCGCCCAATGCGAGTATCACAAGCACAAAATGCAAGCTTGCCAGGAGGCCGGCCATTAATACAATGCTAATAATGTTTCCGGACAGGCCAAGAATAGACCATGTGAGATCGCCTGGTCTCCAGTTTACATCGCGCCTGGCACGTGCGAGACGATCATGCCAGTCGGAGTTATCAAAATGACCAAGATCTACCTTCGACGCTTTTTCAAGTAAGCGTCGCTCGGCCTCCAATTCAACTCGCCGTACGTACAGGTTTCGTCCGTAACCCATGTACGCCCCAACTGCACGCTGCACGATAAACGTGATCCATAATCCCAACACGATATAAGCCACGCTGTCAAATTTTAAAGCATGTATCCGTGCATCAGCAATTTTGTTTACGAGCACGGCGCCGAGATAAACAGAAATAGGGGGCATCACGGCATTAAACATGCCCAATAAAGAATACCGTAGCAACAGGCTAGGAGACGCTGCCCATGCAAGCGTCATGGCATGTCTCAGATTCTGTCGAATCCTGGTTAAACGTGTAATTCTCTTTCGAGCGGCTTCCATCTGTACAATTTACGAAAATACCTGTTCAGGGGAAGTGGAGATAGAAGGCACGTACCGTCTACGACCCAAAGAACTCGTCCAGATCTCTTCGTTCCTTTTTTGTGGGTCTTCCTATTTTACTCTGTCGTTTCCCTGTGTGAAATGCCGAGGCTTGGTATTGCAATCGTTGAATTTCTTCAGCCGGAGTAATGTCGACGTAATGCTTTATTGCCTCTTCATATTTTACGCGATTGTGTAACAGGCCGGTCACCTTTATTCTCCATCGTTTGTTTTCTGTTTTTACTTCGTACTCATCTCCCATATTCACATTCTTAGCAGCTTTGGCAGCAGCGCCATTAAATTTTACCTTCCCCATATCACAAGCTGTCGCTGCAATGGTTCTTGTTTTGAACAGGCGAATCGCCCATAAATATTTGTCGAGACGAAGTTTTTGTTTTTCTGCCATAAGCGAGCAATGGCTTTATTGTTGCTTTGATCTGTTATGAATACAAAGCTAAAACTTATGCCAAAGCGATTCAAAGTGGGTGATCATGTGGCCTGGAACTCGGAAGCAGGACGCGTCTCCGGCCGAATTATTAAAGTGCACACATCCGACTTCGATTACAAAGGATACAAGCACCATGCAACCATAGATGATCCGCAATATGAGATCAAAAGCGACAAAACGGATCACATCGCAGCGCATAAAGGAAGGGCGCTGAAAAAAATTAGATAACCGTCTTTGATAACGAGCATCATCAAACGATAAACGCATTCTCCTTTAGCTCTCTGCAAAATATTTGTGGAAATAGGGAATTGTTTCAATTCCCTTGTAATAGTTCTCGATGTTATATTTTTCGTTTGGCGAGTGCAGGTTGTCGCTGTCGAGCCCGAAGCCCATGAAAATGATTTTCACTCCCAATTCTTTTTCCATAATCGAACAAATGGGAATGCTTCCTCCACCTCGAACAGGAATTGGTGGTTTGCCAAAAGTTTTCTTTACGGCTTTTGCCGCAGCTTGGTAGCCCTTGCTGTCAAGCGGAGTGAGGTATGGTTCGCCACCATGATGTTCGAAAGCCCTCACTGTGACACACGGAGGGGCGATTGATCTGAAGTAATTCAACAAAAGCTCTGTGATCTTTTTAGATGATTGATTCGGTACCAGTCGTGCAGAAATTTTTGCGGTCGCCTTTGCCGGCAACACAGTTTTAGCGCCTTCGCCCTGGTAGCCACCCCAAATTCCATTTACTTCAAGCGTTGGACGAATGCCTGTTCGCTCTGGGGTCGTAAAGCCTTTTTCACCCCATAATTCTTTTACACCCAACTCATCCTTGTAGGCTTCCTCATTAAACGGCGCCTTCTTCAACAATCTCTTTTCTTCTTTTGTAGGCTGTGCGACGTCGTCATAAAATCCTGGGATGGTGATGTGATTTTTTTTATCATGACAACGGGCGATCATATCGCAAAGTATTGTTATTGGGTTAGCAACGGCACCACCGTACGTACCGCTGTGAAGATCGCGATTGGGTCCGGTCACTTCTACCTCAATATAACTTAAGCCGCGAACACCAACATCTAATGATGGGGTTTCCAAACTAAACATCGCACTGTCGCTAATCAGGATTACATCGCTTTTAAGAAGATCTTTGTTTGCGGTAATAAACTTTCCAAGGCTCGGTGACCCTACCTCCTCTTCACCCTCGATGAGGAATTTTATGTTTGTGCTCATCGTTTTTGTCTTTACCATTGTCTCAAGCGCCTTTACATGCATATAGAATTGGCCTTTGTCATCCGCACTTCCCCTTGCATACACTTTACCATCCTTGATCGTAGGTTCAAAAGGGCCAGTGTGCCATAGTTCCAGGGGCTCGACAGGCTGAACATCATAGTGGCCATACACTAAAACAGTAGGCTTGGAGGGGTCCGCTATTTTCTCTCCAAAAACAGCAGGATGTCCATCCGTAGGCATTACTTCTGCTCTGTCGCACCCGGCATCCAACAATCGTTGTGTTACTAACTCGGCGCATTGTTGCATGTCTGCTTTGTGCTCACTTTTTGCACTTACAGAGGGAATGCGCAAAAGATCAAGCATCTCATTTAGGAAACGGTCTTTGTTCTTTTCAAGGTATTCGGTCCAGGCTTTGGCCATGAGTCAATTTTTTTAGAGGGGCGAAGATAAGCACTAACACATTATAGTGTAATGATTTGTTCTATTACGCGTCTTAAGATTTCATCTAAGATTTTTTCCTGTTATGCCTCGTCGTATTTCGATTTGTGTTTTCGGAGAGATGTGAGGTCACAGCTTTGGCGACGGCCTTGCTGCCAAACCTGTCTTTGATGTCATCAACGGCTTTGTAGAGGTTTAGTTTTTCGGCGTTATTCTCAAATAAACTCATTTGCATTGTAAAAGGAATCAGTTGACTGAACCGAACCCCAAGCAGTCGCACAGGTCGCCCTTTCTGCCATGATTTATTAAAAAGGTCCTTCACTTTAGCAATTAACACGTCGTCGAGTGAAGTGTAGTCCACAGTTTCCTGTCGCGAGGTGGTTTCAAAATTCGAGTACCGGATCTTTACAGTGAGGCAGCCAGTAAGCATATCATCATCTCTCAGAGAATAAGCCGTTTTTTCGGTCAATCTTACGAGCTCGCTGTATAAAAACTCAACATCCGTTTTGTCTTCTTCGAAAGTATTTTCATGGCTCATGCTTTTTTGCTCCCACCCGGTTTCTATTTCGGCATTATCAATGCCGTTTGATTTCCGCCACAATGACTCGCCCCACTTGCCAAAATATTTCTCCATCACGTCAATCGGTGTTTTCGCGATATCTTCAATTTTGTACATGCCAAAATTTTTCAGCTGCTGTTCTGTGTTCTTTCCGACACCAGGAATTTTTTCAATGCCCAATGGCCATAGGAAGTCTTTTTCCCTACCATGAGGAACCTCGAGAAACCCATTAGGCTTGGCTTCATTCGTGGCCATCTTGCTAATCATTTTTCCGGACGAAAGACCGCAGGAAATCGGAAGCCCCGTGTCTCTGATGATCTGCAATCTTAGATCCTTTGTGTAGTTGCTTACTCCAAAAAATTTATCCATGCCGGTGAGATCGATATAGAACTCGTCAATACTTGCTTTCTCAAACGAAGGGACTTTCGATGCAATAATGTCTGTGACCCACCGGGAATATCGACTATATTCTCCGCGCATTCCGCTAACAACGATTGCCTCAGGACAAAGTTTCCTCGCCTGTTTCATAGGCATAGCTGAATGAATTCCAAATTTTCGTGCTTCATAACTGCAGGCTGCCACCACGCCGCGATCGCTACCACCGACTAAAACCGGCTTTCCTTTCAATGAGGGGTCATTGAGGATCTCGACAGAAACAAAGAATGAATCAAGATCGAAGTGCGCAATATGTCTTAGTTGATCAGTCACCTTTTCAAAGATACGACTGAAGAGAAGCACCAGAACCAAAAGACAAGAAGCATATAAACTTTTGCTTTTAATTCTTAATTTATTTGGTTCTTGAATGTTGGTTCTTGAAATTTGATTCTTATGAATCTGGATTGGCTCAAAACTGGAATTGGTCCTCTTAAAGACTTACTTACTTTTCTAAACAAGGAAAGTAAGACCAGCGATGTCATGAAAAAACAATTGATCCGTGAATTGCGGGACAATTTAAACATTTTCAACAACGCTTATAAAAACAACAATTCGCCAGATGTCATGATCGACTTATTAAGTAATGAATCCATTAAAGAAGCGATCAGAAATAATTTCAAATTCAAAAAATTAAAGGCCGGGAATATCGAACCATATCATGTATATGATGATCGAAACAAAAAATATATTGGCTGGGACGTGGAGAAGCTGGTTGACAAAATAGATGAGAAGATTGAGGAATTAAAAATTATTAAGAAGATGAATGGCAACACTGTCGAAAAAGTGCGGAATAATATTTCACTCATGGTGAGCAATCTTTATTATAGAATGAAATTGATGGCGGATTTTCTGAAGGGACCTAAGTAGTATCGCGGATTACCGGATTTGTGGTTTTCGGTGATTCAGTATTCATATTAAGAACGGAGCGATCTTGTTATTCCAGTGTGTTCACTTTTTTTATGCTAGTCGTTATGCCAGGTAAATGTCCAGAAGCCCTGCAGGTAAACTGACGATTACTTTCTTGTCTTTGTGGTCAATCTTTTTTAGAGTGCTCTCATTTAAAGGAATCAGAACTTCCCTTTGGCTGATTTCAATTTTGCAAAGCATTTGATGAGGCTGTTCAATTACTTCGACAATTTCTCCGAGTGGTTTTTCTTCATTGATGATCGTGTATCCAAGCAAATTAGAGGGGGAGGATTTTGCAGCATACTTTTTGAAATCTTCTTCAGTTAACCAAACCTCCTTCCTTGTTAATGCGGCTGCAGCTTCCCTTGTATCAACGCCGTCCAGTTTCACATACACCTCCTCCTCATTTTTGATTTTGGCTGATGCGATGAACCATGGAAGAAATGAATTTTTTGATTGTTCAATGAAAAGAGTCTCGAGTCCTTTTAAAGAACTCTTCTTGCGCAGCTCGTGTTTAAGCAGGAGCTCTCCTTTCAATCCGTGAACGGCGATAAATTTTCCTAGTTTGAAATATTCCACGGCACGAATTAAGATGAATTACATGAAATGGGGTAAAATAACTTTATCGGCGAGATGCGATTCCTGTAAAAATCATGGGGCGGTGTTTTTCAAGTGAGCGAGGCTAGTTCGTTATTGTCGAATAGCGAGCAGAATGCACAAGAGTGCGACGCAACGAAGACCAATCGAAGCGACGCAGCTTGCTACATAAAAAATAACCATCCAGGTTGATTGAGTGCGGTTAAAATATCTGCGAAATCCCTTCAATCCCATAATCCGCGACAAAATAAAAGGTGACGCTCTTCGCATCACCTTAAATACCTTTTTGGATAAGGGCCCTGCATAAGCAGAGAGGTTAACCCTCGCTGCCGCTCTCAGCTTTTCGTTCCGTTCTTTCTGGTCTGCGGCCGGGCATAGGTCTGCGTGGACGCCTGTTTCTTTGAGCATCTTCCTGGCGTTTCTTAATTTGGGCATCGTGCTCGGTGCTCCATTTAGTGAATTTTTCCATGGCTGTTGCTTCATCGAACAATCCCAACCCTACACCTCGTAGCAAATGTTTCAGGTACAGCACTCCCTTAAACGACAATATGCGGCGAACCGTATCAGTTGGCTGTGCACCTTTGTGCAGCCACTCAAGGGCTCGCTGCCTGTCAACCTGTATGGTAGCAGGAACTGTCAGCGGGTTGTACGTACCAAGTTTCTGGATGAATTTGCCATCGCGGGGGCTGCGGGCATCGGCCACTACTATGAAGTAGAATGGCCTTTTCTTTGACCCATGTCTCTGGAGTCTGATCTTTACTGGCATCTTAAATAGAAATTTAAATGCGGTTAAAAAATTAAATTACTCTTAGGACAAAAATAAGGTCTAGGGCCTAAAAACCAAACATATTTTTTATCACAGAGGCATTTGTTTTAATATCCGAAGGATGGGGCAGAAATTTTGTGGGACAAGCGGCAAAGCCTTGATTGGGCTTTCGTTGCGACGCTCCGTTCAAGGTCTGGTAATTCTACTCGTCCTCTATTTGCAGACGGTGATACTGGAATATTTGAATATTTGGATAGTATGATATTGCGACGTATTTGGTCAAGCCTATTTGGCTTGCTACCCGCGTTGCAGGAGCGGCAGAATATCTTAGTATCCTAATAGCCCAATATCTCAAAACTCAATATTGACCTTGATCCATCACTTCCAGGTCACCTTTTCTTCAATCTCAGTTTGTCTTTTGCCTTGCACTTTTTCATCCGAATAGCCGAGATATAAAATTCCCAGCACAACGTCTTCTTGCTTGAGTTGAAGAAAATCTTTCATTGCCGGATGATGCGTCATTCCACTCGTGCTCAGAAAACTTGTAATTCCTGCCGCCGTTGCACCTAACAAGATATTCTGCACAGCAATGGCGGTAGCGGCAATCTCTTCTAACGCGGGAATCTTTGGGAGGCTGCCTCTTTGCATAATGGCAATAATGATGTGCGACGCGAGATCGCCATTATGGAATTGCTTGTCATAGTTTGCCTGGTCAAATTTTTCAGGAGCAGTATTCGCTTTGTACAGCTCCGCATGTTGACGACAGAATTCTTTTACGTTGTCGCCACTATAAACAACAAATCGCCATGGTTCAGTACGCCCATGCGTGGGAGCCCAGTTGGCCAGTTTCAATATTTCCTTTACTTGATCGTCTGGAATTTTTGTACCGTTCATTTTCCCCGGCTTCATGCTTCGCCGGTTTTTGATGATGTCTGATAATATTGAAAAGGATTGATTCATTTCATAGAGTATTTATAACTGTTCAAAAAACTTTTTTGCAAATTCATCAAGGCTCGGATCTCTTGCACCCATTAAAATAATTGCCGAATCTTTGGTAATGTGTGGTCTTAATTCCTTAAGCAGGTGATCCCGGTCTTCCACAAAATATGCATTCCCTCCACAAGCTTTGATGTCATTCACCAGGTCAGCGGCACTTATATTTTTTGTAGTTGTACCACCGGCATAAAAGATTTCGCTCATCCACATTTCATCTTGCGGCCGTAAACAATTCGAAATTTCCTTTACAAAATCGTTACGAAGAAATCTTGTCGGTCCATATCCATGCGGTTGAAACCAGGCAACAACCTTATTCGCTAAAGGCTGCACCGATCTTATGGCAGCGGCTACTTTTGTCGGGTTGTGAGCGTAATCGTCAATAACCCAAATTCCATTTTTATGGCCCAGCACCTGGTTGCGGCGATAGATTCCTTCATAATTTTTGACTGCAGCAGAGCAAGTATTTAAATCAATTCCTAATTGATTAGCCACGGCAGTTGCCGCCAGCGCATTTTCCATATTGTGCTTGCCTATAGCATTCATCAAAAAGCCAACGTCATTTATCCTAAAAACGATTTGAAAACGGTCCTGGAAAAAATCGGTTGCCCGGTACCCGGCTTCTGCAGCGGACGAAGAAAAGTCGTGAGATCGATTCTGAGAAAAAGGCGCCGTCAAAGGATTGGAGGCATTAACAACGAATAATCTTTTCGTATGTTCTTTGAATGTTTGAAAAATAGTTTTTAGTTCATCAATCTCTTTATGGTCCTTGTCAATGTTAAGCAGCAAACCAACTTCAGGATGATAACTCACTACGGAACCATCCGATTCATCTGCTTCAATCACCAGCCATTCGCCGTTGCCTACATGAGCATTTCCAATCTTTCCTTGTTTTTGTAGTCTCACTAAACCTGCGCCACTGATAATGCTTGGTTCAAAGCCAGCTTGTTCTAACATGTCAAATAAAATAGCTGTCGTTGTTGACTTCCCGGACGTGCCGGCTACGGCAATGGTTTTTTTTGTGTCGCTGATGAGAGTAAGCAATTCAGAACGAAGAAGGATGGGAATGTGTAAGGTCTTTGCTTTCTGGATTTCTACATTGGTTTCCTCTACAGCGGTGGAGGCAATAATTAAATCAGTTTGTAAGCCGATGCCACTTCCGTCCTGCGAGTAGCATCGTATGCCCTGAACGAGCAACTTGTCTTTCGTTTCATTCGGTTCATCAGCTACAAAAAAACGATCGGATCCGCTGATAGTTTTTCCGATGCCTGCAAGATATTGGGCTAGTGCACTCATTCCAGAGCCAGCAATGCCTATAAAGAAAATGTTTTGATAATTATCTAGAGAAGAGATCATGACGAATTGACAAGGGCAATTGGCAATGGCCTCGGGCAAGAGGTCCGTTTCAGTGATTTGCTTATTGTTAATTGCCCATTTGTTATTAGTTATCTTTTCATTCCAAGAGTTTTTCCAAACATATTCATCTTATTCATGTTCTTCATCATTTCCCGCATTTGTTCAAACTGTTTCATGAACGCGTTTACTTCAGTGATATCTTTTCCGCTTCCTTTTGCAATGCGTCTGCGACGACCGGCATCAATGAGATCAGGATCCGCCCTTTCCTGTGGCGTCATGGAGTTGATTATCGCCTCAATGCCTTTGAATGCATCATCGCTGATGTCAATGTCCTTCATTGCTTTGCCAACTCCGGGAATCATTCCGAGAAGATCTTTTATGTTACCCATGCGCTTGATTTGTTCAAGCTGGGCTTTGAAGTCAGCAAAATCAAATTTATTTCTGCGGATCTTTTTCTCAAGTTTCTTTGCCTGCTCTTCGTCGAATTGTTCCTGGGCTTTCTCCACTAACGAAGTAATATCACCCATTCCCAAGATCCGCTGCGCCATACGCTCGGGATAGAACACGTCCACCGTGTCCATTTTTTCGCCGCTGCTGATGAATTTGATGGGCTTGTTTACGGTGTACTTAATTGAAAGCGCTGCACCACCTCTTGTGTCACCATCCAATTTGGTGAGAACAACGCCGGAAAAATCCAGTCGATCATTAAATGCTTTCGCGGTATTCACAGCGTCTTGCCCGGTCATGCTATCAACCACAAACAAGATCTCATTGGGACCTACAGCATTTTTGATGTTGGCTACCTCGGCCATCATTGTTTCATCAATGGCTAAGCGACCGGCCGTATCGATAATGACAACATTCTTGTTTTTGCCCTTTGCATCTTTTATCGCGGTTTCTACAATTGAAACGGGACTTTTATTTTCTTCTTCGACGTGTACATCCACGCCAATTTGCTCGCCAAGCACTTTTAACTGCTCAATAGCCGCGGGCCGATAAACGTCTGCAGCCACAAGCAAGGGAGAAAGCCCCCTTTTAGTCTTTAAGTAATTGGCAAGTTTTGCGCTGAACGTCGTTTTACCGCTACCCTGCAGACCCGCGATGAGAATGACGGCCGGATTTCCTTTTGTATTGAAGGTACTTTCCTGACCACCCATCAAATCTGCAAGCTCATCTTTTACGATCTTGGTCATCAATTGACCAGGGCTGATGGCATTGATCACCTTTTCGCCCATTGCCTTGTCTTTGACGCGATCGGTAAACTCTTTAGCGATTTTATAATTTACGTCGGCATCAACTAAAGCACGGCGAATTTCCTTTAGAGTAGAAGCAATGTTCAGCTCGGTAATTCTTCCCTGGCCTTTTAAATTCTTAAAGGCGGATTCTAATTTGTCACTCAACGATTCAAACATATGTCACAGATTTC
>AR_comb_assmDRAFT_10167435_pt1 | contig 104272 bp, 77 predicted proteins | sample ArasoioldDNA_FD_10543 | JGI IMG/M metagenome (IMG submission 10543) | reverse complement strand
CGACGCAGTTGTGGCCAACAACGGTAACCCGGCCGGCAGCGGAAAGAGCGGCTATCGCTTCGTGACTGGTGCTGGAACGGTTGCAGGTGGCGTCAACGTTGGTTACACGGTTGTGGCCACGCCGATCACCATCAACCAGACTGGTATCCGTGCGTTCTGCGCTGAGGAAGATGCAGTCGTTCGCGTCGACCCAGCTGGCGTTTGCTCCAACACTGAAGCGGGCGTCCTGACGTTCAACCCGCTTAACCAGTAAGCAACGACTTGGCAAAGTACCTGGGGGAGGGTACAAGCCACGGAGCAGCGAACGCGAGTTCGCTGCTCCTTATCATTTTTGCGCTAATTACGTTGCGCTAACCTCCCATGATTCCTTCGACTACTACTATTAGCGAGTGATAGTGCATTGGGCACTGACACAATTTGTTTCCAGTGAGACGGTTTGTGCCAATTCTGAGTAGCCGCCTTTCGCAAGACCTCCACTCTTTGTCTCAAGTCATTGAATCAGAAGCCTTATCTCAGTTCTAAATCGCCTCGATTTGGCAAAAGGAATGCCATATAGAAGGCGTGTCGATCATTTTCCGACCCGCAAGGGGTCTGGAGGCTTGGGGATCTTAAATGCGAAAACAACGTGGCTTTTCACTGATTGAACTCCTGATTGTCGTTGCTATCATCCTCATCATCGCGGCGATCGCTATTCCGAACCTGCTGCGCGCCCGCATGGCGGCGAATGAGGCATCTGCTGTGTCTTCGATTCGTACAATCAACACGGCGGAAGTTACCTATAACTCCACCTATCCCACAGTCGGCTTTGCTCCGGCTCTGGTAAACCTGGGCGGCGCGTTGGGCGCGGCTTGCGTGTCCAGCTCGGCGACAGCCTGCTTAATCGACTCCGTCCTGGCGAATAACGGTAACCCGGCCGGCAGTGGAAAGAGCGGCTATCGCTTTGCGACTGGTGCTGGCGCAGTAGCCGGTGGCGTCAACGTCGGCTACGTCATCCAAGCTAGGCCGCTTACGGTCAACCAGACTGGTATCCGAGGGTTCTGCGCCGAGGAAGATGCAGTGGTTCGTGTCGACCCGGCCGGCGTTTGCTCGAACACTGAAGCGGGAGTCCTGACCTTCAACCCGCTCAACCAGTAAGTTACAGAATTGGCAAAGTACCTGGGGGAGGGTACAAGCCATGGAGCAGCGAACGCGAGTTCGCTGCTCCTTCATTTTTGAGCCCGCAGCCGCAATCCGCGGCCTTTCAGCATGATTTCAGCCCAGCCAAGTGACAAAAATTGTCGAACACTCCCCACTTCACGACACCCTCTCAGAGAAGAAGTTTAAGTTCTTAATTAGACTCGCTGAAAAATATAGACTTAGGAGTACGCGAGAGCGGTTCCATTTGGCAGACGAAGTGCCTTCCCATAGGTGGGTCTTGTCGATGCTGTGGACTGCACCAAAAGACCCGTGGGGCAAAGCGATGCGAAAACAACATGGTTTCTCACTAATTGAGCTTCTGATCGTGGTGGCCATCATTCTGATCATCGCGGCCATCGCGATTCCGAGCCTTTTGCGCGCCCGTATGGCGGCCAACGAGTCGTCAGCGGTTTCTTCGGTGCGTACCATTACCACCGGGCAAATCACATACCAGAGTACTTACCCGACGATCGGGTATGCCGCTGCTCTGCAGAACCTTGGTGGCCCTCTGGGCGCTGCGTGCGTCCCTGGCTCGGCGACTGCATGCCTCATTGATGCGGTCCTGGCGAACAATGGCAACCCTGCTGGAAGCGGGAAGAGCGGTTACAACTTCACGTCGGGCGTTGGCACGGTTGGTGCCGGACTGAATGTCGGCTTCACCATTCAGGCTCAGCCGAAGGTCGTGAACGAGACAGGTACTCGAGCTTTTTGCGCTGAGCAGGACTCTCTGGTGCGCGTCGATCCGGCCGGAGTTTGCTCGAATACCGAAGCGGGAATCCTCACCTTCAATCCGCTCAACCAGTAGCCACCAGTTTTCGGGCGAAGTACCTCGGGGAAGGGTACATAGCCGGGAGCAGCGGACCTCGGGTTCGCTGCTCCTTCTGCTTTCGGAGTAAAGTTCTCACCTCTCAGACTGAGCCCGCACCGGACCATGCAAGAAAATGCAGCTTTTTCGTTCTGTTCCCAGAGGGCGAAGCCAGCCCTACTTTCTGCGCCATCTGGCACTCGGAAAGGGTAAAATACCCGCTGCGCTCCTGTTAGGCGCGAAAGTATACGGATAGCCGAAACCCAGACCCGTCGCGGGTTTTGGAGCCATGTCAGACGTCGCGATCTGCCTTCAGATCGGAAGGATCCCAGGGAAAATGAACATGCGAAAACAAAAAGGCTTCTCACTGATTGAATTGTTGATTGTGGTGGCAATTATCTTGATTATCGCGGCCATTGCGATTCCGAACCTGCTGCGCGCCCGCATGGCGGCGAATGAATCTTCGGCGGTCACTTCCGTGCGAACAGTCACGACCGGCCAAATCACCTACCAGAGCACCTATCCGACAGTGGGCTATGCTCCGGCATTGGTGAACCTTGGCGGACCGCTCGGCGCCGCTTGCGTTCCCAGTTCCACGAGTGCGTGCGTCATTGACTCGGTTCTCGCCAACAATGGCAATCCTGCTGGCAGTGGCAAAAGCGGATACAAGTTCACAACGGGGGCAGGAACAGTTGCTGGCGGTGTCAACATCGGTTACACGATTGTCGGCGCTCCAATCACGATCAACCAGACGGGTATTCGCGCCTTCTGTGCCGAGGAAGATGCAGTGATTCGCGTCGATCCTGCCGGTGTGTGCTCGAATACCGAAGCTGGGATTTTGACGTTCAATCCACTGAATCAGTAAACCTACGACGGCTTCAGCGGGAGCAGCGAAAACATTGCTGCTCCTTGCCTCATTTTTGCCTCCCAAGACCCACGGCGGTTACGAAAGTTCAGTGCTGCACTCCCAAATTGGTAAGCGGGCTGCAAGAATACTTCTAGCCCATCCCCGGAACGTGGTTCGCATTCGGAGGCTTTTAAATGCGTTCGACGCACGGATTCTCATTGATTGAATTGTTAATCGTGATCGCGATCATTTTGATCATCGCGGCGATCGCGATTCCCAGCATGTTACAGGCGCGCATGGCGGCTCATGAGTCGGCGGCTGCCGGCGCCATCAGCGCGACTAAGAGTGCTGAGGCGGCCTACTACACCGCATATCCGACGGTCGGATATTCTCCCGACATCGCATCCCTCGGCGGTCCGGTACCATGCACTCCCTCCTCCACCACGGCGTGCATTATTGACAGCGCGCTTTCCGCCGCGATACCTGGCAGCCCCGGCAAGGGTGGCTATTTCTTTCTTGCAACGGGTGTCCAAACCGGCGGCGCGACTTTCAATACCGCCTATGTGATCGGCGCCGCTCCGATGGCCGTCCACTCTTCAGCGAACCGGGATTTCTGCTCGACAAACGATGGCGTGCTGCGATCGCAGATGGGGAACCTGGGTGACACTCCGGTGAACAATCTCGCTGCGTGTCTGGCATTCCCTGTGGCTCAGTAGTCGACATCATCTCGTATCAACCTGAGATTTGCCTCAGAGTCGGAGTCGTGTCCGCGTCCGCCGCACTGAAATTAAGTGACCCTCGTAACCGGGTGCATGGCTCTGGATGGGTCCCCTTTGCTTATAATTTTGTCGACGGACTTCTCCAATTACACCGATCATGGCAGCGATTGAAATTCTCGGTCTGGAAAAAACGTACATGGTGGGCTTCTGGCGGAAGCGCCCCAAGCGCGCGTTGCAGCCACTGCATCTCACCGTCGAGGAAGGGGAAATCTTCGGCTTCCTCGGCCCGAATGGCGCCGGCAAGACAACAACTCTGAAGATGCTGATGGGCCTGGTCTTCCCGACCGCAGGTTCGGCCCGCATTCTGGGGAAAGAATGGACGGACCCGGAAGTCAAAGCTCAGATCGGCTTCCTCCCGGAACAACCGTACTTCTACGACTACCTCTCAGCGCACGAACTTCTCGACTACTACGGACAGCTTTCGGGTGTTCCGTCCAAAAACCGGAAACAACGCATTGAAGACGTGCTTCAGCGCGTGGGCCTTACAGACATAAAGGGAGTGCAACTCCGAAAGTTTTCCAAAGGCATGCTGCAGCGCGCGGGAATTGCACAGGCGATCCTGCACGATCCGAAGCTGGTGTTTTTTGATGAGCCTATGTCAGGCCTGGACCCGCTAGGACGCCGCGAGGTTCGCGATCTGATGGAGCAGCTCAAGCGAGATGGCAAGACGGTTTTCTTCTCCACTCACATTCTGTCGGACGCTGAAGCTCTGTGCGATCGCGTGGCCATTATTCACAAGGGCGAATTGCGAGGCGTCGGTGCAGTGGAGGAACTGACGGCAACAGTGCAAGGCAAGGTGGAAGTCGTCTGGCAAGGGACGCAAGTACCGGCTTCGATGAAGGCCCTTGGCGCGGAATGTCACGTGAGCGGCGAGACTATGAGGGCGATCCTCCCGGAAAGCCAGCAGGATGCTGCGATCGACGCTCTGCGCCGCGAACGCCTCCGGCTGATTGCAATCACGCCGCTTCGGACTTCGCTCGAATCGTATTTCGTGGAGAAGCTGCAACATTCTCAAACGACTGCGGGGACCACGTCATGAACGCGCGAATCGTACAGATTGCTTTCAATACGTTTCGCGAAGCGGTTCGCGACCGGGTGCTCTACAACCTGATTGCGTTCGCGCTGCTGCTTTCCGGCGCGGCGATCTTTGTGGGGCAGATCTCCATCGAAATCGAACGCCTGGTGGTGATCAACCTGGGACTTACGGCAGTCTCCTTGTTCGGAGTGGTGATCGCCATCTTCATCGGAATTGGTCTGGTTTCGAAGGAGATCGAGAAGCGCACGCTTTACACAGTTCTTTCGCGACCGGTGCGGCGTTGGGAGTTCATCGTTGGCAAGTTTCTTGGGCTGGCGGGCACGCTGGTCGTCAATACGTTCTTTATGGCGATCGGAGTTTTTGGGGCGTTGCTCTATGTAGCTCACAAGTTCTCCGGGCCGGATTCGCTGATTTTCGTCGCGCTCTACTTCATCGTTCTGCAGTTTCTGATCATTTGCTCGCTCGCCCTGTTGTTCTCGTCGTTCTCATCGCCGTTACTGTCTGCCGTGTTCGCGTTCTCGCTGTTTGTGATCGGCAGCTTTGCCGATGACCTTCGTGGTTTTGCAACACTGACGAGCGGCATCACTCGCTGGATCGCGACCGGCGCGGCTTACCTGGTGCCAAATTTTTCTGCCTTGAACATTGTCAGTGCCGTGGCACACGAGCAACCCATCGGAGCACAGCTTGTTCTGCAGAATACGCTTTACGCTTTGTTCTACACCGCCATGGCGCTGAGCGGCGCGGTGCTTATCTTTGAGCGCAGGAATCTGAAATGATGCCGCGCAAATCCAGACGGAGCCCGCTCCAATGAATGCGCGGCAGCGCACCACCATCTTAGCGGCCACCTGCCTGGTGGTCTCGCTGGCGGCCAGCATTCTTCTGCTGCGGAATATCGACAGGATCCGGCCAAGCGAAATTGTGGAAGACGCGCTTTATATCAATTCGCCGAAAATGGTGAAGCGGGTCAGCCTGGGGTTTGACGGCTTGATGGCCTGTATCTACTGGACACGCACCGTCCAGTACTTCGGCCACCGGCACTTTCAGCGCGAGTACACCTACAACGAACTCGCTCCGCTCCTGGAGATTACGACGGCCCTCGATCCACATCTGATACCGGCGTATCACTTCGGAGCCAGCTTCCTTGCCCCCGCTCCGCCGAATGGAGCCGGTCAGCCCGATCGCGCAATCCGGTTGATGGAATACGGCATCCAGCAGAATCCAGACAATTGGCGGCTGTACTACGATCTCGGCTTTGTCTATTACACCGAACTGCGCGATTTCAAGAGTGCGGGTGACGTATTCGCGCGTGGTTCACGCGTTCCCGGCGCACATCCATTTCTGAAGGTTCTCGCCGCAGATATGGCCACGCACGCGCAGGACTTCGCGACGGCCCGTCTACTGTGGAGCGCGGCATATGAATCCAGCACAGAGACCAATATCCGTCAGAATGCTCTGGAACACTTGCGCGCGATTCAGGTAGACGAAGACGTCACAAATCTGCAGAACGCAGTGAGCCGATTTGTCGAGGGTCAGGGCCGCATTCCCACCAGCCTGTGGGAGATTGCCAGCGCTGAACATTTGCAGGGAGTTCCCGTGGATCCGGACGGGGTTCCTTATGAGTTGAGCATTGATGGCCAGGTCCTGGTGGCCAATCCAGACAACTTCCCCTTCATCACAAAAGGCACGCCTCCTGGCTATCAACCCGGCATACCGAAATTCCATACGAAGGGCTAGACCAGCCTTCTCGTATCATCAATCTGTGGCGTCCCAACCTGGCATCTTTTCCGCGGCGTGGGAGTATTGGACCAACCGTTGCTCCCGCAGCGGTTTCTTCGGGGCCACGGGCGATCTGGTGGGCGCCGTTTGGGGATTTCTTCGGGACTCCACGCCGTCACGGCTCCGCTCTCGATTCGGCGACGCCGATTACGATTGGGATTACCGCGTAAATACGACCAGTGGCGCAGTTGGCTGGCGAGATCGCTTGCTTGGCGCTTTCCACTCCCCGTATCAGCCGACGGAGCGCGAATTGTTCCACGAGATGATTCACGCGCTCGAGCATCAGCAAAACTTCAACTTCGCCGATTTCACATTCCTGGATCTAGGGTCCGGAAAAGGGCGTACCTTGCTGATGGCGTCGGACCATCCGTTTCGCCGGGTCGTCGGAGTGGAATTACTTCCGGCCTTGCACGCGATTGCGGTCGAAAATTTGGCGCACTACCGCAGTAAATCGCAAGAGTGCTTCACCTGTGAATCCATCTGCGCGGACGCGACCCGATTTCCGCTGCCGGAAACACCACTGGTGATTTATCTATTCAATCCATTCCCTGAGGCAGGACTATCTCGTTCCCTGACCAACCTCGAAGGAAGTATCCGAAAGAATCCCAGGCTTGCGTACGTGCTCTATCACAACCCCGAATACGAACACGTACTGGCCGAGAAAACGTGGCTTAAGAAACTGGCTGGGACGCATCAGTATTCTATCTTCGCGGTCGAGACCAGAAAGGTCTAGAAGACGACGCCGATGCCTCCCGAAAGCCGGTTCGTGCGCCAGTTATATAGATTGCTGGGATTGTTCTGATTCTCTTTGAACTTGAAATAACGATTCTCATAGGTACCCTTGACGTACCACTTTCCAAATACGTAACCAGCGCTGCCCTGAATAAAGTATCCGTGGTCGAAGTTGGGATTAGGCAACTGCAGCTCCGCCCCGGACGGACGGAAATGAGGCGTGAACTCAGGCGCACCCTTCGCCTCGAAGAACGCCCGCCTGGCCGCACCGAACCTGTATCTCACAACAACCGGCAACTCGAACAAACCCATATTGTCGCGATCAAAAAATTGGTTATCCACGAATGCGGTGGGCAGGTAGATCTTGCGAACTTGGCCGTCGGCGCCGATCGTCAGGTTGTCTTTCAGAAACTTGAAGTGAACGCCACCATAGACAGCAAATTCCTTCGCGTGGTTCAAAGCGTCTTCCGGCAACCGAATCTCACCCCCTGCCACAACAGCAGGTCTCTGGGTCTTTAAATTGGACTTGATCACGGCGAATTCGCCATCGACAAGGAAGACCGCGCTTGACCGGGTCGGCAGTCCCGCGAAAGTATCCGATGTGTTGCCGATGTCGATCCCAAAGGTTCCTCGTTGACAATAGGCCGGAACCACCGCCAATAGAAACAACCACACGCGCACCAGGCTCTTGCAGCACCTCATCCCTTGCGTCTCCCCCTTTTGGGAAAAGTGAACGACCTCGCAGCTACGACCAGACAGCGAGCGATTGTAGGCGTGAATCTCAATTCTATCGTGTGAATCCGATTCTATCTGTGGGATGCGCAGGATGGGAGAATCGTTTTGTGGACTTCGGTGGGAAAGGAGTGCGGACTTTGTCATCCGCACCCCAAGAATTTTGCTGCGGACCGGCGGGGACTAGGAACCTTGCTTCTCGAGCACGATTTCTGCCTTCTTGCCCTCAAGCTTCTCTTTGCGGTATGCGCGGGCAATATCGCCGAGCGGCCTGGGCTGTGAGACGGTGCCAAACTCCCACAACGGTCGCTCGCCTTGGGCATAGGAGTAAGCATCCGGTGCGCCGCCAACCAGCGGATGTTCGCAGGCCATCGGCGTTAAAGACGCGTGTTCCGGGTGGTCCGGGATCTGAATAATGGTTGGCTGGCTGGAGAGTGCTCCGGCTTGGCCGAACGCAGTAGCCGCACACAGAATCATCAAAATCATCAATGTGGTTTTCATAGTCCTCGCTTCGAATCCATCATTGATTCTGCAAGCCGCATTCCAAGCCCAAGATATGTATTTTCTTTTAGTTACACAAAACATCGAATGAGCAACGCAAGACTTTGCATATCATGGGAATTCACGTTTTCGGCCGCACTGAAAGCATGATCCGCCGGCTCCGCGTCGGTTGCCGGGTTGTCTCGAACAGTGTATGGTTCCGCTGAATCAGTGCCTCGATAGAGAGGAATGATCGATGCCATTGTCGGCAACACGAAGTGGTTTGAGAATCAAGCTCCCGATCACGCTTGTCCTGGTGCTTTGCGCCTTCTTCCCTCTCGCCTGGGCCCAAACAAAGTGCGAGGAAAGCGATGACGCTCTCGACACGTCGCCGCCCAAGAGCATGTCGCCTCAGGAATTAATCCAGAAATTCACGGCACAAGAGACCAAGGTCAGAGAGGCAAGATCGCGCTACACATTCACGCAAGATGTAATGGTGCAAACTTTGGACGACCAAAAGGTCGGGGGACAATTCCACCAGATCACAAACGTCTCCTTCGATGAAAAAGGAAACCGCGTGGAGAAGGTAACTTTCTCCGAGGTTTCCACGCTGCGCGACATCCGGATGTCAGATGAGGACTTCGATGACATCCGTATCTTCATGCCTTGGATTCTGGCGGCCGATCAGGTGCCCGATTACAAACTGACCTATGCGGGAAAGCAGCATGTCGATGATATCGACACGTACGTGTTTCATGTCGAGCCTCTTAAGCTGGAGAAGAACAAACGATACTTTCAGGGCCGTATCTGGGTGGATGATCGCGACCTCCAGGTCGCGAAACTGTGTGGAAAGAGCGTCGCGCTGGAGGTTCGCAAGAAGAAAAAGAATGAGCCAGTCGACGTCCGTCCGACGTTCGTGGGATTCCGCCAGATCATCGATGGAAACTGGTTTCCGGTGTATGCCCGCGTGGATGAAACACTCCAGTTTGGAGTGAGCTCAGGTCACTTGCGCGAAATTGTGAAGTTCAAGGACTACAAACCGATACCCGTGCCTGGGGCTGAGGCCAAGCCGTAACGCGGGAAGCTGTCGGGGAAATTAGAACGCCACTTGAAGTGCGATTTCAGGTATGCTGTACTGCACTTATGGCAGAAGAAAAGGAAAAGAACCGTACCAAAGACATCATACTTTGGATCATCACCGTTGCGCTGGTGGCGTTGGCGATTTTCTGGTACCAGAAGCCAAGATAGTTTTTGTGACGCTGCAGATTTCTCCCGCCATCGCTTGCTCCCGCTGAGCCGTACTACTTCGTAGGCCCAACCTCCATTTGGTTTGGGCCTTCAACCGCTCATTCAGAGCCTGCAGCCGTAAGTAGGCTGGAAGTTCGGATACGGGCATCGAAGCCGTTGCCAGCCACTCTAGTGATTCCACACCTCATCGGGTAATATACTTCGGCTGCAAGAAGCGGAAGTTGTGTCGGGGTCTCGTCCGCACGACCGATGAATCGCGAATATCACAAAGGTTATAGCCAGGAACTGCACCGGGACATGGAGGCCCTTGTCTTCGGACATGCCGGCACGCCTCTGCTGGTCTTTCCCACTTCCATGGGAAAGTTCTTCGAGTACGAAGATCGGGGCATGATCGGCGTGCTTGCGCCGAAGGTCGAACGCGGCGAGCTACAGATCTTTTGTCCCGACGGCGTTGACACCGAAAGCTGGTACAACAAAGGCGTCCATCCGCGGGTCAGAGTGCTGCGACATCTGCAGTACGAACGTTACATCCTGCACGAGTTCCTGCCGTTCATTCGATGGAAAAACCCCGCGTGGCAGCTGGGAGTTACCGGGTGCAGCTTCGGCGGCTATCATTGTATGAACTTCGCCCTGAAACATCCTGACATCGTCACTCACTGCGTCAGCATGAGCGGCGCATTTGATATCCACCAGTTTCTCGACGGCTACTACGACGACGATTGCTACTTCAATAACCCGCCGGATTTCGTACCGAATTTGACTGACGACTGGTTCTTAAGCCGCTACCGGCAAATGAAGATCGTGCTGGGTTCGGCCGACTGGGATATCTGCCTCGATGCAAATATCAAATTCTCGGCGAGCTTGAATGGCAAGGCCATTCCTCACTGGCTGGACATCTGGAATGACAACTCCAAGCATGACTGGCCGCTGTGGCTGAGGATGGCGGTGAAGTATTTCTAGCTACAGGATGAAGATTAGGAGAATGTTGTGAAGAAGATTGGCTTCTTATTCGGCATGGAAAATACCTTCCCACCCGCGGTCGTGGAGAAGATCAACTCGATGAAGATTGACGGCATCGAGGCGGAGTTCGTCAAGATTGGCGGCATCCGCATGGATGAAGCGAAGAAATACGACGTCATCATCGACCGCATTTCTCAGGATATCCAGTTCTACCGCGCCTACCTGAAGAACGCCGCATTACACGGGACGATCGTCGTCAACAACCCATTCTGGTGGACCGCCGACGACAAATTCTTTAACTACGCCTTGGCGCACAAGATGGGAGTGGCCATTCCGCCGACCGTGATTCTTCCGCACAACAAGCATCCGGAAGGCACAACCGATCGCTCGATGCGCAATCTGATCTTCCCGCTGAACTGGCAGGAGATCTTCGACTATGTCGGCTTCCCGGCCTTCCTGAAGCCCTACTCTGGCGGGGGATGGAAGCACGTCTACAAAGTGCATTCCCCGGAGGAATTCTTTCATCATTACAACGAAACCGGCGACCTCTGCATGACCCTGCAGCGCGGCGTGGAATTCGAAGAGTATTACCGCTGCTACGTGGTTGGGCAGGAGAAAGTCCACATCATGAAGTATGACCCCAAGTCCCCGCATCACGAACGCTACGTGAAGGGCAATCCGCCGCCGTCCTCGCCGGACTTACGTGATCGAATTGAAAGGGACGCGCTCGCTCTCTGCCGGGCACTCGGCTATGACCTGAATACCGTCGAGTTCGCGGTCGAGGATGGAGTGCCCTATGCGATCGACTTCCTCAATCCTGCGCCGGACGCGGAAGTTACCTCGGTCGGACAGGAGAATTTCGACTGGATCGTTAACGCCGTGGCGGACATGGCCGTAAAGATGGCACACGTCGGCGAAAGTCCGGTAAAGGAATTACGCTGGGCGCCGCTGCTCGCTGGCAATCCAGGCCCTGAAGAAACGGCTGCAAAAAAGACGAAGAGAGCCAAGTAGATTTCTTCGTCTCCTCGAAGCGAAGCGGAATTCACTTCTTCACGAACGCGCAGATTGCCCGAACCGGGCAAAGATCACACCTGGGTTTGCTGCGTTTGCATGTTTCCTGCTCGTGTTTCTTCAAGAGGAGATACGCCCGCGTGCGCGCGTCGAACTTCTCTGGCAGTTCCGCAGCAAGGACGCGCTGGGTCTCGCGATAGGCCGCCGAGTAGTTCTTGCTTTCGCTGGGATGAAGAATGCGATCGAGCACGTGTACGCAATTCGAGGGCACAGCGGCGATGGGAGCAATTCCCGCGAACAGCAGGATGCGGTCCGCGCCGGGATCACCGATGCTGTGAAATGCCTTCAACGTCTTTCGCGCCATGACTAGCGTTCCGACCAAAGCGCCCCGCAAGTCGCCACCAAATTCATCCTTAACCCGTCGGGCAAGTTCTTTTAGGCGCTCCGCGCGGAGTTCGGGAAGCATCCCTCCAGCTTTGAGCGCCGCGCTCAACTTCGCCGGTTTCGTCTTCAGCAACTTCTCCGGTTCGATGCCAACTTCGTGAGTCAGACTTGCCCATCCCTTGGAACAGGCTGCATCGCTGGCCGGGTAGCCGCAGTACCACCACACGAGAAACTCGTAGGGATCCGTCGGGAACGACGACTCCTGCGGGCCGTAGAACTTCTCCAGCCGATCAAGGATATCGGGAATGGAAATGCGGGATTGAGCCACTGGGGACGAGATGTTACTGTGGGTGCCGACGGAGCGCAAGCGCGCGCCGTTGGGCGATACCTAGATCAGGAAGGCAACATGAAGGCAGGCAAGGCCCCAAAGACCGTCGACGAATACCTGGCCAATACTGCAGAACCCGCACGCAGCACGCTGCAACACATGCGCAAGGTTATCAAGTCGGTTGTGCCGAAAGAGACAACGGAGGTCATCAGCTACCGCATTCCCATGTTCAACTATCGCGGAATGCTGGTGGGCTACGCCGCTTTTGCCAAGCACTGCAGCCTGTTCCCGACCGGATCGGGAGTCATCGAGAAGTTCGCGAAAGAGCTCAAGGGCTTCAAGACTTCGAAAGGCACAATTCAATTCCCTTCTGACGAGCCTTTGCCTGACGCTCTGGTCAAGAAAATTGTGCGCGAGCGGGTGAAGGAAAACAAACAGTGGGACTAACGAATTCGGTATCGCAAGCAGCTTCCGCGCCGTTGTTATACTGTTAATGCTGGCAGAGCCCACTCTGTGGATGGGAACTGCTAATTACCTCCCGGACACGGGTTTCCGAACGAGCAGACAGCCGAGGCGGCTGTTGCCACATGATTTCTTATGTTGCCAACGTTCACCATAGGAATTGAGGAAGAGTACCAGACGATCGACCCGGTTACCCGGGATCTGCGGTCGCACATTCAGGCGGAACTGCTGGAAAAGGGCAAGATGGTTCTGCAGGAACGTGTGAAGGCGGAGATGCATCAGTCCGTCGTCGAAGTCGGCACCAGCGTCTGCAAGAACATCAAAGAAGCGAAAGCGGAAGTAAAAGGCCTGCGCCGTGAGATCATCCGTCTCGCCGGCGAAAACGGCCTGCGCGTCGCCTCTGTGGCTACGCACCCGTTCTCGGATTGGCGCACCCAGGAAATTCATCCCGACGAGCGCTACAAAAATATCGTCGAAGACATGCAGCTCGTCGCCCGGGCCAACCTGATCTTCGGCCTGCACGTACACATTGGCATCGAGGATCGCGAGACCGCGATCCATATGATGAACCACGCGCGGTATTTCCTGCCTCATATTCTCGCGCTTTCGACAAATTCGCCATTCTGGCTCGGCATGAATACGGGCCTGAAATCGTACCGCTGTAAGGTATTCGACAAGTTTCCGCGTACGAACATTCCCGACTATTTCCCCAGTTGGGGTGAGTACGAAAACTTCATCAAGCTGCTGATCAAGACCAATTGCATCGATAACGCAAAGAAGATCTGGTGGGACATCCGCCCGCACCCGTTCTTTAACACGATCGAGTTCCGGGTATGTGACATCCCGATGCGCGCCGACGAAACGGTCGCGATCGCAGCGCTGATCCAGGCTACGGTTGCGAAGCTCTACAAGCTCTACACCGCGAATCAGGGATTCCGCCTTTACCGCCGAGCCCTGATCATGGAAAACAAATGGCGTGCGGCGCGTTACGGCCTTGATGGCAAACTGATCGACTTCGGCAAGCAGAAGGAAGTTCCCGCACGCGACCTGGTGCACGAATATCTCGACTTCATCGATGACGTGGTCGATGAACTCGATTCGCGTGAGGAACTCGAATACATCCACAAGATTCTGGAATCCGGAAGCGGGGCTGATCGTCAACTCCGCGTGTTTGAGGAAACGGGCGATCTCAAGAAGGTCGTCGACTACATCATTGAGGAGACGGAAGCGGGGCTGGCAGAAAGCGAAGAGCCAGTCGGCGCAAGAAGAATTATTTAATGAGTATTACGGCACGTTCCAATCCCACACAACTGAACAAACTTGCCTTCGATCCTGAGTTTACTCAGGGCGCCCGCAACGCAGTGAATGTCTGCCTGCGGATTCAACCCACCGAGAAAGTCTGCGTCATTACGGATGAAGCGACGCTCGAGATCGCGGCGGCCATCGTTGCGGAACTGGAAAAGCTCGGCACTCCCTATCACGCGTGGATTCTGGAGGAACTGGCGGACCGGCCTCTCGTTGACTTGCCCCGCGAGATCATCGCCGACCTCGAGACCAGCCAGGTTTCCATTTTCGCCGTGCAGGCGCAAATGCATGAATTGCGTTCGCGCATCCAGATGACTGACGTTGTGAACCGGCGCAAGATCCGCCACGCGCACATGGTCAACATCAACCGGCAGATCATGCTCGAGGGCATGCGCGCCGACTTCCAGCGTGTGGACCGTTTGAGCCAGAAGGTCGTCGAGATGGTGCGCAAGGCATCGAAGATTCGCGCGAAGACGGCGGCCGGAACTGACCTGACGGCGGACCTGAATCCCAACTACAAGTGGCTGAAGACGAGTGGCATTATCTCTCCGGAGAAGTGGGGAAACCTGCCGGGCGGTGAGATCTTCACGACACCAGGAGAAGTAAACGGAACATTCGTGATTGATGGCGTCGTCGGCGATTACCTGTGTGCGAAGTTCGGCAGTTTGAAAGAAAATCCGCTGACTGTACGCGTGAAGGGCAACCGTTTGACCGAGGCGCACTCGGAGAATCGCGAACTGGAAAGTGATTTCTGGAAGTACACGCATACCGATGCAAACAGCGATCGCGTGGGCGAATTTGCCATCGGCACCAACATCGATCTGAAGGATGTCATCGGACAGATTCTGCAGGATGAGAAGTATCCCGGCGTCCACATTGCCTTCGGCAATCCCTACGGAGCGCACACCGGGGCCGAATGGGACTCCACCACACACATCGACATCGTCGGACGCAAGTTTCACATCTGGGTGAACGACGAGCAGATCATGAGCGAGGGAAAGTTTCTCGTGGAAGCATAGAGGACCGCTCACCCTAGGGGACTCAGAGTTCTACTGACCCTTCCCCCGGTGAACCTGTGTGGCGAATGGCGAGCGCAATATGACAACGTCTGCAGCCGGCACCGCGTTACTCAAGAAGGCCTATCTCGCCTTCAACGCTCGCGACCTCGACAGCGCCTTGGCAACGATGCGCCCGGATGTGGTTTGGCCCAATGGCATGGAGGGCGGTATGGTCCATGGCCATGAAGGCGTCCGCACTTACTGGACACGCCAATGGGGCATGATCAATCCGCATGTCGATCCGGTCAGCTTCCAGGAAGATGAATTGGGAAGAATCGTGGTAAGCGTGCATCAAGTTATCCGCGATCTATCTGGCAACGTCTTGCTCGATCGCATGGTGGAGCACGTGTACACGCTAAAGGATGTTCTGATCCAGAGCATGGAAATTCGAGAGTAAAACTCGCAGCTCAGTTCGCTCTTTAGTGATTGTCATCCTGAGACGCGTGCCTTTCGCGCCGAAGGACCCATGCAAGCTGCCGGAATCATCGACTCTGCAGGCGAGTTGCACTGGTCCTTCGGACCGCACAACCCGCGGTCCTCAGGATGAAAAAGCTGATCGATCGCGCTTAATGTGGGGGCTCCGGCTGTTCGGTGAATTACCAAAATTACAAAATTACCCAATTACCAAATCCACTATGATTCCGTCGCTGCGCCGACAGTTCAACAACGACTTCACTCCTGAGAAATATAACGCGTTCCTCAGGCGAATCGACGATATTTGCGGAACCCACGTCCAGTTCCGGCTTTCCGAGACTCCCTGCTTTTTCCCCAAAGAACTGATCGACCGCATGGCTCGCGATGGCGAGGAACTGATCCGCCAACTAGTTGACAATCCGCAGTATCGCGCTAAGTCTGAAGAAGCCGTGCCTGCCGAGTTTAAGGTCCCGAATGAAACTCCGCATCCGATGTTCGTGCAAGTGGATTTTGGCCTCGTCCGCGATGCCGCTGGCGCCTTGCATCCGAAACTCGTCGAACTGCAGGCCTTCCCTTCTCTCTATGCGTACCAAGGACCCCTAGCTCAAGCTTTCATCGACATCTACGGGATCAGGGCGACTTCCGGGCGATTGAAATACTTTCTGAGCGGGCTTGAGATCGAGTCTTACAAACAACTTTTGCACCGCGCCATCGTCGGCACACACGATCCCGAGAACGTCATCCTGATGGAGATTGATCCAGCGCATCAGAAAACATTGCCGGATTTTCTACTGACCGAAAAGATGCTCGGCGTGCGCGCCGTCGATATCGTCGACATCAAGAAGGGCGGCTCGCGCCTCTACTACGAGCGCGCTGGGAAGCGCATTCCTATCCGGAGAATCTACAACCGCGCCATTGTCGATGAGCTTGAGCGCAAGAACGTCAAACTCGCCTTCGATTGGCGCGACGACCTCGATGTCGAATGGGCCGGACACCCGAACTGGTACTTCCGTATCAGCAAGTTCTCGATCCCTTACTTGAAACACCGGTCGGTGCCGAAGACGTGGTTCCTCGACCAACTACCGGAGATTCCATCGGATCTCGAGAACTACGCTCTCAAGCCACTCTACTCATTTGCCGGACTGGGAGTTGTGATCGCGCCGAAGAAAGAAGACGTCACGTCCATTCCACCGGACAAGCGGCCCTACTACATTTTGCAGGAGCGCTTGAACTTTGAACCTGTGATTGAGACTCCATTTGGCGGGACGAAGGCAGAAGTCCGTGTGATGTACATCTGGCTCGACGAACTAAAGCCGGTGCTCACCATCATCCGCATGGGTCGCGGACTCATGATGGGTGTGGACCATAACAAGAACATGGAATGGGTGGGGGCCTCGGCAGGACTCTTCCTGGAATAATCCACTCCACGCCCGCAACGCAGTTTCTCGTCAAAGGCTATTTCAACTTTACAAACAGAAGCACGAAGATCGCCCAGATTCCGACGGTCATAGGGAATTGCACAAGCATCGCGTCCCGAATCCCGGCTCCTCTGGGTAACGCAAACGTCAGCAGCATCATCGCGAGAGCCGTCAATACTCCAACAACGAATCTGCCTTTCAGGTTCATCGGTTCGACCCGCCTTCCCATTTTTCGTCACGCACCAAGGCATGACTGATTCAAGCAGGGTGCGATTGTACACCTGTTTTGTTCCGTTGGAACCGCTTACTCCGAAGTCACAGTTTCCAGCCTTCGGCTAAGCAGAACCCCTCCCGTGACCAGGATGCACATCATCCCGGCGAAGAAAATTAGCCATCCCCAATGGTCCAGCGGGTGCCGCAACACCCTCAGGAAGTGGCGCCCGTAGTGACCAGCGATGAAGGCGATGCCGAAATAGCGCGCCGCCCGGCACACGGTAACAATGGTGAGAAATCTGCCTAGCGGATAGTCACCGGCCCCAGCGGCGGCAAAAAACATGCTCGTGGGGGTCGGCAGAGGAATGGCTGTAGAGGCGATTAGGGTGCCCGTGCCCCAGTGCTTGAAGATCTTCAGGAATTTCGACAACCTGCCCTTTTTGAACTTGTTATCTAGATAGGTTGAGCCAGCGGTTCGCGCCAGGCGAAAGGTCAGGTACGCGCCTATAACCGATCCCGCGGTGGCGGAAGCTGCGTATTCGTACCAAAGGGGCCGATGACTGGCTGCCAGAACAGCCGTCAGGATGTCTGGCCCTCCGAACGTCGGTAGCGGAGAACTATCGAGAATTGCGAGAAAGAACAGGCCCGCGGCGCCCAGATGCAGCAACGTCGTCAGAAGGCTCTGTGTCCGCTGCCGCTTCTGGCTCTGGACGAGCAGGTGCAACATCTCTGCAATATATCAACATCGTTGTTGCTGTCCCGCAGCTAAGGATTTTTCTTACCTGATCTTTTTAACGATGCGAGTCTCCAACTCTTTGCCGTTGGGTCTTGAGATGAACATTCGGTCGCCCTCCAGCCGAACAAGTATCTTTCCTCCCGCGCTGATCTCGCCTGGGACATAGCCATCGGATGACTCGGGCCGATACTCGCCAACGTACTTTGTGCCATTGACATTTGCGACAACTGCATTTCGGCGGCCTCGCAATTCCGCCTCATGCCTGATTTCACGCTCCGCCTGAGCCCAATTCTCCAGATCACGGCCTGGGATCCGCCCATTTCGGATGTAGATCTCCTCAGCACGGCGCCGGATCGCCTCATTCATATCCGGCCCAGCGGGGGTAGAACCTGGCGGCAGGCTATCAGCGGAAACATTGGGTTTCATCACGGCATCCCCCTACAGTCTTTACCTACTCATGCTAGTCGTTCTCAACCATAAATGCCGAGTCACGCATCTTACCGAATGGACATAGCGAGAGCTTTTTGGGAACGCGCCAGCGGTGCGTTCAAAATGGGGAAGGTCCGAACCGTTCGATGTTCTGTGTCGCCCCCTAACACTTTGGAATAAGCCAGTTGACCGGAATGGGCCAGCAGCCTAACATTACCGCGACCAACGCCGGGCAGCGTTCAACGCTCATATGATCGGCCAGCAAGTATCGCACTACCGAATCCTCGGCAAGCTCGGGGGCGGTGGTATGGGCGTGGTCTATGAGGCCGAAGATCTGAAACTCGGCCGCCACGTCGCTCTCAAGTTTATCCCTGAGAATCTGGCCGGCGATCCCAAGTCGCTCGAGCGATTCACCCGCGAAGCCCGTGCCGCCTCGCTTCTGAACCACCCGAATATCTGCACCATCCACGGGATCGAGGACAATCACGGGCACCCCTTCATTGTGATGGAGAAACTGGAGGGCGAGAGCCTGAAGCACCACATTGCGGGCCATCCAGTGCCGGTGGAGAAAGTCCTTGACGTAGGCGTACAGGTCGCCGACGCGCTCATGGCCTCACACGCCAAGAACATCGTCCATCGCGACATCAAGCCCGCAAACATTTTCCTCACGCCCAGCGGTCAGGTGAAAGTTCTCGACTTCGGCCTTGCCAAGCTCGTTCACAACCTTGGAACCGAAGACGACGCCGGAGCGGACAATTCTCTGACGGCCGTCGGAGTTATCCCAGGGACGGCAGTTTACATGTCGCCCGAGCAGGCTCGCAGCGAGACGGTCGACGCGCGCAGCGACCTGTTTTCCTTTGGCGTCGTCCTTTATGAAATGGCCACTGGGAAGAAGCCGTTCACCGGAGCCAATTCCCTGGTCACCCTGGACGCGGTGCTGCATTCCAAGCCGATTCCGCCGCATGAAGTAAATCCCAAAATACCGATTGAGCTCGAAGGAATTATCGGCAAGGCGATGGAAAAAGACCGCAACCATCGCTACCAGAGTGCGGCCGAAATGAAGTCGGATCTGGCGCTGTTGAAGCGCGAGGCGGAATCCGGCCAGATCAAGAGTGGCAGCCATACGGCGAAGCTCCGCGCAGCCACAAAGACCTTCGGGCACAGTAATCGTCTCCAGACCTACCTTCTGCTTGGCACCGCGGCCCTGCTGGTCACGGTCCTGACTGCGGTGGGAGCCTGGTGGTACAAGCATCGGGAAATGGCCAATGCCGAGCAGCGCAATGCGATCGCTGTCTTGCCGTTGCAAAACATGAATGGCGACTTCAATGTTGACTACCTGCGCTTTGCTCTTTCCGACGAATTGACGAGCGTCCTCACGTATTCCCGGACGCTCGAAGTCAGGCCATCTTCGGTCACGCGTAAATATATCGCGTTGGATCTCGACCCCAAGAAGGTTGGGCAGGAATTGCGCGTCGGACGTCTGCTTTCGGGATCGTTCCGCAAGCAGGGTGATCAACTACTGGTGACTCTTGAGGCGATAGACGTCCCCTCAGACCGCCTCCTGTGGCACACGACGGTCGTCGAAAAGGCCGACAACCTGATCGGCTTGCAAGAGCAGTTGACCACGCAAGTGCAGCATGGCTTATTGCCAATCCTCGGAGGCGCCGCCGGCTCTGCCGAAGCCTCGGCATCACGACCGAAGAACCAACAGGCGTACGACTTCTATCTTCGCAGCGTCGCCGTACCGCACGACCCGGCTCCCAACAAAGAAGCCATCAAGATGTTGGAATGGACAGTCGGAATTGATCCATCGTATGCGCCGGCATGGGAGGCCTTGGGCCAACGCTACTACTTCGATTCGACTTACGGCGGGGGCGGCGAGGAGATGTTCCAGCGGTCCAACAACGCTTACGAAAGCGCTGTTAGGCTCGATCCCAATCGCATCATGGCGGCAAGCCAACTCATCACCAACCGCGTGGAACGAGGAGAATTGGGCCGTGCGTATGCTGCGGCGACCGACCTCGTCCATCGACGTTCACAGAGCGCCGATGCGCATTTTGCCCTCGCTTACGTGCTGCGATACGCCGGCATGTTCGATCAGTCTACCCAGGAGTGCAATGCGGCTCGGCAACTCGATCCCGGCAACTTCACATTCCGCTCGTGTGCGTGGTCATTCCTCGAGATCGGCAAGACCGATCGGGCGAATGATTTCGTTCATCTCGATGCCGGCTCGGAATGGGCTGCTTGGGTAACGCCCTACATCCTTCTTGCCGAAGGGAAAGTGAGTGAGGCTCATGAAGCGGCCAAAAACATGGGCAAAGCTTCTTCTTATCATCGCGAGTTAATGGAGGCTTGCACAGCGCCGCAACGTCCGACCGATGTCGCAAAGATCGTTCATGACAACGAGACTTCCGTGATGACAGAACCGGATGCCGAGGCCTGGTACCACGTAGGAGCACTCATGGCATCCTGTGGCCAGAATGAGCCTGCTTTGCGGCTGCTCAAAGCTGCCGTTCAACAGAACTATTGCGCATACTCGGCCTTGCTGGATGATCCACTCTTAAAGGATCTGCGCAAAGAAACCGCATTCAACGAGGTGCTTACCGCCGCGAGCAACTGTCAGTCTGTGCTAAAGGAGGGACGCCAGTAGGCAACCGCAACGGTTGCCTCAGTCCACTATGCAGAATTTCACTCGACGCGATTTGCTGAAGTCATCGGTAGCAGGTCTGGCAGCATCGCAACTTTCAATAGGGAACGCATTGGCGTCTCCGGTACCGGCCCGCAAAGGCCGGATCCGGCAGTCCGTTTCCCGATGGTGCTATTCCAAATTCTCGGTCGATCAACTTGCCGAGTACTCGGCGAAAATCGGACTGCAGGCGATCGACCTGCTGCAGCTCGATGAATTCGACATTCCACGCAAGTACGGACTTGTCTGCGCCATGGGATACGTCGGAGGCGGTGAAATCAATAATGCTCTGAACCACGTGGAGAATCATGCCACCATTGAGCAGGCGTTCCGCACGAATATTCCACGCGCCGCCAAGGCCGGCGTACCGAGTGTAATTACGTTTTCCGGCAATCGCGCTGGCATGTCCGATGAGGAGGGCGCTCGCAATACGATCACCGGCCTGAATCGAGTCAAGAAAATTGCAGAGGATCACGGGGTAAACATCTGCCTGGAATTATTGAACAGCAAGCGCGACCATCACGACTACATGTGCGATCACACCGCATGGGGAGTGCGCGTCGTGCAGGAAGTCAATTCACCCAACGTCAAACTGCTGTACGACATCTACCACATGCAGATCATGGAAGGCGATCTGGTCGAAACGATCCGCAAGAACATTCAGTGGATCGGCCACTTCCACACTGGGGGTGTCCCGGGCCGCCACGAACTCGACAATACGCAGGAAGTGCAATGGGATGGAGTCATGAAGGCCATCGCCGAAAGTGGGTTCCGTGGATATGTCGCACATGAATTCGTGCCGGCGGGCGATCCGCTGGTCTCCCTGCGCAATGCGGTCGATTTGTGTGATGTGTAGCCTCCCGGCCGGACTTGAGACCACCCCGATTCAGACTGTGCTAACCGCGATGCTGGCCCGGAGTCTAACTACCGCATCAAGAGGAACGAAAGAATTTGCGTCGGAGCGGGGGTAGGCCCCATCCTTGTAGCGTGAGAGAATCCGGACCCGTCAAGCTGCGGCCTATTGCCGGCCGCCTTCCCAGAGTTTTTCGATACCCACACTTCTTCGGACTGACGTTGGTGTCCCTGCTCGCCATCGGGACGCTTTGTGCTCCGGCGCAAACTAAACCCAGCAGCATACCGAAAGCTTCTGCCGTCCTCGACCCCGCATCCTCCGCCGATCCGCCTGGTCTGCTGTATCAAGGTGTTCCCGCGGAGATCCCGCAGGACCAGGGGGCCGCCGGTCTGCGCCTCCAATTATTGCGCCTGGGCACGACTGCGCGGCTGATGCAGGTTGTCGCCCATCCCGACGACGAAGATGGAGGCTTGCTGACGCTGCAGGCGCGCGGACATGGAGTCAGCACTTTGTTGACGACGCTGAATCGCGGCGAGGGCGGCCAGAACAAGATCGGGAGCAATCTCTCCGACGTGCTCGGCGTTCTGCGTGCCGAGGAATTGCTCGCCTCCGACCAGTATTACGGCGTACAGGAGCGATTCTCACGCGTTGCCGATTTCGGATTTTCAAAAAATGCGGACGAGACTTTCGCGAAGTGGGGCGGTCACGATGTTGCTCTCGGCGACATGGTGCGGGTGATCCGGACATTCCGTCCCGACGTGCTGGTGGGACGATTCTCCGGCACAGATCGAGACGGTCACGGGAACCACCAGGCTTCGAGCATTCTGGCCAAGGAGGCATTTCGCGCCGCGGCAGATCCCAAGCGGTTTCCCGAACAGATCGCAGCCGGGCTTGCTCCCTGGCAAGTGAAGAAGTTTTATATCGGCAACATCTGCCCCTGGGGCTCCACGAGTTGCGCCGACCCTGCGTGGACCGTGAAGTTCAATACCGGCGAACCCTCACAGCTGCTGAAGATGTCTTACGTGCAGTTCGCCATGGAGGGACTGCGCCATCAAATGTCGCAGGGGGCGGCGAACTGGACGGTAGATCCGGGAGACCGATTCACCTTCTATAAGCTTGTGGATACGGTCGAGACAGCTGGCAAGAACACCCACGAGAAAGATTTCTTCGAGGGAATCGATACGAGCCTGCCTGGCCTGATCTCGCGACTCGGAACCGAAGGCACCAACGCGCCGTGGCTGAAGGAAGGATTGGCAAAGATTTCCTCCTCCGTCGCCAATGCAAACGCCGCGACCAACCCAGCCGATGCTGTGACGCCCCTTACAGCCACCGTGCACGAACTCAATGCTCTTTTGGAGCGGTTACGCCAGGGCGGGGTACACAGCCCGGCGACTCCGAGTGTCATCCAAGTGCTTGAAGAAAAGCATCAACAAGCGGAGACCGCACTCAATCTGGCGCTTGGCGCTACCTTGGTTGCGCACGCCTCCTCCAACGAACCAAGCTCTGACATTCCCAAAGAAGCGGACGCGCAGACGACGGTATCGCCTGACCAGGAGTTCATAATTCGCGTCACGCTTCACAATGGTTCGAAGCTGCCGCTGGTTATCGATCACATCAAGCTCGAAGTCCCCGTCGGATGGAATACGATTAACGGCAAGACACGCCCGGAGACGGTGAAGCCAGGCGACGATTTGCACGCCGATTTCCGCTTGCACGTTCCGAAAGACACTCCCTACACCCGCCCGTACTGGCATCGGGACGATCCCGATACCGAGAGTATCAACCACATCGACAACGAGAAATACGCGACTCTTCCCTTCCCGCCGCCGGCCCTGCGCGCCCGGGTGGAATACTCTGTCGGAGGCCGCGGAGAAAGTCACGCGCATAACGGCATCACGACTCCCGTGGTCACTCCTTTTCTGGACGAAAGCGGTAAACAACGCTCGCGGCCGCTGGCGGTTGTGCCGGCTTTCTCGGTGATGCTTGAACCTGGCACGCAGGTCATTTCCACCCACAACGGTGCTAACTCGACCGTGACTGTCGGCGTGACCAGCAATTTAAGCGTCGCCGCCAGTGGAAATCTGCGCCTGGAGCTACCGCAGGGCTGGCGCTCGGATCCCGCACAAATCGCGGTCAACGTCGCCCATCGCGGAGAAAAGCAGGATTTTCAGTTCAAGGTCTTTCCGTCCGGACTGCAGCAGGGCCGCGCGACCGTGCGTGCTGTACTGGAGTCGGGCGGGGAGAAGTACAGCGAAGGATACACGCTTGTCACTCGAGAAGATCTCGGCAGCTTCTACTACTATCAACCGGCACGCCAGCGGGTCAGCATTGTCGATGTACAAGTACCGCACGAGTTGAAAGTGGGCTACATCATGGGCGCGGGAGACGACATCCCGACGGTCCTGAAACAGGTGGGCATGAACGTCACCATGATTCCTGTGGAAAAACTCGCGAATGAAGACCTGAGTAAGTTTGAAACGATTGTCCTCGGGATTCGCGCCTACGATACGCAAAAAGACGTGGTTGCGAACAACAAGAAACTTCTCGACTTCGTTTCTGCCGGTGGAACTCTGGTGGTGCAATACAACACAGGCACAGGCGAATTCAATTCAGGAAAATTCACGCCGTACCCGGCCGATCTGAGTCGCGCGCGAGTATCGGTAGAAGAAGCTCCAGTGGAAATTCTCGCTCCGCAGGATTCCGTGTTTCAGTATCCCAACAAAATCACCGGTGACGATTTCAACGGATGGGTTCAGGAGCGCGGATTGTACTTCATGAGCAGTTGGGACGATCACTTCACACCATTGTTGTCGTGCCATGACCCGGGTGAAGACGCGCAGAAAGGCGGCTTGCTGCGGGCGCACTTCGGTAAAGGAACATACATCTACGCGGGATATGCCTTCTTTCGTCAGTTGCCCGCGGGCGTACCCGGCGCGGTGCGGTTGTACGTGAATCTGTTGAGCGCCGGAAAGCAGTAGCCAGATCTCCGTACCCGGTTGCCAGTAACAGCGCAGGAACATCTCTGCGGCGCTTGATCCAACCAAGACATGGGTTCTCCAGAAAAAACGGATACGAGTTCACCCACCCTGATCCGGGGGATGGGACTTTGGAGCGCCACTGCGCTCAACATGATCGACATGATTGGTGTGGGTCCGTTTATCACCATGCCACTAGTCGTCGCGGCGATGGGCGGACCTCAAGCCTTGTTGGGATGGATCGCCGGTGCTCTGCTGGCGGTTTGCGATGGACTCGTTTCTGCGGAACTCGGCGCGGCCCTGCCAATGTCCGGCGGATCATATCGCTACTTGCGCGAGATCTATGGAACACAAAAGTGGGGCCGCCTGATTTCGTTTCTTTACATCTGGCAAGTCTCTTTTTCAGCGCCATTGTCGATTGCGACCGGCTGCATCGGTCTTGCCGGATACGCGGCTTACTACTGGCCCGAACTCGAAACAGTGTATGCACACCATGAAGCTGCGGTGCATGCTCCCTGGGTGGGCACGCTTCAGGTGAACTGGATCGTTACGCCAGGAACGGCAGTCGCGGTGCTCGTCTGCTTCTTCACCGTCCTGCTCCTGTATCGCCGCATTACGGTCATTGGACGGCTATCGAAAATCTTGTGGTTTGGAGTGATGGGGACGATTGGCTGGATCATCTTCGCGGGCCTGACTCACTTTAACGCTGCACGGGCATTCGACTTCCCGCCTGGTGCTTTCGCGCTGACGCACCAGTTTGGCGCCGGATTGGCTGGGGCCATGCTGATTGCAGCCTACGATTATTGGGGCTATTACAACGTCTGTTTTCTTGGAGATGAGATCCAGGATCCGGAAAAGAACATTCCCCGTGCCCTGCTGCTTTCCATTCTGCTCGTCGCCTGTCTATATCTACTGATGAACCTGTGCATCCTGGCTGTCGTGCCATGGCAGGACATGCTCAAGGCTGGACAGGACAACAATCGCTTGTATGTTGTGTCATTGTTCATGCGAACGGTGTATGGCGAATGGGCAGCCAGGCTTGTGACCGGTCTGGTGATCGCCACCGCGTTCGCTTCAGTGTTCTCGCTTATGCTGGGCTATTCCCGTGTCCCATACGCAGCGGCGAAGGACGGGAACTACTTCAAGGCCTTTGCCAAGATACATCCTGTACACCGTTTCCCTCATGTGTCGTTGCTGGCTTTGGGAGTTGTCGCCGCGGCCTTCTGCTTCCTGCGCCTTCAGGACGCGATCGCTGCGCTGGTTGTAATTCGACTGATTCTGCAATTTCTGGTCCAGGCGGTTGGCTCGATCGTGCTTCGGATCCGCCAACCGGAATTACGCAGGCCGTTTCGAATGTGGCTCTATCCGCTGCCGGCGTTATTGGCGAGCGCAGGTTTCTTGTTCATCTTGTTCAAGCGCCAGAACTGGCAAAAAGAAATGCGCTACGCGATCGTGATCCTGTTGTCTGGCGTTCTGATTTATATGATTCGCGCCTGGAAAGATTCGGAGTGGCCATTCTTGAAGGCAAAAGCTTGAACAACCGCGGGTTGGCGAGGACTGCGCAAGGAATACGAATTGGCTGATCAATTTACAGTTCCAGCGGTGGGGAGCCTTCGGCGCGCGGACCCGGCATGGGCCCCTTTGACCGAGCCACTGTTTCGCTCCCTCTGGATTGCAGCCGTCGTTTCTTATACCGGCACATGGATGCAAAACGTCGGCGCGGGCTGGCTAATGACACAGCTCACGTCGTCTCCTCTGATCGTGAGCCTTGTTCAGGCCGCCGCTGCGATTCCTGTTTTTCTTGTCGTTCTTCCCGCAGGCGCGCTGGCTGACATGGTCGATCGCCGACGCCTGCTTCTGTTTACGCAGGGCTGGATGGTATTGGCCGCCGCCGCTCTTGGCGTCCTAACGCTATTCGGAGCCGTGACGCCATGGGCCCTCCTGGTATTTACATTCCTGATGGGCGTTGGCGCAGTCATGAATGATCCAGCCTGGCAGGCGATTACGCCCGAAGTTGTCTCTCCGCCACGGCTGGCTTCCGGTATCGCTCTTAACTCAGCCGGATTCAATGTAGCCCGTGCTGCGGGACCAGCTTTGGGAGGATTGGTCGTCGCAGCAGCCGGTGCCGGATGGTCCTTCCTGCTGAATGCGGCTTCCTTCTTCGGGGTAATCCTGTTCTTGTACCGATGGAAGCGCGAACCACTTCCACCCTTGCCGGCGCGACGGTTGCATGATGCCATTGGCGAAGGACTTCGCTATGTCAAAGGCGCGCCTCAAGTCCGGTCTGTTCTGATTCGAACCGGAGCGTTCAGTATTAGCGCCACTTCCCTGCTCGCGCTTCTTCCCGTTGTCTGTCAACCCCATGGAGCGCAAGGTTACGGATTCCTTCTGACTTGCTTTGGGCTAGGTGCGCTCGCTGGAGCGGCCGTATTGCCACGCTTGCGGCTGCAGTATTCGATTGACGGACTGGTCGCTGGCGCCACGGTCGTTTTTGCGCTGATGACCTTCCTGACCGGACAAGTCCATATCTTTGAGTTGCTTTGTCTGGTATTGTTTACCGCTGGAGCGGCCTGGATCGGCATCCTTGCCTGCTTCAACGTGGTGGCGCAAACCATGTGCCCGTCATGGATGCGGGCTCGGGCGCTCTCCATGTATCTTTTGGTGCTTCAGGGAGGCATGGCGCTCGGAAGCGCAATCTGGGGAGCAGTCGCAGCCCGTCAGGGGGTTCCCGCCGCGTTGGCGTGGTCTGCGTTGGCTATGGTGGTTGGATTGTCCACGATAAGGCGTCATCGCTTGACGGCAGACGAATTGCAGCTGGCTCCGGCAGTGGTGCGTGATTAGCGTTCACGGGGGAAGGGACCTATGAAGACAAGAACGGCAGCGATTGCCCTACTGCTTCTCGCAGCAGTTGCGGCAAACGCCGGCACTCCAAAGGAAGAACACCGGACTGTTACGGTGATTCTCGACCACACGATAAGCAACATGGAGCAGGAATTCGTCCCAGCCGCAGAAGCCATGCCAGAAGACAAGTACGGATTTGCGCCGACCAACGGTGAGTTCAAGGGCGTGCGCACCTTCGCCCAGCAAATCAAGCACGTCGCCGCTGTAAACTACGAGATCGCCGCCGCCATCATGGAGGAAAAGCCGCCTGTCGACATTAACGGCGAGTCGGGCCCCGCTTCGATCACCAGCAAGGCTGACGTCCTGAAATATCTGAAGGATTCCTTCGCATACGTTCACAAAGCCATCGCGACGATCAACGAGTCGAATCTGATCGACACCGTGAGAAGCCCGTTCGGCGAAGGAAAGGTGTCCCGCCTGGGACTGGCGACCAGCATCTCATGGCATGCCTATGATCACTATGGTCAGATGGTTGTTTATCTCCGGATGAATGGGATCATTCCACCTGCCAGCCGATAGAATCCTCGTGTACTCGATCCGCTCTGATGGCCATTGACTGGCAAACCTTCCGCCTGACGCTCCAATTAGCGATCACCGTGTCCCTCATCCTGTTGGTGCTCGGTTTGCCCATCGCCTACTGGATCGCATTTTCGCGATGGCGTTTGAAATTCCTGATTGAGGCTCTTGTCGCTCTACCCATTGTGCTTCCGCCCACGGTTCTCGGATTCTATGTGCTGGTAGCTCTCGGCCCACGCAGTCTACTGGGACGTTGGTGGATTTCCCTCACGGGACACACTCTCGCCTTCACTTTTACAGGGTTGATCCTGGGCTCGATCCTCTACAGCCTTCCCTTCGCGGTGCAACCCTTTGCCGCTTCATTTGCCAGTGTCGATCGCAAGCTGATCGCGGCCTCAGCCACACTCGGGGCCTCCCCGCTGCGGACATTTCTGCGAGTCATCGCGCCACTCTCCGTTCCTGGCCTGATCACAGGCTTCGCCCTCTCCTTCGCGCATACGATGGGAGAATTCGGCGTGGTGCTGATGGTCGGAGGGAACATCCCGGGAGTCACGCGAACTGTCTCAATCGATATCTTCGACCGCGTACAGTCGTCCGACTACACGGGAGCAAATCAGACTGCGCTGATCCTGCTGGTCTTGTGCTTTCTGTTGCTGGCGATTGTCTACGGATTGAATCGCAGGACTGGGCCGACAAATCCCATACAATAAGGGCGCAATGAAAGCTTTGCGCGCGCAGGATGCGATCTCTGCTCCTCCGGCACCTATACCCGGAGTCGCCTTGCATTGCGACTTCCGAACGAGACTGATAGGCCCAGGGCAAGGCTTTAGCCTGGATGTAGCCTTTGAATCCGGCCCTGGCTTCACCATCCTGTTCGGCGCATCGGGAGCAGGTAAGACGACGCTGCTCGACTGCATTGCAGGTCTTGTCACGCCTGACGAAGGAAGTATCTCTTTTGCCAATCGGACCCTGTTTGATTCAAATCAACGCATCAATACCGGGGTTCCGCTTCGGCGCGTGGGCTACGTGTTTCAGAGTCTGGCGCTGTTCCCCCATATGACCGTCGAAGCGAACGTCCGGTACGGCCTCAACCACTTGCCGACCCGAGAAGCTGCCGATCGCGTCGCCAGAATTCTTGACAACTTCCGCATTGCTCCACTGGCAGGACGCGGTGCGCGAGACATTTCCGGAGGTGAAAGCCAGCGTGCGGCCCTCGCTCGTACTCTTGTCACCGATCCGGAAATCTTGCTGCTGGATGAACCACTGGCCGCATTGGATGCTCCCACCAAGTCACAAATCATTGACGATCTGCGCGAGTGGAACCGCGCGCATCGCATCCCGATTCTCTACGTCACGCACAGCCGCGAAGAAGTTTTCGCTCTTGGTGAGCGCGTGATCGTCCTGAACGACGGCCGGATTGTGGCCGAGGGCACACCTCACGAAGTGATTGATGCGCCGCTGCAGGAAACGGTAGCGCAGTTGGCAGGTTTCGAGAATATCTTCGATGCGGTCGTCGAGGCGGTCCGCCCTGAACGAGGAACCATGACATGCCGCGTGCCCGGAGACGGTGGCCCGCTGATGCTGGAGACTCCGCTAGTCCGTGGCGGCGTAGGAAGCACGCTCCGCGTGGGTATTCGGGCCGGCGACATTCTGCTCGCCACTGCACCTCCGGTCGGGCTAAGCGCCCGCAATGTAATTCCCGGCCGGATTCACTCCCTTGAGCAGCGTGATGTGATCGTCTCGGCGCGAGTGAAGTGCCGGGTAGAGATGGAAGTTCACTTAACGCTGGCAGCGCGCGACTCGCTTGAACTTGCTCCGGGCAAAGAAGTGTGGCTGGTCATCAAGACACATTCGTGCCACCTGATGCGCGCATAGCAAACTGTCTCACTCGAGATTTCGCGCGTCGAGCACCTGCGCGTGCTCGATTTCAATGACCGCCACCCTTTCTCCCTTTCGGTGCTCCGAGAAGACCACGTGTCCTCCCAGGATTCTCGCCGCGGCTTCGGCGGGCAAGTCGCGCTCGAACCCGAAGAATCGCTCCTTTAACTTCGTCCACGCCTCCCAACGGTCAAGCATTGGATGAGAGGGCTCGTACTTTGTCGAGAAGACGAACGCTACATCGAAGTTTTGACGGAATTCTGCCGCAGAGAGAACCTGCTCCATCGAGAAGTCCTCGATTCGAACCACTTGCATCGGCCGCGTGGTGTAACCCAGCCACGGACGCGTCAACTCATCGGACGCAGGCCACGCGGTGAGCACGTGTGCCATCGGGTATCGAGCTTCCACAAACCGCTCGGCGTCCTGATGCAATCGCACATAATCTGCATAGGCCAGATTATCTTCCGGCGAGAACCCATAGGGAGGATTCCAGAACCACGCCGCGACAAATGCCACTCCCACGATGGCAACCGCTGCAGTCCAATGCCGCAACCGCCGCCGCAGTGTAGAAACCGCAAGGATGATCACCAGCGGAACCACAGGCAGCAGATACCGCGCCAGTACTGCCCCACCAATCAAGGCCATCGCAACCACGTAGGCCGCTATCACAACGGAGAACACCATCTGCATCGGGATCGAAATGCGTCGCCGTTCGACACCGTCATCCAGCACAGGTGGCAGGAGCATGGCTAGCAACATCCCCCCCGTGAGCAACCACGAGTGCATGTAACCAAATGCTTGCCACAGCCGCAAGATGAGCGCTAGGAGAAAACGTAAAGGATTCAATGTTGCTGTCACGTTGTAGCGCACGAATTCAGGATTGCCAAATACATATCCCGTACGGCCGTAGTGATAGCAGTACCATGCCAGCAACGGAACAATAGGAATCAGTAGGAGCAGAATCCGCCGCAGTACATTGCTCGAATCCCCCTCCACCCAAAGTCTTCGCAATCTGCTTTCTCGAAATATCCAGCGCAGGAGTTCCCAGGCGACGAGAGCCACTGGAGTCAGAATGGCCGTCTCCTTCGCCAGCGCCGCCAACGAGAACCAGACCGCCGCCGTCAGCCTCCGATCCTCCACGTAAAATGACAATCCCCAGAACGTCAGACCCGCGGCAGCCAAATCGACTTGCGCTAGTGAACTCTGGGCGAAGAAAACCGGATACAACGCCGCGCACACGGTGGAAGCAATCGCCACCTCTCGATTCGACACCTGCTCAGCTAGCCGAAACACTCCGAGCAGCGAGAATGCGGCTATCACCAGCATGGCCGATCGCGTTACCAGTGGCGCAAATCCGGCGATCTTCCACCAGAGCGCAACCCAGGCCATCACCAGTGGTGGATGCGCATTTGAAACAGTGGTGTGTGGAATCAGACTCCCCGTGAGCAGTAGGTCCCGTGCCGCGGGAACATAGTAGCCCGCCTCGTCCCAAAAGTAAGGAAGCTGGAGAAAAGGAACATGCAGCAGGAATATCCCAATGAAAATCAGCGCGAAGATGAGGGCAGGCTGCGAACTCGAGCGCATAGCGAGGGGTATTCTATCGATCGCCGGGTATGGACCGGAAAGCGGCTACTGACTCCGATACCCGAGACTAGAACGCCGACCTAATGAACCGGACCGGATGGGACCATGCGCGGATCAAGCTTGATCTCGCCGAACGCGCCTTCGTAGCTCGCCACATTCTGCTGCAGCAAACCCAATAGCGCCTTCGCTTGTTGCGGACTCAGGTAGATTCCCTGAAAGTTCCGAATCTCCACCTGGCTTTCGGTCTGCTGTTGCAAGGTTCCAAAAACGAGGAAAAAGTCCCAGATATTCACCCGCATCTGCACGCTGTTGGCGTAGCTTTCACGATAAGCGGTGTCGTTCGTCAGCTTCACATTCGGTTGGATCGGATTATTCATGGCTTGCAGTGTAAATGAGATTGCCCGGACCGTGGAGCGAGTTCCTCCGGTGTCCCCGCAACCACTCCCCGAAGTGACAAATTCTGTCAGCCGTTTGATGGTTTGCGGCTGGTAATCAATTACTGATTCCTTGACATACTGTTGCCTTCAGCTCAGGTTGTAATTGAAAACAAAGGGTTTCTTTCCTGAGGGTCTATTACTTTCGGAAGTACCTTATGGCGTTCCAGTTGCGATACAGTCAGTGCTTGCTCCTGTACGAGATGGGGCCGGTATGGAAATACCTATGACCCAACCTAACGATCACACGATGATGGAAGAGGTAGTTCTTCCGGAGCATCTGCTTCCCCTGGGGTCTGTTCTGGGGCCGGGAGTTACAGCGCTGGATCTTTGCATGGTCCTGGCCAAGATATTCCGTGTTCAATACACCGAAGTGGCCCTAATGCGGCTGGAAGGTGGCCTGCTGCGCTTCATCTTTCCGGAATATCTTCGCACCACGGGCGCGATCCCGTTGTCGAGCAAGGCCGTCGCCGCGCACACCGCTCTCAGCAAGAAGCCTGAGATCTTTAACAACTTCGCCCGCGTGAAGCACGCGAGCATCTTTGAGACGATCAAGCCTGAAACCGCAGACGAGACGGCAGCACCGGCGCCGATTCAAAAGTTGATGTCGGTGCCGATCATGGACCGCGATTCTGCGGTGGTTGGTGTGATTCAGATCTCGCGCAAAGGGCTGGATCCGAAATTCGCTCAGGACTTCAGCCGCGAGGATTTGCACGACCTGGAGTTAGCGGCTGGACTGCTCGCAACAGCTCCTGCCTTGATGTCGAACTAAATCCATTCACGACCATGTCATCCTGAGCAGCCGCGAAACGCGGCTGCGATGGGCCGTACAGCGGCCGTTAATCAACAGCGCACTGGATAGTAATGTATGAGGGACTATCGGCTCTTCAGGTCCTTTGCGAAGACGCGCAAGTCCGCTCCCGTCATTTCCTTCGGCTCGTCAACTCCAAGCATGCCAAGCACGGTCGGTGAGATATCGCGAAGCGATCCGTTCGGCTTCAGCGTGAATTGCTTGGCATTCTCTGAAACGATGATAAAGGGAACAGGATTTGTGGTATGAGCCGTGTGTGGTCCGCCCGAAACCGGATCGATCATCAGTTCAGCATTGCCATGGTCCGCAGTGATCAGCATCGCACCACCCTTGGCGCGGATCGCTTTCTCGATTCGCTCCAGACAGGAGTCGACGGTCTCAACGGCCTTGATTGTCGGCTCGATCTTCCCTGAGTGTCCCACCATATCTGCGTTAGCGAAGTTCACAATAACAACGTCGAACGTCCCATCTTCCGTTGCTTTAACAACGGCGTCTGCGATGCCACTCGCGCTCATCTCGGGCTTCAGGTCGTAAGTCGCAACCTTCGGCGACTGCACCAGCACGCGGTCTTCTCCCGGGAACGGCTGCTCGACGCCGCCATTGAAGAAATAAGTAACGTGGGCATATTTTTCGGTCTCGGCCACGCGCAGGTTGCGCATATTCAGCCCGCCCATGACGTTCGCCAAGATGTTGGCCATCGACTCCGCCGGAATTACGACCGGCAAGCTGAAATTCTTGTCGTACTGCGTCATGCACACGTAATGCAGATTCTTTGGCACGCGATCGCGCGGGATTGTCGCATCCAGATCGGTGGCTCCTGCAAGATCGCTGCCGCCTTGGGTATTCAATCCACTGTTGCGCGTGAGAGCCCGCGTAATCTGCCGAACGCGGTCGGCACGGAAATTGAAGCAGATACAGGAATCGTCACCACGAATGGTCGCGAGCGCTTGTCCGCGGCTGTCGGTGCATACAAAGGGAATGACGAACTCGTCGGTCACTCCTTTGTTGTAGGAGTCCTTCATACCCTGCACCGGATCGGACTGCTTTCCGCCCTCAGCATCGGCGAAGACCATGGCGTTGTACGCCTTGACGATGCGCTCCCAGCGGCGATCGCGATCCATCGCGTAGTAACGGCCGTTGACGGTCGCAATCTTGCCGCAGTTGTACTCGCGCATCTTCTGCTGCAACTGCTCGAGATATCCCGCGCCGTTGGTGGGCAGCGTGTCGCGGCCGTCCATAAACGCGTGTACGAATACCCGGTCAAGACCATTCTGCTTCGCCATCTTGAGCAGCGCGTAGAGGTGCGCCTGTTGTGAATGCACGCCGCCATCGGAAATCAAGCCAAACAGGTGCAGGCGACGGTCTCCCGTGCGCGCATGCTTCATGGCCTCGAGCAGCACCGGATGCGAGAACAGTTCCCCGTTCTGGATCATCAGATCGATGCGGGTGATATCCATGTGCACAATGCGCCCGGCACCGATGTTCAGATGGCCCACTTCGCTGTTCCCCATCTGCCCTTCAGGAAGCCCCACAAAAGGCCCGCTGGTGTGAATGAGGGTATTCGGATACTCGCGCACGAGCCGGTCGTATGTAGGCTTGCGTGCGAGCGCGATGGCGTTTGCTTTGGTTTCGGCCCGGTATCCCCAGCCGTCGAGAATGATCAGTACGAGTGGTTTAGGACGTGACATAAATCGGATTCTAGCTCCTGCCTTCTAGCTGTCAGCTTCTTGCTGACAGTTATTCGAAAGCCTCAGATGCTCTGTGGCTATTGTGCAGTCTTTCCTTTTGCGCGCGTCAGACTCTTGCACGCACGACTGGACTGCCCCTGAGACAACCCGTAGGGAGAACTTCCAGCTTTACAGAGCATCAACTTCCACGCATCTGCCTCTGCGCCTGTAAGATTCGCAGATTCTTCCTTACCTGTCGCTTGATCGATCCAAAACTTCGTTACAGTTTCGCTGACCTTGCCCGTAGACAAGTCTTTCGAGCGATACCAAGTTCCAACCGTCGCAACAGCCTTATTGGGAGCAACCACGCCGAAAATTTGATCGACGTCCTCGTCAGTGTAGGGGTCGCCGACATCCGTAATCAGCATGGTGATGCCTGGATGATTGGGGTCTTTTTCATTGGCCCAGCGAGTTCTCCACCCCTTCAGACGATCGTAGTGTAATGCGGTGAAGACACTCGCCGGTTCACATTCCCAGCAGTCCATGTACACGATACCCAGATCAAGTGAACCCTGCGTCTGAAACTTATCCAGTCTTTGATTTGCAGGTTATAGCCTGAGAGCAGGGACTCGACATTCCACGTCTTGGTGGAAATGTTGTAGACTCGCGATTCATCTCCCCAAAAATTGGTCTGCCCCGGCTCACGCCGCACTGTCAGCACCAAGACAAATGCATCCGTAACGCCAATCTCGCGAATCACGGAATAGTCTTCGTCTCTGAGCGCTCGCTCAACTTTCGAAACGGTTGAAGCGTCGCGCTTGAAATCGACCCAATGGAAACCCTCCGGTGTCTGGCCGTAACTCTCAATACACACAAGCAAAGAGCCAACAAACAATAGAGCAGACGCGACATTGAGACGCATAGGTAAGTCCACACTCGGCCGCCATTTAGAAGCCCATCCGGTCATCCGCGGAAGGCCCATACGTTGCCGGTAATGGCGCGTCATTCAGACGCAGATACACACCCAACTGCGCCCGATGATGCACCAGGTGATTCAGGAACATCTGTCGATAGGCAAGGAATTTGGAGCCGCTGAACAGAGGTTTGCCTTGAAAACTGAGCTTCCATGGTTGCGTCCAATCCTGGTCGGACATAGCCCTGAGCGCCTCCCGGACCTTGCCTGCACCTTCGTCGAACGCCTTTGCCAACTGCTCTGGCGATTCGAAAGCAGGGCGTGGCCTTTGCGGCCCGCTGCCGAAATCGAATTCCGGTGTGGTCAGAATCGTATGACCAAACCCGGGAAGCTCGGCCACATGCGGAGCTAACCTGCCGAGCGGCATCGACTTTGCATGCGGCGCGTAATCGGCCTTCATCGGCACCCGCTCCAGCAGCGCCCGCGTCTTCTTGGCTTCCTCGTCAAATTCCGATAAGAGCAGTTCAGCGATCATCGATGATCCTCAATTCTTGTCAACGTTTGCGGGTTTGGACTCCCCGGCAGATTCGCCTGCCATTTTCTCAGCCTCATCCATGATCTTGGTCATCATCTTTTCCATCCGAGGCTGTACCGCTTGCATGGCTTCGGCTGTCATTTGAGGTTGTTCCCGAAGCAGTTTTTGCCCCGTCGGCGTTTCATAATAGGCAGACATGACGGCGACATCAGCTTTATTCAGGTGCTTCTGATAAATCGGGATCATGTCGTCAATCATGCCTTCGACGTCAAAATCCTTAAGAACCTGGTCCGACATTGCGTCCATGCGATCCAACTCTTTCTGACTGATTCCCGGAGCTTTCTTCTTGAGCGATTCGTGCGCCGTCTGCTTTGACTGCTTGGCCATCACGCTCATCAGGTTCCGCATTTGCTCACGAATGTGCATGGTGGCAAACAGCTTTTCGATGTCTGCCCTGGTGGCGGGTGAATCGTTGGCCGCAGGTTGCTGCGCGAACGCTGTCGACAGGACCAAAAGCAAAAATAGTGGTAAACGGAGAGTTCTCTTCATGGTCTGCTCCTTCTCTCGCGGACTACTCATCCGCGATAGTTCAGCGCTTTCAGTCCCAGGAATCTTGCTGTCCCGCCCAACTCCTCTTCAATCCGCAGCAACTGGTTGTACTTCGCAACACGGTCGGTCCTGGACGCCGAACCGGTCTTGATCTGCCCCGCTCCGGTCGCCACTGCGAGATCCGCGATGAACGTATCTTCCGTCTCGCCCGAGCGATGCGAGATGATCGACGTGTAGCCGTTGCGACGCGCCAGATCGATCGCATCCAGCGTCTCACTGACCGTGCCGATCTGGTTGACCTTGATCAGAATCGAATTCGCGACGCTCTTGTCGATGCCTTCCTGCAGGAACTGCACGTTCGTGACGAATAAATCGTCCCCCACGAGCTGAATCTTGCCGCCGATCTCTTTAGTCAGGTTTGCCCAGCCATCCCAGTCGTTTTCCGCCAGGCCGTCCTCGATCGAAACAATGGGATAATCCTTCACCCATTTCGCCCACCACCGCACCATTTCATCAGACGACTTCGTCGACTTGTCCGATTTCTTGAATACATACTTGCCGTCCTGGAAGAACTCGCTTGCAGCCGGATCGAGCGCGATCGAAATTTCTTCTCCAGGCTTGTATCCCGCCTTCGTGATCGCCTCCAGCACGACTTCAATCGCTTCCACATTCGACTTCACCGAGGGCGCAAACCCGCCCTCATCGCCCACAGCTGTGTTATATCCGCGCTTCTTGAGCACACCCTTGAGCGTGTGGAAGACTTCCACGCCCCAACGCAGCGCCTCAGAAAATGAAGGCGCACCGACGGGCATCACCATGAATTCCTGGAAGTCGACGTTGTTGTCAGCATGTGCTCCACCATTCAGGATGTTCATCATCGGAGTAGGCAGTGTGTTAGCGCCTGCGCCGCCGAGATAGCGGTAGAGTGGAACATCCAGCGACTTGGCTGACGCGCGAGCGGCCGCCATCGACACAGCCAGAATGGCATTCGCGCCGAGTCGACCCTTATTCTCCGTGCCGTCGAGTTCGATCATTTTGGTGTCGAGCCCCCGCTGATCGAATCCGTCCCAGTTCGCCAGCGCTTCCGCGATCTCGCCGTTCACGTTCTCGACCGCCTTCAGCACGCCCTTGCCGACGTACTGGTTCGCATCGTCATCGCGCAACTCGACTGCTTCGTGTTCGCCTGTCGATGCACCGCTGGGCACAATGGCCCGTCCCATCGAGCCGTCCACCAGAAAAACTTCCGCCTCTACCGTAGGATTGCCGCGTGAATCTAGAACTTGCCGTGCATGAATGGCTGCAATATTTGACATGCCCTTTCCTCTCTTCTCATATGAACATTTCACATCAGTGCCTATAACAATTGCGCCTAAAGGAGCATCTGACCGGAAAGACAGATGCTGCCCAGTCAGGTAGCCGACACCCCGATAGTTTCGTCCCATGCGTATGGTGAAACTCACGATTATATCGGATGGGCATCTCCGGAATGTGACAATGGACACAAACTTCCAAGAGCTAATTCCACTTTGGCGCTGCCATTCGGCCACTGCCATGGACCTCTTATCTCCGCTGGTTCCCACTGTACTGTCTGACGCTTGTAGCTCTAGCATGGCTGGTCTAGAGTCAATGAGAAGAATCGGATTGTGGAGGTTCCCATGAAGAAGTGGATGGCCGTTCCTATCATTCTGCTGGCGACGATGCTGGCGGCCCAAACGAGCGCTCCTGTTCCTGCCGGCACTGCACTCATTGTGCGTCTCGACACGACGCTGGCAACATTCAGCAGTCGGGTTGGCGACCAATTCCGAGCCAGCCTCACTACGCCCGTCAGTGTGAACGGCAAGACTCTGCTTCCTGCTGGAACCAAGGTGGAAGGCCGCATTACCAAGTTGAGCGAGCCGCGACGCTTCTCAGGCAAGCCCACGATCGGTATCCTCCCTGAAGCCGTGATCATGCCGACGGGTGAGCGCTACTATCTCGATGCAACTCTGACTGACACGAGCGTCAAAGGGACGGACGTCAACAATGAAGGTCAATTCAAAGGAAACGGCCACGACCGCCGCGATACGATCGAGCAGGGTGCCGGAACAGCAGGCGGCATGTTGGTAGGTGGACTCATTGGCGGGCCTCCGGGAATTCTGATCGGCGGCGCCATCGGCGCTGGCGCAACCACCGGACATTGGCTGGTCAGGCACCGCTCCGCCGTTTTGCCGGCAGGCACGCAACTGACTCTCGAACTGAATCGCCCGATGGCTATGACGAACGCTGCTCCACCAACACCAGCAGCCGAGTCTTCCGCCCCAAGCGGCGGCAGCAAATAGCCAAAGACACGACCAATCACAGGCCGGATGCAGACCAGCATCCGGCCTTTTTACGCTCCGAAGAGTAACTCGCCTTCGCTCAGGACCTGCAACTCGATCCAGCCTTCCAGCGGCAACGAATCTACCGGAAGCCTGTTCTGCCACAGGCTGAATCGCAAGCGCAATTTGGTAGTCGCAGCGGTCGTCTTCTTGTCGGCGGCATTCTCAGTCCCGCTCGCAGGAACTGCGAGCATCCACGTCAATGGAAGTTTGAATTCAAAGTTGCGCAGCAACGCAACCTTTGCGTGCTCGTCCTGCTGCGCGGAAGATGACAATACCTTTTCCGCGGATCCATTCTCGATCTTCCATTCCTTAAGTCGACCCGCATTCGCGGAAGCATCGACCCGTAACGTCCGGCGCGCCCTTGGCTCTCCGGCAGCCCACGACTCCACGTTGACGACGATCTCAAAGTCTTCCGCTGGAACTTTGCCGGCGAAATCCAGGCGTCCGTACAAACAATTCGCGTCGATTCCCGCATACACGGAGTCGAGCAGAAACTGCTTGCCATGCATCGCTCCGGCGCGGTGATCCGCGGTGTAGACCGCTGCGCCCATCCATTCGAAGTATCGGACCTTGTCACCTGCGACGCGCGGATGAATGTACGCTGTCTGCGGCACAAACGACGGACGCACTTCAGCTCCGGTGATCGGTTGAGCCAGGTAGTCCGGTGGTATTGCGCCGAGAGCCTGATACACGTTCGACAGATGCTTACGATAGAGTTCGTCGAAGTCGCGGTCGTTCGCTGAGTGATGCTCGGGACCGTACCACCAATTCCAGTCACTGCCTTCGGCGATCAGGATCTCGTCAAATGCCAGCTTGCGTTGGGCTTCGGTCGCACGTGGAGCGTTCTGCGCATAGAATTCGCGCGCATGGTGGAGATAGTCCCACGCGCGGTTATCTTCTGGTGCTCCGATCCACACGTTGAAGTTGGCGTTGATCCACGATCCTGGGACCAGCGACGTCAGCTTGCCGAAGTCTTTGTGGCGGGCGATCGCCTCAGAGACGGTGACTGCTTCCAGACCAGGTTCAGCTTGCAGTGCGTCATAGAAGCGGCGCAGGAACTCGCGTCCCGACTTCGGGTAGTATTCCCACGCGTTCTCGCCATCCAGGATGATTGAAGCGACTGCGTCTCGACCTTTCGCTAGCACGGGTCTCGCAGCGTCTTTGATGTTGGCGATCAAGTGGCGTGCTGCGTCGGCTGGTGGCATTCCTGAGTACACGAATCCGATCAGATCGGAGATGGTGTGATCGCGAAATACCATGTGCATCGCGGTCGAACCGTTCTCGAAGCGATGGATGTTGTAGAGCTTCTCGGCCATGTGGTCAGGTAGACGTCCGTTGCCATCGCGTGAAAAGAAGGTGCCTGTGCTGCGGCCGAGGACTCCTTCGTCGGTTGCCATCCACTGCACACCGAGATTGTGAGCGATGGCGAGGACTTCCTCCGATACGCTGCCTTCCGATGGCCAGATTCCCTTTGGACGCACTCCGAAGACCTTCTCGTGCAGATCGAGACCGCGAATCAACTGCTCGCGCGCATCCTCGGGATGACGAAAGCGGTTCTGCGGAAGCGGCAATCCTGGCGAAGAAACTGCGCCAATGCTCGTATCGCAAACAAGCGGCATGATCGGGTGATAGAAGGGCGTTGCTGATATCTCGATCGATCCCTTCTTCGCTGCCTCCGCGTGTGCGGGAAGAACTCTGCCGAGCAATTCCCTCTCGCGCGCGATGACGAATTTCTGATCGTCGAGCGAATAGCCGTGTCCTTTGGCGACCAGCGCGGCAACGTCCTTCTCTTCCAGGAAGAATTCGTCGAACCACGCGATCTGCGAGAGGACTTGCAGATCAGTAAAGTCTTGCGGCTGAAAGTAGCGCTCCGCGCGTTCGGGATGATCTCCGTGCTCGCGGAAGCGCTCCCAGAGTTCGCGATAGCGCGGATATCGTCCGATAACGTTTTGTGGATTGGCCTGAAACAGGTACTGCAGCGCGAACCTGCGCTCCTGAATGGTCAAATCCTTTGCTGGTTTGGCCGCGACGCTCAGGAATGGATCCTGCGCGCTTCCAGAGACGTAGTCCTGAATCTGCAGGATCAGCGATGGGACGAGGTTGAAGTTCTGATGGACGTTGGGAAATTCGTCCAGCAGTTTGACCATTCCGTAGTAGTCCTTGAGCGCGTGCAGGCGAGTCCAGGGCAGTCGATATTCGCCTGTGACCAGATCTTTGTAGAAAGGCTGGTGCTGATGCCAGAGAAGGATGACGCGCAGGACGGGCATGACAGAGCAGTCAGTCTAGCAGTTCTGAGTCGTCAGCATTCAGTTGTCAGTTTTCTCAGTTGTCAGTGGGCAGTTATCAGTCGTCGCGCAGGAATTGAGTTTCATTTTGGGAAATGGATTTGTTTCGGGGTATACCCCCTCCCCCTCCGGTCTATTGGAATCATGGATTTAGGGGAAAATTGCGAAATAATCTCTGGGGCTCAATGACTTAGGGGCAAAATCTTGAGCTGCAAGGAGTTGGCTGGTGTCAGCTGAGTCCTGCTTGTACCGCTTTCGCCTTGGCCATGATCTGCTCCCGTGATAGCCAACGCTATGACTCTGATCACAACGGACGGTGATTCTGTACGAGCTCTGGAGGACTTAAGTTCACGGGGGTGAGAGAGATACGATCTGCCTTTCAACGTATTCACAAGTGGCTAACAAATTCCCATTGATTCTGCTATGTTTTCTCTCTCGTCGGGGAGAATCAGTGTTCTGCCCGCTCAACGGAGGATCGTATGTTCCGGTTGAAGGCGAGCTTTGCCAGACTTCTTTTTTCAATGATTCTGTGCGTGATGCTGTCTGAGACAGCTTCGGCATCCTCCACGCCCGCAGCAAGAAGTTTTATCCGTACAGATTCCTTCCCGACGACAACGTTGTTCGATGCGGCTCACAAAGTAATTTACGCGGCTGTGCCCGGGCTGAACGAGGTTGTTGTGATCTCCAGCAGCCAGCACACGATTATGGCTCGCATTCCTGTGCCGGGCGCATTCAGCATGGATTTGAGCCCAGACGGCACGCAGCTATTAGTGGGCAACGGTAACAGTATTCTGGGCGGCGCCGAACTTCCGCTTTTGACGATGATCGACACGGCCACCCTGCAGGTGATAGGGCGCTATCAAGTTCCTGCTTTGGACACAATTATCAGCGGGACGATTCCGTTCAGTTTGGCATGGATGAGCAACGGGACAGTATTGATTGTTGCGCAGGAGAACGGCACCACCGGGTTTGGATTAATTCAGTGGAATCCGCTGCAAAACAGCTTTATCTCTCGCACTTTGCCGAATTATGTGATGCCAGAACAGATCGTAAGGAGCGCCGACCGGAGCAAAGCCCTTTTGAACGATTCATCGACTTCGGGGTCGAATCTTGTGCTGTACGATGCCAATGTCGACGACTTCGTCGCCAATACCCATGTCGATGGTTCTTACACGGCAGCAAACGCTGATGGGTCTATGTTCGCTGTCCAGGGAGTGGCCCGATTGTTTTTCCTGGACTCTGGTCTCAATACGGTCGCGACGCTCGTAGTCGATTCCTACGGACAAAAGCCATTATTCAGTACGGACGGCAAATCGCTTTATGTGAATCAAGGGACGTCTTACTGGGTCTACGACACTACGAGCTTCATGCCTGTAGGGCAGATACCGTCATTTACAACTCCGACTGGTTTCAACCACATGGCATCTCTCGACGGATTCGATGATGAGGGGGAATTGTTTGGATCCCTGGATCGCGGCGTCGCATTCGATGGTTACCCGATCGCATCGACCGGGTTGCCATACCCTCCCGGCATTGCATCGCTGAGGCCAGCCAGCGGAAGCACTTCAAACCCTGCATCCACAACGATCAATGGCACGAACTTCGCAAGTGGCGCAATAGTGTACTTCGGCAACCAGCCCGCGGTTACCTCTACCGTCAATTCGACAAATGTAATCACGGCCATGCCGCCAGCATCGTCGGTGACTGGTGCCGTAGATGTGACGGTGCAAAACCCAGGAGGCGCGGTTGCAATGGCGCCCCAGGCCTACACGTACGGCCCGTTGATTTTATATATCCAGAACAACGCAGGTTCGACGGCTGGTGGTTCGCCCTTCCAGATCTTGGGATACGGATTTGACTTCGACAGCTCGCAAATCCAGGTCAAGATCGGCGGGAAGACGGCGCCAATCACGCAGGTTTCCGGAATCCTGATCAGTCCCTTCTATCTTCCATTGCAACGCATTTACGCGACCAGCCCAGCAGGTTCCGCGGGGCCGGCGGATGTCACGGTTACTACGCCATCGGGCAGCAATACACTGAAGAGCGGTTACTTCTATCATTCCTACAGTGCTCCCGTCGGTCCCGTCGCCACAGGTGAGATGGTCTACGACTCGTCACGGCAGATTCTCTACGTCACGAATCAGACGCTGAATCGGGTAGATGAGATTTCTCCCGCTTCGAATCAGGTGGTGGGAAGTTTTCCGTGCGGTCAATTGCCGGTCGGAATCGGTCTGAGCCCGGACAAGTCGACGCTGGTGGTCGCCAATTGGACTTCGCAGTCCGTATCCCTCATCAATATCGCCACCGGCACCCACCAGGAGTTGGCGCTCAACATCAATGGAAACGGTGCGGGGAGCGCCCACCCGATCTCTGTAGCGGTCGCCAACGGCAAAGCACTGATTGGAGCCATAGAAACGAGCGCGCTTGACAATGGCGATCTCTTCGAACTTGATATCGCGTCGTCACATTTGAATTTTCTTAGTGATGTAGGCGGCCTGTACTTAACTGGGGACATCGAACTGCACGCCTTTTCCGGTGGCAGCAAGATCTGGATTGGATCAGGCAGCCGATATGGAAGCGATACCATGGGAGCGCGCGTGTGGGACGTTGCCAGCGGATCGTTCACCGTATTCCCGGTGGGTCACTTCTTTCAGAGCGATATCACGGAGAACGGCCTTGTGCTGGATGAAGGCTACAGTTTCTACACCTCTGAAGGCTGGAACTACTCTTTTGTCGCACCTTTCGACCTTATCAGTTACCTCTTTGCGGCAGCCGGCAATCGACTTCATCCCGGAGGAGGTCTGCTGTTCAGTCCGTACATTGCGGACACGAACCGCATCGCGATCGGCGAGTACGACGTTAACAGTGGTTGGCTTTTGGAACAGATTGAAGTCCTCGCCAACGTCGGTTCTGATTTCGACACGTTGGCGGTCGATGACACAGGAAATCGTCTATTTGTTTCGACCGACCGCGGCGTCATTGTCATCAATTTCGCCACTCTTCCGGTAAGCATCGGATCCGTTGACCCAGACCAGGGGCTGATTCGCGGAGGCGATACCATAACAATTCGAGGGAGTAGCTTTCAGAAGGGTGCTGTCGTGAGTATCGGCGGAGTTGCCGCGACAACAACGTGGATCGATCAGAACACGTTGCGGGCGACTACGCCAAGCGCATCACCCGGACAAGTCGCAGTCAGGGTAGCAAATCCCGACAATTCCGGCTACCTCCTGCCCGCGTCGTTTACATACGTTGCTTCCATCCCGACCGTAGTCACCACTTTCCCACTCTCGGTGGTACCTAGTAACGGCGTTGATTTGGTTGTCTATGGCAGCAGTTTTTTCCCGGGCGCAACGATTCGATGGAACGGGGTTTCGCAGAGCACTAGTTTCATCGACGACACCACGGTGCAGACCATGGTTTCCGCGGGTACGGTGGGTTCGCAGCCGGGCACCGCCAAGATCACTGTAATGAATCCGGACGGTGCACTTTCCAACTCTTTCTCGTTACCCGTAAAGTATCCGGCGGCAAGACTGGAGTGGGGACTTGATACCTATGATTTCGGAGCGCAACTGATCAGTACGGCAAGCCCGACTATTACGACGACTCTCGGCAATCCCGGACAGTCGCCAGCTGCCCTCACACTTACGACGACTGGTGATTTCTCACAGACAAGCAACTGTCCAGCCACGATGCAGCCTGGGACGAGCTGCAGCGTTAATTTGATCTTTTCCCCCACTGCCACTGGCGTCCGGAACGGCAGCATCGCTGCAACCGCAGCCGGTTCTTCTCCGGAGGTCGTGACTCTTTCTGGTAGAGGGATACCCGCGGGTCCCGCGCTCACGTCGATTCCATACAGTTTCGACTTCGCCCAGTTCCTCATGGGTACAACTCCGCTGGATCAATACCAGATCAATCTTTATAGCGTCGGTTCTTCCGCGGCGCAAATCTTATCGGTGACCACAAGCGGCGATTTCCAGATTGCACAGAACACATGCACAGGATCGCTCACTGTCGGTTCGTGGTGCTACGTCTTTCTGACATTTGCGCCAACTCTTTCCGGTACTCGCACCGGCAATCTCACGGTTGCTAGCAATGCGACAGATAGTCCACTCGTTGTACCCCTGACAGGGATCGGGCTCCAACCTTTTGTTCTCAGTCCCCCTTCACTGAACTTCGGACCGCAACTTGTGGGTACCCCAACCACGCAACCAGTCACCGTGCAAAACAAGAACCAAAGTGAGATTTCGGCGTTGACGAACATCAACTCGGGAACGAACTTCAACGCCTCATCGAACTGCGGCCAGAACATCTATCCCGGCACCAGCTGCACGCTCAACGTGACTTTTACTCCGTGGCAGACAGGAGACACTTCAGCAACCCTGACCATGTGGGAGGAGATGGGTGGCACACAGGGCATGATTAGCTATCCGGTCTCCGGGACCGGAGTTGATTTTGCGCTGGTGTTGCCACAGGGGACGACAAATACGGCGACGGTCAACGCAGGAAAGGCAGCTACCTACAATCTGTCTCTTTCCGATAGCGGCTATAGCGGAACTGTAAGCCTAGCCTGTACCGGTGCTCCTAAGGCGGCTTCGTGCTCGGTAAGTCCGTCAACTCAGACTGTTTCTGGAACGGCTCTACAACCGTTCACCGTGACGGTGCAGACAACCTCTAATCAAGCGTCCGCTCACATTTCAGGATCAAATCGCACTCTGGCATCGTGGGCGGGCGGCCCGGCAATTCTAGCTGCAGTCCTGATTGCCTCGCTGAAGCCGCGAATCAAGGTCCGGAAAGCACTTTCCCTCTGTGTGCTCTTTTTGTTCATCGCGCTCGTGCTTTCATGTGGTGGGGGCAACGGTAGTGTGAGCAACGGAGGAGGTGGGGGTGGCGGTGGTGGGGGTGGTGGCGGAAATTCAGGAACCCCTCCCGGCACTTACAATCTGGTCGTAACGGCAACTTCGAATGGAGCGACCCGTACGATAGGTTTGGTGCTGATCGTCCAATGAGAACCTTACGCACGAGTCGCTTGGGCTAAGTCCTACTGATGGTGAAATTCGAGCGCCCTTTCCCGTTGTCCGCTGCTATCGCTGAGGCGATGCTTGCTGCGCGGCGCTATCTGCCAAGTGAATCTGGGGTTTGTTCCCGCGATTGCCAGATTCACTCAATACCGTCTTGACCAGGTCGGCCAGCTGATCGGCTGTGAACTGGTTGCCTTCGATGTTGGCAACGAGTTTTCCCTGGCGGTCGATGATGGCGGTGTGCAGGGAATGGTTCATCAGACCTTCGTCGGGAAAGAAATCCATGCCGAACATGTTGGTTACACGTTGAACGTCTGCGACCGGCCCGGTGAGGAAATGCCACGTCGCCGGGTCGGCTTTCCAATTGGTGGCGTAGCGGTTCAGTACCTCCGGTTGGTCACGCTGCGGATCGAACGTTACGGTCAGCAGGACAAAATCGCGGCCTAACTGCTCTTTAAATCGGCGCTGGAGCACGCCAAAATTGTTCGAGATCCGGTAACAGAAGTTCGGCAGGGCGCAACTGGTATAGATGAAATTGAGGGCGACTACTTTGCCAGCGTACTGCGAAAGCTTGACCTGCTTGTGCGTCTGGTCGATGAGTGTGAAGTCAGGCACGCTCTGGCCGACTGCTAATGACTCAGTGACTGCCGCAGGACTACTCAAGCTCTTCAGCACTTTCAAGCGCCTCGCCGTCAGAGGATCCTGTTCGGCGCTCTGATAGGCGCTCACGTGGACGTGTGTGGCGTAAGAGGAGTCGCTGTCCACAACCAGAGTGAAATCGACCATCGCGCCGGGCACAAGTCCATCCAGTTCCGTTGAGTCGTGCACATCGAAAGGCATCGTCATCGCTGCCATGAAGCCAGGAATGCTCTGACAGGAGGCTGAGAAGCTCTTGTGGGCGGGATCCACTTTCAGGATCATGCCCTTAACCGGATATTGCTGAGATGCCCAGGCTGAAAGAGACAGGAGAAGAACGGTTGGAATCAGGCGCTTCATTTGAGCTTCCTAAGTCGGTCAATTTTTCTTCGTAGGTGCGGCTCCCGGCTGTTGAGCAACGAGAGTCGCGTCCCGTTTGGCACCGCCTAACCGGTACGGTTTACGGTCGAGTTTGGCGTAGTCTTGCGCAAATTCCTTGATTTCCAGGAACTGATTCTTCCCCACGTTGACAAAGTGCTGCCGGGTATTGCTGGTAGGCCACCAGATTTCAATATCGAGAATGCGGGCGTCTTTTCCCAGACCGACATGCTGTTGCAGAGGGGAAGCTCCAAAGGATCCGCCGCTTCCGACGGTGCGGTAGATAGAGCGGACCCCCTGGGCCTCGTTGTCGACGGTCACCTTGATTCGGGCGCCGATGGCAGCGCGGTTTGTCTTCGTGCCCACGAGTTTCAAACTGATCCAGTCATTCCCATGGCCGGGATTTTCAAAGAGGCGGAGCATGTGACTATCCCCAACCGTCGCGCCGCCGACTTCGAAAATGATGTCTTCGTCGCCACGGTTGTCCAGATCCGCAAAAGCGACTCCGTGGCCTTTGTGCCACTCCCCCGTTCCAGAGGAAGTCGTGACGTCCACGAAGCGTTTTCCGCCTTTGTTGTGCAGCAGGACGCTGGGCTTGAGGGTGGCGTAGGAGGGATTTCCGGTTCCCAGGAAGATGTCGAGGAAACCATCGTTATCGATGTCGCCGAAGTTCGAGCCCATCGGCATATAGACTTTGTCGAGACCGACTTCGGATGTCACGTCGTGAAACTTACCGTTGCCCAGATTTTTGTAGAGTTTCAGAGTGGTTGCATTGTGAGGAAGGTTGAGATAAGTGCGAGCCGTCTCGTCGAGGGAGAGGAAATAGCTAGTTGCGAAGATGTCGGGCAAACCGTCATTGTCGTAGTCAAAGAACCAGGTGGCAAATCCGCGACCGGGTCCCGGTACTCCAGCGACCTGAGTCACCTCGGTGAAGGTATTGTCGTGGTTATTGTGGTAGAGGATGTTGTCAGCGCCGAGGTTTGAGACGTAGAGATCGGGATATCCGTCATTGTCATAATCGCCGGCGGCTACACCTTTGGTGAACATGGTGCGGTGGACTCCGGCGGAAACCGAGATATCCTCGAATGTTCCGTCACCCTTGTTGAGGAACAACTGAGTGGGTTGACCTTCATTACCGACGAAAAGGTCGAGGAATCCGTCATTGTTTATGTCGACCCAGACGCCGGCCTGGGTGGAGGTGGGCTCACCCAGGCCGCTGGCGACGGTTACATCGGTGAAGGTTCCATCGCAATTATTCCGCAGCAGGGACTTGCGTTGGGGAATCTCCCATCCGCCCCGGAGTACTAGGATGTCAATACAGCCGTCGTTGTTGTAGTCGGTCTGCAGGCTGTTGAGGCCGCCCATCTGGTCCGCCAGCCCAGCCTTCGCGGCTTGTTCGGTAAATGTGCCATCGCCGTTGTTGTGAAAGAAGTGCATCGGCCCGCAGCTATAGAAGCTGGAGGTGACGACGTCGAAGCGTCCGATGTTCTCGAAGTCATCGACGATCACGCCGCCTGCAGCCGAAAACGATACCAGCCCGGCTTCCTGCGCTACGTCGCGAAACCGACCGACATCCTCGGAAGATTCAAAGACTTTCGGTGAGATCAGATATCTTGCCGGGACCTTATCCGGATAACCGCCCGTGGTCATGTAGGCGAGGTTCAGCAGCCATCGAACTTCCAGGTCGTCGGGCTGTCGCTCGAGATGTTTGAGGAAGTATTCGATTGCCTTTCGAGAATCTTCCTTGTTTGCGTAGGCACTGCTGGGCTTCATGGGAAGCAAGCAGCGGTCTCCGGGGGCGCGATAGATTGCATTCTCCATTTCAGATTTGTGCAAGTACGCTATTCCCATGGCCTCTTCCATCTGTGGTTCTGCCATGGTCTCTTGTTCCGCAGCTATCTGATGAGCCTTTTGATACTGCGGGACGGCGCGGTCCATATCGCCGACGTAGGAGTAGATTTCGCCGAACGAGTAGTAGGTATTCAGCAGGTCGACCGGCTTGAACGACGCGCGGGCAGTTTCGCTAGCTGGAGAAAAAAATTGTTCCAGTGACTCCTGTTCGCTGGCCAGCGACTGCTTGCGCATCTCGCATATCTGTTTAGGGTCCCTGTCCCAGCCAGTGGGCTTGGGAAGGTTGTAGAGTCCCATCGTAGCTTCCTGGAATCCGCCGAGACCCAAGGTTTGTTTCACACTTCCGATGGAGTTGGTGGCGGTGGTGCCCGTCACAGGTGCAGGAGAGTTCGTGGCAGTGCCGGGCTCGGTCTCGACTTTCAATATGGCGAAACCGAGAGGACTCTTTACGATCGGGCTGACGTGACCGGGAGAAACGCCATCCAGGGCGGCTCTGAGTTCAGGGCGAAGTGAGGACAGGGAAACTTGGCCCAGATATCCGCCATCGCTGGCTGTGGAATCGATGGAATCTCGGTGAGCCAGCGTGGAGAAGTCTTCTCCTTTATTGAGGTCGTCGAGGATTTTTTGGGCTTGATCGGGCGAACTCACCACGATGATCCGCAAGGTCAACTGTTCTGGAGTGCCGTTTGGGGCAGATTGAGCAGTTTGAGAAAACAATGGCGAGCCCAGAGCGGTAATCAGGAGCAGGCACCGCGAAATCTGACGAGTTGTTGATGCCAAGACAGAACCCCAGCGAGGCGCCCGATTCAGTTTGGGATCGGGGCACGGATGGGTGGAATTCTCCCGTAGCCAGGCGCTGCTACACCATATTGCGAACTCGCTAGCGAGAAACCACTAGTTGAGTTCGTAAGCCAGTGGTTTTCAAATACTTCAAGGAATATGGACCAGCCCGTTGCGAATCGCGTACGCCACGAGTTCAGCAGTATTGTGGCAGCGCAACGCCCGGCCAATCCGGGTGCGATGTGCGGAGACGGTGTTCAGGCTAATGTTGAGCAAGGAGGCGATGTCTTTGCTCGATCTTCCGTCCACGATGAGTTGCAGGACCTGAAGTTCTCGAGCAGTCAGTCCAGATGTACGCTTCTTTTCGGCCATGGGTTCGACAGGCGACAACAGCTGTCGGTCAACGACGAGTTCACCAGCCATAACCCGCTTGATGGCTGGGAGCAAATCCAGATCAAAAGCGTTCTTAAGGATAAATCCACGGGCACCAGCTTCGATTGCCCTGCGCACCAGTGCATCCTCGGAATGCATGCTCAACATCAAGACGGAGGTTTCAGGATGCGACCGCGAGATCTCTCTGGTAGCCACGACGCCATCGCCGCCAGGCATGGAGCAATCCATAAGAACGATCCTTGGATTCAGGGCACCAACCATCTCGACTGCCTGAGGTCCGCTATCGGCCTCGCCGACGACATGAATGCAGTCCTCATCGTCGAGAAGTCGCCGGAAACCTCGCCTCACGAGGGCGTGATCGTCGACCAGCAAGACTGTGATCTTGCTCTCCATTGACTAATGGCGCCCGTCACAGGAACGTTTGAGCAAGTCGGGGGAAGCCGGTTCGACGTGCGCGACGGAGTCGGCTGGGCAAAGGCAGCGTTTCGCGGCAGGATCAAGACAGCACATCTCTAACGGCAACAGAACCCCCGACGTCACGGCCTTTTGGTCACGTTCCGACAAAAAGAAGTGACCGCATTCTATGGAAGCAGCACCACCGACGCGATAATTGAATGACGTTAGCGGAAACACATTAGCTCGGAATCCTCTTGAGCTTGTTTCAAGCCGCCGCCCAGAGGGCCGACTCTGAGGCTCCTGTTAATGCGCGCGTTGGACACGTTTACAATCGGTGGCATGGGTGGTCGAGAGTGCTATCACTGCAAGCAGTGGGTGGAAGAAGGCGAGGCGCACGACTGCTGGACCACGACCGAAGCAGCTTTGACAAAGGATCTGTCGGAGGATTTGCGCGATGCGTGGGAACGGCTGCGAGAGAGTGCGGTCGAGTTCGGCGATCAGCGAATTTATGCTTCCCACAAATCGATCATGTTTTCGCGGAAGGCGTGCTACTTCTTCGTGCGACCAAAGAAGAATTTCCTCGAAGTCTGCATCTTTCTGGGCCGCGCGTTGAAAGCTCCGCAGGTGCGGAAAGTGGATCAGTCATCGAAATCCAAGTTCTGGCACATCATTCAAATCCGACATCGCGATGAGGTAGAGTCTCCGATAACAGATTGGCTCAAGGAAGCGTATGAGTTCTCGGACGCGCCGGCGGTGAAGGCTGGAGCGGTTCGCAAGAAGTCTAAGCGGAAGAAGAAGGCTCGGAGAAAGGGATAGCTCCCTTTTCGGAATCCCGGCGTCCCGAGAAGCTCACCTCAGGCGCTAAAGCGCGGTTCTGCTTCAGGTCCTCTTTGGCGCGAGTAAACTCGTGCCGTTGACGGTTGGTGATTCATGATGCGATCTTGCGATATCTGGCGGCCTAACTTCCTTTACCACGAAGGCCCTAAGAACGGCCTCATAGAACGCAAGACAGCCGAGGCGGCTGTCGCCATTGCGATTCTTGCTGATTTGAGGGCTAGGGTTAGACTCCGAGTTTCAGAGGGCCTTCCCGTCCGGTACACTATCCTCCGGAACTGTTATGAGCCCCGAAATTCTCAGTGCTCCACAGCTGCTGACCGACAACGATCTCTATCTTTTCAACGAGGGCAGCCACTATCGCATTTACGACAAGATGGGGGCGCACCTCACAACGCATGATGGACAGTCTGGCGCGATCTTCAGCGTGTGGGCTCCCAATGCGCGTGCGGTCTCGGTGATCGGCAACTTCAACGGATGGGACCCCAAGGCGCACCGTCTGAATTCGCGTGGGGCCTCGGGCATCTGGGAGGGATTTGCTCCGGGAGCGAATCATGGAGCGCTCTACAAGTTCCACATCGAATCGAACCGGCACGGATACCGTGTGGACAAGGCGGATCCCGTCGGCCTGCTGCAAGAGAAGCCTCCGCGCACCGCATCGGTAATCTGGGATCTCAACTATCAGTGGAACGATCAGGATTGGATGCAGAAGCGCCATGAGCACAATTCGCTGCGCGCGCCGCAGGCGATTTATGAAGTGCACCTTGGATCGTGGATGCGCGTCCCGGAAGAACATAATCGCCCATTGACCTATCGCGAGACAGCGCCACGCCTGGCTCAATATGTCGGGCAGATGGGCTTCACCCATGTTGAATTCCTGCCAGTGATGGAGCACCCGTTCTACGGCTCCTGGGGATATCAGACGACTGGGTACTTCGCTCCGACGTCGCGCTATGGAACGCCGCAAGATTTCATGTATCTTGTCGACTATCTGCACCAGCATGGGATCGGGGTGATCCTCGACTGGGTACCGTCGCACTTCCCGTCCGACGGTCACGGGCTGGCATATTTCGACGGGACACATCTTTACGAACACGCGGACACGCGGCAGGGCTTCCATCCCGACTGGAAAACACACATCTTCAATTACGGTCGCGCTGAAGTGCGCAGCTTCCTGATGTCGAGTGCGATGTTCTGGTTGGACAAGTATCACATTGATGGACTTCGCGTGGACGCGGTCGCGTCGATGCTGTACCTGGACTACTCCCGCAAGCAAGGTGAGTGGATTGCGAATAAGTACGGTGGGCGCGAGAATCTCGAAGCGATCGACTTCCTGCGCCGATTCAATCAAGAGGCCTACAAGGAACATCCCGACATGCAGACTACCGCGGAGGAATCAACTTCGTGGCCGATGGTCTCCAAGCCGATCTACGTTGGCGGGCTCGGCTTCGGCATGAAGTGGGACATGGGATGGATGCACGATACGCTCAAGTATTTTCAGAACGACCCTATCCATCGCAAATACCAGCAGGACAAGCTGACGTTCCGCATGTTGTACTCGTGGCACGAAAATTTCGTGCTGCCGCTTTCGCATGATGAGGTCGTACACGGCAAGGGATCGTTGATCGGAAAGATGCCCGGTGATGAGTGGCAGAAATCCGCGAACCTGCGTCTGCTGTTTGCATACATGTACGCCCAGCCGGGAAAGAAGCTGCTGTTCATGGGCGGAGAATTCGGGCAGGTACGCGAGTGGGCCCATGACACGAGCCTGGAATGGCACGTTCTGCAGTATCAGGTGCATCGCGGCATTCAGGCATGGATGGAGCAGTTGAACCGGTTTTACCGCAACGAGCCGGCGATGCACGTGCTCGACAACAATGCCAATGGATTTGAGTGGGTGGATTGCAACGATACGTCGATGAGCACCGTTTCCCTGCTGCGAAAGAGTGAGAATCCGCGCGATTCCGTCCTGGTCGTCTGCAACTTCACGCCGGTGCCGCGGTCGGGCTATCGCGTGGGCGTCCCGCACGGCGGTTACTGGCGCGAGATGCTCAACAGCGACGCGCGCGAATATGCCGGCAGTGGCATTGGAAATCTGGGCGGAGTCCATGCTGAAGAGAGCCCTGTGCATGGGCGCCCATTCTCTCTGAAACTCACGTTGCCTCCGCTGGCGGCATTGTTTTTGAAAGCTGCGTGATCGGCTGACATTAGTCATCAACGTCAGCAGCTGCCGCACTCCTTTCACTGTATTGCAGGCTTCGACTGACGTACGGTCCCTCGCGCCGGCTTTGCCGGCACTCAGGATGACAACCGAACTGCTGCGTTCTGATGCTGACGGGCGTGCTATCCTCGGCTCAAGCGGCTTCTCATGCGGATTCTCACCCGCTATGTCTTGCGTGAAGTGACGGCTCACGCGCTTATCGGCGTGGCGATCTTCACTTTTGTCCTTTTCACACGCGACCTCGGACACATTCTGGAACTGGTGGTACGCGCGAGCGCGCCACTGCCAAGCGTCGTGGAGATCTTCTCGTTCACTATCCCTCTGGCACTGACCTATACGCTGCCGATGAGCGTGCTGGTTGGCATCCTGATTGGTTTGAGCCGGCTCGCCGCCGACAGCGAAATCACTGCCATGCGCGCCAGTGGCATGGGGGTTTGGAGTTTTCTGCGGGCTCTTTCCATGTTCGTGCTCGGAGCGTGGCTGCTGGCGCTAGTGAATGGGATTTATGTTGCGCCCAGATCGCAAGCGGCGCTTGGCCATCTGGAGGATCGCCTTAAGGGATCTCAGGTCTCATTCGAGATCCAGCCCCGTGTGTTTTACGAAGGATTCCCCAAAATCGTTGTGTACGTACAGGATGTGAAGACCGCCCAGGGCGCCGCGGTGTGGAAAGGCGTCTTCATGGCAGATCTGAGTGATGCTTCGAATCCCAAGATCACTTTGGCGCGAGAAGGTGTTGTCATCAGTGAAGCTCCAGACCGGCTCCACTTGCATCTGGTGGACGGCTCCGAACACGAGACTGATCCCAAAGATTCGGACCATTACCAGATCTCGACCTTTGAGCAAACCGATATCCCCATTGAACTACCGTCTACGGAGAACAAATCGGACGAGTCCCTGCCGGCGAGTGTGATGGATACCAATGCCCTGCTGCACAAGGCAGTGGCCTCCGATAGCGTGACGGCGCGATGGTACCTGATTGAGTTTCACCGTCGCCTTGCGCTTCCCACAGCGTGCTTAGTCCTGGCCCTGGTGGGGATCCCGCTTGGATTGTCGTCGAAGAAAAGTGGGAAGTCCGGTGGATTTGTCCTCACGATTTTGCTGGTGTTTACTTACTATGTCGTGTCGCTGGTCGGCGTGTCGCTGGCGCGACAGGGCCGAGTGTCGCCATGGTTCGGAGCGTGGCTGGCCGATCTTGTTTTCTTCGCTCTCGGCATCTTTCTTCTGTTTCGCGCGGAGAAACGTCCATTTGAATTGGCTTCGTTGCGAATCAGGCGGAACGCGGCATCGCGGGTGGCGAGCAACGGCCGGGTTGGACGCGAGAACGCCTTCCAACGCGCGGCCAGCCGACGGCGCGTCTTCAGCGCGAGTTTCCCGACATTGCTCGATGACTACGTTTTGCGAGATTTCTTTGTCTATCTTGGGATGATTCTTTCCGCCTTCCTGGTCCTTGTACTCGTATTCACTCTGTTTGAGTTGTTGGGAGACATTCTGAGGAACAAGGTCCCGGCGCTGGTGGTTGCCGAGTATCTTCTGAACGTGACGCCGTACTTGCTCTATAACGTGGCGCCGCTTGTGATGTTGTTGGCCGTTCTTGTCACGTTCGGCCTGATGCAGCGGTCGAACGAGATCACGGCGATCAAGGCAACAGGCACGAGCATTTATCGGATTGTTTCTCCGGTGATCGTTGCAGCAGCGGTGCTGGCTGGAGCGCTGTTCTTTGCAGACCAGCTCTATCTGCCTCACACAAACAAGCGGCAAGAAGCTCTGCACAACCAGATCAAGGGCAAGCCTGCGCAGACTTACTTACGTCCTGACCGAAAGTGGATCTTCGGGCAGAACAATGACATTTACTACTATCAGTTCTTCGACCCGGACCGCGACCAGTTCGGCAACATCAGCGTATTCCGGCTCGACAAACCTACGTTCTCAATTACGCGACGCGTCCACGCCGAACGCGCGCACTGGGCGGAGAACCTGAATCGCTGGATCTACGAAAAAGGTTGGGAACGCTCACTGAAGGTCTCGGCGATCGATAACTACCGGCCTTTCGAGGTCTCGACGTTTCCTGACCTGCCAGAGACTCCTGCGTACTTCAAGAAGGAAGTGAAGCAGTACAACGAGATGAATTATGGCGAGTTGCACAACTACATCCGCGACCTGCAGCAAAGCGGGTTTGATGTGGTGCGACTCCGGATGCAACTGCATGCAAAGCTCTCATATCCGCTCATCACGCTTATTGTTGCGATCCTGGCCGTCCCCTTTGCGATTTCGACGGGTAAACGGGGAGCGATTACGGGCATTGCAGTCGGCGTAGGGGTGACCGTGTTCTATATTGTCGTCACCCGATTCTTCGAAGCGATGGGAAATCAGAGCCTGTTGCCCGCCGCTCTGGCGGCCTGGTCCCCTGATTTGATCTTTGCTTTGGTAGGGGGCTACCTCATCTTGAAGGTGCCTACTTAAGGCAGGCGGCTGGCGTCAGGCGGCATGCATCCGGCGTCGGCGCCGCCCAAGAAGATCCAAGCTGTCGCGGGAATTCCGCCTTACTTCACCGCCACTCCGAACGGAAGGTTCTGCGTATCGATCGGGGCCTCGGCATTCAACGCCCCGGTGGCGGGAGTTACGGAGTATTGCGAAACATTCGCCGAAGTGTAGTTCGTCACGAACAACCAGTTGTCGTCCGCGCGAATTGCGATCGACTTCGGCTGCGAGCCAGTCACAATGGTCGCGGGACTCATTGCGGTTAGTGCCCCGGACACAGGACTGATCTTCAGAGGAGAGACGGTATTGGAGAGTGTGCCGAGAACGTAAACGCTGTTGCCGAAAGGATCGACTACCAAGGGTCCGGCACCGTTGGCGCTGCCGGCCAAGGCAAAAGGCGATCCGGGTACATCGACCAGAGCACCATTCGCCAGCGGACATGACTGCGAGACAGCGGTGCAAATCGTGTACGCGCTGATTTTGTTATGCAAGCTACCGCTGACGTAGACGAAGCGATCGCAGGGATCGACACCGATTCCGACGGGAACTGCATCTGCCTGGAATGAAGGTATTCCGGCCTGCACGCCACTTGGAGCTGACAAGACCCCCGTCGAGGTATCGACCTGAAATTCAAATACTTGATTTCCGATGTTGTCGACTGCGTAAAGATATTGTGAACTTGGAGGATTGTTCTCAGTATCAGAACACACCGCGTTATGTACCCCATTGATGCCGAGAGGCGGAAAAATCGTCGGAGTGGGCGCGACGCTAATGATGTCAGACGTCACCTGTGGGACGATCATGGCCGGCGTCGTCGTGAAGAAAGGGGAACCGGGCACTTCGGACAAAGATCCGTCCCCGCCGATCGCCAATACCGAGACCGATCCGGGAATGTGATTCTGTGAGGGGTCAGCCGTGGCTCTGTTCGCTACAAACAGGAACTTACCCGCAGCGTCCCGGGTGAGCATGCTGGGCGACACACTGACCAGTTCTGTATCGTCAGGAGGAATGGCACCAGGTATTTTGATGGTCGCCTGGGCCAAGTTGGTGCTTCCCGCCTGGCTTAGACTTCCTCCCGAATTCACCTTGAACGACTGGATCTCAGTACCGACGATCACGTACGCAAACGCGCCTTGGGCATCCAAGACAATCGCTTGTGGCGTACCGGAAATCGAAGGGGGATTACCGATGCCGGACGCGTGCCCGCTATTCAAGTTAAAACTGAATGTCTCGATCAGGTTCGATCCCTGACTGCCCACCAGTACCAGGCCGTCGGACGCGGAGTTGTAGTTGCTGCCGCATGCCACCAGAAGTCCGATTGCGATCAAACCAGCCAACCCGAGCAGCCAAAATCGTTTCGACATTCTTGCCATCATCTCCATATTGTTCATTTGTGAGGTCAGCGCAGAACACACACGCCCCACCGCCCGCTCGCGGGGGTTCCTCAGCCTGGAAAACGCGGGAAACTCAACCTACTTGTGTATCAGGAATACGCGGGAAGAGCAAACTCCCCGCCAGAGGGTTGGAACCTGTTGAGCGGCTGAAAGTTGCCCGGGCACAGCAGGCGTGACTGCCAGGCATCTAAGCTTCCGCCGCCACCGGCTGACTTGCCTTGTGTACGTGTAGGCTGCCCGAGATGAGCGGCAGGCGAATCTCTACCACCAGCCCACCTTTGTCACGGTTGTAGGCGCGGACTTTCCCCCCGTGAAAACGTACTGCCCGTTCGGTGATGGCCAGGCCTAACCCGACTCCGCCGGTCTGGCGTCCACGGGCGTCATCCAGCCGATAGAAGGGTTCAAAGAGCTTATCCAGCGCATTGGGCGGAACTCCCGGACCCGAATCGCTTACCCGCAATACAGCCTCGCCGGCGCGTACGTCGCGAGAAAGGTCGATTTCAACGGATGTTCGCTCCTGCGTGTAGCGGATGGCATTGCGCACAACGTTCTCGACTGCGCTATGCAACAGGGATGCCGTGCCTCGCACGCTCCAATCGCCCTCCGCGATCGAGGCATGCACATGACAATGACGCGCTTGGGCCTCGAACTCTGCGTCCTCGACAACGCTCGTCACCAGTTCGTCCAGAGGCACGGGCGTTTGGGGAACCTTCTGCTCTCCGTCCTCCAACCGCGCCAGAGTTAGGATGCGGCCGATCAGCTCGTTCAGGCGGCTGGCTTCGAGTTCAATACGATCGAGCATGTCGGCACTCTCCCCACCTTCGCGCTGGCGAGCCAAGCCGAGCGCGACATTCAGACGAGCGAGTGGAGACCGTAGCTCGTGCGATATGTCATTCAGCAATCTGGATTGAGCTTTCAGCAAGATCTCGATTCTCTCGGCCATCGCGTCGAAGTCGCGCATCAAGCCAGCCACTTCGTCCCGCCGGTTGCTGACCGGGGCTCCGGAACGCGCCGTCAGATCGCCCGCCGCCAACTGCCGGGCCGCAGTTCTCAATCGAACAATGGGCTTCGTCATGTACCACGAGAGAAAGTAACAAACCAGGCCCGACGAGATGATCGCGATGATCAATCCAGGAACCGGCAGACCACGAGGGCCAAAGAAAACACGTGGACCGGGCGGCAAACCCAGAACGACGGTGTAACGATGCTTGCCATCGAACGAAGCCCGCGAATCGCGCTGCATCGGGGGGGCAGGAAACAGAAAGCCGTCGTGGGGCATGCGCGGGCCGCCTGCTGCAACGCGCATCGCCCACTCCGGCGCCGGACGCCCGGAAAGCTCGTTTCCCTTCTCGTCGAACAAGAATGCCCGGACGTGCTGCGTAGCGTCCAGATTATCGAGGTATTGGCGAACCCGCTCGCTGCCGCCTTCTTCGTAGGCGTTCGACGCTTCGGTCAGCACCGTCGTGCGCAGCGCTTCCCAGGTGGAGGTCCGCGGACGAAAGGCAATCGTCACCAGTATGGCGAGCACTATAAACAGTGCTTGTGCCATCCAGAATGACAAGAAGATTCGTAGAAACAGGCTCTTCATCGATTAGCTCTTGTAGCTCTTGAAAATGGAGCGACCCCGTGCGACTTCGATCTTTGGAAGATCATTCTCGAAGACCGAAGTCGAAGTCCGCTCTCAGACCTTTACCTTCTCCCTGGGCCGCGCAAAAATGTACCCCACGCCACGCACAGTTTTGATGTGTTCGTCGTTCTCGGTGTCGCCCAGTTTCTTGCGGACTTTGCTAACGTGCATGTCGATGCTACGGTCGAACGGGGAGAACTTCCGGCTCAGCACCGCATTTACCAGGCGCTCCCGTGGCACGACTCGTCCCGCCTCTCGCAGCAATACTTCCAGCAAGTTGAACTCGACTGAAGTCAGGTCCACGGGCTTGCCTTCAAGCCGAACGGTTCGTGTCGCAGGATCAAGTTCGACATCGCCGACTGTCACGATCTCGGGAGCCGCGGGCGATGCACTGCCATCGCCGTGAGTTCGCCGCAGCACAGCCCGAATCCGGGCGACGAGTTCCCGCGGATTGAATGGCTTGGGCAAATAATCATCTGCCCCGATTTCGAGCCCAACGATCCGATCGACATCCTCTCCCCGAGCCGTGAGTAGCAGGACCGGCATCTTCGAGGTCGCGCGAATCCTTCGCAGCACTTCAAAGCCGTTGATACCGGGGAGCATCACATCAAGGACCGCCAGGATGTACTCGCCTGCGGTTGCTTTCTTCAGTCCGCTCTCGCCATCGTGCACGCACTCGGTGGTGAAGCCTTCCGACCGAAGGTATTCCCCTACGAGATGACAGAGCTCCACATCGTCGTCAATGACTAGAATTCGTTCCATCACCAGGTTAATTGTGCACCCGTCACGGGCCCTTCGTAGTAAAGATTTGTCAAATGGTAACCGTCAAATGCCTTCGCGTGAAAGTGGACGGGGACGCGAGCCCTGACATAAATCCGAGACGTTACAAAACTTTACTCGGGTTGACCGACTTTTTACCGCTTTTTCCGTCTAAACCGTGTTTCTATCAGAGAACGCAATATCCCGGATACCCGGACGAAATAGGAGTCACACCATGAAATCGATTCGTAACCGAATGCTGATCGCAGCGATGGCCGTTTTGATGGCATCGACGATCGTCAGGTCTCAGACGGCCGAGGACACGCCTGCGCCTCCACCCATGCATGGACACGAGTTTGGCATGCACGGTCACATGATGGGATTCTTCGCCAGGAAGTTGAATCTGACCGACGACCAGAAGGCGCAGATGAAGACCATCATGGAGAAGGAACATCCCACGATGAAGCCGCTGATGCAGCAAGAGCGCCAGATCGAACAGCAACTCCGCCAATATGTGGAGGGCACATTTGATGAGGCGAAGGTTCAAGCCCTGGCGGCCCAGAAGGCACAGATTCAGGCGCAAATGACGATCGCGCATACCCGCACGCACAATGAGATGTATCAGATTCTGACCGCGGATCAGAAGGCGCAACTCAAGCAGATGCAGGCGGACCATGAGGCGCGCATGAAGGAGCGGATGAATCAGGAACCTACGGCTCCTCCTGAGCAATAGTTCAATGTGTTGAACTCTCGTCTGGGATCGAGGGTTCGTGTCCCGGCGCGAGGCGGTCTCCTCCGACTGCCCGCGCCGAGGGAGGTTTCGCCATCCTGAGCGGAGCATTCTTTTCCTACTTCGGATTTCTCCTTTTTGCCGCTATCGGTGCGGTGTTGGGGTCCCTTATGGTTGCCACGTTCGGGCGCGACCTGCTGTCGTCGAACGCCGACTCGCACTCCCACCTTCCTTCCGCGACGAATGGAACTCGCACCCCGCAGTAACTACGGTTCTTTAGTTCGGTGAGACAAAGGGATGTTTGCCGCCAACTGCAGTCCTCACTGACGATCGCTTGAGTTGCCCTTCCAGTACTGATGCTGCGAAATGGAGAGTATGTTTCCATCCGGATCCTTAAACCAGGCGACCTTATCGCCGTTGGGCGCGGTCCAGATCCCGAGTTCGTCCTGCTTGAAGAATCCGGAAATTTCAAATTTCAGTCCTTTATCGACAAGAACTCGCGCTGACTCCTCGATGTTGGAGACCTTCCATCCAAGGATCGTGAACTGCAGGGGCGTGAATTCCTTGATCTTGGTTGCCCGAAGCATGATTCCGTTTGCTTCGAGAACGAGAGCGAAAGCGTCCTCGGAGACAAAGCGCAGCCCCAGCACTCCCTCATAAAATGCGCGCGCCTTTCCCGAATCCCTGATTGGAACGAAAGCGACGATGTCAGTTGTTTCCAGCATGACAATCTCCTGAATTCTTTGTTATTCCCAGGGAGCGACTCTATTCAATTGCAAGCATGGGATTCTTTCGGTATTGTGACAATGAATGTCGAGAAAGCGACAAGCGGTTCACGCCTGTCCCAGCCTGCGTTCCCCGGTAGCGACTCTCGTGTATGAGTTTACCCATGGCCATGTGATCGCTCCGCATTATCATCCGGAGGACCAGCTTGTGTATGCCAGCCGTGGGGTGATGACTGTGCGAACGGAAGACGGCGCATGGGTTGTCCCGCCGAGGCGTGCCGTTTGGATTCCGGCAAAGACGGCTCACAGCATTGTGATGTCGGGCCCAGTCTCGATGCGCACGCTGTACTTGCGCGCACGGATTGCGCAGAAGCTGCCACGCAATTGCTGCGTGGTTCACGTTTCGGCGCTATTGCAGGAGCTGATCCTGCATGCGTGTCAGTTTCCGCGCATGAGCCGAAAATCAAAGACGCAGGCTCATCTTATTGATCTGATACTGGATCAGCTTGGGACCACTCAGGCTATTCCGCTGCAGTTGGTTACGCCGACGGATCCGCGCGCTGTACGTGTGGCCGCGATTCTGCAGAAGGATCCGTCAGAGGCACGGTCATTGGAAGCGTTGTGCCGCCAGGCCGGAGCTGGCAAGAGAACGATCGAGAGAATCTTCGAGCGCGAGACGAATCTTTCGCTGGGCAAGTGGAGACAACAATTACGACTGATGCGCTCACTGCAACTCTTGGCCGGAGGCGAAAAAATTACCACCGCAGCTTTGGAGGCGGGATACAGCACTCCCAGTGCCTTCATCGCGATGTTTCGCAAAGCGCTTGGCACGACGCCGCGAAAATACTTTGGGAACAGAGCGCCGCAGGCTATTGGTCACTAAAATCGATCATCACCGGGGCCGAGCGGAACCAGTTTGTCTTGGAGCCGACGTAGAGGATCCCTATCGCGAACCAGATGCCGCCGACGGTTTTGGCGATCATGTTCAGATTCACCCAGATCAAGCCGCAGAAGAGAAATCCGATGATGGGGAGCACGACGTCCCCCAGTATTCGGCGCTCATGACCCTGCTGGCGCCTCACACCAAACTGCCAGAAGCAAGCCAGGTTGACTCCCATGAATGCCAGGAAGGCGCCGAAATTCAACAACTCACCCGCGTGCTGGTAAGCACTTCCGATGTAGTTGAGCAGGACCGCTCCAACAAATGCCAGCCCACCAATCAGAACGATATTGAAAGTGGGAGTGCTGCTGCCCGGTTTGAGATGGCCGAAGAATTTCTTCGGCAGTACGCCGTCACGGCCCATGCCAAACAGCAACCGTGCCGCGCCCAGCGTCCCCGTGAGGCCGCTGCCGAATGCGGCGACGATCAGGATAAAGCCCATTGCGTTGAATAAAACGACGCCGCCAACGCGGCTGCAGATATCCATGAAGGCGGTTTCAAGATTCGGGAATGTGCGCCAGTCAGGCCACACTCGGGCACCCAAGTACGATTCAAACGCACTGCAAACGCCCGCAAAGATACATGTGAGAACCACCGCCAGCAGTACGTTGCGTTTTGGATTCTCCACGTCTTCCGCCAGTGTGGTCACGCCATCAAAGCCGATATACGTGAGGGCCGCGAATGAGGTTGCCGTGAGAATCTTGTGTGCGTTGAATGTCCTAGGGTCGTACAGAGGTTGCAAAGAGAAGAGCCCTGCCCATCCCTGGCCGCCATACAGAAACTTGATGGCCAGCGCGACAAAAAAGACAACCACAACCGACATGATAGCCAGTAGAACCTTGTTGGCGTTCGACGAGGATTTCACGCCAGCCAGGTTGAGCAATGTCATGATGGCGACGATGATCGCGGCCCAGACCTCAAATGGAACTTGATGCACATACCGCTCGTGCAACGCCGTTGCAATCCACACGGTATTGATCAGGGGCTGAAGGAGATAGTCGAGAATCATCGCCCATCCAGCGAGAAATCCCAGATGAGGGTTCAATCCCCTACCGACGTACGTGTAGGCCGATCCTGCGGTGGGATAGAGCGCGCCCATGCGTCCGTAGCTGACTGCCGTGATTAACATCGCAAAGAGCGCGATCAGAATGATTGTGACGAAGTGGCCGTCGGAGAGCTTTTGCGCCACACCGTAGAGCGGAACGGGGGCGATCGGTTGGATGAGTACGATCCCGTAGAAAATCAAATCCCAGAGAGTCAGGGTGCGTCGCAGGCGCGGCACAGCAGGAGCGGTATTGGTGGTTTCCATGAGAACCGCTATTGGATTATGGCGGGTACGGAAATGTCAATATTAAAACGATTCTATGGCATCAAGGCTCGCTCCCAAGTGATGTCATTCTGGAGTGAGCTGACGGCTCTCGGAAGAACCTTACGAAATGTAGTCTTTGCGTCCGCTTACCACCGAATCAACGCTGCGGAACCGCGTAGTCGAACCAGTATCCGCGCTGCTCGTTGCCTGACATGTGTCGCGTGTTGTACTCAAGCAGGTAATTTACGTGCGTGTCGTCGAGCGGGAATGACTTCTTCGGGGGATACGGATACTCGCCCATGCTCAGGAACGGCAGCGGGGCTACGAAGTTGCCCTCGGCGGCGTAGAAGTCCATGTCTTTCTCGTAGCCATTGGCAGCGAAGAAGTAGTCGCGCACCCATCCTTTCGGCAGCGCGGGGAGTCTCGATGGATCGAAATCGAGGCGGACTTCGTCGCCGGAACCGAAGACGGCCAGCTTGTCATCGGTTGCGGTGAGCAGTGGCATTACATCGCCATACTTCGTGTAGGTTCCCATCGGCCGCGTGTATGGGCCGGTGGCGCTGGTCTTCTCGTAGACGTAATGCACGTTGCCCGGAGGCACGCCTTCGACCTTGTAGGGATAGCCGTGGAACTGGAGATCGGCGCGGAGCAGAGGAACGTTGGTCAGAAGGTAGCCTCGGCCTCGGGCCGGCTGTCCTGAGGGCGTCTCGCCCTCAGCGACAGACGCAGGTTGAACGCTTGTGGTCTTGTCCGCTGCGGGGGCTTGGAGCCCCCGCGACAGCCGGCCGGCGGCCGGCGCTACGGTCGGTTGCTTGGTGCGGTTGATCAGGATGTTGTCCCAGTAGATTTGCAGATTGGTGGTGATGCGAATCTTCTGTGTGCCTCGCGGCAGTTTGCCCGTGAGGTCTGCGGTCATTGTGCGAGGGCCACCAGCGGGGAATCCCATGTCGTCGATGACACGTTTCCAGCTTCCGTCCGCGCCTTGCGCTTCGACGTAGGGAGCGATGGGCTCGAGTTTCGATTGCGCGGCGGCGTACATGCTATTGGCGGTGAAGTATTCGATTTCGCCATGGGCAAGCAGCCAGAGCGGGCCGCCGTTGTACGGTTCGCCGAGATCGAGTGTCAGAGTGTGAGGCTGGGCGAATCCGGCGAATTGGGTCAGCTCAAAATCGCCGAGGAAGCGATGCGCCAATAGATCGGGCAGTACGTTGTGACCGTGCTCGTCCCAGGCGCCGGCTGGTGGCTTCGCATCGTGGCTGATTACGACTTTGAATTCTGGATACGGCGGGTTCGAGGCGAAGTATTCGTTGGGATAGACGTCGAGATCCGCGGGATGATCGACCGCCATGAGCCGCACTTGGTCCAGGTAGACGGCCTCTTCGAGTGGCTCCATGAAGCGGAAGGAGAGAATGCTGGCGTCAGGCGGCAGGCGTCGGGCGTCAGGAAAACCGGTTTGATTGAGGGCTGAACCGAGTTTCGGCTTCACCAGTCCGGTTGGGATCTTGATGTACTCCACCGGTCGCGGGATGTCGCGCTGGTTGGGGCCAATCCAATGACCGACGACTCCGGCGCCCAGCATGTCGGCGACGAATTCATAGCGCTCGCCGTTCCAGGCGAAGAGCGTTGGGCAGGAACTGCCACGGCGATCGATTTCGAGGATTTCGTGACGCTTGTCGCCGGAGACCTGAGCTTCGTCAACTTCGTCCTGCAGCACGCCGGTGGGCCAGAGCATGCGGACGATGTCGGCATTCTTCGACTGACCGAGGCCGACGACGATGTCGAGTGAGTTCTGGCCGAGGTAGCCATTGGATCCGTAGATTTCGAATTTCTGGCGGTTGCCGCCGGAGAAGACTTCGACTTTGGTGCCGATGGCGGACTTGTTGTCGCCCAGTCCCTTGAGGGAGAGCTTTAGCCAGTGATTCTGCGTTGCACCTTCGTTGCGCAGGAGCACGGCGGGGCCGTGATTCTGGGTGATGAGCAGGTCGGTGGCTCCGTCGTTGTCGTAGTCTCCGGTGATGATGGCGCGCGGGCTTTCGAGATGAATCTTGTCGAGGCCGACGTCGGTGGTGACGTCTTTCCATCCGTCAGGGCCAAGGTTGCGGAAGAGGCGGACTTCGCCCTTGCCGTCCTTCGTTTCGCCGGCGGCGACCAGATCGACCCAGCCGTCGTTGTCGTAATCGAAGGCGGCGACGCCGAAGGCTCGGACCCAGTTCGTTTCGGGGAGTTTTACCGGGTCGAAGGATTTGCCATGGTTGTTGCGCCAGAGAGTGAGGCCGGGAGCTGCCATTTGCGTGAACGCGAGATCCATCCATCCATCATGGTCGAAATCGAGGACAGCCACCCCATTCGGGAACTTGGCTGAATCCGGATTCCAAGGAAATGCGTCGAACTTTCCCTCACGCGCATTTAGCAATACCTCTGGGGTGAGACCTGGCCCCGCCATCACCAGATCAACCGCACGGTCGTTGTTGATATCCGCACCGAGCATTTGACCGCTGGATCGGACTGAGCCCTCTCTCGCAGGGAGCTTTTCTCGTGTTACTGCAGTAAACGTACCGTTGCCGTTGTTTTGAAATAGGGCGGTTGTCACGCCTGTGAATAGGTCCAGATCACCGTCATGGTCGAAATCGATGAATGCAATCGCCGTCCGGAAGCCTTCATTTGTGAGACCCGCCGCAGCGGTTGCATCTTTGAACGTGCCATTATGCTCGTTGTGCAACAGCACGAAACCAGCACCGGAAACAATGGCCAAATCGACAAATCCATCATTGTCATAGTCACCCGACGTACACTCGACCGCCTGCTTCGTCGGGTCTAGTCCGGCGTTGGAGGTGACGTCCTCAAATTTCCCATTGCTGAGGTTGTGGTACAGGGACATAGCTCCCTGGACACCGCTGGTGGGAAGAAACAGGTCGAGCCGGCCGTCATTGTCAAAATCAAGAAAACATGCTCCCGCGCCGAGTTCGATGCCTCTTCCGCCGACCGCTTTGGGAGTCATAGCCCGAGTCTCAATCCCAGCTTGTTTTGTTACATCCACGAACTGCACTTTGATCTGCGCTGGAGGTTTTAACGGCAGCAGCGGCGACTCTACTGCACGCGAGTACTGGCCTTGCTCGCCATAGGCCAGGCTCATCGGGGAGCCGTACTTGTTCTGCGTGATGTACTGGAATTTCTTCAGGTGCTCGCGGGCGTGATCGGTGTCTGAGGATTGCTGGTAGGCGCGCGACAATCCGAATTCCGCCGAGGCATGCAGAGGATTGATCTTCAGCGCGCGCTCGAAAGCATCGATCGCCCGTGGAAACTGTTTGGCCTGAACGTAGGCCGTGCCGAGGAAATACCAGGTGTCGGCATCGTTGGGATCAATCTCGGTGACGCGCCTGAAGGCTTCGATCGACGCCTGCGCGTCGCCGGTGTTTTTGGAAAGCAGACCGAGGCTGTACCAGGAGTTGGGATTCTTGGGATCCTGCTTGAGCGCGTCTTCGAATGCGGCTTTGGCTTCGTCTACTTTTTGCAGATTCAGGTAGGCGACGCCTTCGTTCAGGCGCGCGATGGCAAACTTGGGATCGGCGGCGACTGCCTGCTGAAATTCCTTTAATCCCTTCTCGAAGAGCTGCTGGTTCATATACGCGCAGCCGAGATTGTTGTGGCGCGCGGCTTCTATCGGATCGGGTTGCGATGCGGGAAAGAGAAGGCCGAAGGCTGCTGCAAGAGCGGCGAAGAAGGCGGCGGAAGTTTTCAGATTCATCCCGCTACAAGTTTAACCACAAAGGACACGAAGGTACACGAAGGAAACGCCGCGAAGCCAAGGGTGGGGTCAAAAGGAAAGGGATCCTTCGACTGCATCCATGCGCTCGCTTCGCGTGCACATGGACTCCGCTCAGGATGACAAACAATGGGTCGTTTTCTAATTTCCGGCTGCCGATGTTGTTTCGGCGCGCACACGCGGGGCCGCGTACGCGCGATTGCCCGTGATTCCCTTCCCCTCCTGCACCGTCACTGTCTGGCCAGCATTGACGTTGGAGAGTTGGTCAACTTGTCCGCTGGGCCATTGAATTTCGATGGCGTCGGCTTTTGTGTGCGTACCCAGGCCGAAGGTCAGGACGAGTTCGCTCTGCGATAGATAACTTGAGCCTGAGCGCAGCATCTTCCACTGCTTGTCGGGTCCAGCGGTGACGCGCACGACCGTGCCGATGCCGTCGCGATTCGACTTGGTGCCTTGCAGTTTGATTCGGACACTGTGGTTGGTTCCACCCTCATTGTGAAACAGGTAGGCGGGCCCTGCGTTCGTAGTCAGTAAGATGTCGGGGAAGCCGTCATTATCTATGTCGCCGTAAGCCGCGGAGCGGGCAACTTTCGGGGCAGCGAAGACCTTGCCCATCTGCTCGGTGACTTCAGTGAATTTTCCGCCTCCCAGATTGCGAAACAGGTGGGGAGGCTCGGCGTAGCTGACTCGCTTTTGCACGCGTTCGATTTCGTTTTCGATGTGACCGTCGGCGACGAAAATGTCCGGCCAGCCATCGTTATCGTAATCGAAAAAGAAACAACCGAAGCCGAGCGTGACCAGCGTGTTGCGGCCTATCTCAGATTGCGGGGCCTCGTCGACGAAGAGTCCGTTGCCCTCGTTGTGGTAGAGGGAGACCATCTGGTTGGCGAAGTTGCTGATGATGAGGCTGGCGTGGCCGCTGCGATCGTAGTCGGCGGCATCGGCGCCCATACCGGCGCGGGCGACGCCGTCTTCGCTGAATCCAATTCCGGCAGCGACGCCACGCTCTTCAAAGGTCCCGTTCTTCTTGTTCAGATACAACTTGTTCGGCTGTGTATCGTTGGCGATCAGGATGTCAGGCCAGCCGTCGACGTTGTAATCGAGAATCGCGATGCCGAGGCTCTTCGACGTGGGATCGCCCATGCCTGCCTTGATGGTCGCATCTTCGAAGCGGCCAGCACCCAGGTTGTGCCAGAGGCGCACGGAGGTTCCTTTGTAAGACTCCGGGGTGCAATAGGACTTATGCGAGCCGTCGATCGTGCAGTAGAGATCGCCCTGCTCGCTCCACTGGACATAATTCGCGACAACCAAGTCGAGTTTGCCATCGCGGTCATAGTCGACCCAAGCTGCGCTAGTGGAGAATTCGTTCGGCCCCCACAGGCCGGCAGTCTTGGTCACTTCGGTGAAGGTGCCGTTGCCGTTGTTACGGAACAGATGGCTTTGGCCGAGTGCAGAGATAAACAAATCGTCGAAGCCATCGTTATCGTAGTCGCCGACGGCTACGCCGAATCCGTACATCGGGATCGCGAGACCGGCTTTGCGCGTTACATCGGTGAAGGTGCCGTCGTGATTATTGTGATAGAGCTTGAGCGTCGTGGCTCCGCCATGCGGATGGCCGGAAAAGTCCTGGCCATTAATCAGGATGATGTCGGGGTATCCATCGTTGTCATAGTCGATGAAGGCACACCCGGGCCCCATGGTTTCCGGGAGCCACTTCTTGCCGAAGGCACCGTTGTTGTGGGTAAAGCGAATGCCAGCCTGGGCTGTGATGTCGCGGTACTGGATCTGGGCTTGTGCGACCGCCGCGAGGCAAAGGGCTATCAACCACGGAGACACGGAGGCACGGAGAAATCTTGGGAAAGAGATTTCTCCGTGCCTCTGTGACTTTGTGGTGAATTGATTTCTGAAAGCAAACATTTATCGGGAGGCTCCGGCTGCTGTGGAGGTGCGGCTCGCTTCGACTCGCCGGACGGCCGAGGCGGCCGTCCCTACGTGGGTCGCTATTGGAACTGAGACGTGTTCGTGGATGGACTGGCGTTCGTTGTTATCTTCAGGATGCAGTTGTCGATAGGGGCCAGTAATCGCTTGCGAGGATTCGTCCGCTTTAAAACGCATGTAGCGTGCCTGATGTTCTTTTGCGAGTTTCTCGTTGCCCAGTCCGTTGTAGCAGAGCATCAGATTGTAGTGCGCCTGCAGGTCTTCGGGATCGATCGCCAGCACGGACTGAAGCGTTTTCACCGCCTCGTCATATTTCCGTTGCAGGAAGAGCACTCGTCCTAAATCGTTCAGCGCCACCCGATCCCGTGGGTACTGCGCGAGCACACTGCGAAGCCTTGCGGCCGCTCCGTCATAGTTTCCGTCTGACCGCAAGACTCGCGCATAGAAGAAATTCGCGCGGGCAAGATTCGGAGACAACGCCAGCGCTTTTTCCAGAACAGTCCGGGCACGCGGCATGTCGCCTTCCTGCACTGCGCAACGGCCGAGGTTGACCCAGCCGTCGGGATTGTTCGGATCAGCTTCGGTAACCTTCGTGAATGCAGCTGCCGCACTCTTCAGGTCTCCCTGCAAGAAAAGGCCAATACCGTAGTCATTCCAGCGCTGCCACTCTTCCTTTTTCACAATCGTCTTCGGTTCGAAAGCAGGCGCGCCGTGCGAGACCACAGGGAGAGTGACTTCATTCTCGGCGACCGTGACGATCGGCAGATCCGGAATTTTTTCCTGCTTCGCGGAAACGCCGCTTAATGAAGCGGTGAACAGGGTAGTCCTATCGTCGTAGTCGGGGGCGACGGCATCGGGTTTCGAAGGATCGGGCACTCCGGCGAAGGCCTCCTGCGTGCCGTACCAGGAAAACTTGCGGTAGCAGAGCCGCGCATGCAGGGTGATCTTGTTCCCGGCATTCTCCGGAATGTGCATGCGGTAGTGCACCGTGTCGGCGGCGCCGGGCGGAATCAGGCGCACATAAACCACCGCACGCGTCGCCCAGGCATTGCGCTTGTTGATGGGATTGCCGTGCGCATCGATCTGCAGCGAGCGGTAGAAGTGCGCGCCCTTCTCGACGGGACCGTGGCCATTGTCTTCGACCATTCCACTCCAGAACACGGTCTGGTCCTTGTCATCCGTGCCTTTCAGCTCGAGCCATGTGTCGTAGGCATCGACGGTGCCGCCGGGAAAGAAGTGGCCCACCTTCTTCGTGCGCACGACAACGTCCACGCGGACTGTGTCACCACGGCGCAAGGAAGGTTGCACCAGATTCAGCGGGGCCGTCACGGGAGCAGCTTCGCCTCCGGCGGCGACGACTTTGTTCTCGGCTTCTTCTCCCACAGCAAAGGTCGTCGAGAGGTCCGATTGTGTCGTGGCACCGGCCTTCAACGGAGCTTGCGCGGGAGAGACGGCGAAAATGTCCACCGTCAACTGACCGTTCTTCAGGAAATCCTCAGTGAGTTTGAGCTGAGCCGGATCTTCATTCGCAGTTGGCACAGCAGTGTTCGCTGCCGGGAAACGATGCGAGTGCACGAAGCCGTTGATGTTTCCCTGGTCTTTTGAGGCTTCCGCTGGCATGTGGCAGTCGGCGCACTGCTGCGACTTCGGCGGATAGTAGAAGGAGCGCGCACCCTGGCCCGACACTCCGCTAGCCTGCCAGTTGTCATATTCGTTGAAGCCGCGGAACCAGCGATAGCTGTTCACTGGAATGTCGAGGTGAACCTTGTGGCAAGACGAGCAGAACTCCGCGGTCTGGTCGCGCATGAACGGCTTGAGGAAAACGCGGCGGTGCGGCTCGGGATTCAGTTTGATGAGAAAGTCGTGAAGTTCGCGCGCGAGTGGATTCTTGGTCGCGGCCAGCTCATGCAGCTTGGGATATTCGAGATAGAAATCGCCCTGGCCCATTGTGCTCTTCACGTCGGCAATGGAGTGACACATCATGCAGCCAAGTCCGGCTTGGGCTTCCGGACGATGCACGATCTGTTTGATGGGAGTGTCCATCAGGCCTGCATAGAGCACGGCAGGATCGTGGCATCCACCGCACCATTTCGAAGGTTTGGTGCCGATCGTGTCCTGCATGTACTCGATCGACTTGCGATACCACTGATTGTTGAACGAAGAAAAATGGTGGGCGGAACTGAACCACTGGTTGTAGATATCCTCGTGGCAGCGCTTGCAGGAATCGGACTCCATGAAGAACTTGCTGGGAATTTTCTGCTTGCCGTAAACCTGCGCGGAACTGGGAAAGAACGATCCTTCTGGGCCGTCGCCTTCACCGTTCATGTTGTCAGGCGGCATGGTGGGATTCTCGATGCGATTGCGGGACTGCCAGCTCTCGCGGATGTAGCGTGAGCTATAACCAACTCCGGCCAGAAGGGCAAGACAAACAACGGCACGCATTACACCAACAGCAAGACGTGAGCCAAGCGGCCGCGACTCAGAATCGGAACGCGCACTCCATCGCCCTGCAATCAGCAGCGCAATGCCGGCCACGGACAGCAGGATGTGCAGGTAGAGTTTGTTCCATTCGGTGCGCGGAGTGCCTGTCTTGATCAGGATTAGTCCAAGGACAGCCCCGGCCGCTATCAGCAGCCATCCAACGCGCGTCGAAAGTGGACCCGTGCGCAGGAGACGAATCAGCGATGGAACCAACAAGACCGCAGCGGCAAGGCCGGCGAGAGCATGGAGCAACACAACGCCGGCGTAGAAGACGTTGGCCTGGGGAAACGTGTAAAGGTAGGCGGCGGAGATGGCCAGAAAAGCAATCAGCCAGAACAAAATGCGACCGAAAATTCCCCCGGATATTGACATTGCCCGAATGGTGAAACGCCCTCAAAAGGCGTTGCAGGACTTTGTCCCACAGCGAACAAGTCCCAGGGCTATAAAGTTATACAGGGAGCCAAACAGCGCGGAATAATATAAACATATTAGAAGGGCTTTTGCGTAGTGAATCAATGAATGGGCGGCACTCTCCACGCGGCGCATTCGTTTTCCAAGGTTGCCGCAACGGATAAGACTTTCTCCTCTTCCCAGGGGCGTCCAACAATCTGCACGCCAATCGGCAACCCTTCGGAGGATTGGCTTACCGGAACTACGGCGGCGGGATTTCCCAATAGGTTGAACCACTCGGTATAGCTCCAGGCGTCGAGATACTCGACGGCCTTGCCATCAATCTGCCAACTTCGTTCGCGATGCCGAAATGCCGGAATCGCGGCGGCCGGACTAAGAAGAATTGGGTATTTCTGCATCTGAGCGAGGAAACTTGCGCGCACCATGTCGCGCCGGGTCCAGGCGTCGATGACCGCCGGCCCCGAGAGGCTCGGTTCAGCGGCCGACCATTCCAAGAATTGCTTGAGCAAGGGATTCGCGTCCTGCTCGCGCCCGCTGAACATCGGCCCGATCAACATCCCACCCATCTTCACGAAGAACTTTTTCCAAAGAATGCGCGCTTCCTCGAGACCCTCAGGGCAGAATGGTTCCACCTGAAAGCCTGCGCGATGCAGGGCTTCGGCAGCGGTTCTGACCGCGGCGCGGGTTTCCGGCGTCACTTGCGTGCGGCCATCGTCTTCGAAATATCCGACTCGAAGACGTCTGGCGTCGTCATTATTAGGCCACCGCACGGGCACAGGCGCTGCACATGTGTCACCGTCATCCGGGCCTTGCATCACCTCGAACAGCAGCTTCAGGTCTGCTACGGTGCGCGCCATCGGGCCGACTACGCCGATTAGCGCGAAGGGACCGCCAGATGGAGGAAAGTGCCCCGTCGCAGGGATGCGTCCGGGAGTCGGTTTCAAGCCACAAATACCACTGAAATGCGCGGGGACGCGGATCGAGCCCCCGCCATCGCTGCCCACGCCTCCCGCAGACATTCCGGAGGCAATCGCTGCTGCCTCGCCGCCGCTTGAGCCTCCGGGGGTGCGATCGAGATCCCATGGCGAATTGGTGCGGCCATAGAGAAGATTGTCGGTCTCCCAGGCCATCAACAATTCTGGAGCGTTGGTCACGCCGAGGATGACGGCTCCGGCATTGCGTAATCGGGCTACAAGCGGAGCATCCTGCGTGGAAATGTTTCCGGCGCGAAGACGCGTGCCGGACTCGCACTTCATGCCCTCGACATCGATGGAACTCTTGATGCTGATGGGAACTCCGTGGAGTGGTCCAAGGGCTTCGTCGCGCGTGACGGCCTCTTCGGCTTTAAGAGACTGACTATGGACGCGCTCTGGGTCTACATGTACGAATGCGTTCAGGATGGGATTGAGGCGGTCGATTTTGGCCAGATGAGCTTCCGCGAGTTCTCGCGGAGAAATCCTTCTCTCGCGAACTTGGCGCGCCATTTCGACGGCGGGGAGATAAGTGAGATCAGGCAATCCTAACGAATCTAGCACGATCAAAGTCTTCAACCACTAAGGACACGAAGGATCACGAAGGAAAATTCATTCTTCCTTCGTGCACCTTCGTGTCCTTCGTGGTTTATTGCTTCTGCATTGCGGAATCTAGAGAGTCATTCTCTGCGGGCGTCAGGCGGCGGTAAGCGCCCTTCTCTAGTGCTCCCAGTTGCACTGGTCCTATGGCGACTCGGATCAGGCGCAATACTTCTACGCCGAGGCCGTCCATCATGCGTCGAATCTGTCGATTTTTCCCCTCGTCGAGCGTTACTTCGATCCAGCAATTCTTTTCTCCAGAGCGCAGCAGCGTGACTCGCTTCGCGCGATGCACTTCCCCGTCGCAGTTAACCCCGCGGGTGATTGCATCCATGAATTTCTCATCGGCCAGTGTGGCGATCTGTACGTGGTATGTCTTGTCGAGATGAGTTTCGGGCGCTGTGATGCGGGCTCCCCATTCGGAGTCGTTGGTTAACAGCAGAAGGCCTTCGCTGGCCTTGTCGAGACGGCCCACGGGAGAGACCCAGGGCAATTTCTCTCCGCATTTCTCCAGGATCGAGTACACCGTCTCGCGATCTTTTTCATCGGAGGTTGTGGTTACGAGTCCGCGAGGCTTATTCATCATCAGATAGATCTTCTCTGCAGCTCCAATCGCATTCCCATCCACGAGAATGCGGTCGCGCTCAATATGAACCGGTGTCTCGGGATCTCGTCGAACGGTTCCGTTCAAGAGCACACGACCGGCGCGGATCAATCCCGCCGCTTGCGAGCGCGAGCAGTATCCGAGCTTCGACAGCGCACGTGCCAGACCGATTTTCCGGAGGTTACTCTGAGCCACGCGTCCATGCTACTCGAAGCACTGTCATCCTGAACGGCGCATTTTGAGTCGAAAGACCTAGGCATTCTGCCGGTGTCGGCAAACTACATAGGTCCTTGGCTTCGCTCAGGATGACAACGCACATGAGCTGGTCCTTGCTACCATACTCTGCAAAGGAGATCGCATGGCTCACCAGCACCCTCCCCGGTTTCTAAAGATTGTGGACGACGCCAAGACGCGTGTTCGCGAAACCAACGTCGATGAAGTAAAGAAGAGGATGGACCGCGGCGAGAAGTTCATCCTCGTCGATGTACGCGAAGAAAGCGAGTTCGCGAAAGATCATCTGCCCGGCGCCATTCACCTTGGCAAGGGCGTGATTGAGCGAGACATTGAAGCGCGCGTGCCTGACCTTAATACGGAAATGATTCTTTACTGTGGAGGAGGATTCCGTTCTGCCCTCTCTGCCGACAACTTGCAGAAAATGGGCTACACAAACGTCATCTCGATGGACGGTGGGATCCGCGACTGGCGGGAGAAGAACTATCCTCTGACAAAGGACTGACGGTCACGCCGCGAACGCTAATTCTATGGTAAGCTGCGCCGTTCTCCTATGAACGCTCGCATCTTCTTCTGGTCGCTTACATCGGCCCTCGCCGGATTTCTCTTCGGCTTCGACACAGTCGTCATTTCCGGCGCAGAAAAAACTATCCAGGCGCTTTGGGGACTGAGTCCTGAGATACACGGCATTGCCATGGCCTCGGCTTTGTACGGGACGGTAGTCGGGTCGCTGATTGGCGGCTGGCCAGCCGACCGCTTCGGCCGCAAAGCGACTCTGCTGTGGATTGGCGTTCTTTACTTCGTTGGAGCCGTAGGCTCGGCCTTCGCAACCAACGTCGCGACGTTCATCGCCGCGCGCGCCATTGGCGGCTTGGGCATTGGCATCTCGACGGTGGTGGCGCCAATGTTCATCTCCGAGATCGCTCCGCCCAAGCAACGCGGACGTCTCGCCGGGATGTTCCAGTTCAATATTGTTTTCGGAATCCTGGTGGCATTCGTCTCGAACGCTCTGCTTGCCGGGATTGGCGAGAATGCCTGGCGCTGGATGCTGGGAGTCGCAGCCTTTCCGTCCTTGCTCTATGCCTTACTCTGTTTCGGCCTGCCCGAGAGTCCCCGCTGGCTGATTAGCAGAAAGAATGATCGCACCGCAGCCATCCAGGTGTTGCAGAGAGCAGAACCGGAACTGTCGCCCGCGGAAATCGCCGCTCAGGCGGATGAGATTGCCGCGGCGTCGACTGAGCAGGTTTCCTCCGGACACTTCTGGACAAGTCGTTTGCGCAAGCCGATTCTGCTGGCGTTCCTCATCGCATTCTTCAATCAGCTTTCCGGGATCAACGCGATCCTCTATTTCGCTCCGAGAATTTTCGAAATGACCGGATTGGGAGCAAAGGCGGCGCTGCTTCAGTCGGTCGGCATCGGCATCACCAACTTGATCTTCACTTTTGTGGGTTTGTGGCTCATCGATCGTCTGGGCCGTCGCACTCTTCTGTACATCGGTTCGTTTGGTTACATCGCTTCACTTGGACTGGTGGCGTGGGCATTCTTTACCCAGCATTATTCAATTGTTCCGGTGTGCATCTTCGCGTTTATCGCATCACACGCAATCGGACAGGGAGCCGTGATCTGGGTTTTTATCTCCGAGATATTTCCAAACCGACATCGCGCGGAGGGCCAGACTCTCGGCAGTTTCACTCATTGGGTTTTCGCCGCGCTGCTAACGACGTTCTTTCCAAAGATGGTGGCCGTTCTCCCTCCTGGATACGTCTTCTCCTTCTTTACAGCGATGATGGTTTTGCAGCTCCTGTGGGTGCAGACAATGGTTCCAGAAACCAAGGGCGTGCCGCTGGAGCAAATTCAGAAACAGTTGGGCATCGAATAGCGCATGACCTCTGTGCCTCCTCGGATTCTGATTGAAGTCTGCGTCGACTCCGTCGCATCGGCAATCGCAGCCGAGCATGGAGGGGCAGATCGCATCGAGCTATGCAGCAGCCTCATCGAGGGTGGAGTCACGCCCAGCGCGGGCTTGATCGAAACAGTTCGCGATGCTGTATCTTTGCCGCTGCACGTGATGATCCGCCCGCGCGCCGGCGATTTTTGCTACGAGTCAGAAGAGATCGAGATCATGCGGCGCGACATATCAACAGCGATAAAACTCGGCGTAAGCGGGCTGGTCTTCGGCATTCTCAAGCCAAACGGAGAGATCGACCGTGAATGCACACTGGAACTCGTCGAACTCGCCCGACCTCTGCCCATCACGTTTCATCGCGCATTTGATATGACCGCGGATCTGTTTCGCGCGCTCGATGACGTCTGCTTCGTAGGTGTCGATCGAGTGCTTACGTCCGGGGGCGAGCCGTCATCCTTGCAGGGCAAACAGAAGATCGCGCAGCTTGTGAGCAAGGCGCACGATCGAGTCGTGATCATGCCAGGAGGAGGAATCAAGCCCGAGAATGCGCGCGGGCTGGTTCAAGACACCGGAGCGAAGGAAATCCACGTTGGCCTGAGGACTTCGGTCGCGAGCCCGATGATTCATAGGAATCTAGCGGCTTCAATGGGCGCACTCGAAGGACGGGAGTACCAGCGCTTCGTTGTGTTGGAAGAGAATGTGAAGCAACTCAGGGCTGCCCTCGAAAATCCCGCCTGAGATCGAACACTGGTCAATTCAGGCCGTAGGCATTCAAGTAACCTTGGGTTGTGCCCGTTCCTCCAGTGGTGCCGAAATACACCCTCCCATTCGCCACACTCGGTACAACGTATTTGATGGCAAGACCTGTGGGCTTGTCGGTCGTCGGTGACTTTCTGGTGCAGGCAGTGCGTGCCTGACTTTGATCGGTTGTGTAAAGGCAACTGAGTGTCGCTGCATCGAACGCCCACAGCGCGGTATTGCCTCCATTCACTGCCTTTCGGGCGTCGACGAGCCAAACAATCGCCTGCGTCGAGGTTGCACTTGGAGCGGTGACGGTCGGAGTGGGCCCCGGCCATCCGAAGACGTTCGTGGTTTGTGCCGTGGGCTGCGTACAAAACCCTGCCCGATCGCCGGTGCCCGTACATGCGTTTCCGTTGGGATAGAACTTGAATTGCATCACCGGAAGATCTTTGCCGCCGAAGAATGCATAGCCTGTCGAACCTCCGCCTCCGGAGGTCGTCGTCCACCACGCTGGAGCCCCCCAAACACCACACTCATCCTGCACGTCGTAGCAGAGGACCTGGTTGATTGTCTGGAGGTTTGCGTCCGAGGCCCCGTTGCCTGTAAAACCGCCCAGTGAACCGACTGGCAATGTCTGAGCTAGATAAAGGTGACCCTCCTTGCCGGACTGCACGAGGAGATTCTGAGGATTTCCGCCAGGCTGGGTGGGCAAGAGCATGAGGCCGCCCGAGGCAAGGTCGTAGTCGTTGGCAATGCGGTTCGTCCAGTCAAACGGGGTAAAGAAGTCAAGCACAGTGAAAGCATTGCCGGACAATTGCAATTCGACAATCGAGTCACCGTAATCACACGGCGATGTGTAACACAGCGTCGGATGATCGTTTGGTGGCGTGCTCGGTTTGACGCTGGCATCGCCGTTTCCCGTTGAAAAGAAAATGTGACCGCTGGAGTCGGCGGCAGGGCCGGAGCTGCCCTGCCAAATGCCGCCTTCATAACTTTTCCTGGCTGGGACGGACGCCCAGATCCCCGTCTGGGTTAAGGCGTTCTGTGCGGCATTCAACTGATAAGCCATCACCCAGCCGTTGTAAGGAAAATTTTCATGGTCGCAGTGGGAAGCCCAAGTAATGATGATTTGAGGATTCTGTCCCGCCACTGGCACCGCCAAAAGCGCGCCCCGTTGATTCTGAGTCTTCGCGTACGGGGGCGTCGTGCCACCCGTTCCCGAGTTGAAGGTAATGCCGTGGAAGGTGCCTCCGATGTCCACAGTTGCATACGGCGTGGAGGTCGCTCCATTTCCGCCGTTGATCACACTCAAAGCAAAGAGAGTCTGCTTGTAGCTGGAAGGCGCGGTTGTCGTCTTCATTTTTGCGACGACATACAGGACGCCGCTGGTGATCGTCTGACCTTGATTACCGCTGATATCAATGACTGGAGTTCCAGTTACGCCGACGTCCCCTGGAGAAGGCAGGATGTTCGAACAGCCATGCAAATCCGCAATGGATTGCAGGAAGGTATAACCCGGCGGCGAAAGGTTCCTTGACCACAAGGTGTTGCCTGTGGCTCCGTCGATCGCATACACCCAGTTCTGCTCAGTCGCAATATAGACGACATCCGCGTAAGTCGTGCCGCCAATTGTGACGTTGGGGAGAACGAGTGCTTGCGCATAAATGGCACCCTGTAGCGGAACGGAGTACAGTTTGCGAAACTTGGTGCCAGTTGTGGCAGTAATTGCCGCTTGCGTCAGTGCAGGTTCGTTCGGATTGAAACCCAACCGACTTGCCCCACCCTGGAATGTGGTAAGGCACACGTTATTTCCAGCAGTCGTCGGACAGCCGGGAACATCTTGTGCTGCGACGCGAGAGAAGAGAAAAACGGCAAATGAAAAGAGAGCAATAGCGCGCCAGAATCGTGGCGCAAACACAATGAACTGCAATGACGCCTCCAAGGGGGAAGGCGGGAGCACTGTACTCTGGCCCGATTACGATGGTCAAGGTGAAGTTCTGACAGGCGCACCTCGACATCTAGGTCATGGCCTTCGCCATTTACGGAGTTGCTTCCAGGCCTGCACTAACTCCTGTACGGCGCGAGCGGGTGGGAACGTGTGGCTATTGATGATGCGGCATTCCCGATACGCTCGTTCGTAGAATTCGCGGACTCCGTGCTCGCTCAATAATGACAAGTTGTGCATGATCTGCTTGAGATCTTCCTGGGTCCACATCTCTTCTTTCTTTTCGAGATCGGGCCGTCTCGCCATGGCACGGGAGATTTTAGCATTTTCGCTTTTTATTCGCCATCATTCAATGATCGCACACTCTCCGACTGGCATCTGACATCAGTAGCTCGGACAATCTTTGGATGGAAGCGCTAGAGACGTGGACTTAGCGGCCGCGCCGAAGGCAGTCGTGGAAATACAACTTTGACCAGGCAACCTCGGGCATCCGACCGATTTGCAATTTCAATCCGGCCGCCATGTGCTTCCGCGATCTGGCGCGATAACACCAACCCGACTCCGCTCCCGTGTGGCTTTGTCGTATAGAAGGGCGTAAACACATTGGACGGGTTCATCAACCCCGGTCCCTTGTCTTCAATGGCGAGAGTGACATTGTCTGCGTCCGCGTTCCACCGAATTACGACACTATCTGCAGCGGCAAGCTCTGGGAAAGTTGAAGGCTCTTCCCCTTTTGCAGGCGTGGTCGTTTCCAGCACGGCGTCGGTGGCGTTTCGCACGAGATTGATGAGCATCTGTTCCAACTGGTCTGGATCGGCCTGAAAGGTAATATTCGGTCCGGGATGAACGGCGACACTGAGTCGAGTTTCCAGACCCGCCGCACGTGCAACGAGCGGTCCGATCGAAACTTCTTTCAGATTTGGAGCAGGCATCTGAGCCAGTCTGCGATATGCCTCGAGAAATCGATGGAGAGAGGCAGAACGGGCCTCGATGATCTCCAGGCCTCGTTGCAGATCGGTTCGCAGCGCGGGATTGACGTTCTCTCCGGCGATCCGCGAACTAAGGCTTCCGGCGATCGACTTGATAGGCGCCAGCGAATTGCTTAGTTCATGCCCCAGCACGCGGATCAGGCGCTGCCAGGCCTTTCGTTCTTCTTCACGCAACGCTCGGCTTACGTCCGACAGAACCACCAAGGTGTGCGGGACGCCGTGCTGCCGGAAGGAACTCCGCCGTAATAGCCAGCGCGCTTGCGATTCCCCCACATTGAGTTCGACGACCGTCTCGTTATCGGCGGTCAGGCATTCGCGCAAGCCTAGGTCCGCCGAACTTCGGCCGATCATTCGATTCCTGTTCTGCCGCAATAAGTGTTCCCCTGCGGGATTCACCAGACGCAACGCTGTTGTCGGATCGAACGCGAACAGCGGAGCATCGATCTCATCCACGACACGCTGCAGAAGTGCGGTCGCTTCGATCGCACGAACTTTCTGATCGGAAAGCATGTCGGCAAGAGCATTGACTTCCAGCGAAAGTTCCCCGAGTGCATCTTCCGCGACGGCATTGCGTGCACGGAACGAGTAGTCTTCTTCTCGCAGTGAGCCGATCACGTTCGCAAGAGTCTGTAATGGCCGGATCGTCTGCTCCTGCAAAGCCAGCGCAAGCAGCCACCACACGAAGAGTTCGGCTCCGATCAAGGCAAGGCGCGAACCGGTCGTCCATGGCTGCATCCACACGAGTACTCCGCTGACGATAATCGCCGGCAGGGCGACCAGGAAGGAGTAGAGACTGATTCTGCGTTCGTAGAGGAGCCGGGTTCGCTTTTTTGGACGGGATGACGTCGGGCCGATGGAGCTAGAGCCCATATTTCTCCATGCGTCGGTATAAAGCGCCGCGACTTAGGCCGAGAGCTTCAGCGGCCTGGCTCACATTGCCCTGAAACCGCTGCAGGGCTTTACGGACCAAGACGGCCTCCACTGCCTCCAGGCTCAGATCTTCCAGATTCTGACTCTGCGCACGGGGCGAACTCAAGGATAGATCACCCGGCTGGATTTCGGCAGTTCGGCTCATCAGGACCGCGCGCTCAATCGTGTGCTCCAATTCACGGACATTGCCCGGCCAGGAATACTGCAACAGCGCCTGAATGGCCGCAGGATCGAACCTTTGTACGGGACGCCGGTAGCGCGTCGCATAACGCGCCAGAAAGTGCGCGCCGAGCACGGGAATATCTTCGCGCCGTTCGCGTAAGGGAGGAACACGAATCTCCACCGTATTTAGCCGGAAGAGAAGATCCTCGCGGAACTGTCCCGCGGCACACGCAGCCGGAAGATCGGTATTCGTGGCGGATAGAACCCGCACATTTACACGCCGCGATCGAGACGATCCAACGCGCTCAACTTCGCCGGATTCCAGGACGCGAAGGAGCTTCGCTTGCTGGCGAAGGGGAACGTTTCCGATCTCGTCGAGGAAGATTGTTCCACCATCCGCGAGTTCAAAGCGGCCAATGCGGTCTGTACGCGCATCGGTGAACGCGCCCTTCACGTGTCCAAAGAGTTCACTTTCGAACACGCCATCGGGGATGGCACCTGTGTTGACGGCTACCATGGTCCGATTCGCGCGAGCGGACAAAACATGGAGCGTCTGCGCCACGACTTCTTTCCCAGTTCCGTGCTCTCCCGTGATCAGAACGTTAGCGTCCGAGGGTCCGACGCGAGCAATTGTTTCCAGAACCGCTTGCATGGCAGGCGCCGTGGCAAGGAACTCCGGGCGCCCCTCAGCGCGCAGCAAGCGGTTTTCGGCTTCCAAGCGGGCGGCATGTTGCAGTGCCCGATGAAGCTCAACTTGCGTGCGCAGGATCGAGATTAAGCGCTCGTTCTCCCACGGCTTCTGCACGAAGTCCCGCGCGCCGCGTCGCATTGCCTCGACTGCGAGTTCCACATTTGCCCATGCGGTCATGACGATCACGGGCACCGTGGAATCCATCCCAACAATTTCGGATAGCAGATCGAGACCTTCCTGGCCCGAAGTGGTGTCGCGTGTGTAGTTCAGATCGATGAGGATGGCATCGTACGAGTTGGTTTTAAGCGACTCACGAACGAGCAGGGGCGATCGCACTTTGTCGACGCGATAGCCCTGCGGGTGTAGCAAAAGATCGAGCGCTTCGAGGATGTGCTCCTGATCGTCGGCCACCAGAATGCGGACTGGGGCAGCAGTCTCGAGCCGCGAAGTGGACTGATCTTCTCCGAGTTTGACTGAAGTTGGCATTGGCCGGCTAAGGGGTGTGCCCTGAAGCTACTCCGTTGATGGCGTCCTGAACCAGTATGCCATTATGTTCCAGCGTCGTGCCGGTGGCGCGGTCCAACTCGACTTTAGCCTTCTGGTAGGTAGTCATCGCTCCGACCAGATCCAGCTCCGCCAATGCGAGATCACGTTGCGCTGAAAGAGTTTGATAGCTCGAGCCTGCTCCGAGTTCCTGTTCCTTCTTGGTGATATCAAACGTGCGCTGGGCTAAATCGCGCGCCTTGCGAGCTGCGTCAACTCGCGCGCCAGTCTGATCGAGGGCAAACTGCGCATTGCGCACTTCGATGCGCACCTGTTTCTTGAGCTGTTCGAAGCGCAATTCCGCTTGGCGGTATTCCAGTTCTGAACGGTACTGATCTGCTTTTGCGACCCGGTTGCGAAGAGGGATATTCAAGTTTAGTCCAATGTAGTAATCGGGCGAAGAATTATTGAATGCATTGCCGATAGCTCCCCAGTAATCACCAGGGACATTGGACGAGCAGTCCGGACACAGAGGATTCAGCGGACCCGAGAGGCCGGAACCTCCATAGAAGCCCACCAACGACAGGGATGGCAACAAGGCATTGCGGGCCGCACGACGGCTGATCGTGCGGTTGACGAGGTCGATATTCGTTTCAGCAAGCTCGGGACGATTCTGCTGTGACTCTAAGATCAGGTCCTGTATCGGTTTGACAGCCTCAATCGGCGCGGCCTGCGTCTGTTCGTCGGCGGGGACCACAGGCATCGCCTCCAGCACCGGGTCGTCGAGACTCTTGGTGATCGCGTTCTTCATGAGAGTTTCTTGCAACTGAAGACTCGTTCGGGCGACGGTCAATTCCTGGGCGCGCTTGGAGACTTCAGCCTCCGCCCGCATGACGTCCATCGCAGGAACACTGTCCAGCTTCAACTGCTTCTTTGCGTTATCCAGCGTCTGCTGGGCGAATGCGTAAGACTGCTCATTGACGCGAGTCTGCTCGTAGGCGCTGACCAGATCCCAGTAGATATTTTCAATCTGCGTGACAGTTGCGATGACTTGGTCTTTAAAGGCGATATCTGAAATCTTCTTATTGTTGCGGGCGATTCTCAGATAACGCAGGTTGGGACCAAATCCAAACCCCGCCAACAGTTGTTGCTGGAACGAGAAGCGAAACATCGAGCTGTTGGATGGCGACAGAAAGAAGAACGGGCTGTTATTCGTCTGGCGGCTGTTATTGAATTGAAAGCTGACGCTGGTGCCGGTGGGAAAAGCCTGCTGGTATTCGATGGTGGCTTGCCCCGTGTTCAACTGCAGCGAAGGCACACCATAGATCTGAAGGTTTGCCAGGGGCGTAGTTTGATGCTCAGCGCCGATTGAGCCAACAATCGAAGGATCGTACGACGACACCGCAGTTCCAGCACCCAATGTGGATTGGACCAGTCCCGATGCTCCGGCGCCGGCACCGCCCGCGCCGCTGGTCGTACCGCCAGCGCCAGCTCCAGGCGCTCCGGTACCGAAACCGCCGACGCCGCCTCCGGGGGTTCCCTGCACTACACCGGTATTGACTCCTCGAAAGAATCCACCAGCCTGAGTCCGCAGGATATCGGTGTTGGCAATCGGAAGGTTGTAGCGAGCAATCGCGAGATCCAGATTGTTTTCAAGCGCTAGATCAATGGCGTCCTTCATAGACAGATAAAGCTTGCCATCCCGGACCATCTGATCGAGATGTGCTGAATTCGAAAGCACCGGCTCGGGAACCGAGTCGGCCGAGTACGCACTGAAAGGATTCTTCGATTTCGGCATTTCGAGGTTCAGCGTGGTCGAAGGCCGAGGCTCATTCGCCTTTACAGCTGAAGGGGAATCTGCTTGTGCGAACAGTCCCACGGCCCAGAGAAGTACGCTTGTGAGAGCGGCGAGAAATCTGATCCCTAAAAACGAGCTCACGATGCGCTGACCTCCGCGGGCTGTTTGAGATCAGCGTTCGCCGTGTCCGCAACCATCCATCCATCACGGAGCTGAATCGTGCGGCTTCCGTACGAGGCGTTCACCTCGGAGTGCGTAACCTGCACAATGGTTGTGCCTTGCTGGTTCAAGTCTCGAAACAGTTCCATGATTTCCTTTGCTTGTGTGGAATGAAGATTTCCGGTCGGTTCATCGGCCAGCAACAACGCCGGTTTGTGGATAACAGCTCTCGCAATTCCCACGAGCTGCTGCTGTCCTCCGGAGAGTTGGCTCGGATACAAATCCTTCTTACCGACGATCTGAAAGCGATCGAGCGTGTCGGCGACAAGGCCCTGCCTTTCCTTCCGTGGGATGTCTTTATAGGAAAGGGGAAGGTCGATGTTCTCCTGCACGGTAAGGTCATCGAGCAGGTGATAACTTTGAAAGACCATGCCGATATTGCGCTTGGCGACGTCGGCGCGCTGTTTGCGCTTCAATTCGTGAATCGGCTGGTCGCGAAACCAATACTCACCTTCCCAGGCATCGTCGAGCAGGGCGAGAACGTTCAGCAAGGAAGACTTCCCTGCCCCTGACGGCCCCATGATGGTAATGAACTCGCCTTCGCGAATTTCCAGGTTGACACGCCGCAGCACCCAGGTCTGGCCGGCGGGAGTTTTGTAACTGCGTTCCAGATTTCTCAACTGAATCATTTTTGATCTCCAACTCAAGATTTCATTCGTAGCGCAACGCGATCATGGGATCGACCCTGGCGGCACGTCGTGCGGGCAAGTAGGCAGCCGCAAGTCCCACCACCGCGATCGCGGCGCAAACTCCAGCCATCACCATGGGGTCACGCGGTTCGATGCCATAAAGCATGCTCCGCAGGATGGAGGCCGATGCAAGAGCCGAAACTGCTCCGATCGCGATGCCGGCAGTTACCAAAATGATGGCGTCGCGCAGAATCATCCTTAAGACCGAGGCTCGCTGAGCTCCTAGAGCCATGCGAACCCCAATCTCCCGCGTGCGCCGCGATACCGAGTACGTCATGACTCCGTAGAGTCCCACGATTGTGAGAAGGATCGCGAGTCCGGCGAATGAACCCAGCAGCACCATCGCAAACCGTGGTTGCGATAGCTCCATGAATAACAATTCTTTCATCGTGCGAACCTGCGTGACCGGGATGTCCTTGTCCATCCCTAAAACGATGCCCTGCACGCTGGCGGTGAGGCTTGTCGAATCCAACGAAGTCCGCACTACCGAAAAAAGGCAGCACCAGTTATTGAGCTGGGCGGCGGGCAGGTACATGGCCGGTTGCATTTCGCGTTCAAGTGCACCCATTCTTATTGTTCCGACAACACCGACAATTTCGCGCAGGGGTGGCCCTCCCGGTGCGCCACCACCTGCGCCTGGTTTCAACTTCTTTCCCAAAACATTCTGGCCGGCGAGATACTTCTGCGCGAAAGCCCGATTCACAATCATCACCTGCGCAGCTTTCATGTCGTCGCGTTCAGAAAAGTCGCGACCTTCAAGTAACGGAATCTGCATCGTCCGGAAATAGTCCGGCGTCACTGAAGTAAGGTCGGCTCCGGGCTCTTGTCCCTCAGGTACAGGACGGCTCGGATCTTCAAAGCTGATGACCGCCCGGCTATCGCTCATTGGAAGTATCAGGACGCCCCCCGCGGACTGAACTCCGGGAATCGAGCGTAGTTTTTCGAAGTACTCGCGATAGAACTGAGGCCGGTTGTCTTTGTAGCTGGCATCCGGCGTTTCAAAGTACATCGTAGTCAGATGATCAGGATTGAAGCCCTCATCAGTCCGCAGGAGTTTGGAAAAGCTCGTGATAAGCAATCCTGCCCCAGCAGTCAGCAATAATCCTAGGGCTACCTGTCCGACAACGAGCGACGAACGCAGCCAATCACGTCCGAAGACTTCGCTGCGTCCGCCCTCTTTCAAAGTGGAGACAAGGTCGGTTCGCGATCCAACGAGAGCGGGGATGACCCCAAACACGATTCCGGTCACCAGCGATAGTGCAACGGCAAACAAAAGCATGCGCACGTCGACGCCAGCGTCGGCGGCTCGCGGAACGCTGTCGCCAATGAGCGAGAGGATGACCGGCGTTACCAGATAGGCGAGGGCGCATCCCGCAACACCACCGCAAACGCTCAATACAAGGCTCTCGGCCAGCAACTGACCTACAATCCGGCGCCGTCCCGCGCCGAGGGCGGAGCGCAAGGCAATCTCTCGCTGCCGCTCGCGCACACGCGCCAGCAGCAGATTGGCAATGTTCCCGCAGGCAATCAACAGGACCAGTGCGACCGACCCAAGCACAATGAGAAGGGCCATCCGTGTACTACCGAGCACAGAGTTGATCTCTTTGATCACCCTTGCAGATTCGTGCTTCGTATTCGTGTCCGGATATTGCTTTAGAAGGTTCGCGGCGATTGTCTTGAGATCCTGATCCGCCTGAGCCAGGCTGCTTCCTGACTTCAGCCTGCCGAACACGTCCAGAAAGTGAGAACCGCGATTTCTGACGTTGGAATGAGGATCGGTCGGATCATCGTCGACCGCAAGGGTGGTCCAGATACTGTTGGTTGGTCTGGAAATTGGAAAGCGGAATGACGGTGGCATGACGCCAACGACTGTGTAGAGTTCACCGCTGAGGCGCACAGCTCGACCGAGAATGGATTTGTCGGCAGCGAACTGCGAAGTCCAAAGCGCGTGACTGATTAGAATAACTCGCGTGCCCGTTTTCTCTTCGTCTTGAGTGAATCCGCGGCCGAGCTCCGTCCGCACTCCTAGAGCAGGAAGAAGGTCCCAGGAAACGATCTCGCCATCGAGCTGTTTCGGCCGATCCAGCCCAGTCAGCGTGAATTGATTGTCGTGATAGGAAACCAGATGATCGAGAGTGCGATTCTGCGACCGCCAATCGAAGAAATCCGGGTAGCAAACGGCACTGCCGATCGGATTTTGCATTCTTATCGACTGCACTTCGACTAAAGCTTCCGGATGATCGTAAGGCAGTGGGCGGAGCATAACCGCGTCCACAACACTAAATACCGCAGTGTTGGCGCCAATCCCCAGCGCAAGCGTAATCACGGCAACTGCGGTGAAGCCAGGGTTCTTCCGCAATTGCCGCAGCGCATATCGAATGTTCTGCATAAGGCGAGTGATCATCGAGACAGTTCCTAGTCGTACCGGATTGCGATGAGCGGATCGATTGCCATGGCCCGTCGGGCCGGTATCAGACATGCAGCCAACGATACGAGAGCCACGACGATCGCAACGCTGATATATGTAACCGGATCGAGTGGGCTGATGCCGTAGAGTTGACTGGACAATAGTCGCCCGATCGAGAATGCACCTGCCAGCCCCAGCGCAATCCCGGTCGCGGAGAACTTCGCGCCCTCCTTCAACACGAGCCACAACACATCACTGCGTTGGGCGCCCAGCGCCATACGTACGCCCATCTCTCGTCGACGTCTCGAGACCAGATAGGAAAGTACGCCGTAGACACCGACAATCCCCAACACGAGAGCCACGCCTGCGAAGGTGGCAAACAGCAACGTGGTTGCCGCGGGGGACGAACTGGCCTCCGACACAACAGCGCGCATGGTTCGCACCTCGCTGACCGGAATGTTTGGTGCCGAACCCGCAAGAATGCTGTGAAGGAGACTCGCGGCTTCAGGATTATCGGAAACGGTCCGGACAGCAATGGTCATCTCGGCAGGTACCCGCCCGTCTTCAAGAGTTGCTGCCCCCGTATAGGGAACGTAGGCGGTACCCTTCATGAAATCCGGTTCGTTGTGCTGGAGGTCGTACGCCCTGACGTCCGCAACAACCCCGACCACGGTGCGCCAGTTGTTTTCTCCGACAAAGCGCACGTGTTTTCCGACGACGTCTCCATCGGTCCAGAACCTTTTCGCCGTCGTGGCCGATACGACGACGACCGGTGGACCTCCGGCAGAGTCACTCTCGTTGAACCAACGGCCCGAAATTAGCGGGATACCCATCACCCGGAAATAGTCGGGCGAGACGATATCGAGCCAGAACAGAGGTTGCGTCTGGCTGGGCGACGATGTCGAGAAGTTCTCCAAATCAAACGATCGCTTGGCGACTCGCCCGCTGAGAGGGAGTGTATTGACCAGCGCTGCGCCCGTGATGCCTGGTGAGGAGTGCGTTCGATCAAGTAGATCGCGGTAGAACGCAAGGCAGCGCTCAGGATCGCTGCAAAAAGATTCGTCGGGGGTGATCCGCGCCGTAAGCATTCGCTCTGGACGGAAGCCAGTATCGACGTGAGACAGCGCCTGGAAGCTTCGGATCAGAAGTCCTGCAGCGATCACCAACATGACAGAGAGCGCAACTTCGGCGATTGCAAGCGATCCACGCAGCCGCCTTGACACCGAAACAGAAGCGCCCCGCCCGGCTGTGTTCAGTGAATCCAACAGCGCAGAGCGTGAGGACTGAAGCGCCGGCGCGATACCGAAAGCTAGTCCGGTAAGAATCGACAAAACTAAGGTGAACACCAGAACTCGCCAGTCCACCTGAACATCCATCAGACGCGGCGTATCAGCCGGCAGAAGTGATTTGAGCGCCGCGAGTCCGAATGCTGAGATGACGAATCCGAGAATCGCGCCCACTGCGGAGAGCAATACGCTTTCGGTCAGCAATTGCCTTGCAATACGACGGGGTGCCGCTCCCAGCGCCGAGCGGATACCCATTTCCTTCTCACGGGCAGCCGCACGAGACAACATGAGATTCGCAACGTTGGCACACGCAATGAGGAGAACCAGGCCAACCGCGCCTAACAAGAGGAGCAGTCTGGTGCGGACTTCGGCCACCATGCCATTGCGTAGCTCAATCACCGTTACATCTGCATTCCAGGCAGAAGGCATTCTCCACGGAAACAGCGAGAACACGTGAGATTGAAACAACCGAATCTCGGCACCCGCTTGTGCCATCGTTGTCCCGGGACGAAGCCTTCCGATGACCGGCATAAAATCCCCGGCCCAATAAGTGGCAGGGTTGTGAGGTTCGTTGTGCAATGGAACCCAGAGTTGAGTTTTGGTGGAGGGAAAGTGGAAGTCAGCAGGCATCACCCCGACAACCTGGCGACTGACACCCTCCAGATCGATTGCTCGCCCGATGATCCCTGCGTCTTTGGCAAATCGTTGTTCCCAGAGATCATGGCTAAGAATCACATAGTTGTCTTGACCCGGAGCATCCTCGCCAGTCGAGAAAGTTCGTCCGAGTTCGGCATTTGTGCCGAGCACCGACATGAGTTCTGCTGAAACTGCAGTACCCGTGAGCCGAACGGGGTCGCCAACATGCGTCAGATTGAATTCGTGTCCCTCGGCGTAGGCGGCAACATCCATTGTGCGAATTTGCTCGCGCATCGCGACGAATGCGCCTTTGGGATACGTTCCCGTAATGCTGATCAACTCCTTCGGCTGCGGATAAGGCAGTGGGCGAAGCAGAATGCCGCTAACGAGACTGAAGATCGCCGTGTTCGCTCCAATGCCGAGTGCGAGGGTAAAGGCAGCGACAGCGGTAAAGCCGATATTCTTGTGTAGCTGCCGCAATCCGTACCGGAAATCCTGAATGAGTCCCGTCATCTATTTCATTACTCCTTACTCGTACCGCAGTGCCGTAATCGGCTGCACCTGTACCGCACGTCGCGCCGGGACAGAGGCCGACACCAGCGCCACGACGGCAAGCGCCAGCACAACCAACAGCAGCGTCCACGGGTCCCGATACGAGACGCCGTAGAGTTGGCTCTTCACGAAACTTCCAAGCGCAATGGACAGAGGCAGCGCCAACCCGACGCTTGCACCCGTCATGAGAAATACTTCACGGAGCACCATTGCCACGACGGCCTTTCTGGTCGCCCCGAGCGCCATCCGCACGCCAATCTCGCGAGTCCTTTGGGCAATCGAACAAGCGAGCACTCCGTACAGGCCAATCGCAGTGATGAATGCCGCTGCAATTCCAAAACACGTTGCCAGAAACGAAAGCATGCGCTCTGATGTTAGTGTCAGATCGATTCCCGAAGCCAACGATTGCAGCGAGTCGACCACGAGTTTGGAATCGATGCCATTCACAGCCATACGGACCGCACTTGCCGCGTTCTCCGGTGGTTGCTGGGTCCTGATATACACAGCGACGGCGCCCGGCTCCGTATCCTGAAAAATCGGAGTGTAGAAAATAGGCAGAAACTCTTCGTGCACACTGCCGTGTTTCGCGTTCTTCACAACGCCGACGATAGAGAGCGGCTTGTCTTTCGCTTTCCCGACGGTGAATGTCTTCCCAATCGCCTGTTCCGGATTGCCATAAAACTTGCGGACGAAACCTTCATTCACGACCACGACGCGGTTCGACGTCGGCGTGTCAGAGTCGCTGAAAACCCGGCCCGCCAAAACAGGAAGTTGCAAGGTGACAAAGTAGGCAGGCGTCACGTGTTCCCACTCAAAGTTCATGCGCTCGCCTTCCTGAGACTGATACCCAGCCACGTCGATTGAGAACGTGTTGTTCGACTCCGCCAGCACCGGATCGTCGGTCATGCCCACGGAGCGTACGCCGGGCTGTGCGCCGAGCGTGTCGAGCAATCGCTTATATAAGGTGGTGACATCGGCGGGTTGATATCCGGCCAGACGCGGGTCAAGTTGGAACGTCAGCAGATGATCAGTGATAAAGCCCACATTCACCGACTTGAGGTTGCCCAACGTGCGGCTGAACAGTCCAGCGCCGACGAGCAATACCAGGCTAAGCCCTACCTGGAGACCAACGGTGAACCGGCGGAATCGCGCGTGAGTTACGTCACCTGTGCCTGTCTGCTGCTTAAGAGCGACTGCCACGTTCGGACGGTAGAACTGAAGAATGGGTGCGAGGCTGAACAGCACACTCGCGCACACGGACACCAGGAAGCAGAACAGCACGACAGTGCGGTCTGGAGAAGAGGAAAGTGGGGACATATCTCCGGCCGCACTCACGGGCGTTATGAAGGTGATCAGGGCCTTCGTCAGCAACGGAGAGAGAGCGAGTCCAAGCGCACCTCCGGTAAGTCCAAGGGCGAGGCCTTCCATCAGAAGTTGCCCAATGATCCGGAATCGAGACGCGCCAAGGGAGTACCGGACCGACATCTCGCGCAAACGGCCCGTCGCCCGCACCAATAGAAGACTCCCAACGTTGGCCGTCGCCATCAGTGTGAGCAGGCCGACCATTCCCATGAGAATGAGCAGCGGGACACGTACCGACTCCCGCAACGGCGAAAATCCTCTCGATGCATCGAGCAGAGTCAAATAGCTCTTTTCCACAAACTGGTCACGGAAGCGCTGGTTCTTGCTGGTTATGCTTTGTAGTTCTGTGGTGCGCAGGGACTTCCACAACGGAGTGATCCCGGCTTCCGCCTGTTGTGTTGTCATGCCCGGCTTCAGGCGGGCTATTATGTTCAGCCACTTCGAACGACGGTCTTCGAGTTCATCCCAACCGGGCGTCATCTGCGCCTTCATGGTGATAGGCACGAAGATGTCGGGATTCGTGCCGCCGATCACGCTATTGAAGCCGGGTTGAGTGACGCCAACAATCGTGAATGGAATTCCATTGACCAGAATGCCCTGATTGACGACCGAAGGGTCAGCCGCAAAATGCTGCGTCCAATAGCGATAGCTGAGAACCATCACCGGCGAAGTTCCGCGCACCGCGCTGTCTTGGGGCACAAACAAGCGGCCCTGCACCGGCCTGACCCCTAATAGTGAAAAGTAGTTTCCGCTTACGAGCTCGCTTTTCACCAGGCTTGACGAATTCTTCCACTGAATCCCAACCTGTTTCGGGAACATAGCCAGCATCCCCGAGAAGACTGAGTTCTGATCACGCAGATCGCGATACATCGGGTACGAGAAATACTCTTCGTTCGCTCCACCGTAGGAATCGGTGTGGCCGGTATCAGATCCCACAAACTTTAACTGCACAAGTTGATCGGGCTCCGCGACGGGCAACTGCTTCAGCATGATCTGATCAACCAGCGAGAAGATCGCCGCATTGGCACCGATGCCTACCGCCAGCGTGAGTACTGCAACCGCTGTGAATCCTGGATACTTACGCAACTGACGACCGGCGTAACGCAGATTTTGAAGGATTGTTTCCATAATTGTTTACTCGTAACGCAACGCAACCATGGGATCGACTCTCGCCGCCCGTCGCGCCGGGAGATATCCCGCAAGAAGCGCAACCAATGTCAGCACGAAAACAGCTGCCGCAATTGACACTGCATCGTAGGCGTTCATGCCAAACAGAAAGCTGACAACAAAGCGAGAGATCGCGGGCACCGTCACGAGTCCGATCAAGAGTCCGGTGGCGACCAGCATCATCGTCTCGCGCAGTACAAGCCAGACAACTTGACGGCGGTCTGACCCAAGCGCCAGGCGAACGCCAAACTCGTTGGTGCGACGCGATACGCCATAGGACATGAGGCCGTAAATTCCAATACTGGCGAGGAGCACTGCCAGCAGTCCGAAGAAGGTGCACAGTTGTGCCACTAATCGGTGATTCAACACCGAGTCATCCACCACTTGAGCCAGCGTGGTGAAGTCGTACACTGGCAAATTCGGGTCGACGTCGGCAACGATTTGCGTAATGGCACGCGCTATAGCGTCTCTATTCCCTGTGTAGCGCGCGATGAAGTAGTAGCGATAGCCGACGTGTTGGGAATGAGGGTAGAACGCAGCCGGCATCTGCCGCTCACTCAGGCCCATGTACTTGGCGTCTTTAACCACGCCAACGACTTCAAGATTCTGCCACTCCCCATTCTGTGGGCTGTCGTCGCCAATGGTGAACATCCTGCCTAACGGCGACTGGCCCGCGAAGTAGGTCCGTGCCATCGTCTCGTTGATCACCGCCACTCGCCTGGAACCAAGGGAATCCTCGGGAACAAATCCCCGCCCAAGTACGACCGGCAGTCCCATTGCATCGAAATATCCGGAGCCGACGATGTTGTGATCGACGTCTGAGTCATGTTCACTCAAAGGCTTTCCAGGCACCATGACCTTAGTTGTCCAGCCACCTTGATTGAATACCGTGAATGCAAAACTGGTGCCATGCACGCCGGGAAGGGCGTTGACCCGGTCTTCGATGCGTTCCATCATCGATTCAAGACGGGCGTCTTCCTTGTAGCCGGCTCCAATCTCATCAATCGAGCTGATCAGGACGTTTTGCTTGTCGAAGCCGGTGTCGATGTTGATGAGGTTCTCGAGGCTGCGCAGGAACAGGCCGGCACCCACCAAAAGAACCAGCGAAAGCGCCACTTGTCCGACTATCAGCCCGCGGGCAAGACGGCTTGTGGACTTTGAGGATGTGGTTCCGCGGCCCTCTTTCAGCGAGGGAATCAATTCCACCCGAATGGCGTAAAAGGCCGGAGCCACACCGAACAAAATGACGGTGAGCATGGCAACAAGGGTGGTAAAAACCAGCACCTGAGCATCCAGAGAAACCTGCAGCTGAACAACCTCACTTCCTGTGGAAACCATGCGGAGCAGAAGATGCATCGCCCACCACGCAACCCAGATACCCAACACGGTCCCGGCGGCCGCAAGCAAGAAGCTCTCGATCAGCAGTTGCCTCATCAGGCGCCATCGCGCAGCACCCATCGACATGCGCACAGCAATCTCCCGCTGCCGGGCGGTAGCACGGGCTAGCAGTAAGTTCGCCACGTTGGCGCACGCCACCAGCAGCACTAGAGCGACAACTACCATCAGGATCTTCAAAGGAGACGAAAACTCGTAGCGGAGCTGCGAAAGTCCCGTACCCGCAGGGGTAAGGGCAATCTGCGCATGATTGATGTCGTCCAGTTGCTTCGCACTCGGTTGCGGCCCGACGTAGTTGTGCAGGATCTGCTTGAAGAGGAGGTTGGTATTCGCGATCGCCTGCTCGACACTCACCCCGGAGCGCTGGCGCGCCACGAGATAGAGCGACTGAAACATCTTGTCTTCTAGACCGTTCCATCCTGGAGAGATCTGCTTCTGCATCGCGAGGGGAATCCAGAGATCAGGCGACTGACCGACGATGACGCCGAAGAAGTCCGGAGGTGCAACTCCGATGACGGTGTATACCGTGCTGCCGAATGTGACCGCCTTCCCCATGATGCCGGGATTTCTTCCGAATCGTCGTTGCCACCAGGAATAGCTCACAACGGCAACGGGATGCTGACCCGGTGTTACGTCGTCGGCATCGTTTAGCGCTCGTCCAAGAATTGGCTTCACACCGAGCGTATTGAAGTAGCTGCCTGACACCAATTCGACGTCGATCTTCTCCAGAGTCCTTCCATCAGTTACGCGACCGTGAGTACTGAACAAAATGCTGCTGATCGCCGCAACGTCTGAATAGACCTGGTTTTTTTCGCGAAATTCCCGGAAGAACGGATACGAAAAAAGCTGCCAGCTGCGGTTGGGCAGTTCATCCATGCTTCCGCGCCAGGTCCCTTTGCCGAACAACTGCAACTGTTGCGGTTCCTGAACCGGTAGGCTTCGCAGGAGCACGGCGTTCAGCAAGCTGAAGATGGCTGTGTTTGCGCCGATCCCCAGCGCCAAAGTGATGACAGCGATCGAGGTGAATCCGACGCTCTTGCGGAGTTGACGCAAGCCAAAACGCAGGTCTTGAAGAAGTCCCGTCATCGATTCGCCTCGCTACTCATAACTTCGCTACTCGTAACGCAGTGCAACCATGGGATCGACTCTCGCCGCCCGTCGCGCGGGGATGTAGCTGGCCAGCAAAGCGAATACAGCGAGCATCACCGCGACTGCCGCGAGTGTTTCGGCGTCCCAGGTCCGAACACCAAACAACAGCCCACGAATCAGATTTGCGACCGCGATCGATCCGGCAAGCCCTGCCGCAATTCCCACTCCCGCCAGCCATGCAGCCTCACGCATGATGAGTTGATAGACCGAACTGCGCTGCGCACCCAGTGCCATGCGCACTCCAATTTCTCGTGTCCTCTGTCCGACTGAATAGGCGATCACTCCATAAAGACCAACCACTCCCAGCAGTAAGGCCACCGTGGCAAAGCCTCCTACGATCCAGGCCGCTGAACGGTGGATGTACGCGCTGGGCGACTCATTGATCTTTTGAGCCATTGTGATCTCGGCCATCGTGCCAATCCCAGGGTCGAGATCGTGGACCCCTTTCACCATTGCCGGTAGGAGACCGCCTTCATTCTGTGTTGTGCGGATCACTACGCTAAAGAAAGGAGACGCATCCTGAGCCATGGGGTAATAGACTGCCGGCCAGATATCAGCATCGAGCGATCCGTCGCGAACATCCTCGACCACGCCCACAACTTCGGAGATCGAGTCTGGTGATAACTGGTAGTTCCCTATTTTCTTGCCCAGAGGGTCCTCCCCCGCAAAGTATTTCTTCGCCAGAGTGTCATTAATGATGACGACCTTGGGCTTGGATGCATCGTCGAATTCGGTGATGTGTCGTCCCGATTTAAGCTTAGCTCGGATGGTGGGGAAAAAAGCCGGGCTTACGCTGCGGAAATTCACTTCATTGTGCTCGCCGTTGTACGGATGCCCCACAACTCTGATCCATTGGGTATTGCCGTTGAAGCTGACTGGCAACACCGATGAGATTCCTACTGATTGGACGCCGGGCAAGCTTTCCAGTCGGCCCAGAATCTGCTTTGTGACAACCACTCTCTGTTCTTCCTTGGCATAGGTGACGGGAGAAAGTTCCACGGCCATTGTGGCCAGGTGATCGGGCTGGAATCCAACGTCAACATGCAAAAGGCGATATAGACTCTTGCCAAACAGGCCGGCACTGACCAGAAGCACGACCGCAACCGCCAATTCCACGACCACCAGATTTGCGCCAAAACGGCGCCAGAGTGTGCCGGCAGCTCCGCGCCCTCCTTCCGCAAGGCCGGTTCTGATTTCGCTGAGAGAAAGACGAATTGTTGGAGTAAGTGCGAACAAGATCGTTGCGGTCACTGAGATCGCGGCAACGAGGAGCAGAACATGAGAATTCAGGCCGAGACCGGCCAGGTACGGCATGCCATCCAGCATCTCTTTTGAAAGGAAGCTCACCAGAGCCTGCATTGCTCCGCGGGCAAGTAATGCCGCGAGCAGACCGCTGATAAGTGCGAGAGCGAGTCCTTCGGTGCAAAATTGCCGAACGAGTCGCATTCGCGATGCACCCAGAGCCCCTCGGACCGCGATCTCACGCCTGCGGCTCTCCGACCGCACTAGAAGCAGACTCGATACGTTGACGCACGCGATCAGCAGCAACAACCCGGCGCCACCGAGCAGCGCCAGCAGAATCGGACGAACGTCTTTCACGAAGACTTTGGAAAGGGGCTCAACGTATGCACTCTGCCCCCGGTTGGTATCCGGATATTGGATCTCCAACTGACGCGCAACTGCTTTTGCATTGGCAAGCGCAGTCTCGAGAGTGACTCCATCCTTGAGCCTCGCGATCCCCCACAAGTTGTGGCAGCTCCGATGCGTATTGCAGTAGCCTTCGGCACGGAGGGTAGTCCAGAATTCCGCGTCTCCCTGAGGAACGAACTGGAAACTCTGCGGCAGCACTCCGATCACGGTATACAGAGTGTTGTCGAGCGTGACCTTTTCGCCCATGATGTCTTTCCTTCCACCGAAGCGTTTCTGCCAAGTGGAGTAGCTCAAGATTGCCGTTTTGGAAGCGCTGAGCGCATCTTCTTGCGCATGGAAGTCACGGCCCAGAATCGGGGACACTCCCAAGGTACTGAAGAAACCAGGGCTTACTTGGACCGCCGAGACAGGCTCAGCTCCAGATGGCGATTCCAACAAATAGCCGGACTGGTTGTAGGCATCAAATGCACTGAATACTTCATTCATCCGCTTCCAGTCGAGAAAGTCCGCATACGATAGGTTGCTGCGCGGGAACATCTCTGCGCTCTCGTTGACATCGACCAGTTGCGACGGATTCTTATAGGGCAGCGGGCGAATCAAGGCTGCGTCGACGAAACCAAAAATCGCTGTGCTCGCGCCAATCCCCAGCGTGAGAATCAGGATTGCCGTGATTGCAAAGCCTGGACTCTTGCGCAGCTGACGCAGTGAGTAACGAACATCTTGAATGACATTTTCCATATCCCACCCCAGTTACTCGTAGCGCAAAGCCACGATTGGATCGATTCGAGCCGCCCGCCATGCGGGTATGGCGCATGCACTCGCCGCCACCGCCGCGAGCAGAACAAGAGCAACAAAATAGGTCAGCGGATCGAAACGAGAGATCCCGAACAACATTGCCGTGATGGCGTGGCTCGCAAGCAAGGCCCCTAGCACACCGAGCGACGCCCCGATGCCAGTTAGCTTCATGCCTTGTCGCATCACGAGAGCGACGATGCCGCCCCGAGATGCACCGAGAGCCGATCGCACTCCGAGTTCTCGTGTCCGCTCGGCGACGCTGCCGGCAAGAACTCCATAAATCCCGCTCGCCGCAAGCGCCAGTGCGACCAGTCCAAACGCCTCAAACAGAATCAGCACGAAACGCCGCTCGGCCGCCGATTCGGCCAGCAATGTGTCCATACCCACGATGCGCACGATCGGCTGATCATTGTCGACGGACCAAATGGCTTTCTTGATTGCAGGCACCAAAGCGGAAACATTACCTCGTCCGCGAACTACGAGGGACAGGCTTCGCTCCGGAAAAGTCCACTGCGTCGTCGTAGTGTAGACGGCATCAGAATCGTTCAATCCCAGCGACATTTGCTTCACGTCGCCGACGACGCCGACAATGCGGAACTCCGGCGTGCCGTTTCGTCCGCCGATGTGAAGCCTCTTGCCGAGAGGATCCTGATTGGGGAAGCGCTGCTTCGCCAGTGACTCGCTGATCACGACGACGGCCGGCGTGCTTTCGGTGTCATGCGTATCAAGCAAGCGGCCGCGATGCAATGGGATTCGCAGCGTGTCAAAATACCCATCAGTTACTGCGTATCGGTAGGCGGGATAAGCAATCTGCGGATCATCGTCCTCGAACTGCGCGCCGTAGACATCCTGATCGCCACTTAAGGGCAGCTGACTCGTAAATGCCGCAGCGGTGACGCCAGGCACGCGCCGCACTGCTTCAAGTGCTTGCGCAAAAAATAGATTGGACACACGCACATCGTCATACTTGCGACCGCTCGTCTGCACTTGAAGACTGATGCTGTTTGAGGCGTCGAATCCGGGAGGAACCGCAAGCAGCCGACGTATGCTGCTGAATAACAGACCAGCCGACACCAGCAGCAAGAGCGCCAGCCCAACTTCAATTACGACAAACGACTGACGAATTCTCTGGTGAGCTCCGGCAACGCGCTGCGAGCCTTCCTGCAGCGAGGTCTGCAAATCTCCGCGTGAAACTTGCCACGATGGAATGAGCCCCACAACGAAACCCACCAGCAGTGTCACACCAAACGCGAACAGGAATACTGCGGTGTTCAGCCGGATCTCATTCATGCGCGGCAGACCGCTCGGACTCAGGGCCAATAGCGTACGTATGCCGAACTCGGTCACGACCATTCCCGCCAGGCCACCAAGAATTGCCAGCAGCAGGCTCTCCGTCACAAGCTGGCGCCTCACGCGTTGCGCTGGGGCACCAAGCGCGACCCGCATCGCGATTTCACCCCTCCGTTGGGTCGACCGGGCCAGTACCAGGTTTGTGACGTTGACGCACGCGATGAGCAGCACCAGAATCACAGCGCCGAATACGGCAACCAGCGCCGGTTTTACGCCACGAGTTACATCATCTTGCAATCGATCAACGGTGAATCCCATATCCAGGGATGCATGGTTCGGGCGTGGGAACTCAGCCACGGGGGTGCTTGCTATCCAGGAGAGATCACTTTTGGCTCGATCCGGTCCTACATCCGGCCGCAATCGCCCGATCATCCGCAGGTGGTGGCCCCACTCGCGCGATTCGTGCGATGCAACATTGCCAGAGTCGTACTGCAATGGAGCCCATGCCTCTGCCGATGGAGAAAGCACGTTCTCGAACGAACCGGGCATCACTCCGATTACGGTGTAAGGCTGGTCATTAAGACGGATCTGCTGCCCCACAATACTTGCGTCGCCACCAAAGCGCCGCCGCCACAATCCATCGCTCAAGATGACGACGTTCGGTCCGTTCAGCACATCATCCGCAGGCTGGAAATCCCGGCCCAATGCCATCGGAACACCCAGCACTCGGAAATATGCTGCACTCACACGCTGACCATCAAGGCGCTCGGGTTGATTTCCGCCGCTGATCGCGGGTTGCCACGGCTTCATCACGGCTACTGCTTCGAAGGAATGGTTGCGCTCTGCTACTTCACGGTAAGTGTGGAAAGCCTGCCCAATGCGATTGCTACCACCGCCCGAGTACCAGATCGTCATGATGCGACTGGCATGGGGATAAGGAAGTGGTTCGAACAGAACCGGATTGAGAACGCTAAAGATTGCGGAAGTCCCACCGATTCCGAGCGCCAGAATAAGGACCGCCGTGCAGGCGAATCCCGGCGCCTTGCGCAACTGACGGACGGCGTGGCGAATGTCTTGAAAGAGGCCTTCCATTGGACTTCTCACTCGTTTCGCAGCGCGATCACTGGGTCGACTTTGCTGGCCCTGTAGGCCGGAATGACACACGCGAGCAATGCAATCAAGGCCAGCAACGCACCGACCGCAACAAAGGTCATCGGATCTGTCGGCTTCACCTGGAAAATCAGGCTGGCGACAAGACGTCCCATCGCGAGTGAAGCAGCAACGCCGATGGCGACTCCGAGGAGGGTCGGCTTCATTCCTTCCGTCACCACCATGCGAAGTACATCGCTTAGGCGGGCGCCCAGCGCGAGACGGACTCCGATCTCGGGTACGCGGCGCCGCACGCTGTAGGAAAGCACGCTGTAAATTCCGATCGCAGCGAGCAACAATGCCAATCCCGCAAACACTCCCAGCAGGAGCATGTTGAATTTTGGCTGCGTAAGCGATTGGGATACCACGTCATCCATGGTGAAAATGTCGCGAAGAGGAATACCGCGATCAACTTCCTGAACAGCCCCGGACACGGCAGACACCATGCTGCCGGGGGTGGTTGCGCAACGAACGACTAGCGTCATCCCGAATGATTGCCAGTTCGCTCCGGCGGGAGCGCTCTCTTGCGACAGGGGAACATACAGCGCGGTCGATGGTCGTGATTGATCGAGACCGTCGAGTTTCACATCACCGACGACGCCGACCACTTCTCGCACCTGGTCGGGGAAGAAGGTCAACGTCAACCGCTTGCCGATCGGATCCTCACCGGGCCAGAAGTGCTCGGCCATCGAGCGGCTAATGAGGATGACAGCTTGACGACCGGCAACGTCCTGATCGTTGAAGTCTCGGCCACGCTCGACTGGAATGTGCATCGCCCGCATATAACCCGGGCTCGCAACACGAACATCAACTTCCGGTTGGTCCGCCATGGCAACGACAGGCTGACCCTCGATCGCAATGGGTTGATGCGAGCCGCTGTTGTCGAGTGGTACATCATCGATCAGGCCGGCTGCTTCCACGCCCGGAAGCGCTCGCACGCGGCCCAGAACCTGGTCAAAGTAGCGAATCTGCTGCGCGGGATCGGAGAATTTTAGCCGCGATACCGCGGCATTCATCGTGAGTACTCCGCGCGAGTCGAAACCTGGAGGGACACTTTGAAGTTGGCGAAAGCTGCGAATCATCAACCCGGCGCCGACCAGCAGAATCATCGAGAGCGCAACCTCGGCCACCACGAGGATGCTGCGGGTTCCCGGGCCGCTCGAGTCCATATCCGTGCGGCCCAGTCCCTGCTTGAGAGCATCATTGACGTCGGAGCGAACGAGCCGCATCGCAGGAAGAATTCCAGAGAGAACACCTGTCAGAATCGAAGCGAGTAGCGTAAAGACGAGAACTCCGCTATCCAGGCCAACTTCGACCGAAGCCGGCACCCTGTCGGCGAGAAACGCCACGATCAAGCGGATGCCAAAATGCGCAAAGATCAGGCCCAGCAGCCCTCCCGCTACCGCAACCACCACGGACTCGGTCAGAACCTGCCGAACCACACGTCCCGAAGTCGCGCCGAGCGCGGTCCGAATGGCAATTTCCTTCCGGCGGCCGAAGATTCTTGCCAGCGCCAGATTCGCGACGTTGGCGCAGGCAATAAGAAGGATGAAAGCCACTGCGCCTAGAAGCACGAGCAGGGCAAGCCGAACGTCGCTGACGAGGTCATCATGCAACGGAACCACCACGGCGCCCCATCCCTTGTTGTCGACGGGATAAAGCTGTTCCAGCCGGCCGGAAATGGTGTTCATTTCAGCCTGGGCTTGCTTCAGATCGACTCCAGGCTTGAGCCGCGCGATGACCACAGAATGATGTTCGCCGCGGACGGCACGTTCCTTGTCCGTCCACCCCATCGGCGTCCACATCTGCGCGAAGTCGGGAAAGCGAAATGACGGTGGCATCACACCCGCGACAAGGAAATTTTGGCCGTCCATCGTGATATTGCGGCCCACAATCTCGCGGTTCGCGCCGAAGTGCTCCTGCCAAAGCCGATAGCTGAGAATCACGACGCTGTTGCGTCCGGGCTGATCTTCTTCCGGAGAAAACACGCGGCCGTACAAAGGGGGGACCCCCAGCGTTTCGAAGAAGCCATTCGAAACCGCAGAGGCATCCACGCGTAATGGCTTGTCGGCGCCAGTCCAGGTAAAGCCATGGTAGTTGTAGATGGCCATGCTTTCGAAGGAATGGTTCTCCCGATGCCAGTCGATGTAGTTGGCGGCCGATACGGAAAACCGATCCATGCCCGGAAAACTCTTTGCCGGAGGCGTGTGCCACACTCGGACCAGAGTGGCGGGGTCCTTAAAAGGCAGCGGCCGCAGCAGCACTCCATTTACCACGCTGAAGATGGCGGTGTTGGCACCGATGCCCAACGCCAGCGTCAGCACGGCGATCACGCTGAACGTGCGATTCTTCAGCAACTGGCGAAATGCATACGAGATATCTTGACGAATTCCGCTCATGGGTACCTCACTCGTAGCGCAGCGCCACAATGGGATTGACTCTGGCGGCTCGCAGAGCAGGAATGCAGCTGGCCGCCATGGCCACTGTCACTAACACGAGACCAACTCCGACGTACGTCGCGGGATCGAGAGGGCTAATGCCGTAGACCTGCCGCGCGACGATTCGGGCCAGCAAAGCGGTGAGCAACAGACCTGAAGCCGCACCGGACAACGTCAATCTCACACTCTCGCGCATGATGAGAGTCAAAAGGTCGCGTGGCTTTGCGCCCATCGCTGCGCGCACGCCGAATTCCCTCGTACGCTGGGCCACGGAATATGCCAGAACTCCGTAGAGACCCATCGCGGCCAGCAAAAGCCCAATAGCGCTCAATAGGCTCAGAAGATTTGCGCTGATCTTTGCGCCGAACAAGGAACCTGCTATGTATTCGGTCATGGGTTCGGCATCGAAGATGGTCAGTGCGGGATCGATCGCAGCAGCCTCGCGGCGCAATGCCGCAATCGCTTCGTTGACAGAACCCGAAGTGCGCACTTGAAAGGTCAGCCCATACTCTGGGCGAAAGACCTGGCGAATTGGGATATAGAAGTAGGGTTGGGGATTCTCGGTGAGACGGTGATACTTGCTGTCCTTCGCGACTCCCACGATCGTGAACCACTCACCCCAGCCATGAACTCTGTGGCCAATCGCATTCTGGTTGGGGAGAAAGCGGCGTACGAATTCCTGATTCACGATCATGACCTTCAGAGAGGTGCGATCGTCATGCCAATCGAAATCACGGCCTTCCATCAAGGGAATCTTCATTGAGTCGAAGAATCCGGGGGAAACGAGATCCCGATAAATCTTCATGTTCTCGTTCGGTTTGGGAACAAATCCTTCCACCTCGAGGGTCTCCCAATTTCCGCCATGGAAGCCCAGGGGCACGGAATCGTCGTAACTGATGGATCTCACTCCCGGAAGCTGCTCCAGCCGGTCACGCAAACGGCGGCAAAAATTGTCAGTTTCCTGCGCTGTGTATCCGGCGGTCGAAAAGTCGAACTGTGCGAGGGTTATTCCGTCGGGTGAAAAGCCTGGATCGACCGTTCGTGCATTGCGAAAGCTCTGCAAGAATATCGATGCACCCACTAGAGCTACAAAACTCAAGGCGACCTCAGAAACTACCATCAGGCCACGCAAGCGGTGTGCGCTCGCGGTTAATGTGCCAGTACGGCCGCCTTGCTTGAGAGCGTCATTAATATTGGTGCGGGCCGAGTGCAACGCGGGCACTAATCCGGCGAGCAGAGTGACAATCAAGGCAAGTCCCGCGGTGAAAGCAAAGATCTGGCCGTCGAGCGGCGGAGTCTGTAATGTTGGGAATACGACACCTGGAAGCAACCAGCGCAAAGCACCCGCCAACCACTTTGAAAGGATTAGTCCGCCGACGGCGCCGGTAACGACAATCAGCATCGTCTCTGTCAGGAGCTGACCGACGAGGCGCGCCGGCTTGGCTCCCAATGCCAGGCGAACACTAAACTCTTGCGTCCGTCCTGTGGCGCGAGCCAGCAGCAGATTGGCAAGATTCGCGCAGACGATCAACAGGACAACCCCACCGATGCCCATGAGAATCGCCATGGGTGTCACCAGGATCGACTCCATGCCAAAGTGCGACTTCCACACAGGTAGCACCATCGCTCCGATGCCCAAGTTGGAATCGGCATCTGCTTCAGCCATCCGATGTGCGAGCCCCTGCACTTCAGAACTTGC